>JAESFG010000461.1_pt1 | contig 30068 bp, 26 predicted proteins | sample 9269371 | NCBI WGS metagenome assembly JAESFG01 (sample SAMN14506227, study PRJNA617093) | algae metagenome | isolation source: Aetokthonos hydrillicola CCALA 1050 (B3-Florida) and co-occurring... | place: USA: South Carolina | collected 2013-01-01 | reverse complement strand
GGATTTCCCGGCCTTCATCGTCAACCGCATCCTCTTGCCGATGATCAACGAGGCGATCTACACGCTCTACGAGGGCGTCGGCTCGGTCGACAGCATCGACACCGCCATGCGGCTCGGCGCCAACCACCCGATGGGGCCGCTGCAGCTCGCCGACTTCATCGGCCTCGACACCTGCCTGTCGATCATGCAGGTGCTCTATGAGGGGCTCGCCGATTCCAAGTATCGCCCGTGCCCGCTGCTCGTGAAATATGTCGAGGCCGGCTGGCTCGGCCGCAAGACGCAGCGCGGCTTCTACGACTATCGCGGCGAGAAGCCGATCCCGACCCGCTGACCGTCAATTAACCGAATCTAGAGACACCGGCCCGAGACTTCGCCTCGAAGAGGAGGATGTCCGGTGGCCGGACTGAATGTCGGTGGCTCGACCTATCAGCGCTTCGGCAGCTATTGGAACCGTGCTGGGGCAAACGGCAGGGCGCTGGTGCGCGCCCAGGTGCAGCAGAACGACAGCGACAGCGCCGCGCTCGGGCAATCCCTGTTCTCCACCCTTTCCTCGTCCAACTCCGAGGCGGTCAACCTGACCGCCCGCATCGCCTCCGCGCGCATCCAGGCGGCCAACCAGGCGAAGCTCAGCAAGACCCTCGCGAGCCTCGACACGGTCGGAAGCTCGTTAGACACGACGGCCTGAGCGGCGCTAGAGCTTTTCCCGATCGGATGGAATCATCCGATCGGCGCTAGGATCGCCCACCGGGCTTCGGCCTACTTGATATTTCTGCTGCAGCGCACAAACTCAGGGGATGGATGACACGCGCCCTCCAGGTTCCCATGGCGCGCCGGCGGTCGACCGCTCCGGCGAGGACGACCTCGCGACCGCGCTGATCGAGCTCTTTCCGGATACGCGGCCGGCCTTCGGCGCGCGCAAGCTGGCGCTCGCCCTGCAGGGCGGCGGCAGTTTCGGGGCCTTCACCTGGGGCGTGCTCGACCGGCTGCTCGAAGAGGAAGGCATCGGCTTCGAGACCGTGAGCGGCTCCAGTGCCGGCGCCGTCAATGCCGTGGCGCTTGCCGAAGGTCTGCGCCGCGGCGGCCGCCCGGGCGCGCGCAAGACGCTGGCGCGGGTGTGGGACCGGATCGGCAAGCTCGGCAACCACGCCGCGGCCATCCCGAGCGCGCTCGGCCTGATGACCGGCATGATCTCGCCCGCGACGCTCAATCCGTTCGACTTGAGCCCGCTACGGCGCATTCTCGAGAGCGAAATCGATTTCGAAGCGCTGCGCGCGGCCGCCCCGGTCGGGCTGATGATCGCCGCCACCCGCGTCTCCGACGGCTTGCCGCGCCTGTTCGGCGCGCGCGAGATCAGCCTCGACGCGGTGATGGCCTCCGCGTGCCTCCCGAAGCTCAACCGGCCGGTCACGATCGACGGCGAGGACTACTGGGACGGCGGCCTGTCCACCAATCCGCCGCTGCTCCCGCTGGTGGCGGAGACGACCGCGCGGGACGTGCTGCTCGTGCGGGTCACGCCGAGCCGCGCCGAGCGCTCGCCCTCGACCGCCGCCGACATCGAGCGCCGCCTCGCGCGCATGACATTCTCGAGCACGCTGGAGACAGAGCTGACGGCGCTCGAGCTCTTGCGTTCGACCGCGCGCAGCGGCCTGTTCGCCTCTCCGTTCGAGCGGCGTCTGTCCAGCATGACGCTGCACCGGATCGTCGCCGAGGACGAGATCGACGACCTCGCCACCGAGAGCATGCTGAACCCCAAGCGCGCCCATTTGCGTCGCCTGTTCGAGCATGGCCGCGTGGCGGCGGGGCACTGGCTCGGCGATCTCGCCGCAGAGGCGGGCTGAGCCTTTGTCTCCGGAGCAATTCCTTTTCGATCGGATGTTTCCATCCGATCGGGAAATGCTTCGCGTCAGACGCTCGCGCTCGGCAGCACCCGCACGGCGGTTCCGACCGGCACGCGGCGGTGCAGGTCGATGATGTCGTGGTTGAACAGGCGCACGCAGCCCGACGAGACGGCCGTGCCGATGCTCGACGGGTCGGACGTGCCGTGCAGCCGGTAGAGCGTGTCGCGATCGCCCTGGTAGAGATAGAGCGCGCGGGCGCCGAGCGGGTTCTGCGGGCCGCCCGGCATGCCGCCGGCCCATTCGCGCGCGAGCGGGTCGCGCGCCACCATCTCGGCGGGCGGCGTCCAGGTCGGCCACACGGCCTTGCGCTTCACCACCGCGCGCCCGGTCCAGCCGAAGCCTTCGCGGCCGACGCCGACGCCATAGCGCAGCGCCGTTCCGTTTTCGCGCACCAGGTAGAGGTGACGTTCGTCGGGATTGACCACGATCGTGCCGGCGCGCTCGTCGCCGTCATAGTCGACCTCCTGGCGCAGCCAGCGCGGATCGACGCGGGCGATGTTCATGGCCGGGACCGGGAAGGGCTCGTCGGGCAGCGCCGCATACATCTCCTGGGCACGCGGATCGGCCGGCCGGCCGAACGGATTGACCGCGATCGTCGGCAGCGTCCGCATGCGGGAACTCTGGCACCCGGCGAGAAGAAGCGGCAATCCGGCGACGAAGAGGCGACGGCTGACGTCCGTGGGCGTCGTCGGATCCGGCATGGCGGCAGTTCCTTTGCTGTTGTCCGAGGCGAAACGTCCGATGACTGAACCGGATCCTTGGCGATAAGATGCCGGAATCCGAAGTTCGGCCTTGTGTGGCCCCGCCGTCACGCTCACGGCCTCGTGACCGCCAAGGTGTTCAATCAGGTCGAACAAACCGTGCAGCTTGGGGCCCGTTCCCTTGAACACGGCGTTGCGCCACATAGTTCCGTATTCGGCAACTTTGAAACATCGGCCGATCCAGGAGTACGACCATGACGAAGGTTCTTGTCCTCTATTATTCCTCGTACGGCCACATCGAGACCATGGCCTATGCGGTCGCCGAGGGCGTCAAGTCGACCGGCGCCGAGGCCGTCGTGAAGCGCGTCCCCGAGCTGGTGCCGCTCGAAGTGGCGCAGAAGTCCCATTTCAAGCTCGACCAGCCGGCGCCGATCGCGACCGTCGACGAGCTTGCCGACTATGACGCGATCATCTTCGGGTCCGGCACGCGCTACGGCACGGTCACCTCGCAGCTGCGCAACTTCCTCGACCAGACCGGTGGCCTCTGGATGGGCGGCAAGCTCATCGGCAAGGTCGGCTCGGTGTTCACCTCCTCGGCCACCCAGCACGGCGGCCAGGAATCCACCATTCTCGGCCTGATCCCGACCCTGATGCATCACGGCATGGTGGTGGTCGGCTTGCCCTACAGCTTCCAGGGCCAGATGGGCCTGGAAGAGGTGAAGGGCGGCTCGCCCTACGGCGCCTCCACCATCACCGGCGGCGACGGCTCGCGCCAGCCTTCGGCGGTGGAACTCGAAGCCGCCCGCTACCAGGGCGCCCATGTGGCGAAGATCGCCGCCAAGCTCGCGGCCTGATCGCGGCCCGCGCCGCCTCGAGGGGCGGCGCCTGCGCACACAAAAACGCCGCCCCTCGGGGCGGCGTCATGTTCGAGCCCGGCCGCTCCGTCGCGCGGGGCGCCGTCGGCCGGCCTTCGGTTAGCGGTTCTGTCCCGGGACCCAGAGCACGTCGGCGCGGCCCTGGTCGTTCACCCAGCGGCTCGCCACGAAGAAGAAGTCCGACAGCCGGTTCACATATTGAAGCGCCGCCGGCGAGACGATCTCGCCGGGCGTCCGCGCCAGTTCGACCATCAGCCGCTCGGCGCGCCGCGACACGGTGCGGCAGAGATGCAGATGCGCGGAGGCTGCCGACCCGCCCGGCAGCACGAAGGAGCGGAGCGGCTTCAGGTCGGCGTTGAGTTCGTCGATCTCCCGCTCGATGCGCTCCACCTGCGCCTCGACGATGCGCAGCGGCTCCCAGGCGACCGCCTCGCCCTCCGGCGTGGCGAGGTCCGCGCCGAGGTCGAAGAGATCGTTCTGGATGCGCCCGAGCATGGCGTCGACGAGCGGGAACGCGGGCGCGGTCGCGAGCCGGGCGAGGCCGACGCAGGCGTTCGTCTCGTCGACCGTACCGTAGCTCTCGATGCGCAGGTCGAATTTCGGGCGCCGTTCGCCGGTCGACAGCGCCGTCGTGCCGTCGTCGCCGGTCTTGGTGTAGATGCGATTGAGAACGACCATGGGTCCCCCGAAGATGCAGTCGCCGCCGGTCAGCGTGAATTCAGCCAGACGGCCGTCATGATCACCACGATGGCGACGAACTGGAGAATGACGCGCAGCCGCATCAGGTTCTGCGAGCGCGAGGAACTCCCGCCGCGCATCATGTTGACGAGCCCGAGCAGCAACACGACGCCGACCGCGCCGACCGCCACGGGCACGAGATAGTAAGCCACCGCACCCATGTCAGCGTCCCGCCCTTCGTGTTCCCCCTACGTGGACCGCGCGGGGAAGGATCACAAGAGCCTCAGGGCGCGGCAGATTGTGGCTCACGCCTCGCCGTCGGAAATCCGGTTGAGGACGCGCATCATGGCCCGGCCGGGCAGGACGCGGCGGGCGGCGTCCATCACATAGGTGGGCGTGGTGACGGAATAGTGCGGCTTCGGCCGCTCGCTCTCGAGCGCATGGACGAGCCGGTCCACCACCGCTTCCGGCGGCAGCTTGAAGCGGGAGGCGCCGCCGCGCTTCATCCGCTTCAGCCGCTTCTCGTAGACGGCGCGGTGGGCGGAGCCGGCGATGTCGATGTTCTCGTGGAACTTGCGCATGGACGCCTCGACGAAGCGGGTCGCGATCGGGCCGGGCCGGATCGAGGAGACATGGATGCCGGTGCCGCCGAGTTCGAGCCTGAGCGTGTCGGTCAGCCCTTCGAGCGCGAATTTGGTGGCGATGTAGGCGCCGCGGTATTTGAGCGCGATGATGCCGAGGATGGACGAGCACTGCACGATGCGGCCCCGCCCGTTCGCGCGCATCGCCGGGATGAGGCGGCGCGTCAGGTCGTGCCAGCCGAAGAAATTCGCCTCGAACTGGGCGCGCAGCACATCCGGCGTCAGGTCCTCGACCGCGCCCGGCTGCCCGTAGGCGCCGTTGTTGAAGAGGGCGTAGAGGCCGCGATCGGTCCGTTCGAGCACCGCCTCGGCGGTCGCCGCGATCGAGGCCGGATCGGTGTAGTCGAGCCGGAGCGCCTCGGCGCCCGCCTCCATCAGCGCCGCGATGTCGGCGTCGTTCCGGGCGGTCGCGAAGACGCGCCAGTTGCGTTCGAGGAGGCGGGTGACGGCGGCGCGGCCGATGCCGGACGACGCGCCGGTGATGAGGATCGACTTGTCCGCCATGTCACCTCCGCCGCCGGCGGCCACGGCCCGGGGCATGTTCGGTTCGACCGGGACCCCGCGCACCGGACCGTCTTGACGGTGGCGCCGGCGCCCTTCGTTTTGGGGTTCCGAGGAGGGGCTCTAGCAGAGCGGGCGGGCGCGCCGCAATGGCGCCGGAGGCAGGGGAGAGAACGGGGGGCCGAAACGGGGCCAGGAAAAGGCCGAGCCGGCGGGAATGACTTCCGCGCCGGCTCGGCCGAGCAATCTCATGACTGTGTGCGCGGAACTCATCTCACAACGCCGCCGCGCCGGCAAGCCGAAACCTATCAAAGAGTTAATATGTATGCCGGATCGGGGTGCACGAATCTTAACGCGGCGGATTGCGACCGGTTCGCTTAAAGTTTAATCGTTCTCCAGAGCCCGTTGGGGTGGTCATGATCCTCGACGACGACGTCCCCGTGCCGCCGCGTCCCCTGGCGGAACGCCTCCTCGGCGCGGCGAAAGCCGTGCTCGCGCGGACGGTCGATGCCGTCCTGCCGCCGGTCTGCCTCGCCTGCCGCATGCCGGTGGCCGATCCGCATGCGCTCTGCGCGCGATGCTGGGTGGACCTGCGCCTGATCGAGCGGCCTTATTGCGAGCGGCTCGGCATCCCGTTCGGCTACGACCTCGGCGCCGGCGCGCTCTCCGCCGAGGCGATCGCGCGGCCGCCGCCCTACGACCGCGCCCGCACCGCCGTGCTGTTCGACGGCAAGGCGCGCGACCTGGTGCACGACCTCAAATACAACGACCGCCCCGATCTCGGCCGCTTCATGGGCCGGCTGATGGCGCGCGCCGGTCGCGACGTCCTCCCCGGCGCGGACCTCCTCGTGCCGGTGCCGCTGCATCCCCACCGCCTGTTGCAGCGGCGCTTCAACCAGAGCCAAATCCTCGCGGCCGGGATCGCACGGGTGACCGGGCTTCCTGTCGACGCCCTGTCGCTCGAACGCGTGAAGGCGACCGCGGCGCAGGTCGGCCTCACCGGCGAGCAGCGGCGCGACAACCTGCAGGGCGCCTTCAAGGTCAAGCCCACCGCCAAGGCGCTCCTCGCCGGACGCGCCGTGGTGCTCGTCGACGATGTCCTCACCACCGGCGCCACGGTCGAGGCGGCGACGCGCGCCCTGCGCCGGGTGGGGGTCAGGTCGGTCGACGTGCTTACCTTCGCGAGGGTTGCGGGCGCCGGGGCCCTGCATATATGACGTGACTTCCTCGCTTATTCGCTAGAACGCATCGTCACGAAGGCCCCGGCATGGCGCAGATCCTGATCTATACAAGGCAATTTTGCGGCTATTGCAGTGCCGCCAAGGCGCTCCTCGACCGCAAGGGCGTTGCCTACGAGGAGCGCGACGCGACCGGCAAGGCGGATCTGCGCGGCGAGATGGAGAAGCGCTCGGGCCGCTCGACCTTTCCGCAGATCTTCATCGGCGAGCGGCATGTGGGCGGTTGCGACGATCTCTATGCCCTCGACGAGGCGGGCAAGCTCGACCCGCTCATCGCCGATGTGGCGAAGAAGGTCTGATCGACTTCACGCAAGACCGGGTGTAGAGCAGGTTTCAGACCTCGTTAACGAAATCTCGGGACAATGCCGAGTCTCGCCGGAGTGATGCCATGACGGTTTTCCGCGCCGCGCTCGTGACAATGCAGTCGACCCGCTCGGTCGAGCGCAACATCGCCGACGCCGAGGCGCTGATCCGCCGGGCGGCCGCCGACGGCGCCGTCTTCGTGCAGACCCCCGAGAACACCAACATCGTCGAGCATGACGGCCAGCGCCTGTTCGCCGCCCTCGTCGAGGAGGAGCGCGACCCGACCCTCGCCCGCCTCCGCGCCGTCGCCGCCGAACTCGGCATCTGGCTCCATGTCGGCTCCATCGCGGTGCGCGTCGCCCCCGACAAGGCGGCGAATCGCGCCTTCGTGATCGCGCCGGACGGGTCGGTCGCCGCGCGCTACGACAAGATCCACCTGTTCGACGTGGACCTTGCCGGCGGCGAGAGCTACCGCGAATCGAACCGCATCCGTCCCGGCAAGGAGGCCGTCACGGTCGACCTGCCCTGGGGCCGGCTCGGCCTCGCCATCTGCTACGACATGCGCTTCCCGCAGCTCTTCCGCACGCTCGCCCGCGACGGCGGCGCCGAGATCCTGAGCGCGCCGGCCGCCTTCACCAAGAAGACCGGCGAGGTGCACTGGCACGTCCTGCTCCGGGCGCGCGCGATCGAGAACGGCGCCTTCATGCTCGCCGCCGCGCAAGGGGGGCGTCACGAGACCGGCCGCGACACCTACGGCCACTCGCTCATCGTCGACCCTTGGGGCCGGATCCTCGCGGAGGGCGGCACCGAGCCCGGCGTGATCGCCGCCGACATCGATCTCGACCTCGTGAGGCAAGCCCGCGGCGCGATCCCGGCGCTGCAGCACGACCGCCCGTTCGAACCGGCCGCAGCCGGCATGGGCGCGATACCCCTGAGAAAGACCGCTTCATGATCCGCTATTCCCTGATCTGCAATGCCGACCATGGGTTCGAGGGCTGGTTCCGGTCCTCCGCCGAGTTCGACGGCCAGTCGAAGCGCGGCCTCGTCAGTTGTCCGGTGTGTGGGTCGAACGAGGTGACGCGGGGCCTGATGGCGCCCGCCGTGCAGACGAGCCGGAGCCGCAAGGAACGCCGCGAGCCGGTCGCCGCGCTGCCCTTGCCGACCGGGACCGAGCCCGAACAGCATGGCCGCCAGCCCGTCATGGTGCCCGACCCGGCGCAGAAGGAGCTGCTCGAGGCGCTCCGGGAACTGCGCCGCAAGGTGACCGAGAACGCCGACTATGTGGGCGACCGCTTCGCCGACGAGGCGCGCCGCATGCATCACGGCGAGGCCGAGCATCGCGGCATCTACGGTGAGGCGACCGCCGAGGAGACCCGGGCGCTCGCCGAGGAAGGTATCGAGTTCCACCAGCTGCCGGTCCTGCCAGAAGAGCGCAACTGACGCGCCCCGATCCGGCCCGCGGCCGCGGTCTCAGCGCGGCCGTTCGGCGATCACCATGTAGTTGACGCCAAGGTCGCGTTCGCTCGTCGACCAGCGGTCGAGCAGCGGGTCGTAGAGGACGCCGATCTCGTTCAGGATCCGGAGCCCGGCGTCTTCGAGCCCGCCGGTCAGCTCCGCCGGCGTGACGAATTTCGACCATTGATGCGTGCCGCGCGGCAGCCAGCGCAGCACATATTCCGCGCCCACGATGGCGAGCGCGTAGGAGCGCAGGGTCCGGTTGATCGTGGCGACGAACAGGAGTCCGCCCGGCTTCACCATCGCGGCGCATTTGTCGAGAAAGAGCGGGACGTCCGCCACATGCTCGACGATCTCCATGGCGAGCACCACGTCGAAGCGTTCGCCCGCCTCGGCGAGCGCCTCCGCGGTCGTCGCGCGGTAGTCGACGGCGAGGCCCGACTGGGCCGCATGGGCGCGCGCGACCTCGATGTTGAGCTCGGACGCATCGGCTCCGACGACCTCCGCGCCGAGCCGCGCCATCGGCTCGCAGAGCAGTCCGCCGCCGCAGCCGATATCGAGGAACCTGAGATCCGTCAGCGCCTTGGCGCTCTTCGGGTCGCGCCCGAACCGGGCCGCCACCGTCTCCTTGATGGTGGCGAGGCGGACCGGATTGAACTTGTGCAGCGGCCGGAACTTGCCGCGCGGGTCCCACCATTCCGCCGCCATGGCGGAGAAGCGGCGGATCTCGGCGTCGTCGACGGTGGAGGTCTCGGGCATCGGGTTCTCCTTGTCCGGACCTCGTTAAGCCCCGCGCGCGCCGGCCGCAACGGGACGGATCCGCGCGGGCACCCGTCGAAAGCCGGATCCTTGCGGCAATTGCACCGCTCCGGCCCTTCCTGTATCAACCCGCGCGAACCGCCCGGGGGATGCGCCCCCGGCTCCCTCTTCGCGTGGCCGCGCGCGGCCACCTGCCGGTACCGCGATCCATGGCCCGTCTAGTGATGAAGTTCGGCGGCACGTCCGTCGCCACGATCGAGCGCATCCGGAACGTGGCGCGGCATGTGAAACGCGAGGTCGACGCCGGCCACGAGGTCGCCGTCGTGGTCTCCGCCATGGCCGGGGTGACGAACCAGCTCGTCGCCTACTGCAAGGAGGCCTCGGCCCTCCACGACGCGCGCGAATACGACGCCGTGGTGGCGTCGGGCGAGCAGGTGACCTCCGGGCTCCTCGCCATCGCGCTGCAGCACATCGGCATCGAGGCGCGCTCCTGGCAGGGCTGGCAGATCCCGCTCGAGACCGACCGCCAGCACGGCGCCGCGCGTATCCTGCATGTCGACGGCTCGCAGCTGATCGAGCGCATCTCGCGCGGCCAGGTCGCCGTCATCGCGGGCTTCCAGGGCATCGCGCCGGACAACCGCATCGCGACGCTCGGCCGCGGCGGCTCGGACACCTCCGCGGTCGCGATCGCGGCCGCCATCAAGGCCGACCGCTGCGACATCTACACGGACGTGGACGGCGTCTACACGACCGACCCGCGCATGGTCCCCAAGGCGCGCCGGCTCGACAAGATCGGCTTCGAGGAAATGCTCGAAATGGCCTCGCTCGGCGCCAAGGTGCTGCAGGTCCGCTCCGTCGAGCTCGCCATGTTGTACAAGGTACGCACCTTCGTGCGTTCGAGCTTCGACGATCCCGATAAGGTCGGCGTCGACGCCAACGGCAATCCGCCCGGCACCCTGATTTGCGACGAGGACGAGATCGTGGAAGCCCAGATCGTCACAGGCATCGCCTATTCCAAGGACGAATCGCAGGTGTCCCTGCGCAACGTGGCCGACAAGCCGGGCGTCGCGGCCGCGATCTTCGTGCCGCTCGCCGAGGCCGGCATCAATGTCGACATGATCGTGCAGAACACCTCGCCGGACGGCTCCAAGACGGACATCACCTTCACGGTGCCGTCGGCCGACCACGACCGGGTGCTCGCCGTCATGGAAGCGAACAAAGGCACGATCGGTGCCACCGCGGTGGAAAGCTCGCGCGACGTGGTGAAGGTCTCGGTGATCGGCATGGGCATGCGCAGCCATGCCGGCGTCGCGGCCGAGACGTTCCGCGCGCTCGCCTCCAAGGGCATCAACATCCGCGCCATCACCACCTCGGAGATCAAGCTCTCCGTGCTGATCGACGCCGCCTATACGGAACTGGCGGTTCGGACTTTGCATTCGGTCTATGGTCTCGATAAGCATTGAAGCGTTGAGGCCCGGCCTGTCGCCGGGCGGCGAGTCGTGACTTCGGGAGTGGGGTGATGCGGGGGTCCCTCGCTGCGCCGCGCGTCCTTCTCCGCCGTCTCCGCGAGGTGATGGCCGAGGAGATCAGCGCGCAGGAGCGGCTGGACAAGATCGTCGAGCAGATCGCGGCCAACATGGTTGCCGAGGTCTGTTCGGTCTACGTGCTCCGCTCGGACGACGTCCTCGAACTCTATGCGACGGTCGGACTGAAGCGCGAGGCCGTCCACATGACGAGCCTGCGCGTCGGCGAGGGCCTGGTCGGCCTGATCGCCGCCGAGGCGCGCCACCTGAACCTGCCGAACGCCCAGGTCCACCCCGCCTTCGCCTACAAGCCGGAGACCGGGGAAGAGCTCTACAACGCCTTCCTCGGCGTGCCGATCCTGCGCGCCGGGCGCACCCTCGGCGTCCTCGTCGTGCAGAACCGGTCGCACCGGACCTACACCGAGGAGGAGATCGAGGCGCTCCAGACCATCGCCATGATCATCGCCGAGATGATCGCGGGCGGCGGCCTCGAACCGCTCGGCCGCCCCGGCACGGCGCTCGACCTGAAGCGACCCATCCAGGTTGCCGGCATCGCGCTCGGCGACGGCGTCGGCCTCGGCCATGTGGTGCTGCACGAGCCGCGCGTGGTCGTCTCGAACCTCATCGCGGACGACACTAACAAGGAGATCATCCGCCTCGAGGCGGCGATCGAAAAGCTCCGCATCTCGGTCGACGACCTTATCAACCGCTCGGATGTGGCGACGCCCGGCGAGCATCTCGACGTGCTCGAAGCCTACCGCATGTTCGCCTACGACAGAGGCTGGGTGCGCAAGATGGAGGAGGCCGTGCGCAACGGCCTCACCGCCGAGGCCGCCGTCGAGAAGGTGCAGTCAGACACGCGCGCGCGCATGCTGCGCCAGACCGATCCCTATCTGCGCGACCGCCTGCACGACTTCGACGCGCTCGCCAACCGGCTGCTGCGCGAGCTGATCGGCCGCCCGCACGGGCCCATGTCCGGCTTCCTGCCGCGCGACGCGGTGATTGTCGCGCGCAACATGGGCGCCGCCGAACTGTTCGACTACGACCGCGAGCGCGTGCGCGGCTTGGTGCTCGAGGAGGGCGCGCAGACGAGCCACGTGACGATCGTGGCCAAGGCGCTCGGCATCGCCGTCGTCGGCCAGGCGCCCAATGTGGTGAGCCTCGTCGAGCCGGGCGACGCGATCATCGTGGACGGCGAGGCGGGCGTGGTGCATCTGCGCCCGCAGCCCGACGTCGAACTCGCCTATGCGGAGAAGGTGCGTTTCCGCGCCCGCCGGCAGGCGCAGTATCGCCGGCTGCGCAACCGCCCGGCCGTCACCAAGGACGCCTACGACGTCCAGATGCTGCTCAATGCCGGGCTGATGGTGGACCTGCCGCATCTGGAGGAATCAGGCGCGGCCGGGATCGGCCTCTTCCGCACCGAGCTGCAGTTCATGGTCGCCTCGTCCTTCCCGCGCATGGCCGAGCAGGAGAAGCTCTACCGACAGGTGATGGAGGCGGCGGGCGACAAGCCGGTCACCTTCCGCTCGCTCGACATCGGCGGCGACAAGGTGCTCCCCTATATCCGCCACGCCGAGGAGGAGGAGAACCCCGCCATGGGCTGGCGCGCGATCCGGCTCGGCCTCGACCGGCCCGGCCTGTTGCGCACGCAGATCCGCGCGCTGCTCAAGGCGGCCGCCGGCTACGAGCTCCGGCTGATGTTCCCCATGGTCACCATGGTCTCGGAGTTCGAGCGCGCCCAGGCCATGGTGGAGCGCGAGAAGGCCTTCCTGAAGCGGCACGGCTACCCGCTTCCCGAAACGGTCAAGCTCGGCGTGATGATCGAGGTGCCCTCGCTCCTCTACCAGCTCGACGAGCTCTTCCGCGTCGTCCATTTCGCCTCGGTCGGCTCGAACGACCTGATGCAGTTCGCCATGGCGTCCGACCGCGGCAACACCAAGCTCGCCGGCCGCTACGATCCGATCTCGCTGCCGTTCCTGCGCATGCTTCGCCACATCGTCGACAAGGCGCAGGAGCACCACGTGCCGATAACGCTCTGCGGCGAGATGGCCGGGCGTCCGCTCGACGCCATGGCGCTGCTCGCGATCGGCTTCCGCTCGATCTCCATGTCGCCGGCCTCGATCGGCCCGGTCAAGGCGATGGTGCTCGAAAGCGACATCCACCGCCTGCGCGCGCGGTTCCTGAGCCGGCTCGAGCCCGGCCGCAACGCGACCGACCTGCGCGCCTTCCTCCGCGCCTATGCGGACGAGCAGGGCATCCCGGTCTAGCGGCGCTCCGACAAGCCGCCCGCGCGTCCGTCAAAAGCCATCCGGTCACCCATGCTCTCGCACGACAAACTCGAAGGCCTGATCGATCGCTTCGCCGTCATCGAGGCGCGCATGGCGGGCGGCGTCGACGGCGAGGCCTATGTGCAGCTCGCCCGCGACTATGCCGAGCTGCAGCCGATCGTCGGCCGGATCCGCGCGCTGAGGGACGCCGAGGCGAACCTCGCCGGCCTCCGCGCCATGCTCGCCGACCCGGCGACCGACGCGGAGCTCCGCGCGCTCGCGGAAGCCGAGGAGGCCGAGGCCGAGGCGACGGTCGAGACGCTCACCCGCGACGTCGCGATCGGCCTTCTCCCGCGCGACGCCGCCGACGAGATGAGCGCGATCCTGGAGGTGCGCGCCGGCACCGGCGGCGACGAGGCGGCGCTCTTCGCCGGTGATCTCTTCCGCATGTACGAGCGCTACGCGGCGATCCACGGGTGGAAGGTCGAGGTGATCTCGGCGAGCGAGGGCGAGCACGGCGGCTTCAAGGAGATCATCGCCTCCATCGCCGGCAAGGGCGTGTTCGCGCGGCTGAAATTCGAATCCGGCGTGCACCGGGTGCAGCGCGTGCCGGCGACCGAATCGGGCGGGCGCATCCACACCTCGGCGGCGACCGTGGCGGTGCTGCCGGAGGCCGAGGACGTCGACATCCGCATCGAGGAGAGCGACCTGCGCGTCGACTATTTCCGTGCCTCCGGCGCCGGCGGCCAGCACGTCAACAAGACCGAGAGCGCGGTGCGCATCACCCATCTGCCGACCAACACGGTCGTCGCCGTGCAGGACGAACGTTCCCAGCACCAGAACAAGGCGCGCGCCATGATGCTGCTCCGCGCGCGCATCTACGACGCCGAGCGCGAGCGGCAGGTGAGCGAGCGGGCCGAGAGCCGCAAGACGCAGGTGGGCTCGGGAGACCGGTCGGAGCGCATCCGCACCTACAATTTCGGCCAGGGCCGCGTCACCGACCACCGTATCAACCTGACGCTCTACAAGCTCCCCGAGGTGCTCGAAGGGGTCGCGCTCGACGAGATCGTCGACGCGCTCATCACCGACCACCAGGCGACGCTGCTCGCCGCCGACGGCCGCTGAGATGGAGGCGACCGCCGTGCCGGCGCTTCTCGCGGACGGGACGAGCCTCGACGCCGCGTTCCGCGCGCTGCGCGACGCGTTCCGCGCGGCCGGCCTCGACGCGCCGGACCTCGACGCCCGCATCCTCGTCGGTCACGCGGCCGGCCTCGACCTGACCGGCCTCGTGCGCGAGGGCGCGCGCCCGCTGACCGCGGCGGAGGGCGACGCGCTCGCGCTTTACGCGGCGCGCCGGATCGCGCGCGAACCGGTCGCCCGCATCCTTGGCCGCCGTGCCTTCTGGGGGCACGACTTCGACCTCTCGGCGGACACGCTCGTGCCGCGGCCGGACACGGAGACGCTGGTGGAAACCGTGCTCCGCCGGGTCGACGCCGCGGGCCGGCGCGACGACGCGCTGATGGTCGCCGACATCGGTACGGGCACCGGCGCCATCCTCGCCGCGCTCCTCGGCGAATGGCCGCGCGGCCGGGGCCTCGCCACGGACATCTCGGCGGGCGCTCTCGTGACCGCGCGCGCCAACCTCGCCCGGCTGGGGCTGGCCCCGCGCTGCGCCCTCGTGCGTGCCTCCTATGCGCAAGCTCTCGCGCCGGGGCGCTTCGATGTGATCGTTTCGAACCCGCCCTATATCGGAAGCGCGGAGATCGCCGGGTTGGATCCGGAGGTCGCGCGCCACGATCCCCGCGCCGCGCTCGACGGCGGCGCCGACGGGCTCGACGCCTATCGCGACCTGGTGCCGGGAGCGATCGCGCCGCTCGTGCCGGGAGGTTTGCTGGCTGTGGAAATCGGGGCGACTCAAGCTGAAGCGGTCACCGAAATCTTCCGTCGGGCAGGCTTCGGCGAGGTCGAAACACGGCCGGACCTGGCCGGTCGGCCGCGTGTCGTCGTGGCGCGCAAGCATCTGTGAGCACAAGATTTAACGGCCTTGGACAGGGGGGCGAAAATAACTCTTGGAAAATCGGCGGGAACTCGCTAGGGTCCCTCTCGCCGAAACGTAACGCCGGCCGAACCGTTGCCGCGGGGGCGACAGGTGCATCGCGGATATTGATCCGGCACCGCGCGTGGCCATACCCCGGTATAGTTCAAGCAAGGCGTCGCACGGGCCGATCGAACGCATCAGTCGCACGGTCCGCTACGAATCGGTTCGTCTTCAGCCGAACGGGGCTTCATGAGCCTGACGACGAATTCTCGGATGGTGCAACCCATCGGTTGCGCAGCCAAGCCGTTGATTCGCCCGAGCATTCTCTGAAGTCCGGCCTGGCCGTCATCGGCTGGGCCCGGCCCGACGCGTCGTCGCTGGGAGCGCCGCGATCGTGGACGACGGGACCACTCTGTTCAGTTCCCGGACGAGATCGCATATCCATGAGACAAGGTAATTCGAAACAACGGATGCGGGGCAGGGGCAACAATCCGAACCGCAAGGGTCCGAATCCGCTGACGCGCAGCTACGAGTCGACGGGACCCGACGTGAAGGTCCGGGGCACCGCCCTGCATGTCGCCGAAAAATATGTCGCGCTGGCGCGCGATGCGCAGTCGAGCGGCGACCGCGTTCTGGCCGAGAACTACCTGCAGCATGCGGAGCACTATTACCGCATCATCGCCGCGGCCCAGGCCGCGATGCAGCAGCCGATCTCCATCGTCCGCGCCGACATCAACGAGGACGAGGATTTCGACGACGAGATCGACACGGCGGTCGACGTGCGCGCGCCGGGCTATGCCCCGGCCGAGGCGCCGCAGCCCTTCGTGGACGCGCCGCCGGTGCCCGAGCGCATGGCGGGCGACCGTCAGCCGGGCGATCGTCAGCCGGGTGACCGGCAAGCGGGCGAGCGCCAGCCGAACGACCGGCCCCCGTACACGCCGCGCGAGGGCGGCCGCGACCGCGACGGCAATCGCGAGCGCTACGATCGCGGCGACCGCGGCGAGCGCCCGCCCTACCAGGGCGACCGCAACTTCCAGGGCGACCGGCCTCCCTATCAGGGCGACCGCCCGCGCAATTTCAACGGCAGCGGCCGGCCGTATCGGCAGGACAATCGCGACCGCAACCAGCGCTTCGACCAGCCCCGCCCGGCCGAGGGCGAGTTCCGCGATCGCAACGACCGTCCCGAGCGGCGCGACCAGCCCGAGCGGCAGGATCGCGGCCCGGAGCGTCAGGGCCAGGATCGGGCTGCCGACCGGCAGAATTTCGAGCGGCCGGAACGCCAGGACCGCGATCGCGCCGAGCGCCCGTCTCAGGAGCGCCCCCAGCAGGAGCGTTACGAGCGGCAGGACCGCTACGAGCGCGGCGATCGCCCGGAGCGGGGTGATCGCTACGAGGCCCGGCCGGAGCCGGTCGAGCCGCAGGACATCTACGAGGCCGCCGCGCCCGTGGCCGTGCCGCCGCCCGCGCCGCCCGTCGCGGTCGACGAATTGCCGGCCTTCATCACCGGCGCGCCGCGGGCCGACCAGCCGGAAAAGCGCCGGGGCCGCCCGAAGGGCAGCAAGAACGTGACGCCGCGCAAGCGGGCCGCCACCGCGGAGGCCGAGGCACCGCCCGGCGACGAGCCGTCCGACGATTGACGCCAAGCCCGGGCCTCGCGCCCGGGCTTTTTCCTTCCGGCGACAGGGTTTGCGGTCCGGCTTCCGAGCCGGTGCGGCGACGGGAGCCCGCCGGTCAGCTGGCGACCGGCCGGTCGAACAACGGCACGCCCGGGCGGCGCATCACCAGGACCAGCACGGCGCCGGCGATGAGGCCGCCCACATGGGCCCACCAGGCGACGCCGTCGTCCTGCTGCACCGCCACATTGTAGAACTGGAACAGCACCCAGATGCCGAGCGCGACCCAGACGGGGATGCGCAGAGGGATGCGGCCGAGCGCCAGCACCCACAGCTTCACATTCGGATGCAGCATCAGATAGGCGGCGATGATCGCCGCCACGGCGCCGGACGCGCCGACTAGCGGCAGCCCCGAGGTCGGATGGGTCAGCACATAGATGAGCGCGGCGAAGATCGCCGAGGCGATGTAGAAGACGAAGAAGCGCACATGGCCGAACGCGTCCTCCACATTGTCGCCGAACACGAACAGGAACGCCATGTTGCCGAGGAGATGCCACCAGTCGCCGTGCAGGAACGCATAGGTGACGAGGGTCAGCTCCGCCGGCACGATCTGGTAGATCGCCGGCAGCCGGCGCATCCCGTCGACCACGCTGGGGATCACGCCGAACGACACCACGATCGCCTCCTCGCCGCCGAACAGGGTGGTGGAGAGCGAGAGGACGTGGCAGAGGACGGTGACGCCGATGAGCGACCAGGTGACATAGGGCCGGACCACGTGGCGCAGCGGATTGTGATCGTGCAGCGGAATGAACACGGGGCCGGGCCTCCTGGCGACGCAGGATCATAGCGAAGCTTCGCGAAGGTTGGAATTTCGATCGGGCGATGGAGAGGCCGGGCTTGGACGCCGCGGCCATGGACAGGCGAAGCGAGGACGGCGCGTGGCGAAGTGGGTGGCGGTGATCGGCGGCGGACCGGCGGGTCTCGCGGCGGCGGAAGTCCTGGCGGCGGCGGGCCTGTCGGTGTCCTTGCACGACCGCATGCCGAGCTTGGCGCGGAAATTCCTCATGGCCGGCCGCGGCGGCCTGAACCTCACCCATTCCGAGCCCTTCGACGCCTTCGCCCGCCGCTACGGCCGCGCGGCGGAAGCGATCCGCCCGAGCCTCGACGCCTTCCCGCCGGCGGCCTTGACCGCCTGGGCCGAGGCGCTCGGCGAGCCGACCTTCGTGGGTTCGAGCGGGCGCGTGTTTCCCAGGAGCTTCAAGGCATCGCCGCTCCTGCGCGCCTGGCTCGGCCGCCTCGCCGCGGCCGGCGTCGTCTTCGAGACGGGCGCCCGCTGGGTCGGCTTCGAGGACGGCGCGGTGGCGTTCGAGACACGCTCGGGCCGGCGCACGCTCAGGCCGGACGCCGTCGTCCTCGCGCTCGGCGGGGCGAGCTGGCCGCGGCTCGGCTCGGACGGGGCCTGGGTCCCGCTGCTGGAGCGGGAGGGCGTGCCGGTCGAGCCGCTGAGCCCGACCAATTGCGGCTTCGCGGTCGAGTGGTCCGATCTGTTTCGCGACCGGTTCCAGGGCGAGCCCTTGAAGCGCATCGGCCTGTCGCTCGGCGGGCAGGCGGTCAAGGGCGAGGCGGTCGTCACCGCGGAGGGGCTCGAAGGCGGCGCGGTCTATGCGCTGTCGGGGCCGATCCGGCGGGCGCTCGCCCGCGGCCCGGTGACCGTGCTGGTGGATCTGAAGCCCGGCATGACCGACGCGGAGATCGCGCTCGGCCTGGAACGGGTCCGCGCCGGCGACAGCCTGACCAACCGGCTGCGCAAGGGCGCCGGGCTGCCGCCGGTGGCGGTCGGACTTATGCGCGAAGCGCATGGCAAGGACTTGGCCCAGGATCCGAAAGCGCTGGCCGGGCTGGTCAAGGCCGTGCCGGTCCGCATCGTGGCGGCCCGGCCGATCGACCGGGCGATCTCCACGGCGGGCGGCGTGGTGTTCGAGGCGCTGGACGAGCGGCTTATGCTGCGTGCCTTGCCGGGCGTGTTCGTCGCCGGCGAGATGCTCGACTGGGAGGCGCCGACCGGCGGCTACCTGCTGCAAGGCGCCATCGCGACTGGACGCCGGGCGGGTCAAGGCGCCGTTGCATGGCTCGCCGATCAATTGGAAGCGTAGGAACGTTCCAACCAAGATCCGCGACCTGCTGTCGCATGTTGCAGTGCGTCGCAAGCGACCCCTGAAACGCCACGAGCCGCCCGGTCAGGAACGGGCGGCTCGGCGGTCTTCGGTATGTTCGGGATCGGCTGAGGGTCAGCGGATCGATTCGCGGGCCAGGCGGCCGATGTCGGCGCGCGCGATGCCGAGGTCGGCAAGATCGCGATCTTCCAGGGCATTCAGCTCCCAGACGGTGGCGCGATACTGGCGGTAGCGCTTGAACGAGCGGGCGAGGCCGGTCGTGATGCTCTCAAACTTCATGGCGGTCTCCTTATCGCTCCTGCAGGTGAAAGAACTTTCCGCGCTGCAACAACGCACGCCTAACTTAGTGTGCACTGCACCATTCAGCTAGGGCCGCGTGGGGCGATAGCCATGCGCTGGGCGCGTAGCTAAATCGGCCGCTGTTTACAGGATATTCATATTCGGCAGAGCGATGAACGCGCATGCCTGATTCAGAGGCGTCGCCATCGGCGCCCGTCACCCCACATGGACGCCACCCGCCCGGCCCGCTATCAATCCAGGCGACACCGGGTCGCGACGCCGGCCCGGACAACAGGCGGAAGCGCCGAGCGGGAGAAGCGTTCATGCGCATGATCGGGCACTTCGTGGGCGGCCGGCATGTTGCCGGCCAGTCGGGCCGGACGGCCGACGTCTATCAGCCGATGACCGGCGACGTCATCGCCAGGGTGGCGCTCGCCGGCGGGGCCGAGGTGCGCGCCGCGGTGGAGAACGCCAAGGCCGCGCAGCCGGGCTGGGCCGCCACCAACCCGCAGCGCCGCGCGCGCGTCCTGATGAAGTTCCTCGAACTCGCCGCCCGCGAGAACGACGCGCTCGCCGAACTCCTCGCCCGCGAGCACGGCAAGACCATCACGGACGCCAAGGGCGACATCCAGCGCGGGCTCGAAGTGGTCGAGTTCGCGACCGGCGCGCCGCATCTCCTGAAGGGCGAATACACCGAGGGCGCCGGCCCAGGCATCGACATCTATTCCATGCGCCAGCCGCTCGGCGTCGTCGCCGGCATCACGCCGTTCAATTTCCCTGCCATGATCCCCTTGTGGAAATGCGCGCCCGCCATCGCGGCCGGCAACGCCTTCATCCTGAAGCCGTCCGAGCGCGATCCGGGCGTGCCTATGCGCATCGCCGAACTGTTTCTCGAGGCCGGCCTGCCGCCGGGCATCCTCAACGTGGTCAACGGCGACAAGGAATCGGTCGACGCCGTGCTCGACGATCCGGACATCCAGGCGGTCGGCTTCGTCGGCTCCACCGCGATCGGCGAATATGTCTATACGCGCGGCACCGCCCACGGAAAGCGCGTCCAGGCCTTCGGCGGCGCCAAGAACCACATGATCATCATGCCGGACGCCGACATGGACCAGGCGGTCGACGCCCTGATCGGCGCCGGCTACGGCTCCGCCGGCGAACGCTGCATGGCGATCTCGGTCGCCGTCCCGGTCGGCGCCAGGACCGCCGACATCCTGGTCGAGAAGCTCATTCCGCGCGTGGAAAGCCTGAAGATCGGCCCGTCCACCGCGCCGGACGCCGATTTCGGCCCGCTCGTCACCCGCGCTCACCTCGACAAGGTGAAGAACTACGTGGAGATCGGCCTCCGCGAGGGTGCGGAGCTGAAGGTCGACGGCCGCGGCTTCCGCATGCAGGGCTACGAGAACGGCTTCTACATGGGCGGCTGCCTGTTCGACCGCGTCACGAAGGACATGCGCATCTACAAGGAGGAGATCTTCGGCCCGGTGCTCTCCGTCGTCCGCGCCAAGGGCTACGACGAGGCGCTCGCGCTCGCCAACGACCACGAATACGGCAACGGCGTCGCCATCTACACCCGCGACGGCGACGCCGCGCGCGACTTCGCGGCCCGCGTCAATGTGGGGATGGTCGGCGTCAACGTGCCGATCCCGGTGCCGCTCGCCTACTACACCTTCGGCGGCTGGAAGCGCTCGGGTTTCGGCGACCTGAACCAGCACGGCCCGGACAGCTTCCGCTTCTACACGAAGACCAAGACGGTCACGTCCCGCTGGCCGTCGGGCATCCGCTCCGGCGCGGATTTCGTGATCCCGACCATGGGGTGAGTCCAGGGCAGAGGGGTGGCTTTGGCCGAGCCGCCAGCTCTGTTCGCGCGCCTGTGTCTGCGGCCTCCGCTACCGAATGCTGCGGCCGTAGGCGGGAATCATCATAAAAGTTGCATATTTGCGCCGTACACAGCCCAAGGGGTCATTTGCACCAATGGGGGCTGTAATGTTTTTTGCCGCACGAGGTATCGACGACTTCTTAGTCACCGCCGAAACCACATACAGTTTCAGAGTATGGAATATAAAAATGGAGAACACTCTTCAGGAAACAGGGAATGATGGTGTGTGTAAAGTTTCAGGTGTCGTCGGCGTCAGGTTTGACAGACGGTACGCAGGCACGCTGATACTAAAGATAGAAAATTTGGAAGATCAAAAGTTCAGCTTCGCAACTGAAGGGGGAGCTATTTCAGTTCCTTTCATTGGCAGCGCGGTTTTCAGCAATTCGGCTCGTGTGGAGCTGCAATTGATGGGTGGATCGTACGGGCAATTCAAAGTGGAAATGTATCAGGCAGAGATATCCATCTACTAACCCCGGCCCCCCTGTCCGTTACAACGTCAGCACCCAGTTCTGCCCGATCATCTCCGGGCCGAAATCCGCGTGCTTCTCCACCTCGACGAGGCGGAAGCCGAAGCCTTCGTAGAGATGCCGCGCCGCGGCGAGCGGGTCGTTGGTCCAGAGCACCAGCCGCCGGTAGCCCTTCTCGCGCGCGAACGCGATGCACTCCTCGATCAGCCGGCGGCCGAGGCCGAGGCCGCGGGCGGAGGGATCGACGAGCAGCAACCGGAGCTTCGCGTCCTCCGCGCTCGCCTTCACGACGAATACCGAGCCGACGCGTCGCCCGTCCCGCTCCGCGATCCAGCACCGCTCGAAGGCCGGGTCGAACTCGCGCAGGAACTTCGCCACGATCTCGGCGACGAGCGCCTCGAAGCGGGAATCCCAGCCATATTCCTTGGTGTAGATTTCCCCATGGGCGGAGACGACCCAGCCCATGTCGCCCGGCCGGTGCGGGCGGAGCGTGAACGGTGCCGTGCCGGCCGCGGGCTCAGGCGCGGTCCGCTCCAGCACTGCCTCGATCCGCCGCATCGCCTCGACCACGCCCGAGCGCGCCTCGGCCTCGAGCGGCGCCAGCATGCGGCCGACCTCGTCGCGCGCCGCCGCCGCGATCGCCGCGAAGCGGTCGCGCCCGGTCTCGGTCAAGGCGAGCGCCAGCTGACGGGCATCGGCCGGGTTCGGCGTGCGGGCGACCACGCCCTTGTCCTCCAGCGCCTTGACGAGGCGGCTCAGATAGCCGGGATCGAGGCCGAGCTCGCGCGCGAGCACCCCGGCGGTGGTGCCGCCCCGCTCGCCGATCTCGTAGACGAGGCGTGCCTCCGGCAGGGGAAACGGGCTGCCGTGCAGGCCTTCCGCCAAGGCGCCGATCCGCCGCGTGTAGTAGCGGGAGAAGCGGCGGACGGCTTCGATCTCGTCGGTCATGGCGGCCCGGCCTCCCTTACGGCACGGCCGCAGTCTGACGCGATTGTTGCTTTTGTCAAGAATTCTTGCGCGGGCCGCCGCCCCCGTAGAAATCCGGGGGGTCACCGCCCTTCCGGCTCGCCGATCCGCATCCTATATCCACCTCGAACGATGCCGAGCGGTGCCTCAGGGGCCGCGAAACATCGCATGATTCAAGCCAAGGACGCCGGTTGCGGGCCTGATCGGACGCGGCGGGCGGGCATCAGAAAGGGCAAAGCATGAATCCCGAGAAATACACCGAGCGGGTGCGCGGCTTCCTCCAGTCTGCGCAGACCATGGCAATCTCCCGCGGCCACCAGCAGTTCCTGCCCGAGCATGTGCTGAAGGTGCTGCTCGACGATCCGGAAGGCCTCGCCTCGGGCCTGATCGACCGCGCCGGCGGCCGCTCGCGCGACGCACTCGCCGCCGTTGAACTCGCGCTCGACAAGCTGCCGAAAGTGTCCGGCGGCTCGGGCCAGGTCTATCTCGCGCAGCCGACCGCGCGCGTGTTCGAGACCGCCGAGAAGGCGGCCGAGAAGGCCGGTGACAGCTTCGTCACCGTCGAGCGGCTGCTGCAGGCGATGGCGATGGAGGGGCAGACCGACGCCGGCCGCATCCTCGCCGCCGCGGGCGTCACCCCGAAGGCGCTGAACGACGTGATCAACGACCTGCGCAAGGGCCGCACCGCCGACAGCGCCTCGGCCGAGAACCAGTATGACGCCCTGAAGCGCTATGCCCGCGACCTCACCCAGGCCGCCCGCGACGGCAAGCTCGACCCGGTGATCGGCCGCGACGAGGAGATCCGCCGCACCATCCAGGTGCTCTCCCGGCGCACCAAGAACAATCCGGTGCTGATCGGCGAGCCCGGCGTCGGCAAGACGGCGATCGTCGAGGGCCTCGCGACCCGCATCGTCAACGGCGACGTGCCCGAGAGCCTGAAGGAGAAGCGCCTGATGGCGCTCGACATGGGCGCGCTCATCGCCGGCGCGAAATATCGCGGCGAGTTCGAGGAGCGGCTGAAGGGCGTGCTCTCCGAGGTGACCGCCTCGGACGGCGGCGTGATCCTGTTCATCGACGAGATGCACACGCTGGTCGGCGCCGGCAAGGGCGAGGGCGCGATGGACGCGTCGAACCTCCTGAAGCCCGCGCTCGCCCGCGGCGAACTCCACTGCGTCGGCGCCACCACGCTCGACGAGTACCGCAAGCACGTGGAGAAGGACGCCGCGCTCGCCCGCCGCTTCCAGCCCGTCTTCGTCTCCGAGCCGACCGTCGAGGACACGATCTCGATCCTGCGCGGCCTCAAGGAGAAATATGAGCTGCATCACGGCGTGCGCATCACCGACGGCGCGATCGTCGCCGCCGCGACCTTGTCGAACCGCTACATCACCGACCGCTTCCTGCCCGACAAGGCGATCGACCTCGTCGACGAGGCGGGCTCGCGCCTGCGCATGCAGGTGGATTCCAAGCCCGAGGAGCTCGACGAGCTCGACCGGCGCATCATCCAGCTGAAGATCGAGCGCGAGGCCCTGAAGAAGGAGACCGACGCGGCCTCCCGCGACCGGCTGCAGCGCCTCGAGCGCGAGCTCGCCGGCCTTGAGGAGGAGGCGAATGCGCTCACCCAGCGCTGGAAGGCCGAGAAGGACAAGCTGCAGGGCGCGACCAAGATCAAGGAGAGCCTCGACCAGGCCCGCCTCGAACTGGAACAGGCCCAGCGCAAGGGCGACTGGGGCCGCGCCGGCGAACTTGCCTACGGGGTCATCCCCGACCTCGAGAAGAAGCTGAAGGAAGCCGAGGTGAAGACCGGCTCCGCCATGGTGCAGGAGGAGGTGACGGCCGACAATATCGCGCAGGTCGTCTCCCGCTGGACCGGCGTCCCCGTCGACCGCATGCTCGCCGGCGAGCGCGAGAAGCTCCTGCGCATGGAGGACGAACTCGGCAAGCGCGTGATCGGCCAGCTCGAGGCGGTGCATGCGGTCTCGACCGCCGTCCGCCGCGCCCGCGCGGGCTTGCAGGATCCGAACCGGCCGATCGGCTCCTTCATGTTCTTAGGCCCGACCGGCGTCGGCAAGACCGAGCTCACCAAGGCGCTCGCCGCCTATCTCTTCGACGACGAGCATGCCCTGGTGCGCATCGACATGTCCGAATATATGGAGAAGCACTCGGTCTCCCGGCTGATCGGCGCGCCTCCGGGCTATGTCGGCTACGAGGAAGGCGGGGCGCTGACGGAAGCGGTGCGTCGCCGGCCCTACCAGGTGATCCTGTTCGACGAGATCGAGAAGGCCCACCACGACGTCTTCAACGTGCTGCTGCAGGTCCTCGACGACGGTCGCCTGACCGACGGCCAGGGCCGCACGGTCGACTTCAAGAACACGCTGATCATCATGACGTCGAACCTCGGCTCCGAATTCCTCGCCAACCAGCCGGACGGCGAGGACGTGGACAAGGTGCGCGACCTCGTCATGAATGTGGTGCGCGGGCATTTCCGGCCCGAGTTCCTGAACCGTCTCGACGAGATCATCCTGTTCCACAGGCTGAAGCGGACCGAGATGGGCGCGATCGTCGACATCCAGCTGATCCGGCTGACCAAGCTCGTGGCCGACCGGCAGATCACGATCGAGCTCGATCCCTCGGCGCGCGCCTGGCTCGCCGACAAGGGCTACGACCCGGTCTACGGCGCGCGGCCCTTGAAGCGGATCGTGCAGCGCTTCGTGCAGGACCCGCTCGCCGAGAAGATCCTCTCCGGCGAGGTCCACGACGGCGACACCGTGAAAGTGACCGGCGGCACCGACCGCCTGCTCTTCCAGGTGGTCGGCGGCGAGGCCGTGGAAGCGGCCTGACTGCGCCGCCCGACGAATGAAGGACGACCCGGCCGGACCACGGCCGGGTCGTTTCGTTTCGGCGGATGCCTCTCGGCGGTCGGGCGCCTACGGCTGGCAGACGCCGCCGACCGCCTTGGTACAGAGCGGCCCGAGGCCGGTGACCGGTTCCGGCCGCGTGATGAAGGCGAGCGGCCCGGCGTTGTGGTCGCCGTTGAACGGCGTCGTCCCGGTGAAGCCGCAGGCGGCCGCGTCGGCCGGACGGTTGAACCAGAAACCCACATGGAAGGTGTTTCTCGGCGGAAGGCCCACGTCGGCATCGAAGCCGAAGATCTGGTTGAGGAGGATCGTCTTGATCACGACCGTGCCCTTGCCGGTGCGGTCGATCACGATGTCCGACTGGTACCAGGCGAGACCGAACGAGGTGAAGCCGGGCGCCGGGGTGCCATCGGCGAGCTGGTTGCTGCGCTCGACCGTGAAGAGATCGAATTTGAGGTTCGGCTTGAAGCCGACCAGCTGCAGCAGCATCGTGTCGTTCTGGGCGCCGGGGATCACCTTCGCCGAGACCTTGGCGATCTGTCCCGGCTTGGTGAGGCAGGTCCGGAACGGCGGATTGACGAAGAGCTTGAACGTCGTGTCGGCGGCCGAGGCCTGCCCGGCGCCGATGAGGGTAAGCAGAAGTCCTGATGCCAGGACCGATCTCAAGGCAGCGCGGAAACAAAATTTCTTCGACATGGCAATAATCTCCCGCTCAGCACCTCCGCGATGAAACAAACGAAGGGCACAACCGAAGCATGCGGCCATCGCCGCACTCTGCCAATTGCTCGACTACTAACATTATTGTTACTTCAGCGCGCAGATGCCGGCATATTGCGCCGTCGCTTGCCTTCGACCTGGGCTCAGCTCGGCCGCGCGGCCCTAATTCGGTTGGTGACCGGGCAACATGATGTGCCGGCCGGTCGATTGGCCGGAGCCTACACGCGTGCCGTTTCCGGCCGGGCCGAGGCCGCGCCCGCCGGCGGGATCCGCACGACGACGCCGACGGCGGACGTTCTCATTCGACGTAAAGCGCATCTCGACATCCACGAGCCCGCACCAGTCCGGGATCCGCGCGAGCGCGAGCCACTAGGGCTTTAGCAACCGGCCGATCCGTCGCCAGCCTGTCCGTACTTGCGGCACGGGAGCGGCCAAGCTAGGCTCCGCAAATACGCAATCAGACGGTTCGGTCTCGGCAACCTCGTGCTTTGATAACCTGACGTTGGACTAGAGCGTGCGGTAGCGCCCGCTTTCGTCCTTTGCGATTGTATAACGACCCAGATGTCTCTGCGCCTGCACCTACTAGCAGATCAATAAGAACCCCCTGAACTTTTGAATGCTGTAACTGAGAGGCGCGCCTGGACCTCAGCCGACGGGAGCTTTTGATGAACACATCCAAACAAATAGACCCAAAGGAACAAGTGGACGCTCCGAGCCCTGAAGTCCCTCAGGTCAATATTTGCAATCCAAAGAAAGTGCGGGTCGGGGTCATCGTTGATACGCTCGGCCGAACAAACTTTAATGCACTACGTTACGCAATACTTCGACTAAATGTATGTCAGACCTTTGCAGAATTTGAGATTATTTACGGAATTCCACCAAGCGAGCCATTTGTGGAAATGGCCCGTCGAGGGGGCCAAGTCGAAGCATGCCGCATTAAGGAACTGGCTTAAGACTTGGGAAATAACATTGATAAATTTCAACGCGATTACCCTGGAACGATACCGGCGTTCAGATGCGATCGGTACCTCGCCCTGTGCGACATACAGGCGAGCAACGGATATTATCTGTTGCATACAGAAAAATTGAGGGTCCTAGCGGTCGGTGGTTGGTCAAAAAGATTCGCTCCACCATCCCTGCTTGAATTCATTGTCTTCAATGTCTTGAAGCAAGGGATACGAGCTGTTGTCAAAGATATCAAGGCTCATGTTTCGTCTCGTGGCTGCATCTTCGACTTCAACCCCTCGCTGGAAAACGCCAAGAACGGTGTGCTCACCGGACATATCTGCGAAGATTGTTCAGCGGCAATGAACAGAGTACGACCCGCTCTGACCTTAGAGTTAAAGGGGATTTTGGGAGGCCGATGGCTCGGTGATCCCAAAGACCCATACTCCGCCCATCAAGAGCTCGCTCGGTTGGGCTTTCCCGTTTTCCAAGCGAGCGGAGTGCAGGAGAGCTGGTTCAGACGGGTCTATGACCCTGCTTTGAAGAAAATTGGGGAAGAGATGGCACGTATGTTCGTGCTTTTCCTTGTTCTTCTGGCTGCAATCATACTTGGCGTAAACCTACCAAAATTTTGATCAATGACTCGGCTGACGCAGCGGTGCACCGCCAATCCCTGTTCGTGCAACGGACTGAACAGCCGCCTTTAGTTGATCAACTGCCCCTCGGTGGTGGGAGATCCATACGGTCACGAGGACAACTCGGATCGAGGGCGGCCGCGCCCCGGCCTCAGTTCCCCGCGGCGACCGCCATCTTGCTGGCCGAGCCGCGCATCAGCCCGTCCACATTCTCGCGTTCGCGGCGGAATTCCGCGAGCAGGTTGCCGCCGAGCTCCTTGCCGCGCGGCAGCCGCACGCGCATCGGATCGACCGCGACCGAGTTGATGTAGACCTCGTAGTGGAGATGCGGCCCGGTCGACATGCCGGTCGAGCCCACATAGCCGATCACCTGCCCCTGCCGCACCTTGGTGCCCTTCTGGATGCCCGAGGCGAAGCCGGACATGTGGCCGTAGCCGGTGCCGTAGCCGTTCGAATGGGTGATCTTCACGAAGCGGCCGTAGCCGCCCTTCCAGCCCACGTCCTCGACGACGCCGTTGCCCGAGGCGAGGATCGGCGTGCCCGACGGCGCGCCCCAGTCGACGCCCGTATGCACCCGGTAGTAGCCGAGCACCGGATGCCGCCGGCCGCCGAAGCCGGAGGTGAACTTGCCGCCCTCCATCGGCTTGCGCATGAGGAACTTCTTCGCGCTCTTGCCCTCGCCGTCATAGTAGTCGACCGTGCCGTCGTCGGGCGAGCGGTAGCGGTAGAAGCGCTTCAACTGTCCGCCGACCGTGATCGAGCAATAGAGGATCTCGCGCACCGACTTCGGATTGTTCTCGTCTTCGAGCCCGTAGAAGACTTCGAGCGAGTCGCCCGGCTTCACACGGGCGTTGAAGTCGACGTCGTAGCTGAAGATGTTGACCAGGTCCTTGATCGCGGAGGACGGAACCTGATTGTCGAGCGCGGTCTGGTAGAGGCTCTCATAGAGCGTCGGCACGCCGTTGTCGCTCTCCGCCTGATCCACCTCGTCGCCGCCGGCGTCCTCGGTGATGTCCGGCTCCTGCGCGGTGACCCAGCCGCCTTCGTCGGAGAGCGCGACCGTCACCAGGTGGTTGTCGCGGACATAGAGGCTGATGCGCACCGGCTTCAGCTTGTTCGTCTCGTCGATCTTGGCGACGCCGAGCCGCAGCCTGGTATGCGAGTCGATCTGCTTCAGGTCGATGGTGCGCTGCATCGCCTTGGCGATCTCGGCGATCTGCTTTTCGTCGGCGGAATTGTCGCGCAGCACCGCGCGCAGCGCGTCGAGGCTCGCCACGGGCACGAGCTTCTCGTCGAGGCCGTTGCCGGTCGAGGCGCCGCCGCGCTCTTGCTCCGTCTTCTGGAAGAACGACATGTTCTCCGGCCACATGCGCAGGTCGAGCAGATTGGACAGACCGGTGATGCCGGCGCCGATTTCGAACCGGTCGGCCTCGGCCGGGACGGGGAGGGCGGCGATCTTCACCGTGCCGTCGGACAGGAAGCGGGCCTGGTCGCGCACGATCCGCTCGACCTCGGCGGCCGTCATCGTCACGTCGGGGTCGAACAGGGTGGAATCCGAGGGGAAGTCGCGGGACTGGATCGCCACCTCGCCGTCGACCTTGAGGTCGTAGAAGATCGGATTCTTCGTCGCATTGGCCATGCGGCCGGGCAGGATGTCGGTGTCGGCGAACACCTTCAAGGGCGAGGCGAGCGGCGGCAGCGCGGCCACCTGATCGGTCTTGCGCAGCGCGAGCGGCGCGGAGACGCGCACGAACGGCCGGATCCGGATCAAATCCTTGTCGCCGACCCTGACCATGGTCGGCAGGTTCAGCACCTTCCGCGTCGCCGCCAGATCGACGAGCGGCCGGAGCCGGTCGCCCTTCGGCAAGGCGCCGCCCGCCACCCGGCGCGCCTCGGCGGCGCGGATCGGATCGGCGCCGTCGGGAAGCGGTGTCGCGGCGAGCGCCGCATAGGGGGTCGCGGCGAAGGTGTAGCGCCCGTCGAGCGCCACCATCAGGGCGCCGCCCATGAGAAAGGCGGAGGTCATGCCGGTCAGGACCGTGCCGGTCAGCCAACGCAGGCTCACCTGCCGACGGTCGATCGCGAGATTGCCGCCGTCCGCCAGAAGCGGAGGCTCATCCCCGAGGTCGACGATGATGTCGGGCTCGTTCCTGTGGTGGCGCATGGGCTCCGTCACGATGGGCGCGGCCGAAGCAGGGCCACGGCGCAACCAAACTCGAAAATGCCTTTTCCCCCGGACTCCGTCAACGACACGCCCCGGGACGGGTCGAACGCGGCAGGCCGGAGCGGCTGAAGCCCAGTTCTGTCCGATGATTGCGGCACAATGGAGAAACGCCGGCCCGCGCGACGGCCACAGGCTGAAAAGTTATCCACAGGGGCGGCCGGCGGCGCGAAACGGCGGTTTTCCGCGTGTTTGCAGGCCATGCGAAAAAAAGCGGAAGGACGGTGTTGACGAGGGGGACCCATGGCGCTTATATCCGCCTCACCAACGAGGGCGGCGGCGCCGTGCCCGACGGAAGTTCTGTCGGGTTTGTTTGCTGTCCTGGCCTTACCCGTGAGGGTATGGCATTTCCGGCTTCTCTCGCAAGACTGAAGCGATCGGCTCCGAGAAAGACGGGGTCGATGCCGCACCTCTGGTTCCCGGTTTCGGCCGTGGGGTTT
>JAESFG010000460.1_pt1 | contig 30839 bp, 24 predicted proteins | sample 9269371 | NCBI WGS metagenome assembly JAESFG01 (sample SAMN14506227, study PRJNA617093) | algae metagenome | isolation source: Aetokthonos hydrillicola CCALA 1050 (B3-Florida) and co-occurring... | place: USA: South Carolina | collected 2013-01-01 | reverse complement strand
GCGTTGTGTACCTTTTGACGTTTTGCCAAAGCGTTGAATGTTTGCACTTTGACCACAATGTTTACATACTACTGCTTCTAATACCATCTACAAAGTTAACTATTTCAACATATTTAATACATCACCTGTTATTCCTCAAATATAAAGATGTAAGTAAAGTAAGATTATATAACTTTACTTCTGAAATAATATTATAGCTCAAATCTAAAGAAGTAAGCAAACTGAGATTGGATAAGCTAATTTTTGAAATCTGATTATACCTTAAATCTAAAGTAGTAAGTGAAATGAGATTAGATAGAAAATCAATATTAGAGATTTTATTAGAACTTAATTTTAAAGTTGTAAGTGAAGTGAGATTGGAAAAATTAAATTCTGAAATATAATTATTCCTCAAATCTAAATAATTAAGTAAATTGAGATTGGATAAACTAACTCTTGAAATCTGATTATACCTTAAATCTAAAGTAGTAAGTGAGATTAGATTAGATAGAAAATCAATATCAGAAATGTTTGACCAGTTACTTATAATACCATTTATAGATCCATTTTCATCTTTAATAAAAATATTTCGTTTTGATTCATACTCAGGGTTTCGGTTAAATTCTAAATCAAACTCTTCTTCACTTAACTCCGTAAACTCCACATTCCACAGCTTTTCCAGTTCCAGTATTTCTTTTGGTTTTTCCATTTTGGTTATGAGTCGTAATTTTTTCTCTAAAAATAAAAAAATGCCCTGTTTTGTCAAATATCAGGGGTAAGAAACCAGATTTTCTATTTACTTTTTTTAATTATGGCTCATGCACCGCTTTTTCAGGCACTTTAGTCTGTTTTAGCAGCATCCCGCAAGGTATAACCACCTGTTTATTGCCGTTTTCTCTCCCGATTCTGTAAAATTTTCCAAAATACAGACAAATTTTTTAAATTTATTTTTTGTAAGTAGTTGATTTGTAGTTGCTTACAAAAAGGGCATAGTTTTCAATAAAGGTTTTGGCACACGCTTAACTGTAAAAAGGTATGTCAAAACATTTTCTATTACTATTCTTAACTTTCTTAGGCTGGCAAGTAGGGCTGGCACAGAACATACGCATCACTTCTACGCCTCAGGCAGAAGTAAGTATCGGTACCGAAAACGGAGCCTACCAGGTCAAGGTCGAGAATCTCTCCGGTTCCGTGATGAACAATGTAACCTTTCAGGTGTCCCTGCCAACGGGCATGAATTACGTATCCGGCAGTTTAAGCGAAAGCAGCACCTTTCAGATTCAGGAAAAAGACATTTCAAACCTCAATTCGCCCGTTTTTCAGGCAAACAGCTTGTCTAACGGGTCATATTATCAATTCACGCTTCAGTATAAAGGGAGCTGTCAGGCTGTTAATTACCAGCTTGGGGGCAACATTTTCAGGAATGTGGTAACGCTCAGCTCTTCATTGGGCAGCGTTACCCATACCTCAGTAGCGTACAACATTTTGTATCCATCCTTGAGCATTACCACCATCAATCCCAAAAACCAGACGATTACCAACAAAGGCTCTTATACCCGCCAGATAACCGTAGTAAACGGCGGAAACGGTGGTATTACAGACTTTTATATTTCAGACTCACATCCGGCAGGTTTGCAGATAACAGCCACAGACAAAGGCAGCCTGACAGGAGGCAATCTGATTTACCTTTCGGCAAACGATTTTAAAAGCATAGGTGACAAAGATGGTATTTTTGACAGCAATGAGAGCATTGTGGTGACCCAAACCGTATATGGAGAGACCTGTGTGGATGTTACTTACACTTCTACCATCAATGCCTACTGGCAGCTAAACGGAAGCCAATGCCAGAGTTCCAGCACTTTCGGAAATGTTTTTGTGGACTTTATCACACCCACGCTCAAACAGACGGCTACTGCCTCTTTTAATACCTGTTATAGCGTAAACCCCAGTCCGCAACAATTGCAGGTACAAAATACTACTGCTATCAATGCAGGCAATGTACAGGTGGATATTTTTAACTCCAGCGGTGCCGACTATGACCCCAATATTTTTACCAAAATAGATGTAAGCAGCATTACGTATAAAATCGGTGCAACCGGTACACTTACACCCATCACCCCAACGACTACCTATCCGACTACTTCCGGGGGGGTATATAGTTGTCTGGGAACTGATGCTGTTGGTAAAGTAACGCTCAGTCTGCCCAATATTCCGGCTAACCAAAGTGTCTATATTTATTGGAATACCCAGCATTGCTGTATCAATTCGTGTATCGGGGCAAAAGTAGGTGGCTGGAAAAGTACCGTCCGGTTTACAGACGAATGTAATGTGGCATATACCAATACCATCACCGGACAAAATCCGGTTCAGGCAAACATGACCTTTTTTACGGAAACACCTGCTTATATCTCCAGCGGTCAGAAAAAAACGTTTAGTTTTTTAGTTTCCAGTCATACCAATACCTATCCGGTTGCCACAGGAGCCTATTATGAAGTAGTTTTTCAATTACCAAAAGGATTGGTGTACGAAGGAGCAACCGACGATTTGGTTTGGCTGAGTACCCCCAACAAATGGACTCCGACTTCTGTAAGTTATGATGCTGCTGCAAGTACGCTTACTGCCCGTTATCCTTTGCCGGCTGCTTTTTCATTACCCAAAACCGAGATAAATCTTAAACTCAAAGCAGATTGTAATGTAGCAGGTGCTACGGCAGGCAGTAATAGCATAGCCATGTCGGTTTACTTTGTTCCGAATCCGGCTTGTACAACCATTTGTAAAATACCGCTGGCTTGCTCCAAGACCGTAACCACTACCTTGTTATGCCCCGGTTTGAACTGTGCAGAAGGGCTTTCTTTTGAAAATTTCACCCTGCAACGTACCAGTTTTGGCTTGCCTGACAACAATACCGACGGACTGGCAGATGCTTCGGGCAGCTTGGATATGACAAAAATTAAGACCAACCGGATTATGACCAACGATACCCTGAAAGCTGTTTTTTACGGCAAGGTTATCACCTCTGGCGGACGTCCGACCTGGCAATACGGGTATGCCAAATCTACCGTACCGTTGGGGGCTTATTTGACTCCGCTTTCCGGATACGTAAAAATATTTGATGCCAGTGCCAATACGTACCTCAATGCATCGGGGGTAACCATTCAGAAAACAACTTCAGCCGAAACCGGTACGTTTAACATGGATTTCAGTCTTCCGACTTTGGTTTCAAAAGGCAATACACAACTCAATGGTTTTCAGTGGGAAAACAATGACTTGATAGAGCTGACGGTTTATTATACCCTTAGCACTAACATTGGAGGCAAAATACAGGAAGTTACGTTTAACAATGAATTTTATGTGAGTGATATAGCCAATCCGACCAGTGCTGCCAATAAGTTTCAGTGTGGTTTTTATAACGAAAATATCACGTTGATGGGCTATTATTTCTATACAGACAAAGGTATCTCTTCGTCTATCACCACCTGTAGTAGTTACATTGACCAGCTTTATTATTTAAGTATCGGAGATTGTTGCTCTAATTATGAAGGCGGTAACTTATTTCCGTATGAATACCGCAACTGGGGCAGAATCAAAGAAGGCAAAGTTACAATTCCGAATGGCTATAAAGTGTTGAATATCAAGTTGGAACAATGGATTACCAAAGCCACCAATTCCAGTACGTATGAAGTGAAAACAGGCTTACAACCCGATTCCCAAAACGGAAACGAACTGTATTTTAATCTCGAAAAATATTACAAAGCCTATGGTGGCACGTTTAACCTGAGTGATGATGGGTTCAAAGGTAAACTTTCGGTAGAAATAGCCCCGACTTGTGCCGTACCGACGGGAGTATATCAGGATATGCCCTGGAATTATACCTTCACCCGTGCTGCTCGTCTTGAAAACGGTACTACTACCGCCTGGATGACCGAACAACCTGATAAAATAAGATACAACCCGACTACCCTTCAGATTTCTGCACTCAATCCGAAAGAAGATGGTTTGAATAAAACCGTTACCTGGACGGTTTACATAAAAAATACAACTGCCAATTCGGATGCCCGCAATGCATGGTTGCACATCAAGTCCCTCACGGGCAATGTAAAAGTTCAAAAAGTAATAGATGCTGCCACCAATTTGCCTGTTGCCCTTATCGGAGATATTTACCAATTGGGTCAGGTTAATTTAAGCAGCACCAAAACGTATTACATTACAGCTACTTATTCGGCTTGTACCCTTGAGAGTATCAACGTGTTTAGCGGTTATGAATGCTCCGGTTATCCGAACAATTTTGCCAGTTTTACCTGTCCTTATACTCAAACAACCCTTTCGGTAGAACCCAAACCGGCTCAGTTTCAGGTTCGGATTAAAAACACTTATGTCGGAAATCCTTGCTCCGGCAATATGCAGGTAGAGGTAGAGGTGAGAAGTGTGCAACTGGCATCTGTCGATAGTCTGAAAGTTGATTTTACCACGCCAGCCAATGGCAGTATGGTGTATATTTCCGGAACAGGGGCTTTGCAGTACAATACCAGTACTGCTTACAGAAGCATTGCCAATCCCACTACTTCAGGAAATGTAAATTCTTACTACATTCCACAATTTGACAGTTTTATTGCTCAGAACGGCTTGCCCGGTGTTTTAAACCTGAGCAACAATACCCTGAAACTTAAATTTAATGTTCAACTCAATGCCAATTTTAAACCCGGAGATTACCTGAGTGTAAGTGTAAACGGGAATTCGCCGTGTGGCTTGATTTTGCCTCAAATCAACCTCGCCGTTGACCCCAGTGTAAAATTTGAACAAGATGTAAACTCCGGTTTATCTACCGGAACCACCAATAGCTGGAGTGCCAGTTGGGGCGACTACGACAATGACGGAGACGAAGATTTATTTGTACCGGAATACGACAAAACCAAACCCAGCCACCTTTACCGCAATAATGGCAACGGCACATTTACCGAAACCAGTACTGTAATTGCCAACGACAGAACTTCGGCTACGGCAGCTAGCTGGGGTGACTATGACAATGACGGTGATTTGGATTTGTATGTGGCAACCAACATCGGCGGAAGTGGCTTGCTTTATAACAACCTGGGCAACGGCACTTTCCGAAAAATTACAAGTGGAGAAATTGCTACCGATGATGGCTACGACCACAGTGCCAGTTGGGTGGACTATGACAACGACGGCTACTTAGATTTGTTTGTGCTGGATATTATGCAAACTGAGTTTAACAAACTATATCATAACAACGGCAACGGTACTTTTACGAAAGTCAAAGATGCAGCCATCGTAACCGCCGTTTCGAGTTCCATCGGAGCTACCTGGTCGGATTATGACAATGACGGTGATATGGATGTCTTTATTCCCAACCGTGACCAGGAAAACTTTTTATACCGAAATGACGGAAACGGCAAATTTACCCGAATTTTGGATGGACAAATTGTTACTGAGGTTTTAGGTTCGGTTGGTTCAAGCTGGGGTGACTATGACAATGACGGCGATATGGACTTGTTTGTGGCAAATGCCGGAACCAAACTCAATGCTTTGTACAAAAACAATGGCAACGGCACTTTCACCAAAGTTACTTCCGGTGTGGTGGTGAATGACAAAGGCAATACACACGGCAGCACCTGGGCTGATTTTGACAATGACGGCGATTTGGATTTGTATGTAACCAATGATGCCGGAGAAGGTAATTTTCTTTACATGAACAACGGCGATGGCACTTTCCAGAAATTGGAAAATGATTTGACAGAATTAAAGCAAAACTCATTCGGTACAGCCGTAGCCGATTATGACAACGACGGAGATTTGGATATTTTTGTTGCCAATCACTCAGGACAGCCTAACCAGTTGTATATTAACAGTCGTGGCAAATGCAATCAGTCCATTTGTTTTAAACTCATCGGTACTAAATCTAATCGCAGTGCCATTGGCTCTAAGGTAAGAATAAAAGCAACCATCAATGGCAAAGTAGTATGGCAAATGAGAGAAATTACAGCCCAGACGGGTGGGGGCGTAGGTTCTCAGAACACCCTGAAAGCCTATTTCGGATTGGGAGATGCCGTACAGGCAGACGAAGTTATCATTGAATGGGCATCCGGTTTGGTTCAGAAATTAGGCGTACAATCAGCCGGAATTTGCCATGAGGTAACGGAGCAGCAAGGCAGTACCGTTTGTGGTGCGATTTACCACGATGCCAACGGCAACTGTGTGAAAGATGCCGGAGAAAAAGGCATTCCTAATCAGAAAATCCGGATAGTGTCAGCAGACAAGACCTATAATTTGCAAACCGACTCGTTGGGTAATTATCAATTATATCTGGCTGCCGGAAGTTATCAGATTACACAAGAAACCTCAACTGGCTGGGCTACCTGTAACAATGCTGGTTATTCGGTGCAGGTGAGTGCCGGAGGACAAGCCAATTGCGGGTATAATTTTGGAAATACTCCTACTTGTACCCAACCAGATTTGGTAATTTCTGCTGGAAGCACTGTTTTACACCGGGGATTTGAAAATACATTTGTCATTTCTTACGCCAATACCGGAGTAACCACTGCTCAGAATGTGAGTATCCAGATGACATTTCCGTCACAAATTGCGGTACAAAGAAGCGATGTGAGCTGGTCATCGGTTTCAGGAAATACTTATACCTGGAATGTCGGAGATTTGGCTGCCTTTGCCAAAGGAAACATCCAAATTGTAACCAAAACATTATTGACAGCCACCGTCGGACAACCGCTCACTACTGCTTTCAGCATTGCAGGCAGCAACGGTGAATGTAGTGCTGGTAACAACAGTTTGCTGGATGTGAGTCCGGTAATGGGAGCAGTTGACCCGAACGATTTGCTGGTGTCTCATACCGAAATCAACCGGGCTGATGAGACCCTGACTTATACTATTCGCTTTCAGAACGTGGGTAATTATCCGGCTACGTATGTCAGGGTTTCAGATAACCTGCCCGAAAAACTGGATTTAAGCACTTTTGAACTGGTTGGGGTCAGCCACAACATCACAAATTTTTATATCGAAGGCAGAAACTTGCGATGGGAATTTGACCACATTAATCTGATTGATAGTTTAACTGACGAAGCTGCCAGTCACGGGTTCATCAAGTTTAAAATCAAACCTGTAAAAACGCTGGTTCACGGAGATACCCTTTCCAATCAGGCACAAATCATCTTCGACTTTGACGGTGTGATTGCTACCAACGTTGTAAATACGATTTATCATAATCCTTCGGAACGCCATATCGATGCTTTCCCCAATCCAATGGCTGCCTCAGACGGCATACTGAAATTCAAAGGCGACATGACGTATCCGTTTGATTTTAGCTTGTATAATAGTCTGGGAGTGAAGCTATATCAGCAGAGAGGAATTGAAACGAATGAAGTGAACCTCAAACCAATTGGCTTAAAACCTGGTATTTATCTTTATCATCTGCACGATCGGGATGGCGTTGTGATGACAAAAGGCAGATTGGTAGTGTTATAGTCTGTATAAATCTAATTATTGTGCTGAGGTATGAAATCAAAATTTTCATACCTCACTTTTTTATACCTGTTTCTGCTAAATCCCTTCTATGAATTGGATTAGTAAAAACTATCTTATAGTTCATACTTCATACACACCTTTATATAAGCTTTCATTATTTGCATTGTAAACGTTGAGAGTTTGTTTTATACATATCTACGATATTGTGTTTCTATGCTTACCTGATTAACAGAAAAGATTATGGAAAAGACTGGTTTTTTAGCCTGATTTTAAAGGTTATTTTTTCAGATTCCAGAAATCATTTCCAAAATTTGGAACAATAATATCTTGTAAATAGCCTTATTTAAGCAATTAAGCCATTTTACAGTTCTGGCACATCATTGGCAAAGCTTTATTTAAAATTTAAAAAGTTTGCTATGAAAAAAGTTGCTATCATCGGAACTGCAGGGGTTCCATCCAAATATGGAGGTTTTGAAACCTTGGCTCATCAGTTAGTATATCATCTGGGAGAGAAATTTCGTCTTTCTGTTTATTGCAGTACCAAATATTATCCCTCTAAAACACGGGTAAAGTATTTTCAAAATGCACGACTTTTTTATATCCCTCTCAATGCCAATGGTATCCAGAGTATTTTTTATGATTTTATTTCTATTATTCATGCTTTGTTTTATGCTGATGTACTGGTAGTATTAGGTGTTTCCGGAGCAATGATTTTGCCTTTTGTAAGATGGTTTACCAATAAAAAAATTATTGTCAGCATCGATGGGCTTGAGTGGCGTAGAGCCAAATGGAATAGGTATGCCAAATGGTTATTGCATATCAGCGAAAAAATTGCCATGAAATATGCACATGCCGACATTAGTGACAATGAAGCCATTCAGGATTACACAGCATCTACTTATGGAACCCTCAGCACTATTGTGGAATATGGAGGCGACCATACGATGAAAGTTACACCTAAACTCACCAGAGATGATTATGATGAATATCCTTTTTTGAGAGAGCCTTATGCTTTTACAGTTTGCAGAATTGAACCTGAAAATAACATACATATCATTCTTGAATCTTTCAGAGCTTTTAAAGACAAACGCAAAAATATTGTAATAATTGGTAACTGGGACAGCAGTGAATATGGTAAAGAATTAAGACGTAGATATGGACATCGGTTTCATTATAATATCCACCTGCTTGATCCTATTTATGATCAGGAAAAACTGGATAAAATCAGAGCCAACTGCCATATTTATTTGCATGGACACAGTGCAGGTGGTACTAATCCTTCTCTGGTAGAAGCCATGACTCTGGGTTTGCCGATTATTGCCTTTGATGTAAACTATAACAGAACTACCACCGAAAACAAAGCTCTCTTCTTCAAAGACCACGAAGACCTTACAAAAATTCTGGCAGAAACAGATTCTGGTCATTATATAGAGATGCGTCCCGAGATGAGAAAAATTGCAGAACGCCGGTATCGCTGGGCTATCATTGCCAAAAAATATGAATACCTGATTTATAAAGTTGGTAAAAATAGCCGGTCTCTTACCTCACCTGTTTCTACACTTTCTAAGAAGGAATTAATAGATAATGACTTAGGACATTTTGTGCATCCTTCTATGTTTTTTGAAAGAACTTAATCATCTCTTTTCCATCTCATAAAATCTTGAATTACAATGATACCATATTTTGAACTTCTGAATGAACTGATATTACCTTTCCTGCTAGCCTTTATACTGGCTTTTGTCATGATTCCTGTTATTATCAGCAATGCCGTCAGGTTTAAACTTGTCGATAAGCCATGCCCCCGAAAAATTCATATTGTACCTATCCCAAGCATGGGTGGAATTGCGATTTTTATGGCAATTGTACTCACAACAGTAATTTTTAATGTCCAGCTTTTCAGCCATTACATTTATTTCTGGCTTGGGTTGAGTATTTTGTATGTTGTAGGTATTGTTGATGACAGACACGGGATGAAAGCCTCTTTAAAATTTTTATTACAGATACTTTGTTCTTTTTTGGTAGCTTACAGCAATATACGTATTGTGTCTTTTGGCGGAATGCTGGGGATACAGGAAATACCCACTGTTTTTCAATATGGGCTTACTGTTTTCCTGATTGTGGGTATCACCAATGCGTTCAACCTTATTGACGGAATAGATGGTCTGGCAGGAGGAATAGGACTAATTACCAGTTGTATTTTAGGGATACTTTGCCTGCATGTACAGCAAAATGAATTGGCTGTGCTTTGTTTTTCCCTAAGTGGAAGTTTGTTGGCATTTTTAAGATATAATTTTAATCCGGCAAAAATATTTATGGGCGATACAGGTTCGCTGGTGATAGGATTTTTACTGTCGGTAGTTGCAATTCGTGTGACACAGGTAGCTTCTGTAGAAGGAGATACAAATGATGAAATCATGAGTATTTCTTTGATATTTGGTATATTTCTGCTACCCGTATTTGACACAATTCGTGTTTTTGCAGAAAGAATCATCAAAGGAAATTCACCTTTTAAAGCTGAAAAAAATCATGTTCATCATTTATTACTCAGCAAGGGTTTTTCACATCCGGGAACAACTTTATTTTTATATTTTTCACATATTTTAATCATCTCGACAGCCCTGGTGAGTATAAATTATATGAGAATAGAGTTTTCTTTACTCCTAACCATCATGGTATGTATGATATGGTTTGAGATTTTTGTAAAAAGAGAAAGAAGAGTGAAGCTTTCAGCTATGGCAAAAGTGGAGGAAGATGTAAAAAGATTGAAAAAAGCAAAATCTCTTACATGACTCTCTGATTATCAAGGTTTACAATTGCAAAAAAAAGGTTATATATATACAAAAAACAGAATATTTAAATTTATGAAATTCAAGATATTCATTGTAGAAGATAACCAGTGGTACGGTGAAGTGCTGGTTTACCACCTGTCTTTAAATCCAGATTATGAAGTCAAACTGATGACTTCTGCCAAAGAATGCCTGAATAATCTCTACCAGCGTCCTAATCTGATTACTGTAGATTATTCATTACCGGATTTAGACGGGGCAGAATTATTTAAGAGAATTAAGAAAGAACACAAAGATGTGCCTGTAATTGTAATTTCAGGGCAGGAAGACGTTGGAACTGCTGTGAAATTTTTGCAAATGGGAGTTCATGATTATATAGTTAAAAATGATGATACCAGAGATTTATTATGGAATGCAATTCTGAAAATCCGAGAAAAGGAAGAGCTTAAAACAGAAATCGAATCTCTCAAACAGGAATTAGGACAGAAGTATAGCTTTGAAAATATCATCAAAGGAAACAGTGTTGCCATAAAAAAAATTTTCCATTTAATGGAAAAAGCGACAAAAACTAACATCAACGTTTCAATTACAGGAGAAACAGGAACAGGTAAAGAGCTGGTAGCTAAATCAATACATTATAATTCTGAGCGTCAAAAAAAATCTTTTGTAGCACTCAATATGGCAGCAATCCCCAAAGAGTTAATAGAGAGTGAACTTTTTGGATATGAGAAAGGAGCTTTTACCGGAGCAGTTGGTTCCAAAGCAGGTAAATTTGAAGAGGCAGACAAAGGGACACTGTTTCTGGATGAGATAGGAGAAATGGATATGAATACACAAAGTAAGCTGTTGCGGGTATTACAGGAAAGAGAGATAACAAGACTGGGCAGTAACAAATCAGTAAAGATAGATGTGAGACTTTTGGTAGCCACTCATAAAAATCTGTCAGAAGAAGTAAAAAAAGGGAATTTCAGAGAAGATTTGTATTACAGAATCATTGGTCTTCCTATTGAATTGCCTCCTTTAAGAGACAGAGAAACAGATATTATTTTGCTGGCAAAATATTTTCTGGATGAGTTTTGTAAAGAAAACCGATTGAACATACTCAATTTTTCGGCTGAAGCCAAAAACAAACTATTGAAATATAATTATCCGGGCAATGTTCGGGAATTAAAGTCAGTAGTAGAATTGGCTGCTGTAATGACGAACAGTAATGCTATTACTGAAACGGATATTGTTTTTAATTCGATTCAGAAGGAAAGAAATCATTTTGAAGAAGGCATTACCTTGAAGGAATATAACCGGCGAATTATCAAACACTATCTCGAAAAACATGACGACAATGTAGTAGCAGTTGCCGAAAAATTAGATATTGGTAAATCTACTATTTATAACATGATTAAAAATAATGAACTATGAAAGGACTGTTATTTACTTCATTTCTCGAGCTGGTAGAAGAAAAATTTGGCATAGCCATGGTTGATAAAATCATCATGGATTCTAAGGTGAGTGGTGCTTATACAAGTGTTGGTACATATCCTCACAGTGAAATGGTAGCTCTCATCACTTCGTTGAGTCAGCAAAGTGGCATACCTGCTGATAGTTTGATGAAGGTGTATGGTGAATATACTTTCATCAAACTGGTGCAAATGCATCCTTATTTGGTGAAAGACAAAGAGACTTCCTTTCAATTTTTATTAAAACTGGATAATTATATTCATGTGGAAGTTCGCAAGCTATATCAGAATGTAGATTTACCTGTTTTTAATGCCGAATTAATTGATGATAACCAGTTGAGATTACTCTATCAGTCTGAAAAAAAAATGGGTGATGTAGCAGAAGGATTAATCAAAGGATGTGCTAATTTTTTTGGGGAAATAATTGATATTAAACGCAAAGAAATATATGAAGATGGTTCGGAAGTTGAATTTATTATTACAAAACACCCCTGAATATCACACATCAATATTTAATACTAGTTACTAAATTTATTAACTAACCTGCTACCTGAAAAAGCCATTTGTGATCATGCAAGATGAAATTGATATACTTAAGAGAATGCTCGAGCGTGAACGTGCTGCCAGAAAAGAGGCTGAAAAAATTCTCGAAGAAAAAAGTCTATCTCTCTATTTGACCAATGAACGTCTTTCGGAAATAAACAGGAATCTTGAAAGAGAAGTAGTAAGACGTACCAATGAGTTTCAGTCATTCTCCAGAATACCTCTTGAAAATCCTGAGCCTGTACTAAGGATTTCTTATATCGGGCAAATTCTTTTCAGCAATGTGGCATGCCAAAAATTGCTGAATGACCCTATCATCTATAATAAAAATACGTATTCCCTGAATCAGTTTTGCGATTATATAGCACATCTACTGATTGAAAGTCAGGACAGAGTAGAATTAGAAGTTGTTTGTGGAGCATCTTATTATTCATTTTACTGTGTTCCTTTACATTCAGAGAGTTATATTAATATTTATGGCAGAGATATTACACACAGCAAACATGCCGAAAGAGAACTGAAGACTACTGCCAGTCGGCTTACTACACTTATTGCCAATCTTCACCGGGGTATTTTAGTTGAAGACCAGTATCGTAAGATTGTATTTACCAATAAACTATTTTGCGAGTATTTTGGTATCAATGCCCCTCCTGAGGCTCTCATTGGATTTGATTGCAGTGATTCAGCCGAACAAAGCAAGCATCTTTTCAAAAATCCTGATTTTTTTGTTGAGCGAATAAGAACAATTCTTACTGAAAGAAAATTGGTATTGTATGAACAAATGGAATTAGCAGATGGTCGGATTTTTGAAAGAGATTACATTCCCATTTTTGAAAATGGCGAATATTTGGGGCATTTATGGAAATATGAGGATATTACTGAAAAGAAAAATTTGCAGTTTGCTCTGGAAAGAAGGGAAGAAAAATACCGAAGCATTATTGAAAATATGAATCTGGGGCTGATAGAGGTAGATAAGGAAGAAATAATTATGTATGCCAATCAAAGTTTTTGTGAAACTACCGGTTATTCTCTAGATGAACTTTTGGGGAAAAGTGCACCTGAAATCTTTTTGAGAGGCATGTCAAAAGAAATGGTGGAAGTTATACAAAAGAGGAGGGAAGAAGGGATAACTGATGTATATGAGTTGATGATAAAAAATGCAAGAGGGGAGCCTGTGTGGATGCTGATTAGTGGTGGACCATTGTATAATGATAACAAAAAGCAGATTGGGTCAATAGGTATTCATCTTGATATAACAGAACGCAAGAAAATGGAGTCGGATTTAAGGAATGCTATCCAGAAAGCAGAAGAATCTACTCATGCCAAAGAACTTTTTCTCGCTAACATGAGCCATGAGATAAGAACACCAATGAATGCAATTTTGGGAATGAGCCGGTTATTGCAAAAGACTCAACTTGATATCCAGCAGAAATCTTTTCTAAAAGCAATTACTACTTCCGGAGAAAATTTGCTGGTCATTATTAATGATATACTGGATTTTTCTAAAATCGAAGCAGGCAAACTTCAGGTTGAGAAAGTTGCCCTTGATATAAGAGAGGTGCTTCAACAGGTTAGAGAGGTACTTGCCTTTAAAGCAGAAGAAAATGGATTGCAAATGCTGCTCAGGATTGATTCGAAAATTTCAGCAGTTTTGAGAGGCGATCCTTATCGTATCAATCAGGTATTGCTAAACCTGGCAGGCAATGCAGTGAAATTTACCCCTTCTGGCTATGTTGAAATATCAGCTACCGTTAAATTTGAAACACCAACTTTTCAGGTAGTTGAATTTAAAGTGAAGGATACTGGAATAGGAATAGATAGTAACAAACTTGAAAATATATTTAAAAGTTTTACTCAGGAAGACAATAGTATTACTCGTAAATACGGTGGTACTGGTTTGGGTTTAAGTATTTGCAAAAGTCTGGTAGAGCTGATGGGAGGAACTATTGAAGTAGAAAGTGAGAAAAACAGAGGAACTACCATGATGTTTACTCTGGGCTTTGAAATTGGGTCGAATGATGAAATACCCAAAAAAGAAGAATGTGAAAAACTTGAAAATGTATTGAAAGGAAGTGATGTTTTAATTGTAGAAGACAATGAGTTTAACCGTTTTCTGGCTTCTACCATTCTTGAAAACAAAGAGGCTAACATCTCTGTGGCAGTCAACGGAAAAGATGCCATTAAAAAAATTAAGACCCAGACTTTTGATTTAATTCTTATGGATATTCAGATGCCCGAAATGAACGGTTGGGAAGCTACACAATACATACGCCAGGAAATGAATATAACTACTCCCATTATTGCTCTGACAGCCAATGCTATTAAAGGTGAAAAAGAAAAATGTTTGAATTTGGGGATGAATGATTATTTATCTAAACCTTTTGAGGAAGAAGAGCTTATAGAAAGCTGCTCAAACTGGATTTTAAAAGGTAATAAGACTGAAAAGAATTCCAAAAATTCTTCTTCCGATATAACTACACTTCAGCCTGAATATCCTAATGAAAAACTTTTTGATTTGTTTAAACTCGAACAGGTGAGTAAAGGCAATGAGGCATTTGTAAATAAAATGGTTTTAATGTTTATAGAGCAGGCAGAAGATGCTATACAAAAATTTGGAGAATATGCTGAAAGTCAAGATTATACCAAGATTAAGTCATTGGCTCATAAATTAAAACCCAGTTTTGACAATATGGGAATCAATATTTTAAAACATGAAATCAGAGAAATAGAACAAATTGATGCTATACAGCCAGATTTAGAGAGATTGACATACTTGCTCAATGTTGTCGAAAATATCCTGAGAAAAGTTATAAGTCAGCTTCAGGAAAACTAATGCCAATGGATAAACTCTTTATTAAGACAGATCGGGCAAGCTAAATAAACTAAAAACGATGAGTGATGAACTATGAATTGCATAAGTGAAATTTATCTCATAGCTTATCGTTCATCACTCATACTTAAATACTGCCTTTTTGTGCTTACTTTTTTGAGCATACAAATAAGAAGGTGACTAAATGAATAGAAGTTGGAAATCATTTAAACATAAAGTTGTTAAGTATTTAACAGACAGTATATTGTGAGTAAATGTAATCCCAACTTCACGTTAGTTGTTAATTTCGAGGTACTATTTATGATTACCTGAAAGCCTGTTTATTATTTTACAAACTTCATTCTGTAGTCTACTTTTACGATACCTTTTGCAATACCAGTAAGCTTATTTTTGATTACCTGCTTTTTGACCGGTGCCAGGTATTCAATAAACAACTTACCCTCGATATGATCATATTCATGTTGAATCACTCTTGCTGCTAATCCTTCATAAGTTTCAGTATGTTCATTCCAGTCCAGGTCATTATACCGGATAGTAATTTTATCTTTACGTTCTACATCACCTCTGATACCGGGTATGCTCAAACAACCTTCTTCAAAAGCCCACTCTTCTCCTGTTTCTTCGAGCATCTGGGCATTGATAAATACTTTTTTCATCCCTTTTAATTTCTCATCTTCGTCATCCAAAGCTTCTGCATCAATCACAAACATCCGGATGCTCATGCCAATTTGTGGAGCAGCCAGCCCAACACCTTTAGCCTGATACATGGTTTCAAACATATCTTCGGCGAGCTTTTTTATGTCAAGACTGGAGTTTTTATCAATGGGTTGAGCTACTTTCTTTAAAACGGGGTCGCCGTAAGCTACTATCGGGTAAATCATTTCCTGAATTGGTTTTCTTAAATGGTTAGACAAAAGTCTAAACAATAAATTTGTGCAAAAATACAAAAACAATGTCCAATTTGAAAGTTTGTATCCAATAACTCTTAAAGACTTTTCATGAAATCCTGAAGCAGAATCACAGCTGAAATCTTATCAACATTGCCTTTGTTTTGCCGGTCTTTTTTCTTCATACCACCTGTTATCATGGCTTGTACCGCAATTTTAGAAGTATAACGTTCGTCGATGGTATGAACTGAAATATCGGGAAAATGCTTGCCCAGTTGCTTTATAAAAATTTCAACGTGACGGGTGGCATCAGTAGCAGTCCCGTCAAGATTTTTAGGCATACCCACCACAAAAGTCTCAATTACTTCGGTCTGGTGATAGTTTTTTAGAAATTGAATAACATCTTTGGCATGAATGGTATCAAGAGCCGTTGCTATAATTTTGAGAGGGTCAGTTACAGCCAGTCCTACCCGTTTGGTTCCATAATCAATGGCTATAATTCGTGACATAAATGGGATTTTTTAACTAAAATAACGTGAACTCGGGATTATATTTATTCTTAAGTTGTTGTTTATCAAAACTTAATAGACTTTCATTTAGCTAATTCCCAGCTTTATTCCATTCAAAGACCTTCTTACTTTTTTGATTGCCCAAAAAAGTAAGCAAAAAAAGGCAGCAACAGCAAAGACAAGCCCTGGATTCTTAAGTCTCGTAACGGTCTTTCAATTCTTTTGGGCTTGTCCACGCTGCTGTTGCATCTCTACCCTCTTTTTATCTCGAATTTACGTTAAAATAGGAAGATACAAAGGTGCAGAATTAATTTAGGAGTGCAATCCTTTGTATTTTTTCTTTGGCAATTTCTTCAAGTACAAGGGCTTTTGGAAAAAGAATATGGTTTTCAATATGAGCATGTATTTCCAGTTCTTTCTCGAATGCCTGTAATTCTGCATACACCACACGCCACAACAGATGAGCATTTTCCGGCAAATCATAATCTTTGGTCATTTCCCGGATGCCCTGCATTTCATCGTCATGTGTTTCGTGGGCGTTGAAGAAATGAGCAATAGATTTTTTATTCATAGTCATAAACAGCTTGCCCCATTGAGATGCCTGATTTTCGGCATGGTATAGTTGCAGGATATATGAAAACAAAGTGTCTTCTTCTTCGTGGATATGATGAATAAAATCTTCGGCAAATAGAGGAAACAATATCTGAAGGTCTTTGGCAACTGGTATATCTTTTTCGTCAAGATTAGTTACCAAACCTGCAAAGTAGGGGAGTTTATCTTTTAGAAAAACTGAGTGAGCATGCCTGAGATATTCTATAATGAGATCAACTGATAATTCGGAAAAATAATTATGTTGATAATGTAATGGAACTTGTAAATCTTCCAGACTTTTAAGAATTGGCTTGAGGGGTAAGCCCTGCTGGCTGCATACCTGTATAAGTGTACTGTCAGGATAGGCATAAAAGGGTATCCCGAATTTGTACAGTACAGAACCGTACTGAAAATTTCGGGAAACAAGTTCATACAGAGTTTGCTTTCCAATTGGCATACAAAATACGAGTTTGACAAAAATAATACTTTGTCTGTTATTCCGACACAAAAATTTTGCCATTCATATAAAACTTCTTAATATTCCCGGAATTTAAGTATATTCGTTAATGTGAAGTATAAGATAGGGAAAATGGCTATCATATTCATCTGAGACAATTCACTGTAAAACTTTAAAATAATATGGATAAAAATCCGAATGAAATCAAAAATTCGAAATTTTCAGTCAGATTGCCTTTACTATTACTGTCATGTCTGGCAGTAGGCATTTTGCTGGGAGCTACTATTTTTAAACAAGGACCACAAAGTCTGAAAGCATTGCAGGGTTATCAAAAACTCAAGGAAGTACTTAATCTGGTGTCTAACGATTATGTAGATACAGTAAATACGGAAGAACTGGTAGATTACTCGATTACCAAAATGCTTGAAAAACTTGACCCTCACACGGTCTATATACCAACTTCAGACGTTCAGGCTGCCAGAAGTCAGCTTGAAAGTGGCTTTGACGGGATTGGGGTAGAGTTTAATATTTTTAAAGATACTGTTTACATTGTCAATGTATTACCCAACGGACCTTCTGAAACTGTCGGTTTGCAGGCTGGAGATAAGATTGTACAGGTAGATGGGAAACCTATTTTTGAAGGTAAAAAAGCTGATAATGGTCAGGTTTTTAAAAAATTGCGAGGACCAAAAGGTACAAAAGTGAAGGTAGGTATCATGCGAAGAGGCATAAAAGACATGCTGAATGTTGAAATTACCCGCGGCAAAATACCACAATATTCAGTAGAAGCTGCCTATATGATTGATGCCAAAACGGGTTATATTAAAATTAGCAACTTTGCCGAAAATACGTATGAAGAGTTTAAGAAATCTCTTAAGGATCTGAAAGACAAAGGAATGACACAACTGATGATAGACCTGAGAGATAATCCTGGGGGATATATGGACAGAGCTGTGAACATTGCCGATGAACTGATAGACGGCAACAAACTGATACTTTATACAGACGGAAAAGGTGAAAAATATGATCAGAAATTTTTTGCCAACCGTCAGGGAATTTTTGAAAAAGGGGCAGTAATTGTGCTGGTTGATGAAGGCAGTGCCTCGGCTTCAGAGATTGTGTCCGGGGCTTTGCAGGATAATGACAGGGCTTTGGTAGTGGGCAGACGTTCTTTTGGCAAAGGTTTGGTACAAATGCCTGTTACACTGGAAGATGGCTCAGAAGTACGCCTGACTATTTCACGCTATTATACGCCAAGTGGCAGAAGCATTCAGAAACCTTACAGTCCGAATGGTAAAACAGATGATTATAGCATGGACATTAAAAAGCGTTTTGACCACGGTGAGTTTTTCTCGGCTGATAGCATTAAATTTAATACTAAACTGAAATACAAAACCCTGAGAGGCAGAACTGTGTATGGTGGTGGTGGTATCATGCCTGATGTTTTTGTGCCATTAGATACAAGTTTTAATACCAAATATTATGGTGAATTGTATGGGGCTAATATTGTAAGAGAATATGCCTTCCGGTATTTTGCTGACCATAAAAAGCAACTGGAATCTATGAATTTTAAAGATTTTGCTAAAAACTTTAATGTTACGGATGCAATGCTTCAGGAAATGACTGCAATGGGAACCAAGGCTGGTGTAAAATACAACGAAAAAGACTTTGCCAGAAGCAAGGAAATTCTGAGAACACAGGTAAAAGCCCTGATAGCCAGAAGCATTTATAAACATGATAGCTACGGCAGAAACAACGAGTTTTATCAGGTAATGTCGCCAACAGATGAAGTTTTCCAGAAAGCGATGACACTTTTCGGAGAAGCTGCCAAAGTTGAAAACGGCAGTTTTGTGACGAATAAGTAATAGTCAATTGAAAAAATTGTGCAGAGACCTGGTAAGTCTTCAAGACTTGCCAGGTCTTTTTAATTATCCTGAACTGAATCAAATTTCTCTGATTCCAGAGACTGATAGAGTTTTTCGCTTCTGAGCCAAAACCAATACACTATCCCACACATTAAAGCCGAAAAAATCAGGAATTTGACAAAAAAGCCCGGAAAGAAGTTGGTGAGGTATTCATTAAAATTAAAGCCCGACCGGATGAGTCTGCCAAGTGTCATGCAGATAAATGAAATGGCTATGGGGTTGATAAATAAAAACTGTAGTTTGTTACTACGGGTTTTGCCCCATTTTTGCATAAAATTATCAGCCTGCTCCTGTGTTTGAAATGGATTTTTCATGGATTATTATTTGCAATTTTGTTGTAATGCTTCGATTAACAATTCGTTTTTATCACCTAATTCTTTTGCTTTGTTTAGGTCTTCACAAATCAATTTTTTATCGGCATCCGGAATAGGAACTACATCACCTGATGCCATCACTGTGATTTCCTTGCTTTTTGAAAGTGTTCTGGAGTTTTTAAACTGGTATTTCCGAAGTCTTGCAAAAGCACGGTTTGTGTAGGCTTTTGCCATCATAGGCTCGATTTTAATTGCTTTATCAAGGTCTTCAATAGCTGCATCAAACTCAAAGTCATTTAATTTCATCGTACCTCTACTAAAATAAGAGTCTGCTGAGGTGGGCAACAATTCTATCACTTTAGTTAATTCGTTAACAGCCATTTTTAGATTTCTTTCATCATAATACTGTTTTGCCCGCAATTGCATTTTTTCTATTTTCTGTTCTTCTTTACTTAATTGAGGCTTTCCGTTTGTAAATATTATTTTGCTTTTCAAGACTCCTGTTGAGTACCAAATGGTAGATTCTCCATTTATTTCTCCATTTTTATAAACAGTAGAACTCCTTTTTTGTCCATTCTGATACCAACTTTCACAAAGTCCCTCTTCTTTGCCGTTTTTATATTGTCCTTTGAATTCAATTTGCCCATTGTCGTAATATTCGTTGCAAAAACCACTGGCAATGCCATTTTCATACATTTTCTCATAAGATAGTTTTCCGTTCAGGTGATATACTTTTCGAAGACCAGAAACGATACCATTTTGTAAAATACCTTCTCCTTGTTTTTTACCGTTAGGAAAGTAATCAATAAAAATACCTGAATAGGGCTTTTTATCATTTGGCAAATACCATTGCCCGTTAATCCGCTTCATACGATTAGTAGTGGGGATTTTTTTTAATTCTTCTGATCTTGCTGCATATTCTTTTGTGATGATAAAAATAATTTTGTCAATATCATTGTAGCCATATTTGATTATCTCAGATTTGGTTGTGATAACCGAAAGAGTAGCAATATCTTCATTGGCAATCGTTCCAGTTTCTTCGTCTAAATCTTTGGTAATAGGTATAGAATCTACTACAAATAAAGTTCTTTCTTCTTTGCCTTGAGCAAAGAGAGAAAATTGAGTAATACAAAATACAAAACTGATAATAACTAAGTTTTTCATAAAATTTGATTAATTAATTTTCTTCACCGATATAACGATACATTACGTCGGTTCGTAATACGTATTTGATGCCTTCTGTTACAGGACAACCTTCGTGCTCAAGCTGATGCCAGAAGAGCAATGCCATTCCTTTGGAAGGGGTGATGGTATGGTCAATAAACCTGGTTTCGCCACCTTCACAATCATCATTCAGGTAAATCATAAAAGTAAAATAACTGGCTTCCAGCTCGTTTCTCACAAAACTGTCATCTACATGAGGTCTAAACTGATGCCCTGATTCATACCGGTAAAACCGAAAAAGTTCGTTAAGTCCGACAGCAAAACTGTTTCCAAGCTTTTTTACAGGATAAATGTCTTTCAGTTTATGCCAAAGCAAATCGGCAGTTTCTATACTCTCATAAAAAGCACGGGTATTATTTCTGACAGATTCAATCACTTTTGCCTCGCCAATTGCTTCTACTTTTGCTTTTTCATAACCAATTTCATGACTGAGTTTAATATACACCTCACATTCTTCGTCAGAAAGGAAGTTGTCTATCGTAAAAATTTTGTCTGTAATACTATTTAATTTCATTATTCCTGTCTGGTTTTAAAAGAGTTATTTTTACTTTGTCAAATACATCTTTGTGAAGTTGATTTCTCAAATCTTCATATTTTTTCACAATCACTATTATTTCTTTACTACTCTCCAATTCTTTATCATATCTTTCATTAATGTTTTTAATTTCTTTGAGTTTTTCAAACCTTTCCACTATTGCTGAATGCTCAATACCTAATTCAGATATTTTTTTCTCAAGTGTATCTAACCTCAATGAAAGCTTTTCTGTGCCATTCATGAACGAAAGCCTTTTCAACATACTTCTAAAGGCTTCATTTTTCTTTAAATAATTGCCATATACTTTGCCATGCATCGCAAGAACCATCGCAGATTCTTTATGTAATTGTAGAATAGCATCTTCCTTTAACTTTCTGCTTTCACAGCCTGAAAGAAAAAATAACAAGAGCAAATAAAATATGCTAAGTTTCATAGCCATAACATTTTAGTCAAGAATTTCATATGTAGCATCAGGTATTACATCTATAATACACCACTTTTGAAATATTTGAATTTGAAATTGCTCTACTGCCTCTGAATAGTCATTTATTATTGTCATCAGCTTTTTACTGCTTTCCAGCTCTTTTAAGTATCTCTCATTCAAGTCTTTTATTTTTTTAATATTCTCAAATTCATTAAACCAGCTATTTCGTGTTTCCAAAACTTTATATAAATTCTTTTCAAGACTATCAATTATTATCTGATATCTTTCAGCTCCGGCTGGTGAGGCAGGCTCTTTTAAAACTTTTTTAAATCTTTCAATTGCAACTAAATCATCTTTTCCCAGTTCAAGATTCATCTTGTATATCATCTCCGATTCTTCATGAAGTTGTTGGATATAAGCCTCTTTTTGTTGTTGATTCTGACAAGAAGAAAAAAGAAATACAATGAAACAAACAGTTAGAAATTTGCACATGGACACGAGGGAGTGTATGATTGTCATTGTTTTAGAATCCATTCATTATATTCATCTATTACACTCTTAATATATTCATAAGTAAGTTTGTCTTCATATTTTTTTACCCTTTCAGAAAGGTCAGCGTATTTTTTGACAATTGTTGCCAGTTTTTCTATTTCTTCTTTTTTGTCTTTAGACAGAGTAAAAAAATTTGTAGAAATATAGGTATAACCTTTATAATTAGGTATCAGATATCCTATTGATTTTCTTTTAGTTACCATACTTCCATTATATCCATACACTTTTGAATTATCTAATATGACCTTTTTATTAATTAAAAAATCTTCAAGAAAATTTGGATTGTCTTTTTCAGAGTATAGTTCGCCAAAAAGATAAATATCTTCTTTTTCATTTCGAATATTCCCATATAAAATACCTTTGCGGAAGTAACCTTTAATTTGCAATGTTGGAAATTTGGTTTCTCGCCCGCCATTAACTCTAAAAAGTACAAAATCACCTGCAGCATAGGTTACCTTACCCATAAGTTTTTCGTTACTGTTAAGAATGATGTAGTCTTTAAATTCCTGTCCATAACCTGATAGAATTGTAAATACCGTAAAAACTAAAATAAACGCTGTTGATTTCATTTGATGATTAAAGAAAAAGAATTGGTTAAAAATTAAGCTTACTTAAACGCCGGAATGCCGGTAATTTCATTTCCCAGAATCAGCAGGTGTATGTCGTGAGTACCTTCGTAGGTAACCACCGATTCCAGATTCATCATGTGACGCATAATCGGGTAATCACCTGTAATGCCCATGCCACCGTGTATCTGACGGGCTTCACGGGCTATGTTAAGAGCCATTTCTACATTGTTGCGTTTTGCCATCGAGATTTGGGCTGTAGTAGCTTTGCCTTCATTCATTAATACTCCCAATCGCCAGCTTAAAAGTTGGGCTTTGGTAATTTCGGTTAGCATTTCAGCAAGTTTTTTCTGGGTAAGCTGAAAACTTGCAATCGGCTTGTCAAACTGAATGCGTTCCAGTGCATAACGTTTTGCCGACTCAAAGCAATCCATCGCAGCCCCAATAACCCCCCAGCTAATGCCATACCTAGCAGAATCCAGGCATTTCATCGGAGCACCCAAACCATCCTTACCCGGCAATATATTTTCTTTCGGAATTTTCACATTGTCAAAAACCAGTTCGCCTGTTATACTTGCTCTTAGTGACCATTTATTATGAATTTCGGGTGCCGTGAAGCCTTCCATGCCTTTTTCTACAATTACACCTTTGATTCGTCCGGTTTCGTCTTTTGCCCAAACCACTGCCACATCTGCCAGTGGCGAATTAGAAATCCACATTTTAGAGCCATTCAGCAGGTAAAAATCACCTGACTTTTGTATGGTAGTTCTCATGCCAGACGGATTTGAGCCAAAATCCGGTTCCGTTAAGCCAAAGCAACCCAGCATTTCACCGGAGGCAAGCTTGGGCAGGTATTTACGTTTTTGTTCTTCGCTGCCAAACGCATAAATCGGATACATCACCAGCGAACTTTGCACCGAAACAGTACTTCTCATGCCTGAATCTCCTCTTTCAATTTCCTGCATAATTAAGCCATATGAAATATAATCGAGTCCACCACCGCCGTATTCTTGCGGTATAACCGGACCAAAAGCCCCGATTTCACCGAATTTTTTCACCATAAAAGCCGGAAACTCCGAACGTTGGGCAAAATCTTCAATAACAGGTGTGATTTCCCGTTTGACAAACTGACGCATGGTGCTACGAATAAGTTTGTGTTCTTCAGTCAGCAAATCGTCGATTCCATAAAAGTCAGGTGATTCAAATGTGTCGGTTTTAGACTTGCCTGTAGCAGAAGTAAATATATCAGAAGTGAGCGTTGACATAGTAATTTTTGGTTTTAAGTGGTTTGTTTGTCAAATTTACAGAAAAAAGTAGGCTGAAAGGTATAAAACAGCTTTCTTTTGATACAATTTTTTCTATGAAAGTGAATAGTGTAAGCTCAAATAACAAATTTTTAAATCCGGTAAAAAAACAGCTGATAGTTTTCAGTTTATTATTCTGCCCGGCATTTGCATGGTTCTTATATCAGGCTTTATTTGCAAGGGTACCTCCCTTTGAAATACAGGTGTTTTTTGTAATAGTTGGAATAATTGTACTTAGGCTAATAACTAAAATGATAGATAAGGAGTACACTACAAGTTTGTCTAAATATGGAAATTTAGCTGGTTTACTTGCAGTCGTTCTTATATTCGTTGCTTATTCTTTTCAAACTATATTTCTCACAAAAAGCGAAGAACAGGGAGAGGAAATAGCTGCAATCGCAGAAGCTTATAAACGTGAGAAAGGGACATATCCTCCTGATTTACAAGATAAATGTTTTGAAAAAGCTATGAAAAATTCACTATTAGGAACTAATTTTTCCTTTGCAAAAAATGAAAATGAATCTTTTTCAATCTCATTTTATGCATTTAGAGGAAATTGGGCTACTTATTCTTCCACTACAAAACGCTGGCAATACAACGACTAATTTCTGATTTATTTTAAATATTTATGATGCAATTAACACCTGAAATTATAGAACGCCTCAATGTGCTTGAAGAAAAGTATGCTGTGATGGGGCAGGACTGGATTTCTTATCTGGATGGATTACTGGTTTCTAATTATCTGACATACTGGGATTATATACACATTGACACCCTGCTTTCGCTGCAAAATCCACGAACAGATTTTCCGGATGAGCAGATTTTTATTGTATATCACCAGCAAACCGAGTTGTATTTTAAGCTCATACTTTCAGAAATGAGACAACTTGCTGAAAAAATAGAGTTGATGCCCGAGTTGTTTCTGGATAAAGTCAAACGCATCAATCGCTATTTTGATATTTTGATACACTCTTTTGATGTGATGATTGAAGGGATGGACAGAGAACAATTTTTGAAGTTCAGAATGGCACTGTTACCAGCAAGTGGTTTTCAGTCGGGACAATATCGTATGATTGAAATCTGTGCTACTAAATTCCGGAACCTGATTGAGTTTGAGCAGCGTCATAAAGTAGGCTCAGAATATACTATGGAAGAGATGTATGAGTTTTTGTACTGGCGAAAAGGAGCTACCGAACTGGCAACCCAGAAACAAACCCTCACTTTACAACAGTTTGAACTCAAATACAGAAAAACTTTAATTGACCTGGCAAAAGAATTTGAATTTAAAAACCTTTGGATGTTGCATCGTAAATTAACTTTGCAGTTTGGTGAAAACCAGGAAATAAATCAGGCATTACGTCATTTTGATACAAATCTTAATATCAACTGGCCCCTGGCTCATTATCGTTCAGCAGTCAGGTATCTCAAAAAAGACCCTGAAGTAATAGCAGCCACCGGAGGAACCAACTGGCAGCAATACCTGCCTCCCCGTTTTCAGAAACGTATTTCTTTTCCGGAGTTATGGTCTGATGAAGAAATCGAAAACTGGGGTAAAAAATTATAAAAACGATGCTTTACATCTTTTAAAGCTTTCCCGGAATCTGTCTTTTTGATATTTGTTATCAGTTGACTATACTCGTACATCAAACCTATTCATGAAAAAATTTTTGTTTATATCTATGTTATGTATTTCCGGTGTAGCTGCTGCCCAGCTTCGCCGGGTTGAAACGTTTTATGATGTAGCTAAAAAGCAGGTTAAAGAAATTTATTTCGTGAAAAATACAGCAAAACCAGTTATTGACGGGCTTTACATCAGCTATTACCTGAATGGCAAAGAAAAATCCAAAGGTAATTTTATAGCAGGACAACAAACCGGAGAATGGATTTATTATTATGATAATGGAAATCCGAAAACGTCAGGAGTTTATCGTAATAACCAAAGAACAGGCAATTGGAAATATTTTTCTGAGAATGGTAAACTTTCTTCAGAAGGAAATCTGATTAATGGTATTCGCAACGGAAACTGGGTTTTTTATTATGATAATGAAGAGAAAAAAAGTGAGGGAGGTTTTATCAACAATAAAAAAAACGGATTGTGGCAATATTTTTTTGAAGATGGTACTCCCAAAGCCCAGGCTGAATTTAAAGAAGATGTCGGTTATTACAAAGAATTTGACCATCGAGGGAAGTTGATTATGGAAGGCTGGAATATCAATGGTCAAAGTGATTCGACATGGCGGTATTATTATGAAAGTGGTCAGGTGAAAGCTACAGGTGTCGAAAAAAATGGGACACGAAACGGATTCTGGAAACTTTATCATGAAAACGGAAAACTGGCAGCGGAGGGTAATTATAAAGATGGCATACAAGATGGAAATTGGACATACTATCATAACAACGGCAATAAAAGTGCTGAAGGCATAGAGAAAAACGGACAAAAAGAAGGTTCATGGAAACTGTATTATCCCAGTGGCTCTTTCCGGGCAGAGGGTAAGTTTTCGGGAGGGTCAGGTATATACAGAGAATTTTATGAGAGTGGTAAGCTGAAAGTACAGGGTTTTTTGCAGAAAGGTGTCAATCAGGGGGTTTGGCGTTATTATTATGAAGATGGTATATTGGAAGGAGAGGCTGACTTTAAAGATGGAGAAGGACTTTTTAAAGGATATTATCCTGATGGCATACTCAAAATGCAGGGTTTTATCAAAAATGGGAAACGTACCGGAACGTGGGAGATTTTCAAACCAGATGGTAAAACTGCCGGATTTGTAAAGCATTACCATGATGAATCAGAAGAAGAAAACTTTACTTTGCCCGAAATAGATGAAATTGATAGTGTAAGTGTGCCTGTTGATACTGCCAGTCGGGTTGTTGTAACAAGACCTCAACCCAAAGGAGACAATGGCAAAACACGCAAGCCTGCACACAGGTGGCGTTATTTTACTCCAAAAATTAATGAATTTCGATCTCTGATTTTAGGGCTTAATCCCGCAGGGTTGTTTTTAAATCAGTTTCCGGTTTCGGCAGAATATTATTTCAGAGAACGACTCGGCTATGAGTTGTATTTCATGGTTCTTAAAGACCCTTTTTTCAGAACAGATAAAACACTTCCTTACAATACTTTGTACTCCAGAGGCTATTCCATTGGTTTCCGGCAGAAGTTCTACAACTTTGATACCGAAACTGGTATGTTTTATTTTGGACATGAACTGCGTTTTACCAATAAAGACTGGGGAAGTAATTTTTATGACAATATCAATTTTGTGGTGCTGGGAGCAAATGAGAAAAAATATGAATATAGCCTGCTGATGGGCAATCGCTGGATGCCTTATGCAGGAGGACATGGTTTTACTTTTGATATTTTTGGAGGAATAGGAGCAGGTTACAGGACATATACCGAAGACTTTCCATACAACCCATCTTATGAGCTAATATTTGAACGAATCAACAAACATAATTTTGTGCTATCACCCCGACTGGGTGTTACACTTGGTTATGCTTTCTGAAAATATAAAAATATCTTTCAGTTGCTAATATGCTACCTGTTTTTCTTTAAAGATTTTCATGAATATTTCCCGGTTTATATCAAATAAAATTCAGCACAGAGAAAATAAATCTTTTTCTGGTACAGTGTCGGTGGTTGGCATTATCAGCATTGCAATCAGCATTGCAGCCATGATTATTTCCTTTGCCATACTGAGAGGCTTTCAGGAAACAATACGTGAAAAACTTTTTTCATTTGGAGGACATATTCAGGTAACCCAGTACTCTTTAAATAACTCTTTTGAAGATAGCCCCATTTCATTGAATACAGAGCTTTACAAAAATGTAGAAAAAAAAGTATCTGGTATTAAAAACATTCAGCAATATAGTCAGAAAGCAGGTTTGCTTAAAACAGATGATGATTTGCAGGGAGTCATGTTTAAGGGAATTGGGCAGGACTTTGACACAACCACTTTTGAACAAAATCTGATAAAGGGACACTTTATTCAATTGAGTGATACGGCTGAAACCAGACAAATAATTGTAAGTCAGGTGATAGCAAGCAAATTAAAATTAAAAGTAGGGGATACCCTCATCATTTATTTTATACAAGACCCTCCCAAAGCTCGCCGTGTTAGTGTGGCTGGTATTTATGAAAGTAATATGGAGGAATTTGATGAAAATATTATTTTGGGAGACATTCGCTTGTTGAGAAGTATTACAGGATGGGCAGATACACTGACAGGCGGATATGAAATTCACCTGAAAAATTTTGCAGATATTGAAAAAGCTACTGCACAGATTGAGGCTTTGGGGGATTATGACATGGATATCTTGCCTGTAACCCAGAAGTTTAAGAATGTATTTGAATGGCTTGACCTGCTCAATCGTAATGTGTTCATTTTTATTTTACTCATCCTGGTTGTAGCCTCTTTCAATATGATTTCCGTATTGCTGATACTGATAATGGAGCGAACCCGAATGATTGGCTTACTGAAGGCAATGGGGGCTACTTACAAACAGATAAGAGATATTTTCTTATGGAATGCTGCGGGGTTGATTATCAAAGGCTTAGCGTGGGGGAATTTGACTGGAATTAGCTTTTGTGCAATACAACATTATACCCATTTCATTCCTCTTGATCATCAAACATATTACATGTCTTTTGTACCTATCAGTTTTCCCTGGTTCATATTCATAGGGCTAAATGTTGTTGCCAGCATGATTATCTTAGCAGTCCTGATATTACCTACGGTCATTATTTCGAGAATACAACCTGTTAAAGCAATTCGATTTGACTGAAATTTGTGTTATTGTTAAGTGGTTTTATGGTTAAATTGTTATTAAATACACTGTAAACCAAATTGGTATAATTTTTTTTGAATCCATATTAAGCCTAAAACGTTAAAAATCAGTAATTTGACAATGAGTCTTTTGCGGAAATTTGTTATAGTAACTTAAATTATAGTGTATTAAAAACGGATAACCAATAATTTAACCATAAAACAATTGTACATATTTACCCAAACAATTCCAGCTTTTTAAAACGAAGCCTGAATGGTAAATAAATAATCCAACCCAATAGCAATATTCCTCCAAGCATAGGCAGCCATGAGTAATCGAATACTGATTGTGTTTCGCGAAAACGTCCCCTGATTAAAACTGCTATACAAACCACAAGAAAGATATTGATTAAAATGGCAAGACTGCTGAGCCATTGCTCATAAATTTCATAAAAATGCTTGCGGGAATCTTTGTTTTCCATCCAGAAAGTGCTGTTAGGAACATGCAAATAACGGGGATGGATAGAAGAAACCATATTTGCCAGTAATGCAAGTGTAATGTTGAAAACTACGGCTGTAATACCTGCCATATAGAAAAATTGTTCCTTACCTATAAAGGAATCAGGATTGTCAAATTGATTGAAGTGAGTTATGACGCGTTCTGGTAGGTAAAAGTAGGCAAAACCAAGTGCAACGATTACGGCAAGTAAAGTAAATGTTTTAAAGAAACGCAGGAAAAGATGGGTATAACTTTTTTTCATTTTTTACAGAATTATCTTACAAAGGTAATGAGCAACTATAAATGGGCATCATTTTTTTTATATTTTAAGAAAGTGGGGTATGCAGGTTTCTACTTTTTTAGCAAATAACACTCGCCATAATTTCCACAGACAAATGTTGATTTTTGTTCAATCCACAGGCGGTCAGCATAGAAGTCATTCATACTTGTCAACGTAAAATACCATTCTTCTTTTGAATCCTTGTATTGAATATGGTTAGTTAAAAATCCACTAACCCAATCAAAAGTTTGCGTTAATGTATATCGAGTTTGTCTTATCAGGTTGTTATTTTGGTAAAATGTAATGGTCTTCCCATTAAGTTCTATCCATTTGGTAGTACCTGATTTTGACGGTGAATCAGTTTCTCCCCAGTTAGTACCACTCCAATTCCAAACCCAAATATTATTCAAATTGTTTTTTGTTTCTTTTATTACCTTTTTTTCAATAATTTTTCGGTAAGCTAAAGCTTGCTTACCTGATATTGAGGTAGTGTCTAACCAATATATTCTATCAAATATTTGCCCGGCTTTTTTTAGAGAATCTTGTTTCAAAAGTGTTAGTCCATAATGAAAAAAATAAGTTTCCTGCCCTTGCTTGATGGGAATAGGGTCAAATAAGATTCTGAAGTCTTCTTCAAGTTGATTTATACGAGAATAAGGATTTTGCCCTGCTGCTGATATTGAAAAAAATAAAACACTGATGACGACAAAATTTTTCATAGAAGAGAGTAGATTACTCAATAAGACAACATAATAACGTAAAATTCTGATATGATACGACAGGTAATTCTAAAGATTTTGGTGATGTATTAAATATGTTGAAATAGTTAACTTTGTAGATGGTATTAGAAGCAGTAGTATGTAAACATTGTGGTCAAAGTGCAAACATTCAACGCTTTGGCAAAACGTCAAAAGGTACACAAC
>JAESFG010000459.1_pt1 | contig 30969 bp, 23 predicted proteins | sample 9269371 | NCBI WGS metagenome assembly JAESFG01 (sample SAMN14506227, study PRJNA617093) | algae metagenome | isolation source: Aetokthonos hydrillicola CCALA 1050 (B3-Florida) and co-occurring... | place: USA: South Carolina | collected 2013-01-01 | reverse complement strand
TAAAAAGCCGGAAAGGGAAAGTAGTTATTTCTACTGCGAAAGCTAGTACCTCGAAGGAAGTTCTGATAGCCCTTTTCAGGGTGTCAGAAGCCCACTGTGACCGCTTGCGGCACTGTGGGTAGTTCACGGTGGCACTGTTATCTTGTTGTTGAGAACCAATAAAGCCCAGCACTATCACAGGAATAAAAACTGCCATCATTACCACCCAAATGGCTCCTGGGTACCAGCGACTTAGCAACAATTCTCGCAATCCAGGGACATGAGTTAACAGATCCAGGCGAAAAGTGTTCTTGGTTGATTGCACCGACCACAATGCTTGTTCTGGAATGACTGAATACTCTGGGGGCGTCATAATCACGGCTCGGTGCAAAATCTCCGCCTGTTCTCTCAAGTTTGCGGGGTAGTCGTAGCTAATCAGGCGACGCAGATCTGATTGATCTAGTTTTAACAAGGGGCGATTGTGTTCACGGCAGAACTGGTTCAAGAAGTAATCGGCAAAATCTGGAATGTCCGCTCTGCGTTGGGATAGGGGAAAAAGTTTGATGGTAATGGGATCAATATCAGCCAAATCTAGTTTGTTGGGTGATGCTAGGATGAGGCGCACTGAGGATTGAGTGAATTGACGAGGTTGATTCCCCGGATTAATTTTGCCCACAATACCTTGATTCGGTAGGATTAATCCGGTTTTGAGGTAGTGAATCAAGCGCGCGCGATCGCCTTGACTCAAAACCTGCACATTATCCAGTAGCAGAGTTCCCCGCTCCAACAGTTCGAGAATGCCCATTTGCTGTCCTACCCTACCAAACAGCGCATCGGTATTCAGCCGACCATCTTCTGCACGAGTCAAATCGGCACAATCCATTTCTGCAAACGGTTGGGATGCTAGTGCTGATTGAGCATGAATCAAACCTGCCACGAATGTTTTACCTGTACCTGTCTGTGCTTGCAAGACAACAGGCTCAGTACTTGCTGCGGCTTGATTAATCTGTTGTGTCAGCTTTTGTGCTGCTTTACTTTTACCAAGAATGCTTTTGTCAGAAGGTACTGGCTGGATGTAGGACTGTAAGCCTTGAATCCGCATCTCTAACGTGGCAATGCGAGTGGAATACTCTTGCAAATCTTCAGCTAGCTGGGATTGTATCACCTGTTGAATCGAGGGGTATTTAACAATCAAGGCGTCAAATGCTGCTTTCGGCAAAAACAAAACTTCGCTATCGGTGATGGCGATCGCACTCGTTTGATAGGTTCCTTCCGCTACGTTGGCAATTAGCGTATAATCAAACAAATCCCCTGGTTGGCAGTAGCGAATTACCAATTGACCAATCAGCGATTGCCGAAAAATCTCTACAGTTCCCAACTTCAATAGGTACAGCCCATTTGGGGTTTGTCCCTCCTGGTAGATCAATTTTCGGGGTTCTACGCTTAGGGAATAGAACGACTGAGTGAGCGCTTGCAGTGCTTCTGCTGGCAATTTTCCCCAAACGCGATGATAACTCAGCCAATTCCTACAATCTTCAACAACCTTCATTAATCGCACCAGATAAACCTAGGGTTTCCGCTAATATTTTTACTAAATTTGAAGCCCAGCTTGATGGGTAATTGCTACTACCTACATTCTCAGCTACGCCTTGATATAGTACTGAAACATGGTTATACAAGAGAATAGCAGAAGTACGGAAATTCAAGACTGCGTGAACCACTTACCGATTGAGCTTTACTCAAAAATATCTGCTGGATCAGCCAATAGAACTTTACGAGTAGCGTAGGCGTAGCCCACCGCAGGTATCGCCCCAGAAATCATACACGATAGACTAATACAATAACAGATAACTTTGTAGCTATCATATATAATACGGATGTATTTATTATTCCTCAATTAATTATGGTACAAACAATCCAAGCGCGGGATATCAGCCTTTACGAACTAGAAGAAAAATTTGGTTTGCAATTGGTTACAAATGCTGATTTCTTTACAGAATGGACAAATGATTTACCATCGTTGAATGATGCGGAAAATTTATCGCTCTTAAGAGTTAAAAGTAACTATTTAAATTTAACTCAACGTCGTCCAATGTCAGAAGAAGCAGTGAAAATGGTAGTGCTGTCTCCTTTGCTAGATTTAGCTGGTTTTTATCAGAAACCCTTTGAAATTGAAACTGAAAAATCTACTGAGATTTGTGCTGTAGATGAAAGCATAATAGTCAAAGGTAACATTGATGTTTTGGTAATTCAAAAACGTTTTTGGGTACTAGTTATTGAATCTAAAAGCATTAAATTTGATGTTTTAACCGCATTACCCCAAGCACTTGCTTATATGCTTGATACTCCCAATATTGAACGACCAACGTTTGGGTTACTTGTCAACGGTAGAGAGTTTGTTTTTGTTAAGCTAGTTCAGCAAGAAAAGCCAAAATATGGTCGTTCTTATGCGTTATCAATTGAACGAAATACAGAATTCCAACAGGTACTAAGTGTATTAAAACGCATTAGTCAATTAATTTTATTTTAGTCACTACCTACACATACGTCGTAAATTTTGTAGATAGTTAGGTCGGGATGTAGAATAAACGTATAAGGTTGAGGACGATAAGCATATTCTCCTTCTGTAGTGTCCAAAATATTAATTCGTTTGATGAGTTCTAATTTCTCATCACATAAAAATGGCCACTCAGCGCCTAATCCCGCGCGGAAAGCAGCTTGAACTAAAGGCGGATCAACGCTGACACTCACCAACTTACCGTAATTAACTGCCAGTTCTTTTTGAAATTGAACTAATTGCGAAAGCTGTTGGCGATCCCGCTTCAGCGGGCAGCGCTTCGCTATCGCGTGGACAAAAGAAACCACGGTAAAATAAGACAATTAAGGGATAACCGAAGTGATCGAGCCTCTGAGTTGTTTGACCCTCATCCCGTCGTCTACCCGGCTGATCCCATCCTCTACCCTGATCGATTCTTTGTTCAGGAGCATGTTGTCGCTCGTGTGCTTTAACTGGCTGTGCGGTTTTCACCTCTGCGAAAATCCCAAGGCATTACTGGGTTGAGTTGACTCCACAGTCCTAATCGTTGACCTTTGGCAGAAGTTTCAGCATTAAGCAAACTTGTCTGCAACTGGGGAGAGCAACCTTTCAAATAGTGACGATAGACAACCGCCTGCCCTTCCTGCACCAAGTTAGTGTTGATACTACGGCTATTTACGTAAATTTCTGCCACTAATCGCTCGTATTGGTCTGTTTCAATGCCACGCAAAACAATTTTAGAGCCAATGGGAATTAGCTGTTGCAGTCGGTTTTTAGCCTGCTGACCAAAGGGAGCTTGGCTCATTTCAGGAGCGTCAATGCACGCTAGGCGAACGGTCAGGGTTTTGGTATTTTGTTTGACTCGGATTGTGTCCCCATCGCCGATACTAACCACCACAGCTTTAAAGGTTTGAGCTTGGACACTCAGGGAGATTTGAGATAAAACAACTAAAGATGTTAATAAATAGCGTAGTTTAAACATTTTCTTGACCAGGGTTTACTAAAAGGTATGTACGCACCCTCTTAGTATTCCCGCTTCAACAGGCTTTGTTGTGCTGTATACCCGCATTAAAACCAAATATTACAGATAACCAAAACAAAGATTTGTCACCACTTGCCTTCACCTCACCATTTGTGTGTTGAGCTTTCCAGCCTTCTCTATTTTGTTGGGTGACAATTGATGCTGATTTATCACTAAAGATTGGTTAGAGAACCTACCAGTTGGTACATGTTTTGATGCAGTCATCTCAGGTTTTTGCATCCATCACTTACCACATGGACGAAAATATGAACTTACAAACTTTGGGGGCGATGTTTACAATTGGTTATGAGATCCGATGATTGCACTGCGCGAGTGCGCAGTTACATGTTGTGTGCTCGCCCCTATGGTCAGATGGGTTTTTGTTAGATTTTTTACACCTTTACTTTATGAAGGCCATCTCCTCCTTGACCAGTACTATTTTCCCTAACTTGAATGGATCTCCTTAAAGTAGTTTTGCTAAGGATGCCGTGAATGTTTCGTAAGATTTTACCCCAACAATGGTTTCCATTAGTGTCCCATTTTTATAAATCATCACTGCTGGAATACTACGGATGCTCAATCTTTTCGCAAGGCTTTGGTTTTGGTCAAGGTCTACTTTCAGTACGGTTGCACGTCCGGAATATTCTTGCGCTAATTTATCTATCATCGGAGCGATCATCTTACATGGTCCGCACCAAGTTGCCGTAAAGTCAAACACCACTAGTTCGTTGTTGGCCAATACTGAATCGAATTGTTCAGCTTGTATATATTCCACTGTTTTCATATATCCCCCTTTTATCTTACGCCTCTAGCCGATTTACAAGAGCGTTGCATGTCGTACTTTTTATGATCTGCAACTCATCATACTCCATTCCAGCTTCGAGTCTGTCAAACGAAGCGCCACAGCGATCACCAGAGTCCCTCAACAGATGAAACTAATACTCCATGCGACACTATTCAATTACACCCACCGCGCAAATAGTTCGGTTAACCGATTAACTTAGATCGAAGACAGCTTTTATTTTCACGCCCAGAGCCTTACAGGAGCGATAGCGAAGCGCTGCCGCCTGAAGGGCGGATCGCACCCGCTAAGAGCGAAGTCTACATCCCAAACTAGGACTCTTGTTGTCCGATATGTACTGTCTTTCATCCAACCCCAAGTGCTCGGTTAAAACATCTCTATTTAACCGTCTGGAAATTGCCAGCACGAGATATGTTTAACCTCTGCACTATTTTGCTACTACAGACCACAATTCATAAGTCTGGATGCGAGAGAACAGACCATGACTCCATCCCAATCCCAACACCCCCAGCTTCCCGGCTTCCCGTTCCACCATGGGAGGTGTCCCGTAGAGGCTATGGTATCAAAAGTAACTTTACTGTAGTCAATCCAGTTTCCGTTCATTCTCCATCCAAAACATTATATAACTTAAACATTCGATTCGTCTAAATGTTCTGCCACAGACTGATATAAGTTGATGATGTGACTATCCGCTAAGCTATAGTAAACATTCCTACCTTCTCGACGATAGCTGACTAAACGCATAGCTTTTAATAATCGCAGTTGATGAGAAACGGCTGATTCTGTCATTTTCGTTAACGCAGCTAGATCGCAAACGCACAACTCTTGGTTTAGTAACGCTGATAAAAGACGCAAACGATTCGGATCAGCCAGTACGCCAAATACCTCCGCCATCTGCTGTGCTTTATTCGTTGGTAAAATTTGCGACTGATAAGAACGCACTTTATCCAGATGCACCAAATGTGTATCACATTTTGGGATTTCAGCTTCTTGCTTTGGTTTGTGATTGCGCATGGTGTTTATACAGAGCGGTAGGGAATGAGAATCAATTTCAATTTTAATTTAAATTCAAGAATTGAACAATTGAATAACTATTCAACTGTTGTAGTACAATATTGGCAGATAACTTTGTAGCTTTTTAATGATGCTGCCATGACTCAAACTCCATCGGTCAAAACTCAATCTTTGCAGGTTGGTGGTATGGACTGCGGAAGTTGTGCTAAAACGATTGAAGCCAGCTTGCAGCAGTTACGTGGTATTACAGAATCTTCAGTGAGTTTTGCAACGGGGCGTGTTAAGGTTTCTTATGACCCAGAGCAAGTGAGTGAAGCAGAAATCATCAAACGGATTACTGTTTTGGGTTACACTGTGGAAGTTGCTGCTGCTAAAAAGCTACAAGTAAAAATTGCTGGCATGGATTGTGGGAGTTGTGCCAAAACAATTGAAGTTGGATTGCAGCAGATGACTGGTGTGAGTGAAGCATCGGTTAGTTTTGCAACTGGGCGATCGCACGTCCACTATGATCCTCAGCAGGTTAGTGAAACGAATATTTATGACCGAATAAAAGCTTTAGGTTATACAGTTGAGCAAAGTCCTGAAGCTCACGAGCATCACCATCATCACACTCATTCCTGTTCCCATGATCATGATCATCACCATGACCACGATCACGAACACGAGCATGAACATGCGCATCCAGTCAACAAGCCAACTCAAAATCCTGCTCCAACAAACTGGAAATTTTGGCTAACCAATCGCCAGGGACAAAGCGTTATTCTTGCGGGAGTGGGGTTGGTTTTAGGCTTATTGACTCAGTATTTAGCACTACCAATTTGGATAGCGCGGGCTTTTTATGGTATCGGTATTGTAATTGCTGGCTATCCAATTGCACGGGCTGGTTTGTTTGAGTTGCGCTTACGTCGCGCAGATATGAATCTACTGATGACTATTTCAGTAATTGGAGCAGTCATTTTAGGAGATTGGTTTGAAGCTGCGCTGGTTATCTTTTTGTTCTCATTAGGTACAACACTGCAAGTTTTCACTTTTGGTCGCACTCGTAATGCTATTCGCGCCTTAATGGATTTGACACCACCCACGGCAACTGTAAAGCGGGGTAACTCGGAGATTACTGTACCTGTTGAAAGTATTCGTGTAGGCGAAACTTTGACAATTCGACCAGGACAGCGTGTTGCGTTGGATGGTGTAGTTATTTCTGGCACAAGTTCAATTGATCAATCTCCCATCACCGGAGAGTCTGTTCCAGAAGATAAAGGTATAGGTGATACCGTTTATGCTGGAACTTTGAATCAAACAGGTTTTTTAGAAGTTCAAGTCACCCATACAATCAGTGATACGACTGTTGCTAAAATTATTAATTTAGTAGAACAAGCTCAAGAAAGCCGCGCACCTTCGCAGCAATGGGTGGATAAGTTTGCAGAAGTGTACACCCCGATTGTGATCATTAGCGCGATCGCGATCGCCGTCATCCCCCCTATTGTATTTGCTCAATCCTTCAATATCTGGTTTTACCGAGCATTGGTAATGCTAGTCATTGCTTGTCCTTGTTCTTTAGTCATTTCCACTCCAGTTTCCATAGTCAGCGCTATTGGTGCCGCAACTAATCAGGGAGTACTATTTAAAGGTGGTAAAGCATTAGAAACAGCAGGACATCTAACTAGTCTTGCTTTTGATAAAACTGGAACAATCACTCAAGGATTGCCAGTAGTGCAAAAGGTTTATAGTCTAGAAGGAACAAGTTCAAGTCTAGTATTCCAGATCGCTGCTAGTTTAGAACAGCAATCGGAACACCCCTTAGCGAAAGCGATAGTGGCTTTTGCTAAAGAAAACGCAATAGATTTACAAACTCCTGAAAAGTTTACAGCTTTACCTGGTAAAGGAATTGAAGCACAATTTGGTGAGTCAGTTTATTTGGTTGGTAATCGACGCTTATTTGCAGATAAGGATGTTTCGTTATCGCAGGAAGCTGAGTCTGTATTAATTGAGATCGAAAACCTAGGTCAAACACCTGTACTAGTTGGGACTCAGACGAAATTTTTAGGAGCTGTTGCTCTAGCAGATGGATTACGCTTAGAAGCAACGGAAGCGGTAAGACTCCTCAAGCTTTTGGGGTTGAAACGGTTGGTTATGTTGACAGGCGATCGCGCCACTGTAGCAAAGCAGATTGCCCAACAAGTTAATATCAAGGAATATCAAGCAGAACTGTTACCAGAAGATAAGCTAGACGCAATTCAACAACTACGGCGTGATGGAGTTGTTGGAATGGTTGGGGATGGTATTAACGATGCACCAGCCTTAGCAGCAGCAGATATCAGTTTTGCAGTTGGTGGAATTGATATTGCTCTAGAGACAGCAGATGTCGTACTAGTAGGAAGTGACTTAAGGCGACTTGCATATGCAATCAATTTGAGCCGCCGTACTGTCTCAGTCATTCAACAAAACATTATTTTTTCCCTTGTTACTAAAGGGCTTTTCTTGCTTTTAGGTACTTTTGGCTTTGTTGGATTAGCCGTTGCTGTTTTGGCAGATACAGGAAGTTCTCTGCTTGTAACAGCGAATGGGATGAGGCTATTTAGAAATAGAAGCTAACAAGCTCATGTTTTTGGTTGGCTGAATTTCAAAAGTTAAATTTTGTAAAGAATGTGGAAATCTAGGACATTTTATCTGAGTCCTAAATAGGTGCGTGCTAACAAACCAGACTATATTTACATAAGTAAATATAGTTCGTATTAATTGTGCCTAACGACTTAAGTTCAAGGAGGTTAATTTAAAGCATCGTGAACAACTGAGTAAGTCGGCACGATAAAACCAATAGTTAGAGGGTGTTTGATAGCGAGGTTTACTCCTAGTATTACTTTTAGAACTATGAATGCGGGACTAGAACAGCTAATAATAAAAGTTGAACAGTACACTCCTCACTCTGAGAAGTGGCAGTTGACGTTAACTCGGCTAGTTGATGAAATGCTGCGAACACGTAAAGTGGCACGTCCACTTATTGGTCAGCCTCTATTTGGTATTTATAAGGAAATTTATGAGCAAGTACGACAAATACTTTTGCATGATATTAGTGAAGAAGTTGATAAGTATAAGTCAACAGGTATTCCTCTAAGAGTATGGGTTAAAGCAGTGCTTAATCAATCTTTTAGAAAAATCTTGGATGATCAGCAACTGAAAAATTTGGCAATAGAAGCTCAAAAACATCCACCTCATAGTGAACTACGGCAATATAGCTTACGAGAACTGATTGAGGCAATTTATCGATCAGGTAGACTTTGCCATCCCCATCGACAATTATGCTCACCTCAGTTGTATGAGCTTATTTACGAAGAAGCTGTTAGCACAACTTTAATCTATGTCTGTCAAAAAATTGATAATTATGATCCTGAGCGAGGTGACAAAAAATTTATGAATTGGGTCAATTTTCGCTTAGATAAGGTTTTTTTAGATATTTATTTCAAGTTGAGAGATCCAAAGCTTGTTGAATTACCTTCACTTTCTGATTTAGACAAGCTAGTCCAGCCAGAACAAGGCTTTTCCTTAGTAGAGAATATTTGCGAAAAAATAGAAGAAGATCCTGAGAATCTTTTCAAGAATGCACATATTAGAGATCGACCAGATGCTAATTTTCAAACTATAGCTTTAGCCAGATGTGCTGGAAAATCTTGGGAAGAAATTTCCTTAGATTTTAATATTTCCATCTCAACACTAAGTGTTTTTTTTCAGCGTTGTTGCAAAAAGTTTCGTTCTCAACTGAGTCAATAATTGTTGAAATTAAAACTTTCTTATAATTTAGGGAGGCCAAGAAAACTCATGAGAAACAATCAATCAATTACTAATCCTAAGCTTGAGCCTTGGACTTTCATTGTATCGCTAGCTATAACAGCGCATTCTCTAGCGGAAAAATTTCTACATTATCATTCTAGTCCTCAACTAGGAAAGCAAGTTTATATTAATACGCTAGCAGTTTATGCAGTGAATATTTACCTCCAGTATCGGGGATTTGAAACTGACTGGGAAAATAGCGACAGTTGGAACCCTGTGATGCAAAAGCTGATGAATGTTGCTGATTTGATAGTGCAAAATCATGGAAAATTGGAATGTAGACCCGTTTTGCCAGAAGCAGAGGTTGTTAGTGTTCCGCCGGAGGTTTGGTCAGAACGTATTGGCTACGTTGCTGTACAGTTGGACGAATCATTGCGACAAGCAACAGTTTTGGGATTTGTAGATAAAGTCTCAAAGTCAGAAATACCTATCAGCGAATTGCGATCGCTCGGGGAGTTGCCAGAATACTTGAATAAAATTAGACCTGCAATCACCCTTAGCCAATGGTTTGAGAACGTCTTTGAAAAAGGTTGGGAAGCTCTAGAAACTATTTTAACAACAGAACCAACAGAGGCGGTTTTTAATTTTAGAAGCTGTCCTCAAGCAGAAGTGCAAGAAGTAAAGCGGTGTAAGTTAATTGAGTTAGGAAACTCAGAAAGATTGGTAGCAATGATTATTACCCTCACTTCAGAATTAGAAGAGGTAATTCATATTGTTGTGCAAGTACAACCCCCAGATACTCAGACTTATCTACCAGACAATTTACAGGTACTTTTGTTGAATGAGGATGAAGAAGCTATTATGGATATTCACTCAGGAAGAGAAAATAAGACTATTCAATTAGAGTTCACTGGAGAACTCGGAGATCATTTTAGTATTAAGATAGTACTAGATAATACTAGTATTATTGAAAATTTTGTGATTTAGCAATTACTTACCTGATTTTTTATCTGTTAAGGCGTTCTTAAAAATTCTGTAGTTCAATATCTCTGTCTTGGTGTCTAGGAAGTAATGGCGAAGTTAGTTGTCCTTAAATTAGATGGTGATTTTCAGCAAGGCTTTCGGGTGACCTTAGAGATAGGATTAGAAGGTGAGCGCCCGCAAGAGGAGATGCTGTGTAATTTACCTCCCGCAGAGGAACTTATTGAACAATATATTTGCTGGCAATTAGCTTATCGTAGTTTGGGTAACATTACCCGCATAATCAAACCTGGAAGAGCCAAAGTAGATGGTTGTTTAAAGAAAAAGAAGAAGGAATGTGACGAGCAAGCGAATAAGTTATGCACTCTTCTAAATACGTGGTTGAAAACCGAGTCATTTCGTGCAATTCGTGAGAGATGTCTAGAACAAGTTGACATCAGCGAAGAAATGAGATTAATGATCCGTGCTGATAACTACCAGATTTGGCAATTACCTTGGCATAAATGGGATTTGTTAGAAAGCTATAATCAGGTAGAGATTGGATTTAGCAGTTTAACGTTTAAATTTAAGCAGCCTCAGACCACAAAAACAGATTCTCAAATCACAATTTTGGCAATTCTGGGCAATAGTAAAGGTATTCAAGTCAACGAAGATAAGCAACTGCTTGTGAATTTGCCTGTCGCAAAAACGACTTTTCTAGTAGAGCCACAACGCCAACAGTTAAACGATCAGCTTTGGGAACAACCTTGGAATATTCTATTCTTTGCTGGTCACACTCAAACAGAAGATAAAATAGGTACAGTTCACCTTAATCAAACTGATAGCTTCAATCTTGATGAACTTAAGTATGCTTTACAAAAAGCTATTGATGGTGGATTGCAGTTAGCAATTTTTAATTCTTGTGATGGTTTAGGATTAGCTCGCGAACTGCAAGAACTACGTATTCCGCAAATAATTATTATGCGGGAGCCAGTTCCTGATCAAGTAGCACAAGAATTTTTAAAGTATTTTTTACAAGCGTTTGCTGGTGGCAAGTCTTTCTATTCTGCTGTGCAAGAAGCACGCCAGCGGCTGCAAGGTTTAGAAGATAAATTTCCCTGTGCCAGTTGGTTGCCTATAATTTGCCAACATCCAAACGTGGTACCTTTGACTTGGCCTAAGCCTAATTCATTACCATCTGTAAGTAGTACTCGTGATAATGCATCTATTTGGAGTCGCTTACTAACTGTATTTGTTACAAGCTTAGTTGTCACTAGCTTTGTTACGGGAGCGAGATTGTTAGGAGTATTGCAAACCTTAGAGTTAAAAACCTACGATCTACTTCTTCCGCAACGTCCTCCTGAACCACTTGATAATCGTATCTTGATGGTTGGCGCTGATGAACCTGATATTCAACACTACAAGTACCCCTTATCTGATGCTGTTCTAGTTCAGGTGATTGAAAAACTAGAGCAGTATCAGCCAGTGGCGATCGGCATAGATATTTTTCGTGATCTACCAGTGTCGCCAAATCATCAAATGCTGATTGCTCAACTTAAACAAAATAAACATTTATTCACTGTTTGCTCAATTGGTGATAGTAAAGAAACTAGTGTTGCATCCCCACCCAATAGTCCACCAGAACAAATAGGATTTAATGATTTAGAGAGTGATCCTGACGATACTGTTCGTCGCCATCTCTTATCCCGTAGTCTAATTACAATATCTTCGTGCAACACCGAGTATTCTTTCAGCTTGCAACTTGCTGACCGATATTTAGAATCAAAAGGTATCCAAGCAAAAATCACTCCTGAGAAGAACTGGCAGTTTGGTAGTCTTGTTGTTAAACGCTTAGAACCCCATACTGGCGGATATCAAAACTTGGATGCACAGGGAAATCAGATGTTGATTAATTACCGTGCTATTCCAGAGATAGCCCGGCAAGTTACTCTTAGGGATGTCTTAACTGGAAACTTAAAATCTGAATGGGTAAAAAACCGAGTTATTCTGATTGGTGTTACTGCTGCAAGTGTTCCAGACTATCATGACACACCCTATGGCAAAATGCGTGGGTTAGAAGTTCATGCACACCTAATAAGTCAAATCCTTAGTGCAGTGGAGGATGGACGCCCTTTGATCTGGTGGTTACCTGAATGGATGGATGTTTTGTGGATCTTATTTTGGTCGTTGACAGGTGGAATAGTCGTTTTGTTATTACGACTATATGGTATTAATAGAGGACTATTACTTGTCAATTTACTGTTAGTGCCTTGTACTGGTGTGACAGTCTTGTATGGAACTTGTTGGTTTCTTTTACTAAAAGGTGGTTGGCTACCACTTGTTCCAGCAGCAATAGCTTTACTTGTTACAAGTAGTGCAATGACTTATGTCTATATTTTATCTGCTGTTGTCGAAACAGAAGCAGGTGAAGAAAGTTAAGTCATCGTGAATTTGTCCCAGGAGTTGAGGAATTATGGTTTTCCTATCAAAAACAAAATTTGTCCTGATGACTACTTTTGTAAGCACTATTTTAACTATCACTTTTACACCAGGATGGACAAAGCCTAGCTTACCGGAAATTGCTGCTTTACCACCAGCGCCAGATAATGGGACGCCCATCATTACCCAACGGACGCCAGGAGGAACGCGCGGTGGAGTCTGTCAGCAGAAAGACAAACCGCAAGCTCCGCAGGTTACTGCCTTAGTGCCTATAAACGTAAACCAGAGTTTAACGACTGCTGAGTACCCAGTTTTTTGGTTTTATATTCCTGATACTGCTGTTGACGTCTCCTCTATAGAGTTTTCAATTCATGATCGGGAGGAAAAGAGTACTCTTTATCGAAAATCTTTGCAACTGACGAAAATACCGGGAGTTTTTCGTATTGCTTTGCCCCCAAATCCACAGTTTTCCCTGCGAGTTAACGAAACTTATAGTTGGCGATTAATCGTGAATTGTACTTCAGCCTCGACAGAAATTATTGAGGTATCTGGCTTTGTAAGAAGGCTGCAAAAAAATCCTAATCTTCCAGGTATGATTTGGTACGATGAACTCTCAAATCGAGGGAAACTTTATCTTTTAAAGCCACACAATAGTGAAGTCAAAAATTCTTGGATAGAACTATTGAAAGCTGTTGGGTTAGAAGGAATTGCTCAGGCACCTCTATATTAATGATTTAGCGCCAATCTCCAACTAAAACGTAAGGAGCCCAAGCGTAATGGGCTTTGTATTGCTTAAATAAAGCTAACTGAGCTTGATGAAGTGCCTCAGCTTTTGTCACATTAGGCTTGGCGAGTTCTTTATAAAATTGTTCCATAAATTCTGGAGTTGAATTATCATTGACTTGCCATAGTGTTGCTAGTGTACTATGTGCTCCAGCCTTCACAGCTATTCCAGCCAGTCCTAAAGTTGCTCGATTATCTCCCTGAGCGGTTTGACATGCACTGAGAACGAGTAAATCTATGTTTTTAAATCCACTTTGCTTCTCAATTTTCAGCAAGTTGTTCAAGTCTTTACTTCTAAGAAGCTTTTGATAAGTTAGAAGAAATGTCTCATCTGGATCAGAACTAAAGTTACCGTGAGTTGCTATGTGAACGACAGAGAAAACACCTGAGTTAATTTGCTTTTGTAGATTTGCTAGGGTAAAGTTAAGATTTAGTAACGATTTTGTAGGAGCTATACTCCGAATTTGTTGCAATTCTCTTATGACGTTGGGGAGTTCATTAAATTTTCGCCCTTCCACTTCTCGCTTCTCACTCATGCCACCTGTCAAGACTTCTAAACTTTCTCTCTGTCTAGATTTGAGATCGAAAGCTTGCAAACTTGGAAGCACAGCGAGAGCATAAGGTTTTTGCATTAGATACTCTTGCCGGTTTGCGTCATAGAGGTTTGAAATTGGAACATTTCGTAGTGCTCCATCTAGGGTAAACACTAAAGTTCTAACTTCTCTATTATTCTGTAAGTTTTGTTCTAATGGTTCAATCAACCATTTATATATCTGTGCAGCATTTTTTAAAACATTTTCTGGACGATTGTGTCTCAGGATACTTGCTCGCAAATCGATGACGGTTTTTTCAACTTCAGTTCCTTTGATAAAAGTGACATGATGCTTAAGGGGTTGTCCTGGGAAATGAGTGATAACTTCTAATCTATCTTTCAAAATGATGGGATAAATAAATGCTGCTTTTGGATCTAATTTATCAAATATTACTTTTAGATCTGAACGATGAACACTCTGCTTGGTCTGTAATATTGTAGATAGGTTACAGCTAAGGAAACTTTCTAATTCAGCTAACTGAAGAGAGTCGATCGCTTGAATTGCTTTGTAAAGATTGATTTGGCTTGGTTCTGATTTTTCCTCGGTTTTTAAGAGTAAGCTGACTAGTTGGCGATAAATGGGTTCTACATTGTCCCGGAAGGAGAACTGTACTTCTGCATCAATACTGAGTAAATCACCGCGAACAGATTTGAGGGTTTCAATTGCTGTCTCGTAAGCTGCGATCGCTCTTTTTATCTCCCCGTTTTTTTCCCACAAACGTCCTAATTGCCATTCCCAACGGTAGAGAATTTCAGGAGATTGTACCTCTTGGGCTAAAAGCAGAGCTTGCTGCGTTAGCTTTTGAGCTTCTGAGCTTTTTCCAGTCAACTCATACAACTCACCTAGTTGACCAAGAGCATATGATTCAGCTCTACGATTTTTTAAGGTACGAGCTTGTTGAATGACAGACAGTAAAATTTTGTTAATTTCTTGAGAAGAGGGGAGAACTGTACCAAGACTTATTTGCGGGGGGTTTTCCCTCAGCTTCTGCCACCTTTCATGACTACTAGACAATGAAAGTTCTTCTATGTCAATACCAGGAATAAGAAAAGTTAAACTGCGAGCATAATTCAGTTTAGCATAAATACTTTCTTGACTTATGGGCAAGCCCAACACAGACGGCTGGAGTTCTGCTTTAAGTTTTAACGCTTCTGACCAATTTCCTGTTTCAATCAATAGGCTAAGTAAATTCAGTTGGGCGTAAAGTTTTACAGAAGGATCAATAGCTTGTTGATAAAGTTCGATTGCTGTACGAGTATGTTGCTGTGCATCTTTTTCCTTACCGATAGCTATAGCTCTATTACCTAAAGCCCATTCCGTATTACCCAACTCTAGTAAAGAAGAACTTACATTTTTAGAGAGTTGATATTTCTGAGCTACTTGCAAACTTTTTTGCAAAATCTCCTGAGATTGTCTCAGATTGCCCATTCGTCTCAATGCTTGACCAAGATGTTGCAACCCAATTGCTTTCAAATCAGGCGCTGATTGCTGTTTTATAATTTGTTCTAAATTTTCTAATTCTGTTTGTGCTTGATTGCCTAATCCTAATGTTTGTAGGGCAGTAGTTTGATTAATTAGACTACCAATAAAGCCAGTATAATTATTAGATTTTTTGTAGGTTGCTGCTGCTTGCTTCCAAGTTTTGACAGCCTCCGACCACTCTCCTGTTGACCATTGTAACCGGCCTTGGGTATTCAAAACTTTGGCAAGAACGTTTAAGTAAGCCTGGGTATTAGTATGATTTTTTTGCTGCTCTAAGAGTTTCCAACTTTGTGCGATCGCCTCTTGAGCTTCCTGCCAATTTCCAAGATGCTGATAAGCTAAGGAAAGATACCTTAGTGCAAGGGCTTGGTTAAGTTGGTCTTTCTCTGTGACAAAGCTAGAAGCAGCCTCTGAAAAGATCTTTATCGCCTCTGAAAACTGTTGATTATTGTAAAGCTCTATGCCTTGTTCTAATAACACCTGCCCTTTTGATACCTGCGATGTTACAACTGTTATGCTTTCAGCCCTATGTTCTAAAACAATTGGGACGCTCACAGTTGTTATGAGTGTGAATAATGCCAAAAGTATGAATCTAAGTAGCCGGTGATAAAGTATCATAGATTTATTGATCTTTTGTATCACATTCTCTAGCGCAGACGACAAAGGCTGTGAGAATCGAGCAAGGATGTCTCCGGAATCAAGGTAACGTTTCCTTTGCCATCAAAGACCCATCCTTTAGCTGGTACAATTTCGCTAAGTGGGGGTGAATTTTCAGTCTTGCGCATTGTGGTAGGCACATCTTCCCAAATATCGCTGCTGCTTTGTGGTTCGTAAGGGTTAGGTGCTACTCCTCCTTTGCCAATATTGAAAAATGCCAGCGATGATTGCTTCCTAGAAGCTTGACATCCCTGTGTAATTTGGACGTTGACGGGCGCGGCTGGTAACTGGACTAACCCACGACTGGGGTCAACATCCGGCGTATTAATTGTTACTGTTCCGTTTAAAGAAGGATTGCCTTGAGAAATAGCAGTGATGTCATTAGTTGGTAGTAAGCTGGGGTCAAGTTTAGTCGGATCAGTAGTTCCTAAAAGCTGCTGAAGTTGATTGCGAGTGCGTGATACCATACCAAAGATACTAGCAGCCTTGACCATCACCCTACCCCCTGAAGCACTGAAGGCATTAGCAGTGATGTCGCTGTTTTCACCCATGGCGGCAATGATAAAGCCGGACGGGGTATCGATAGTGATGTTGCCGCCATTACCACCACCGAGATTTCTACCAGCAGAGGTAGAGATTTGACTGCTGTGTCGTAATACTAATAAGTTGTTTGGTGTTAGCGTAATACTGCCACCTTGACCTGATGCAGTTTCAGCTGTGAGTTTTCCTTGATTATCTAAACGGATCGAATCTGCTGAGACTTGCACGTTTCCAGCATTTCCAGATCCAAGACTACTGACAGTCACTTGAGCCGCATCTCGAACCAATAACTGTCCAGTTCTAATATTGACATTTCCGCCTTTACCAGTAGAAACCTTAGACGTGTTGGCGTATATTCCACTTGCTGATGGGTTATTAGGATCTATGTCTACGAAACTCTGAGCGTGCCTAATACCATCTACTTTAGCTTGTTCTGGAGTATACTTAGGTGATCCATCAGCCCTTGTTTCCCTCAATTCCTTCTGAGTAAAATCATCAGCTATCCGTTTAAAAAGAATAGATTTGTCTGGGTTAATACCTGAGATGAAAACACTGTCTTTAACGTTGAGAATAATATTACCTGCATCACCCTTACCAAAGGCAGTATTGATGAGTTGCCCGCCACCAGTTAGCTCAAAAGAACTTGCATTAATTTTTATACTGCCACCACGAGCATTATTTTTACTTTCTGCTCTTAAAATACCACCATCTGCTACACGTAAATTTTTGGTAGTAATCTTGATATCACCAGCTACACCTCGACTTGGTTGCTCACTAGTTGCCGTTACCGTGCTATACAAGTATGTACCAGCGCGACTACTATCTGGACGTGGTATTGTTGGCGCTCTACCTAAAATTTCTACTTGCTCTATGCCAGTAATTTGAATATTACCAGAACTTAGACCGCTAAAAGTTCTAGAGGATATTTCTGCTCCATCAGTGATAGCAACAGACTGCCCAGAGATATTTATATTACCACCATTCCCTAAAGTTAGATTAGATCTAATAGCACCTGGATCTCCCACAGCTGTGGAAACTAAACTATTTTGAAACGAGACGGAGCCAGACAAAGATTCCACCGTGATGTTTCCGGAGTTTCCCCGCCCAAAACTTGTAGCAACGAGGGAACTATTGTTTGCTAAGGAGACAGACTTATTTCCTTGAAGTGAAATGTTACCAGCATCTCCTCGAAAGTTACTGGTAACAAAATAAGCATTGTTTAATGAGATTGTGCCATTAGCATTAAGTGAGATATCTCCGGTTTTTACATTGGGACCGAAGGTAGAAATTACGCTACCATCATTGTCTCCAACAAGATTCTGCCCTGTGACAGAAATATTCCCACTAGCTTTGAGAGAAATATTTCCAGTCCGTCCAAGAGGAGTCTTATTAACTGTCTCTAACAAATGAGTGTTATTAGTAGTATTAGTAATACTATTTATGAAAATATCACCAGCTTGAATGTTGATGTTCCCTGTATCACCTCGAGCACGATTAGCCACCGTATTACTTATGCTGCTAGCTTGATTGATTGTGACTGTTCCAGTAGCATTGATATTAATATCACCAGCACTCACCCCAATATTACCCAAACCTTGTGCAATACCAGCATTCAGTTGACTACCACCTGTAATGTTGACATTGTTAGCATTGACGGTAATACTACCACCACCACCCGCTGTTACATTTACCGAGGCACCATTAAGCAGAGATACTGAGGCTGCGGTACTTTGAGTTGGAAAACTCAAACTGAAATTATTACCATCTACCCCAAGCCCTACCATACCCGGTGTTGCTAACCCGCCTAAGAAGACTTGTCCACCGTAGGCGTTTAATCTTCCACCATCGATGTTGATATCTCCACCTACTAACAGCAAACTTTTACCGTCTGGCACACGTAAACCAAATGAATTTGCTCTGGTTGGTGCAACAGTATCAGGAGCTGTTGAGTTATTTTGGATAGATGCAGCAGAGATCTGGTTATAAAACAATGCTGTTGGATTAATTGTTAGTACCGCAGGATTATTTGGCTCACTTGCACTGAAAAAACCAAGATTACCAAATTGAATGGCATTAGCAGTAGTCGCAACAAATGAGCCACCAACGTTTAAGCTGGCATTTTTTCCAAAAACAATGCCCGAAGGGTTGAGCAAGAATAGATTCGCTGTTCCGTTTGCTTTAATGATTCCATTTATATTAGAAACTGACCCACCTGTAACGCGACTAAAAATGTTTTGAACATCAAGTCCATTGTTGAAAGAAGCTGTACTGCCAGTAGGAACAGAAAACTGTTGGAAGCTGTGGAACAGATTACGTCCTGCTTGTGTTCCACCTCTGATATTGAAGGTACTACCATCAATTGTAACAGTGGAATTATTGGGTAGACTAGTATCAGGTGTAATTTGGGCTGTTGCAGAACTAGTAACAAATGTACAAGCACTACTAAGAGCGGACCCTAATAACCAACGCCAAATACTAGCCATTACTATCCCTTCGTAAACATGAGTTCCGCAGAACTATTTATTAGTAAAGCATTATTTAAGTAACCCTAGAACAACTGCTCTGTAACATTCTTGATAATCTTTACATAAATTCATCAAGCCAATAAAGACTTGGCGACCAACAACGCCGCGAGAAGCTATGTCATGACATGAAAGGGCGATCGCATATGTAACTGGCACTTTCTCTCAAGGATCTCTGCGCAATCACTAGTTGTGCTGTACGACCGTGGTTCGGTTATTTACGCAAATGGTTCCATTTGGAACCCCAGAAGTGCCTAAGACATTGTCAAGGAAATAGATCTGCGCCTCATGTTTGCCGGGTTGGATAGGGTCAGTGACAAAGGTAAAGCTGTGCGTGCCATTGGAGACAGAGGTTGCACTCCCTTCATGTACCAACACCCCCCCATTGCTGGAAATGGAGTCAACTCTTTGACCGTCAATGAACAAGAAGATAGATGCCCCAGCCGCTTGGCTACCCGCTGGGATCTCGTCTTGGCTAGGCTTAGGCCACTCTGCAACAAACGTTACTAGAACTGGGCCAGTAGAGCCTTGTACAAACTTCACATTCGTACCTGGGATTGGCTCAAGCGTGGTAGCAGTTGTGCGGCACACGCGATCATTTTCAGTCGTCGTTGCTGTGCTTCGACCCACATTGGCTGTGACGCTATCTGCACTGGCGATCGCAGTGACAGCGTCAACAACGGTCGAACCTAGCAAGAATCCGGCTGTAACACCCATTACCACCCATCTTCGTTTGTTATTAATCATTATATTTCTCCTGGTTAAAGATATCTTGGTCGCAAAGTTGATGATGCTGTTTAATTCCGTTCAATTTGACGCTGAACAAACAGAATTGAATTGACGTATAAATTGTTTTTTAGGCTTTTGAACCTCTAGTTGTAACTCAAAACCAAAACCAATAGTTTTATGCAATCCTGCTGATCTGAAACAAAACTTTACACGTCTTCGATCTTATGGACTTGGTACAAACTCATAGGCTCCCACATCACAGACAGCAGTGCCATCTTTATTACCATCCTGTGGTCTGGTTACACCCCGCTGATCTGTACTTTGACATTGCTCATTAGTACCCCCATCAATCGCCGGACTACCAGCATAAATGGGATAAGTATCATTATCGTCACGCCCACCCAACACGAGATCGACGTTGCTTCTATCTTCAGGAAAGCCACAGGTATCATCACTCGACAAATTAAACCCTAGATCGATAATGGTGCCATTACAATTTTTCCCGTAGAAATTGTTTGCTACAAGCGTATTCTTCAACGAGATTTTGCCAGTATTAGCAATTCCACCGCCGCTAGTCTCCGACTGAAACGACTGATTACTGACGATTGTGGAATTATATACATCCATTGTCCCAAGATTTTCAATCCCACCTCCACCACCAGATGTAGAATTACCAGCGATCGTGACGTTCACAAGGGTAGCCTTACCAGTACCAGCATTGGTGATTCCTCCACCACCCCATCCTTTAAGATCTGTCGAACTGGCTCTGACTGTACTGTCTACTAAAATTAATGTACCGTGATTGTGAATCCCTCCTCCATGATAGTGACCTGCAAAACCAACGGTTGCTTTGCCCCACTGCACTGTGACATTACCAATATACGCAAAGCCAGTGTCGGCAATATCAAACACTCGACTTTTCAGCATTCCATCGAGTTTCGTTTTTCCTGAACCTGCACCAGTCAGAGTCAAGTTTTTGGAAACGTCTAGATGTCCAAGGCTGAGTTCATACAAACCCTCTGGTACACTGACAGCAAGGTTAACTGCTTGCCCTTCTTGAACAGCAGCTCTTAGCGTACATAGACGTGAAGGAGTGGAACTACATTTACCATCGCCGATATAGGCATCGGGTTCGTCCAGAGTACTGTTAACCTCGAAATAAGGTCCAGTATGTTGAGATAGACCAATCTGTGGTGTAATGGCAAGTCCGAAAGTCATACATAATAAGATGACCAACCAAAACCAGCGAAATTGCTTGAGTTTTTGCATATAGCCCTCCCTATAGTTGCATAGATAGCTAATTGATGTTTTTTGTGGAAGTGTTCCCCTTCACAGCAACTCATTCGGGAAAGCTAGGTTTAATGCAAAAAGCAACAAAAATTAATAATTAAACCATTTTTTCTGCATCAACTCTAGCACTTTGGATGGTTGCTAGAATTGGGGTGCTAATTGGAAGTCAGGAGTCAGAAGTCAGGAGTCAGAATTCAGGAGTCAGGAGACAGGAGTCGGGAGTGATTTGGGAGGTTGAACGAAAGTTGAAAGAAGCTATGCTTTATCAAAAACAGCAGGATGGGCGTGTTTTTTGCCAGCTTTGTCCCCATTATTGTTTGATAGAGGAAGGTAAAAGAGGAATTTGTCAGGTAAGGGAAAATCGAGGTGGGTTACTATATTCTTTGGTTTTTGGTCGGACTGTAACTCAAAATGTAGATAGGGTTGAAAAAAAGCCTTTATTTCATTTTTATCCTGGTTCAAATTCCTATTCTCTAGCAACAGCTGGTTGTAACTTTCATTGTCAATACTGCACTAATTGGCAAGTATCCCAAATGTCAGCAGAACAGTTTGCAGAGTTTGGGGTTGAAGCTTCTCCTGAGAAGATTGTAACAGATGCTCTTAAGACAGGTTGTCGCAGTATTGCTTATACCTACGTTGAACCGACAATATTTTTTGAATATGTTTATGAGATTGCTAGTTTAGCTCACAGTCATGGTCTTTTTAACCTGTTTAAAACCAATGGTTTTATGACCATGGAAATGTTGAAAATTTGCCACTCTTTTTTAAACGCAGCTAATGTAGATTTAAAAGCTTTTCGAGATAAAACTTATAGGCAGTTTGGGGGTCGGTTACAACCTGTCTTAGATAGTCTCAAATTTATGAAAGCTCTTGGTATTTGGTTAGAGATAACTACGGTCATTATTCCCGGAGTTAACGACGAAAATCAAGAAATAGAAGATATTGCAGGATTTATTGCTCAGGAATTAGGGGTTGATACTCCTTGGCACATCACACGATTTTTTCCTGCTTACAAAATGGAAAATATACCACCTACACCACTGGAAATGCTCTACAAAGCTCGTAAAATTGGACTTGAAAAAGGATTGAGATATGTTTATTTTGGTAATCTATTAGGAGAGGGAAACCAAGATACGATTTGTCCTAACTGCGGAAAACTTTTAATTCAACGTCGTGGTTGTGAGTTAGTCGAAAATTTGATGCAAAGTGATCAGTGTCCGTCTTGTGGGATATTAATTCCAGGTGTTGGGTTATCCCATCAGATATCCGAGGATTTGACCTAATGTTGCTGTTTCTCCAGCCCGGATTGTTTCCCATCTTTCGCATAAGTTAGCAATATCAGGTTGTAATTCAATAGCAGGATATTGAACAAATAATCCCCGTAAACCTTGTATACGGGATATGTTTTGCTCAGCGCCAAACCAGGGATGAGTGAGTAATAATATAATTGGTTCTAGTCCGCTTTGATCGATTAGGTTAGTTCGTATTGCATTAGCTACCTTTAAACTTCTGGTTTCATTGGCTGGCGCGATCGCTCGTTGCGTCCAAATTTCTACTAAGTCCTGGGTATTATCAAGCTGGACAATCTTTTCTTGCTCCTCACCAGTGGTAATGAGGACTACGGGTATTTCTGCTTGTCTTAAGAAGTTAGCCACAGCAAACGCAGCTATGCGGGTAATAGCTTCAACCGTACCAAAAGTAGGAGGACTAACATCTAGGAGCAAAACAGTAGGACGCAGACGGGGTGGTTCAGCTAGCTTGCGGGTACGAAATAACAATTCCCCCCGTTGGTAACGGTAGTTAAGAACTGGTTGCGGTAAAGCTAATTGAGTGGGAAGCAAGGAACTCCAATCAGTACGACTGGATGTCTCCACACCACTGACTTGACCCCTTTCTGCACCAGGAGCATTACCACTGGAACGTCCTGCATAGTCGCCAAAACACACCTGCACTCCTATTAATTCGCGTTGTAAGGTACTTAAAGCTGGTAAGTTAGGGACACGGGAAAGTAAACGTAGGGGTAAAGCTGGTTCAGATGCGATCGCTTGTTCACCTAGGATTGTGAGTAAGCATAACAGTTGCTCATCAATAAGTTTAGCTGCTTCTTGTAACAGAGAAATCGGTGGAGGTAGGGCTTGTGGTTCTATGGGTTCTCCTTTTAAACCAGCTTGCAGAGCAGCACTTATTTCACTAGGAGAAATACCAGGTGGAGGTTCCCAACCAGAGAAGGGTATTTTATGAAGTAGCAGTGCAACTAATCCTATGCGAGCAGGTGTAGCCCAGCGTAAAGCAATTAAATCTTGTATTTCTGTGGTATCTTTTGCTAATCGCGCAAGGGGATTATCTGCAAAATGACCACCAGTCAGGTTAAGTAAGTCTTGGACTAGGGATAATGGAGGGTAAATTCCTAGTCGGTGCATTTGGGCTAAAGCATTGGGGAGAAAGGAGAGATCGTGGGGTAAGGAGGATAAAGAACCTTCTTGTACTTGCTGTCCTACTGTTGCTGCTTGGCGAGTAATGTAATCATTAAGAACTTTCTGCGGATCAGGATTTTGATAGTTATCCGATTTGCCTTTTTCTGTATACCGTTTCGCCATTCCTCCTGACTCCTGTATTTTGACTCAATCCAACATTTATGGGCATTTGTTGGGTTTCGCTGACGCTCTACCCAACCTACGATGTTCTGATAACTGGTAACTGATAACTGATAACTGATTCATTTCCCACCTATCGCCATTCTTTCATACAAACGTCCCGCTTGTGCTGGATAACCCGCTTGTTCCAATAAAGTTGCTGCGTGTACCAAATCTCCTTTTAATTCTGCTTGTTGTGCTTGCTCTAAAAGTCCTACCCCTTCAACACGCTTAGTCTGCTTAGGCTTAAAAATATTCAGTATTCCCTTCTTACTTTCTTGCTGTTGTAACTGTTGCGGAATACTATTTAGCAACTTCTTCCCTTGTGGTGACAGATCTTCCTGAACTTTTGGTGCTTCTCCCACCCACAGCGCCCAAGCGGGAATCATTTGTGCTGTGTTGAAACGATAGGTTTGGTTTCGTGCTACAACAACTGCTGTTTGGGAATTGAGTTGAAAACGCTCCTGACAAGCTGCATCGGGTAAAGGGGGATAAAAGTCCATCCCTAATTCTAAATAAAACGCACCAGAACCAGTGCAAACTAGAGGAATTCCCAAGGGGATTTGTGCTGGTAAGCCTCCTGGTGCGGTTAATAGGTGGTATCCTGCTCCTGGTAAGAGAAATGCCATTTCTCCTATTGGTCGTCCCATCAGCAGTTTACGCAACCAAGGTAGTTCAGTATCATCTATTAAGACTGCATCAACTTGCCTACCTGTTCCGGGACGAGGGACTAGTTGCACAGGTATGGGTGCAGGTAGTTGAGGCTTATTCAGGATTGGAGATATTGCTTGGGGAAGTTCTGGTGCATCTAGTAGTAGTGAACCATCAACTTGATCCCCAGTAGTTATCACTCGCCAGTTACCCACGTCAGGTGTTCCCAGTACCCAAATTTCTGATTCGGGAATCATCGGCTCGATTAAACTAGGCGCTAAGGATAAACGCTGACGCACATCGACCAAAATTCTTGGTCTATCAGTATCGCTTGAGGACGCTGCTACTGTTGTGTAAGGTAGGCTGGTTAAACGATGGACTAAGGCAGGGGAAATAGGGCGGTTTTTTGGCGATCGCCTTTGGCGCTGCCCTTCGGGCAATCGCATTTGCAGTAACAAAACCCCAGAACCTTTGTGTTGCTGATTGTTAAGGGGATATTGCAAGGCTGGTGTGATGGTTACTTCTAAACCTAAAGCTGTAGCACGGCGCAAAATCCAGCGACCGAGAGATCCAGGGGTGATAATATCTAAGACAGTAGCTCCTCGATAGCGACTAGGGGGAAGGCTGGCTTCTGCAAACAATTGTGCTAAATCGACAATAGCCCATGAGCTAACATCTAATTTTTCACTATTGGAAGCGTCTGGAGGGATATCTCCTGATAGTGACAAGGCTATCCATTGCTGATTTTGACATGCAAATGGGCGACCTCCTGCTGCCCAAATTAGGGGAGCGATGCGATTAGACGGAATTGCAACTTCTACCCACCAAGTTCTTTGTGGTGTGCGACGAACCACTGCTGTTTCTGATAACGTAGTACCAAAAAAAGAGCCGAGGAAAGCCAGAACACTGTTAGCGCTGGGGAAAACCCCTCCTGTTGAAGTTGGTGTTGTTGATGAAGGTGGTGGGGTTTGCTGTTGTTTTTGTGGGGGAGGGCTTGGTTCTGAGGGCGGCTTTTCCTCTGGGGTTACCCGCCGGATTGTGAACTTGGGTTTGTCTGACATGCCTACTAAGGGGTATGAGACTTTTTTGTGACGTTAGCGACTTAGCGATAACAAGGTAAAAAAGTAAGAACACTTGCAATACGGTTCGGTTAAGGATAATTGTAGGTTGGGTGGAGCGTGAGCGAAACCCAACAAAATCCCAAAAATGTTGGGTTTCGTTCCTCAACCCAACCTACGCAAGTTAGGATTTTAGGCTTTAACCGAACCGTATTGAGAACACTTGTGTTGTTAGCCTTTTACCTACTCTTAGATGGTAGCTTTATTTCTACCGATCTGTACTGTGAGTAAGTCGGCGAGAATAATACCTACTATGTAAAGTTTTGTAAAAACTTCAAAAGGTTTAGCGCTAAAGCGCAACTACGAACCAATATTTATTGAGCGCATTTAGCCAAAATTCAAAAAAAATTTTTTAAAAGAGCAAAAGGGGAAAAAGGGGAAAAAGAGCAAAGGGTTAAGTCCTCCCAACCCCGCAACTGACTCGAAAACCAACATTGAGGTTGATGACGTCGCGCCAATTAAAGAGGTTGCGGGACGCGGAACGGCAACTCCTAGGACCATTGTTCCACGAGCCGCCCCGCAGTACGTATAAATTATTATCAGTAGTATTGTCTACCCATACTCTTCCATCATTTGGCGCACCTTCATAGTTACTATGCCAGGGGTCTGCACACCATTCGTCAACATTTCCATGCATGTCGTATAAACCAAAGCTGTTGGGGGGAAAACTTCCTACTGGGGTGGGTTCTTCTCGATATTCTCCTGCTGCTTCTTCTGCATAGGTAGAGCTTGCACGGTAGTTAGCTAATTGACTGGTGATAGTGTCTCCGTAGTGAAATGGTGTTGTGGTTCCAGCACGCGCTGCATATTCCCATTGTGCTTCCGATGGTAGTGTGTATTCTCTTTTTGTAAATACCGATAGTCGCTGACAAAATTCCACCGCATCATCCCAGGATACACGTTCGACTGGTCGATTCTCTCCTTTAAAGTAAGAAGGGTCTGGGTTTAAATCGCGCTGGATTTTCGGCATATTAGCCACTGCGAGCCATTGTGCTTGGGTGATTTGATATTTGCCCATGTAGAATGGTTGTATTGTTACAGTATGCTGGGGTCTTTCACGATCAAGGCTTTCTTTCTCATCCTCTGGTGAACCCATCATGAAGGTTCCTCCGGGAATGTAAACCATCTCCAACTCTACGCCATTTAACAGATACTCTGTGAAATATCTCGCTTGTCGCCATGCTTTTGTGATGATTTCTCCTCTGTGATTCGCGGTGACGACTTCAAATTCATAGGTTTTTAAACCGTCCGATTCTTGGGGTTTTGGTACTCCTGTTGCATCTTTTAGGGTTGCGATCGCCCATTTCTCCCATTGAAGACAAGCATTCGGGATTTTTGCTCTGTATGCTGTAGCGTAGATTAGGGCTGTTAAATCTGGTCTATTTAATACTTGTGCTATTCTTAATGCCCAGGTATACAAATGCTGTTGCGATTGTGTGAGTAAGGGGTCTAGTTGTTGCCTTAATCTAATAGCACTTTGGCTTTTTCTCCTGTGACTTGCTTCACAACGAGCGGTGATGAGTTCTATTTCTATTGCTTGGGTTTGGTTTTGGGGGATAAAGTTGGTTAACTGTGCGCGAACACTATAAATTTGCTGCAGGCTATCTGCCAATATCCAAGCTGCTTGTAGGGTGTCTCCTGCTTCAAGCCAACAGTCTGCTGCGGCTTGTGGTTGTTCACACATCAGGTAACAGCGCGCTGCATTTGACCAGTTTTTTGCCCTTTTGTAGCACTGTGCGGCTTGTTCCCAGAGAGATTGTTGTTCGTAGGTTTGTGCTGCTTGCTGGTATTCCCCGATTTGTTCCCAAACGCGACACGCATCTGCTAGCCATCCTGCTTTGATGTAGCACTGGGCGGCTTTTAGTAGTAGTTCTCTCCTCGTCGCTTCGTCTGGCGTTTGGGTCACTTTGATAATCTGGAGATTAAGCTCTTGATACCAACGATAGGCTTCTTCAATCTGAACTTCTGCAATTGGGGGAATTTTAACCTGAAATGCCATACTTTTGCTGCAAAACCTGCAACTTTACTGTAGGCATTGGCAGGCAGCAGTGGTTAACATTGTGGGTGAAAAATAATCTTGGGTTTGTGAGTATCAATATTAACCGACCAGAAAGTGCGATGGAGAAGCACCCAAAGTGTGATCGCACTTTAGCCGTTTATTCTGACAAAAGCAGCAAACAATGACCAACCTGAACTATAGCAACCAGATATTGCACGATCGCTCTTTCAAAGGGCAGGACTTGTCTGGAGCAGATTTCAGCGGTTCAGACTTACGGGGGTGCAATTTTACAGGAGCAACTTTAATTGGGGCAAACTTTCAGCAGGTGAAAACAGGACAGAGCCAGCACCAAGTACGTATGTTAGTTGCTAGCACTATAGTCAGTCCAGTGGTTTTATGCGGCTGTGGTGCGATCTTTGTGTATCTATTAAGTTTATTGAAGAGCAATCGCGCCATCAACTTCTTAATCGGTGCGCTCCCGATATTAGCTTTTCTAGCTGAGATCTTCCTCAGAGATAGTATTACCTTCCACTTTCCCCAAGCCACAAGTTATGCAGGTATTGGATCCATTGCTGTACTGTTTGCGATCATGGTCACGCTTACAGTCGGACTTGTTTTTATTGGCAACTCTAGCTTTGGTGATGGATCTATAGCTCAAGGATTTTTCTTGTTAATCATGACAGTTGTTGGTGCGATCGTCACCTACCGAATTTTTCAATGGCTGATCCAATCTATTCAAAGCCATCCCGGAACATCTTTTAGAAAAGCGAACTTAACCGATGCCGATTTTAGTTATTCCGAACTGGAAAATACAGATTTTTCCCTTGCAGTTTTGACAGGGGTGTGTATTTTTAAGTGGGTGATTAAACCTTATACCGAATTTACAAATGTTTATTGTAAATACCTTTATCTGGAACCAGAGCAGCAAAATCGTCAACCAGCTAATAGGAATTTTCACGCAGATGAGTTGGAACCAATACTGACTCAATTTAGAAAATGAATAGATGAATATTATTGAGCAAACATCAACTACATTAAAGTTTCAAGACAATAATTGGCAATGGCTCTGGGGACTGTTGTTTAGCATTCCTTTTGTGGCGATTGGATTGGGTATACCTCTTGTGACAAGCAACGTCACTACATTAGAATGTCAGAGAACTAAACCTAGCACAATAACTTGTCAAAGAACAATTATCGGCTTATCAGGAACAGAAACAACTGTGATTCCAGGGCAAATAAAAGGAGCTAACGTCGCTCTTGAACATGGGACTGGAGTTGTATTAGATACTTCCAATATTCAATCAGTAGAGCTAGTTAATCACAGAGTATTTATCAGGGACAAACAATACCAAATTGCAGATGAAATCAACACTTTTATCAAAAACCATCAACAATCTAGGCTGAAAGTTCAACAAGACGATCGCTGGGAGGGATTTTTTGAGGGAATGGTGTTGTTTTTGCCGGGAATTGCCATCATTCTACAATCCCTAACCATCCCAAAGCAGATCCGCTGTGATTTTGACAAAATCTCACAGCAGATGACATTGGAGAAACACTATCAATTCTTGGGCAGATTTACTACACAAAAAAAGCTAACTGAAGTTAAGCAAGCCCAAGTAACACAAATACCGATAGAAACTAGAATTCCCAGGTACTTTGTGCAACTGGAATTGACATCAGCCAAACCAATTTCTTTATCTCCAATCACCTATAATCGCCAGGAGTGCGAAACTATTGCGAACGCGATCAATCAGTTTCTCAGGCTGATGCGCTGACACTGAGGATTTACTGCGATAGCGTTCGCGTTGGCAAAGCCTCTCCGTCAGGAGAAGCGTCTCGAAGAGAAGCGCTGCCGCCTGAAGGGCGGATCGCGCTTGCGGTTATGTTCAGCCTCGCATTGTAACTATACTACTGAGTTTTCAGGATACCATTCGATAAACTCATCAAAGGTATATATTTTTGGTTCAGTTTGTGCTTGGGTCATAAGTTAGGGATGCTCCCTTCTAAGTAGGTTGGGTTGAGGAACGTAGACGCCTTCGGCGGCTTCCCGCAGGGTAACCCAACACATCAAAGCTTTGTCTTTGTTGGGTTTCACTTCGTACCCCTACGGGGAAGCAAGCTACAACCCAACCTACCGATCTGTTTCATTTTTTTTGTGAAATGGTATTAGGGATGCTCCCTTCTCAGTTGTGTATTCTGACTCGTTTTCACTACGTTTGTGTTTGTTCTTGGTTTTCGGAGAAATTTAACGCTTCGTCAATATCTGATGCTTCGGTAATTGGTTGTTGGTTGGCTGGAATACTATTTCCGAAGACTTCCGTAATCTGGGGATTACGTTCAATGATATTACCTAATTCGGCAGAAATGCGATCGTGCTCACGGTTGTGTTCAGCTTCTGGTAAACGCATCGTTCCTTCATCAGTTACCTCGAATACTTCTACCTCACCAGTTACTTGGTTGAATCGAAATTTTACTTTGACATCCATAGGTTTATTTTTTGTTATTTTTCTAAGAGGATGTTTGAAAAGTTTGTAGTAGTGTATCAAATATTTGTTTACCCCACCCTAACCCTCCCCTTGGAAAGGGGAGGGAACTGGTTATCTAGTCTCCCCCCTTTCCAAGGGGGGATTAAGGGGGGTAAAAATGTGATGAAAATCACAGTCAACCACTTTTAAAACAACCTCTAAGATAAACGTTAAAACGCGAGCATCACGTAATCAAATTCAATTTTCGTCAACGGTAGCGTTACCACTTCGCAAGAGCGCACCCTAAACTGTTTGAACGCCATACCTGTAAAAATAAAAAAAAAATTTTTAAAAAGGGCAAAAAGGGGAAAAAGAGCAAAGGGCTAAGTCCTCCCAACCCCGCAACTGACTCGAAAACCAACACCGTTGCCGATGTCGTCGCGCCGAGCATAGCTGTTGCGGGACGCGGAACGGCAATACCAAGGATAATCGTACCACGCGCCGCCCCGCATTACGTATAAATTATTATCAGTAGTATTGTCTACCCATACTCTTCCATCATTTGGCGCACCTTCATAGTTACTATGCCAGGGGTCTGCACACCATTCGTCAACATTTCCATGCATGTCGTATAAGCCAAAGCTGTTGGGGGGAAAACTTCCTACTGGGCTGGTTTGTTGTCGAAATTCTCCTGCTGGTTCTTCTACATAGGTATCGCTTGCATAATAATTAGCTAATTGACTGGTGATAGTTTCCCCATAGTGAAATGGTGTCGTCGTTCCAGCGCGCGCTGCATATTCCCATTGTGCTTCCGATGGTAGTGTGTATTCTCTTCCTGTAAATACCGATAGTCGCTGACAAAATTCCACTGCATCGTCCCAGGATACCTGCTCTACTGGTCGATTCTCTCCTTTAAAGTAAGAAGGATCTGGGTTTAAATCACGCTGGATTTTGGGCATGTTAGCCACTGCACGCCATTGTGCTTGGGTTA
>JAESFG010000458.1_pt1 | contig 31725 bp, 40 predicted proteins | sample 9269371 | NCBI WGS metagenome assembly JAESFG01 (sample SAMN14506227, study PRJNA617093) | algae metagenome | isolation source: Aetokthonos hydrillicola CCALA 1050 (B3-Florida) and co-occurring... | place: USA: South Carolina | collected 2013-01-01 | reverse complement strand
TGCGATACTTGGCGATCTGAACCCATTTGGCGTTGGTGCTGCGCAAGCGGCTCCAATGCCTCAGCAGCAACAGAGCCTTCCGCCAACACTACCGCCTTTGTCTTTGTCGATGTCGCCCACACAGGCGCAAGGTTTGGCATTCGGCCAAGAGGGCGCACCAGTCGGCGCCCAGGGTGGCCAAGGATCATCTTCTAGCGGCCAGACCCAAGAAGGCGCGCAGCAGTCTGGTGGGCAGGCGTCCCCGAGCACGTCAGGCGGCACGCAATCGGCACCAACTGGCAGCGGCCTTGGTGGCGGCGCCGCTAGCGGCAGTCAGGACGGGAAAAGCGGTGGCGGCTTAGCGGCGGCTGTTGGCCCGGGAACTGTTGGTGGACCTTCGACGGCAGCTTCACCCAGCCCATCGATGGCTCCTTCGGTCAGCCCGGGGATTGGCGGGCTCGGCGGGCCGGCGGGAGGTCCAACAGGGCCAACGGCTAAAGGTGGTTTAGCTTCGTCTGGTCTGACAACGGAAGGTGATAGGTCAGTCGCCGGCACCGGAACGCAGACCGCACCGTCAATCGCCACTCAAGTTTTCAGCAACCCCGAAGACGTCGACCCCAATGCCCCGATGGGCACGATCACCGCGCGGGACGTCGAAGCGGACCCGTCCAAAGACAACGAAGAAGCAGCGCCGCCCGCGCCTGAGTTTGCTCCCTACGTTGACCCATTAGAAGAGACGATGGAGCAGCAACTTGAACAGGAAATGCTCGACGACTTCCGGCAAGAAAAGCTGGACATGGAGCAAGACAGGTTCGCTTTGTCTTTCGCTCCAATGGCGGCTAATCCCTTCGGACCGATGTCGGTGACGTCTCTGAGCAATGGCACTCCGCCAGGCATGCCGGCCTACGGCAGTTTCCGCGCTGCTCAGCAGGAGGGGTTGGCAGAAGACGAGTCTGAAGACGAGAACGGCATCGAAAACAGCAGTTTCAACAACGCCTTCAGTGCGCCGTCGTCATTTGGCGCAATAAGTGGCTTTTCATCTGGTCTAGCCGGCACAAGCCTTGGCGCAGCGTCGGAAGGCGTTACGGGATCGCCACCAAGCACGGAAGGTGCCTTTAGCGGCCTTGGTCTTGGTCAGTCAGCCGTCGACACTGCGCAGGGGCAGATGAATGCGCTTGGGCTGCAAGGTCTTTTCGATCAGGGCTTTGCGAACCCCCTTGGCTATTCGTCCTACGGGCTCGACAATCCTGGTTCCAACGCGTCCACCGATCCAGAGGCCGATGGTCGGACGGACGGCGCTCCAACTGGCTTCGGTCCATCTGACCTCGGCAGCGTCGACACGTCTCCGTCTTCGCAGACTGATGGACCGGGCTCCGATACGGGGTCATCTGATCCGAGCGGCGGCGCCAGTGCCAGCAGTGCTGGCGACGGCACTGGCGGCATGAACGGTGGTTTCGACGGCACCGAAGGTGGCACGACCAGCGGAGAAGCCGGATATGGCGGTTGGGGCGGCCACGACTATGGCGGCGGTGGATTTGGCCCAAGCGGCAGTGATCCTGACGGCGGCACTTGGGCCGATGGCGGGTACGTGTCGCCAAGCATCGAACGCGCTATACGGGCAGCAAGGCGCGCCCTGGACCGCGACTACGCCAGCGGTGGGTTCGTGCGTGTGCCAGACGAGGTAGAGTTTATCCAGTCCCTTCAGCCTGCCGATGCTCTCGGGCGACGCTTCGTCATGAGCGACGAGCGCCTGATCGATCGCGCGTTGCGAGCCGCTCAGAGATACGCGCCGCGCCACTCGATCTATCCCGATGGTTGGCCCGATGCCCGCATTCTGCATTAGCCGGCAACGACCACCTTTCGTGATTGCGCAACACAGCAGATCGCTTACGGTTCGGCTGGGTGGCGTCCTGCCTGACGAAAGGGTATTCGATGCGAGCAGCAATAGCGGCTGTTCTGATTGCCATCTCAGCACATCCAGCGGAAGCATTGTCCGAACTGAACGGGAAGTGGCGTCTGCAGAACGGCGCGCCAGCAACGATCCAGAATGGCACTTGGACCATCGAAGGGTACTCGGCGGCAAACTACGGATCGTATAGCGGGTGGATCCGCAAGATTGGTCCCAACACATACGAATTTGGAGGCCAAAGCCTCAGTGTTCCGCGTCGCTGTACCCTGGCGAACCAAGAAATCCGCTGCACAGTTTCCGGTGCCGTTTGGCGCCGTCGTTAGATCGCAGGCTCTCAGCGAGCCCCATCAAGAACCAGATCAACTCGCGGCGGCAACCGACTATCGGTCGACAGTAGGTAAGCCGCCCGCGCCCAACCCATCCGGCCGCGATAGGTCACAAGACACCAAACGCCATCGGCTCTTTTGCGTCCGCACTGTGAGACATCGACGCGTGTCTCGTTATGCGGAATGGTTGTGATGACAGCCGATGATGCCGACGGAGCTTCCCGTACGTTCAGTACGTCACCGGGGCTGACGTCACGGACGAAGAAGGTCCCGATCGATTGAAAGTCTTCGGCCTGTTGATCAGCCGGCTGTGGCGAAGGTCCACCAGCCTCAAGATACGACTTGCCGACGTACCCCTCGATGCATCCGAAACGGATACGACACCAATCGGAGAGGCAGTCTTCCGCTAGAGAAATGCCTCGAGTGCCGTTGGGGAGTTTAGCGATCACGTTGCTTTGTTCGCCCGCCGTTGATGCCCGTGGCTCCGAGCGTACGTTGAGGTGATCCCAGTATGCGACCCCGATTACAACAAACGGTCCTGTTGGGCTGGAACACACCGGCGATGGACTAGGTGTGGCTCGCTCAGCGGCAGACTCCGTCTCAGGCGGGTACCCGGCGAATGGAATAGCGCCCGCGCGAGCTTGTTCTTCGCCCATCCGGCGCCCAAAGCTTTCCAACGCCTGCTGGCGCGCGAACTTCGACTCCTCGGTGACTAGGTCGCGCGGATCGATCGGAATGGCCAGCAAAGCGGGCCGCAAAGGACTCGGCATCGCTGCCCCATCGCCAGCGGCGTGGCCCAGATGCAGGCGGCTCGACATCAGAACCAATGCAGCAGCGGCCATCAGCTGAAGCGTTCTGATCAAGCAGGATCCCCATGAGCAATCGGGGGGTCGTCGTCACCCAGAACAACTGAAGTATCTGCGCCACTCTAAGTGGAAGATCGCCAGCAGCAAAGTGCCGGCGCTGTGTGCTGTGCACGAACTATGATAACGTAGGCTGATCATTTAGGACAAATCGGATGGGCGGATTCGGCTCAGGCTGGCATAGAGGGCGCCGCCTCACGATTGAGGACGGCATCACGCTCGATCTTGCCGAACTCGGCCGGCGTGGGTTCCTGGAGAACGGCCGCAACGGCATCTGGCAGTGGCGCCGCTTCGATCAGCTCGTGTTCGAAGTTGGGCTGATCGTCGACCTGCGGTCTGACGAAACGGCGGTCGTGCACATCCTCGTCAGGCGACGAGGCGAGTGGGAACGGCAGACCGTGAAGCTCGAGACAACAACCCCGACGTTCGGCGGCAAGCGCTACTGGTTCAAATGTCCGCTGACCGGCAAGCGGGTCCGATGTCTGCACCTGCCGCCCGGCAAGCGTCAGTTCGCGTCTCGGGCCGCGTTCGGACTTGGCTACCGATCGTCTCAGACCTGCAGCAAGGCGTGGCGGGATCGGATGGACGCCATTGCACGGCAGTGCGGTGCCAACCCCATCATGGTGCGGCGCATGTTCAGACCAACGAGAGCAACAGCATGAGCATACGTACTGGATCACAGATCAAGGCAGCGCGGGCGCTGCTCGGATGGACGATCGACGACCTAGCCGAAGTCGCCGGCGTCAACTCGAACACGGTCATCAGATGGGAAGGGACGCTGGCTATCCCGGTCCGCGTTCCGTACGGCGTGCAGCGGATCACGGCCGCGCTGCTCAAGAACGACGTCATCCCGTTCGCCGAGCCGACACCTGGCGTGCGGTTAGCGGAGAAGCCCATTTTTGCAACGCCTAAGGCGCGCGCGCGTGCGGGTCATGAGGTGTCACCGGCCACGGAAAAAATCTCACCCCCGGCACTGCGCCCTATCGTAGTGAAGCAGCCAAGCCGGGAGCCTGTGAGGCCACGCCGCGCCTGCGGCGCTCATGCCCGTTCAACGGGCAAGCCCTGCCAACGCCCAGCGCTGGCAAACGGCCGCTGCGTGAACCATGGCGGGCTAAGCACCGGTGCGAAGACGGCGGAGGGCCGGGCACGCATCGCTGAGGCGGCGAGACGTCGGTGGGTACAGCATCGAAGCGCCGGCGTGACTGGCGAATTGGAAGCGTAGCGCGGGGTTCAAGTCGCGTTGCCCACTAGTTTTCGCACACGTACGCGCGCAGGCGCCTTGGGGTGATGGACTAAAGGACGGCATCGGCAGGGGGCTCGATGGCGGGCCAGCGCTCTGCCACTGCTGAGCAGGCTGCTTCCATCTCCTTGAACATGTAGCCCGACTTGGATGGAGCTTCGATGGTCTGATTGGTGTGAACGTCAAGGATCAGACAGAGCTTTGGATCAGGTGACGTGTTCTCTTCCATCTGCCGGCGGAGCAAGTAGCCGTATATGAAGGCGGCTTGATACAACGCAGCTTCCTCATTCACCGCGGCTCCCTTCTTGTAGCGAAGCATGAGGGCGCCGATCCGAACCTTGTTCGTTCGTGTTGTTCGGGTGAGCAGTACATGCGGTTCGAACGTCACGCGAGTTCCGCCCAAGCTGAGCGGTGGAAATTTGGCTGCACGACTAGGTTCGGCCTTCGGTAGGGCCATTGCATCATATCGGTCGACAAATCGCCGGACCATGTCGCAGTTGTGCTCTAGCACCTTCGCGTCGAAGGGGTCGTCTGCCACCTTGGCTTCTAGACGAGCCAAAGCCTGCTGTGCGGTTTCTAGAGACCGATTTGGGTTGCTGAGGTGATCGGCGATGGTTGCTCGGGCAGCGTTGTATTGGATTACCCTACTAGTGCCTTGGTACTTGCATGACCGGATGATGCCGCGACGTGCTTGATGTGATGCGGCCATATAGTCCGCCAAGCGACTGGCGGACATTTGCGGAACCTTGACTTCCCTGTGGGTCTTTTGAGCCATCGCGCAATTCCCGGGTGATCAAAATGTCAGACGAAGGATATTTCTTTTTTAGCGCGCCCACGGGCAATGACCGCGAGCTTTGCCTAGCCCCACTAACTGACCGGGAGGCGTTGCAAGCAGGATACGCGGCTGACGACGTGGATGGCTACTTCTTGTTCGAGCGGGTTGTCTCGTCTCAGGTCGAAGACATCGTGGTCCTCGCTCACGTTACGTCCGAAGAGGCTGCGGTTCGGCTATCTCGGCTCCTTCGCTTGCAGTGACCGTCCATACAGTTTTCGTGTTTCGTTCCTTTCGGAACACTACAGGAAAATTTGGGACAACTAAGTTATAGTTAGTTGCGTTTAGCTGCGAATAAGCGTAGGTTGGGCGTCATTGCAACTCAGGGGTATTTCAGATGACGAACTTGGAGAACGACGCGGTCGCCGATCTGCTGCTGTCAGCTGGGCTGCCGGTGACTGGCAACGACGAGGACGAAACCGAGGCGCTTTGGCTGGAGAGCGCGTGGGACGAACGCCGCAAGGCTGAGGGGAAGTGGAAGTCAGAGGGATGGCAAGTCCGGTGGCTCTCCGATCCGGACTTGGTCGTTCCTGGCGGATGGTCGATCGCGTTCGACCTCCCGATTGAGCCGGAACCGGGTCGGATGATCTTTCGGTTCACGCTGATCGGCGGCGGCCAGATGAAGATCGCGAGGGAATGGAAACGCTACGCCGTAGGGAATGGCGGAACTCAGGTATTCAACGGTCCCGACCGAATTGAACTGACCGCGCACGCCGGCGATGAGGTTCGGCGCGCAAGCATGGTTCTGAAGTCGGTTTATTCTGGCGGAGGGGAAATGTCCTGCTACGCCCTACTCTACCGCCGCGCCGACCCCGTCCTTGTCGACCGTGCAGTCCGTATGTTCGAGGCGTTCAACGAGGAGTTCGACGCCGCATTCGCTCTGCTCGACTCCAGACAGGGTTGCGCCTGCTGCCGGCGTCCGCTGCGCGATGGGGTCAGCAAGCTCGTCGGCGTCGGCCCCGACTGCGCTCGTCAACATGGCATCCCGCACAACCTAGAGGCCGCCAGTCGCCGCCTGGCGCTCCGTAACCAACTGCTCGGCGAAGATCGCGGACACGCATGATCCCCTCGGACATCACCCGCCGCCCCGGTCAGAGCCTGGTCGTCAGCGACGAGCTGATGGCCACGTTCGAGCATGGCGCACGCGTCAGCGAGAAGGCGCTGTCCGCCAAGACCCGCAAGGAGTACGCCGGTCACTGGAGGGCGTTTGAGCAGTGGTGCGAGCGTCACGGCGCGACGGCCCTCCCGACCACGTGGGAAACCGCGTGGGCCTATCTTTCCGCCCGCCACAAGGATGGCTGCTCGGTCGCGACCCTGCAGGTCATCCGGGCCGCGATCACGCAGAAGCACCGTGCGCTGCCGCCCAAGGCCGAGGGCCGCGACCTCGATCTGCACAACACGTACATTCGCACGCTGCTGCAGGGCGCTCGCCGTCAGGCATCCGAAGACGGTCGCCGCACGAACAAGGCCACGCCCTTTCTCGTGACGGACTACCTCGACCTCGTGAAGATCATCGGGACTTCGACCGACCTTGAGGACAAGCGCGATCTAGCGCTGCTCGGGCTCGGGCTCGTGCGCGCGCTCCGTGGCCCCAGTGAACTCTTGGCGCTCGACTACGCTGCTGCCGGCAAGGGTGCTCGCGGTATACTGGTGCTTAACGGCGACCACGGCCTGGTCAAGCTGCGGATCTCGAAAACCCGCCAGCATGGCGACGGCGAGGATCTCCGCATTGAGGACGGCGTGGCGCTGCAGGCGGTCCGTTCGTGGGTCGCTGCAGCCATGCTCGTGCCCGGCAGGCCGTTGTTCCGCGCGATCCGCAAGGGCGAGATCAGCGACAACCGGATGTCCCAGCGCACCTTGCACGAGATCATTCAGCGCCGCGCTAAGCAACTCGTCCGCTGGCGAAGCCCCCTCATGTCGGTCGCCGAGGCAGAGCAGATCGCGGCCGGGTACTCCACCCATTCACTCCGCCGCGGCGCTCTGACGTCACTTGGGAAGGACGGCGCGACGTTAGCTGAACTGCTCGATCTCGGCCGCCATTCTCCCAAGTCCGCCAGCGTGGTGCTCGGCTACGTGGAGCCCGAGCACGCCGGCGCCAAGCGCATGAAGCAACTCGGGATCTGACGAACTGCCATGAGCGACAACGTTATCTCTCTCGAATCCCGCCGCCGGCCGAGCCCCAAGGAAATTGCAGATTGGGCCGAAGAGTTTGGCGTCAACATCCTCATCATGGAGGAGGGCCTGGCGGCCATAAGGCCGGCCACTCTGATCGGTCCCGTCGAGTTCCGGCTGCGGCAGACGGCTGTAGCACTCGGACTGCTCGATCCCGATGCGGACGAGTTTGAAGGCGATGAGCTCGTCAGCTTTCGTGCCTGCGCTGCGCACCGCGCTTTTCAAGACCGGTTCAATGAGCACTACCGATCGCAGGACAACGCTGTTCTGATCACCTGCGCCCTAGATCGTCTCTATCCCAATGGTGGCTGGGACCCGGTTGCCACCGAGCTAGAGGTGGGGCGATCCGAGCAGTACAGCGCAGAGGCTGAACGTGTGCTCGAACTCGCCGACCACATGGCCGCAACGTATTCCCTGATGGTGGCGGTCAGCGAGGCGACCCGCGCACCTGCTGAGGCAAGGGTCCTCAAACGCTTCAAGCGGGTTGAAACATCGTACGGCTACCAGTTTGTGCCCGAACCCGACGACGACCCCAAGTCGCCCAGTCACTAGGATGCGTGTCTAGTTTCCGACACGTACGCGCGCGCGTCGCGCGAGCGCGTCTTGGGGTGAAACAGCCGCCGTTCAGAGCATCACACCGTGTCGCGCGCCCCCACGAACCCTGTCACCATTGGCGACCTGATCCGTGAGGGCAAGCTGCTCTGGGGTTACTGCCGCGATTGCTATCGAGAACGCGACCTCGATCCAGCGACCATCCCGCTGCCACCTGAAACACCAGTTCCTGGCCTTGGCCAGCGAATGCGCTGCACGGTCTGCGGATCAAACCGCATCGATACGCGCCCGGAACTTTATCCAGGCGGAATCGAAGCGAAGCGTCTCAGTCGGCCGTCGGTTACGTAGCGGCTTTAGGGGCGCGCCATGTCGCTCCCGGACCAATCTGCCAAACGTGCCCCTCACTGCCGATGATCGCGTAGCCGGCCTTCGGCCCGAGTTCGTTTCGGATGCTCGGCATAGCGTCCAGAGCGAATTCCTCAGCGTCGTAGATGGTGGGGAAGGTTCTATCGTGCAGCTTTGCTGGCGGGGTCTGATGGTGGTTCACGATGTCGGTGAAGAAGCGGACTGAGTACATGGCGTACCTCCAAAACAGCAGCGCCGAGTGCGCTCGCTGTCTCGTAAGTGGAGCCTCACAGGTCGCTCACAAGTCCGCGATCGGTCCAACCTGATGAGATTGATGGGCTAGAGGCCAGCGACGGGCCAATCCGGCTCTGCAAACCTTCACATGCCTCACACGTTTCTTTGCGCGGTGGCGACCCCCTCGTGATTTCACTGTCGGCGCGGCCTGCCCTATCTCATTCGCATCGGACGCGGCCACCAAGACCGGCCCGATCTAACAAGCAACAACTACTAGATGATCACGGAGTAACTACCATGAAGAACATCGTTCTCGGCGCTGTCCTCGGCGTCATCGTCGCCACGACGGGCGCAGTCTCGGCTTCGGCCAATGAAGCCAGCCCGTTCCAAGGCCTACCGACCTGGGCTCAGGAAGTTCTCGCTCCGAAGAACTAACCCCCCAACCAGGTCGACGGTGGCGCGCCCGGTCAACTCCGCGGCGCGTCACTGCCATTCGGAGACGCAAGATGGTTGGTTTCGCGATCATTGTTGCAGGCGTGGGAGCCCTGATGCTCGCCACGTTGATGTGTGTTCAGGTCTAGTGACCTCAACAGCAGGCCGGTCTGCGTCCGTCTGATTTCTGTCGTGATGGCAGATAGGTGATGCGCCCTTCGGGCCCAACGTTGGGCCCTTCCTTTGCAAGCGCCTCCAGCGAGTTGCCGTGGCGAACGTACGCGTTCACGCACGCCGGATTGCGTTCCGGCTGGTTATCATCACGAACCCGTCTTCGAACTCGACCCGACAACTGTTCATCCGGCCACGGGCCGTCACCCGACAGCGCTGGCCCTTCCGCCCGCAGCGGTTCCAGAAGTAGACGTATGGCCAGTCCTGCAACCCGGCCTCCCTTGCTTGGCGGGACCGCTCTACCGACGAATAAACTGGCGCCATCGTTCACGGTTGGCGGCGCGCCAGCTCGCCGTCTTGGTCTTGGTCCAAGATGAGAAACGTCCGGAAACGTGCTGCGACGATGCCCGCTTGCTGACGACGCCTTCTAGTCCGTGTGCCTCGGCAGCCCGCAGCAGCGCCACTCCGTCTTCGAACGCAGCTGATAGCGAGATCGCCGAGCCGTCAGATCGCGACAGCACATCGGCCAGATAAGCCTTGCGCTCGATCAGCGGCCTTTCGCGAAGATCCGCGCCGTCCAGATGCAGAAGGTCGAAGGCCCAAAGCAACAGACCGTCCCCTCGCCCCGAAGCTATCGCTGCGCTCAATCCGGCGAAGTCGCAGGTGCCATCCACCCTCGGCAGCACCAGCTCGCAATCCATCACGGCTGCTGTCGCGTCGATCGCTAGCAGAGCGGACGCCAACCTTGGAACCCGACCGCCTAGGTCATGCCCACCCCTGGTGAGTATCCGAACGGCGCCGTCAGCGATGATGACCTGAGCCCGCCATCCGTCGAATTTCGGTTCATGCAGCCAACCTCGCCCTCGCGGCGGCGTCGGTCTGCTCACAGGAATGCAGGGCGGCACAAAGGTCGGCATGGCCGCCGTCTAATTCCGACGTGGGCGGCGACCAAGGCCAGCAGCGTCGCACCCACGCCGCAGCGATCAGTCAAGACGTTGCTCTGATGTAGTCAGATCAAATGACGCACCGAAGATAGGGGCGGCACCGGATTAGCACCGCCCCGCGTCTTCATTTCTTCGGCTGTTGACCGCCCGAGCCGGTCGTTCCGCCGCTAGTACCTGTGGTACCAGAGGAGGTGTTAGGCTTCGGTGGCGGCGGGGTCGGCTTGGTTGGCGCGTTTGCCGTGCTCGGCCACAGCAAAGTGGCGGAGAAACCTGCTCCCGACAGCGGCCCCGACATGATGGCGAAGCAGGCTGCGATGATCGTTGCACGCGTGATCATGTCTTACCTCAATCCACCCGACAATGGCCGCCAAACAGCCCGGTGAGGGCGTTGCAAGCGCGGCGGAGCTCGCTATTTGGGCCGCCGCCAATGCCATACCGGCGCCAATCCTCGGGATTGATTCCGGTCGCCCCGCAGACAATTTGATCCGCGAAAGCGCGCAGCGTTGCCGCACATTCACTGTTGCGCTCCTTGAACTGATCGCCGAGAAAGGTGAGCAGATCTCTTCCGTGTTCGTGACGTTCACTCTCGCGCGCCCTGTGAGACAGTTCGGATTGGCCGTCCGCAAATCCAACCAAGGCACGCGCAGGCTCCCCGGCCATCGCCGAGGCGAGTAACATTGCGACGCAAACTCGAACGCGCATTTGACGCTCCTGTCTCTGACCATCCACTTGATGGCCCCAGTTCCTTAGCCGCTGGTCGCTGGTCTCGGCATCAAACTGGTGACTGTAAATTTAAGAATCTAAGGAAAATCAGGCTGATGGCGGCGATTGGGTCGACCTTCCCGCCGAGCGGGGATGTGCACTCGGGAGCGGCCCCACGTTTCTGCGGCTTGAACCTGAACGACGACGCGGCGCGGCGTGTCATCGGATTTGCTGATGATGCGCACGTGCACGCGCACAGTTTCAGTTTGCGTCGTCATGTCGTTCACCGGAACAGCTTGAGCGTTTCTCGGCCAATCTCCCGCAAACTCTCGTGCGCCGGTAGCTGTGCGGCCTGTGGGCGTTCCGTCGAGATCTGAGGCGGTCGCTCCGCGATATCGCGTCCGAGGATGTCGGCGATGATTTCCTGTGCTTCAGCCATGAGCGCAGATGCACGCTCCAGTCGCGCCCGATCGCTGGCGGTCAACGTGGTCATGAGGTTCTCCCGATTTGAGAACAGGGAGCACGGGCCGGAGCCCGCGCTCTGCATCACGCAGCTGCTGGTGATGTGTCGCGGCCCCTGTTTGGCTCTGGCGCTTGGCGTTGGCACGGGTCCCGAAGGACGCTGGCTCTTGCACTTGGCTCTGGCACGTCGGTCGGGGAAACCGCATCGCGCGACGGCAATCATAGTGCTGAGTATTCGCGTCGGCGTCAATGCCGGCGTCGCTACTGTCCCCAGCGCTTTAGAGATCTTCCGGCGTCAGCCCTGTTTGCTTTGCGACCCGCGCCAGCATCTTCGGCCCGATTTCGTCTCCGTCGTGGAACGGAAACACGTAGTCTGGCCAACCGTCCCGTTCGAGCGTGCGATGTGATCCGCTCTGCCGCTTGGTCGACCACCCGATCCGGTACAGCGCAGCCAAGACGCGATTGGCCTTGGTGGACGGCCACCGGCTCACGCCACGGCCACAGCCAGGTCGAACGCCTCGGCCTCGCCAGTCTCCAACCTTTCAGCCAGAACCCGCAGCGCAAGGGCCTCGGCCTTGGCCTTGGCTGACGCCTCGGTCTCGCCGTAGGCCATGACGCCCGGCAGTTCCGGCACCTCGGCCAGCCAACGGCCGTCGTCTTCGCGGTCTGTCTCGATGGTGATCTTCATGGCTTGGAAGGTAGGGGAATGGCGCCATTCCGGCAAGTCGGCGGGCAGGTTGAAGGGCAATCAGCGGGGCAAGAACGAGGGCAAGCAAACGGCAAGCACGCGACATGCAAAAACGCCCGTGAATGCTGGGTTTCTCAGTCGTGCTCGCATAAACTCGATGTCGAGCAACGGTAGGCAACGGGGCAAACAAAAGGGCAAATTGCCGGGCCGGTTGTCGGGGACGTTCGCACTGGGCCGAACTAGCTCCGTTGAGTGGCACGGGTCTAGTCGCGACTAGTGCCACTGAGCGGCACGGGCCGCTGGACGGCATGAGCGAACCCGTCCGCGTCAACCGTGCGGGCCATGGCGGCGGTAGTACGCTCGAACCGGACGGCCTTCCTGCGCGTTCGGGTTCATCTGTCGTTTATCAGGCCGCCGCGATCTCGCCCGCCGAATCACTGACCCCTCGATGCGTTCGACATGTTGCGTAACGCTCGAACTGAACGGCCGGCTCCAGTGAGCGTTGAGCCGGCCGTCACCCCGGCGCCGCATCTGTAGTTCAGCGTAGCGAGGCTCCGATGACGAAGACGCCAGAGAACCGCCCTCAGCGTAGGGCGCGCAAACCGAAACCCGGAAAGACTGACGAAAAGGGCGTGCCGCTAACCCCACGCCAGCGCAGCTTCCCGATCTTGCCGAGCGACCTTCATCCCGCTTTTCAAGCCGGTCCGAAAGTCCCCAAGCATGGGTACCTGCCCGAAGAGTTTCAGCCGATCACAACCTCGATCCCGGAACTGAATGCGATCGAGTGGACTGAGCGGCTGCACCATGCGGTGATCGATGCGATCCAACGCGCTGACAAGGTGCAGATCGAAAAACTCAACCCACACGGCGGCCCCAACCTCAGGTACCGCGTTGAACTGGCAGCAGCGTTCTTGGCGCACGTCATGTCACACGCCTACGATGCGGCCGAGGCAACTGGAGCGATGAAACCCGACGACTTCGTTGCCCTCGGCATCAACCTGGTGGTCCGACGTGCACAGGAAATCTACGGACAGGCTGGAGGATAGCCGAAGTCACCGGGCACGGTGACTGCGCTGGCTCAACGTCACCGACACCGGTGCCTTTCGTTAAAAGGAACCCCAACAGTCACCGGGTGCGGTGACCTCGCAAGTACCCGAGCAGGATCTTCACCCGCGATTTCACCCGTTTTCGGCTACGATGCGCGCGAGCGGGATCTTGCCGTACTTGCCGTAGCCGGTCCGGCCGAAGTGGTGGCCCCAACGGCGGCTCTTATGCCCCGCATAGCAACTGGTAGGGCCATCGTTGTGAGTTCCTGGTCGTTCAACCGCTGCTGCCGAGCTCGTGACCTTGCGAAGCGCACTGGGCTATCACCGCGCTTCTTTCAGCGTCTGGCCGCCGAGCGGAAGATCACGTGGGTTCGCAAGCCGGCTCATCTGAGCACGTGGATATTCGATCTTGATGGCTTCGAAGAATGGCTAAGCGGCAGGCCGCCGACCGCTTCGCCGAACACGCCGAGACGCGCGTCCAGAAAACGACACGTGGCTAAGTCGGACACGGAACTGCGACGACACCTTGAGGCCCTGCTAAACGGCGACTGATACAGCGTTCAATGATCCGATGACCCAGCGCGCTTATACGGTGAAGACCCTAGCTGCCCATTGGGATTGCAGCCCTCGGCATATCTACACGTTGATCGAAACCGGACAGATCAGGGCCTTTCGGATCGGAAAACGCGGGCTCCGCATAACGCCAGACGAGGTGCTACGGTGGGAGCAGACGAGCGCGGTTGAAGCGGACCAACCCCTGTCCGATCGGCAGCAGCAGCCCGGAGCAGTATCGACGCTGCCGGCCGGAGCCCACGCAGCATTGCTCGCCACGAGAGGCAAGCGCGGCGGCGTTAGCTGACGAGCCAACCTTCCGTCCGTCAGGATTTAGGCTTTTTCGATCGGGGTGCTACGTCGTCGACGTGGGCTTCCAGTAGCCGCTCAACATAGTTCGCCAACGAACGGCCCTCGGCCTCGGCGAGCCTTTCCAGCTTGGCCTTAAGGGACGGCCGGATCCGCAGCCCTAGCGGCGCGTCACGCTTTTCTTCTGGCATCAGCAATCTGCTAACAATGTTAGTTGACGACTAACGGTCTAAAGCATACGTTGCAGATGTCAAGCGACCCCGCCAGCGGCTGGTACCCGCCAACGGGGTCTAACCTCAACCGACGGAGAGAACCCGTGGCTAAGGCTGAATCCGCCCATAGCACAATCACGCGCGAAATGATCCGGGCCGCCTGCGAGCGGTTCGATGCGACCGCCGTCGCATTGGGGGACGTGCTGTCCACCCATCCCGAGTTTCCGGAACTGGAGGCTCAGCACAGCGCCGCCGGCGAACATCTGCGGGACATAGCCGCGCGCTTGCAAGCGTCCCCGGTCAAGACCTGGCATGATGTGATGCTGCGGGCTGAGCTCGTTCTGGCGTACGCCGACAAGGCTCCAGACGGCTCGTACCTTTGGGCTCGATCTACCGACGTTTGCGAAAGGTCTTCATGGGTTCTGCTGGAGGCCGTCTTGGCGGTCGACGAACTCGCACGGCAACGTGGGAGCGCTCGCCATGCTTGATGTTCGCTGCATTGTCGACGCCATCGCAGAAACGACTGATCTGCTCGCCTCCATCGGCCGCGACCGCGTCGTCGCCAAGGATGCAGGAGACACGATCGTCGAGTGCCGGTGCATAGGTGCTGAGGCTCAGGCTCTAAGCCGGTGGACCGCGCTGGAGACCGCGCTCAGCACCACAGAGCCGTGCGATCTGTCCGAAGCACTCGTTCTGCTCACCGTGGCAGTCAACCGGCTCCACGATTTGCGGAGCGAGCAGCAGCGCGGCGAGGTCGTCGCGATGCTCGCCAACGTGTGCGACTTCCTGACGGACATGGGTGCCGTCGCGCCCGCGGGTCTTCATCGCGCCTACACAGAGGCCCGTGGCTGGCGACGCCACGTAGATGACGGCTCCCCGGCCCTGGAGCGGCACAGCGCAGGCCACGGCGGAGCTGAGGCGGTTGCGTAGCCTCGGCGCAGTCGAAGGGGCGCAGCACCGCTCTGCGCCCCTTTATCGTCCTGCGTGAGGCTGGCGGAGCGCGGGGAGTTAAATTGACCCGAATCGCGATCGATGCGACGTCTTCACCGCAGCGTTACGCGCGTAGTGTCCCCGCGTCGTCCACAGGACATCCCCAACGGGTCGACCAACATGAACGACACGTCCCGCAAAGTGATCTGCAATCTGCGGATCGACTCTGAGATCAAGGCCGCTGCCATGAAGGCCGCTAAGGCCGATCGCAGGACTTTGACTTCGTTGATCGAGAACCTGCTGGAAGACCATTGCCGACGGACGGGACACATCTCGCAGTCGGCGCAACAGTAGCGTTGAGTTGCCCTTAAAACGAAACCGCCCGCCTTTGTGGGGCGGGCGACACGTCCGGCCGAAACCGGGGCAGGCTTAGATCTCGCAAATCAAGCTCTCCCCGATTTGGTCGTTTCTTGCAAGCGGGAAACGCTAGTTTCCTGCAACGAGAACGTATGGCCGTGTCGTCGCACCCTCGGTGGGCATCGAGGGACGGCCGCCCGCAAGGCGCGCGCCGAATGATCGATCGTGTCTGCTCCCCACCTATCGGCCGCGCTGGCCCGGTTTGAGGCCACCACAGTACATCGAGACGCACCAGCACCACGTGGACGCCGCTACCGAGGCAACCTGCGGTTCGTCCGTGAGGCCGACGTCTGCCGGCCGATCGACCGCAACCAGCGGGCCAGGATCTTGGCCGTTGCTGAGGCGCTAGAACGGCGGACGAAGGCCCCAGGCCGCCGGAATGGTGCTCTCGGGCTGGCGACCATTGTGATCCTGCGAGCGTTGCTGATCCGGTTCGCAAACTCGCAGACGGGCCTATGCAGTCCATCGTACACGGCGCTTCAGGCGGCCACCGGGTTTTGCCGACAGACGATCGCGGACGGGTTGTATCGACTTGAGCAAAGCGGCTTAGTCACTGTTGTCAGGCGGCTCGTTCGAGAGCGCGTGACGCGAGTGAACCCGGCCACAGGCCTTATCGAGACGTTCGTCGCCACCGTTCAGGGTTCGAACCTGTTTCGGTTCAACGCTCCCAGCGCTCAAGAGCTGGTCCCGATCCCGCGTCACGCGACGCGCCGGCGAGTGGCAAAGTTTGTCAGACCCGAGTCTGCTGAAGCGACGGGAAACCACCACAAGGGGCAACCGGGGAAGAGTTGGGTGTCAGACGGACACCGTTCACTCGGTGAGCTGCTGTCAGGTATCGGCCTAGCTCGGGCCACGAGTGTCTGACAGCACCAGCCCGGCCGTCTGACGCGCGTCACGCCATCTAATTCAACGACTTGCCTCAGCCACGGGCAAAGGTCGAACGGGGATCTATGGCTGACGGAACGGCGGGCCATTCCCGTCTGTCCAGCACCAGGAACGTGCGTCCCGCTCAATCGCGGCGGAAATGGACGAAGCGAAAAAGGGGAAACGGCGTTTCCGGTAACAGCAATTCCCGTTTGTTGCCAGATTGGCGACTCTGTGGAAATGCGAAGTTACTAAGGCTTGACGAAACGAAGAACGAACAGTATCTTCGCCCGGTGTTCGATTTGGGTCAAATAAGAAAACGCCCTCGAACCTGAGTTCAAGAGCGTTGAATTCTTCAGCCAGCCTGTTTGCGTGAACCCGTCCGTCGGCCCGCCAGCCTTAGGACTTATCAACAGAGGCGCTCATTCAAATGCACGCTTTACATAACAGAATCCGGGCTGTTTTGCAAGCACCCGATTGCTGCGCCTCAAGGAAATTCGAGGCGCAACTGTGGATATCGGACCGTTCGAAACTATCGGAACGACGAGCCACGAAGAAGCTCTGTGGTTGGAACAAGAGGCCCTTGCTGAAGGTCAGTTGGCACAATGGCCATATCAGATAGTAGCCGCACCAGCGGTGGGTGGGGCGCTGGTCGATGCCAGCAGGGGGACACGTGATAGTCGGTGCCACGCACCAGAGCATCGGTTTAGCCGCTTCGTGCCAGACAAGCCCTACTGCACGAACCATCTTGGTCGGCTCGTCATCCGATCGCGCCAAGTCGCCTTGCAGTATCGACACATTCAGCTCAACGGACCAATGGAGTTCCGTTGGATGACGTTCGATGTTGACAGGGCCGCGGCCTACGAAGCCGCAGACGTGGCAAATCTGAAGCCACCGCACTTCGTTGCAGTAAACCCCTCTAACGGCCACGCTCACTTGGGCTACTTGCTCTCAGTTCCGGTTCTTCGGTTCCCGGAATCGCGCATCAAGCCCCTGGCCTACTTCGCCAGCGTCGAACGGGGCTACCGCCGGCGTCTTGGAGCCGACCCTGGCTACGCGGGATTGATCGCCAAAAATCCGTGGCATCCCGACTGGCGGACCGAGTGGCACGCTGTCCATCCGTATTCCCTGGAAGATCTCGATGCCGAGCTTGAGTTCCACGACAAGCGCCCGGAGCAAGTAGTTGCCCATGAAGTCGGGGCCGGTCGGAACGTCACGGTGTTCAAGGAGGCGCGCAAGATTGCCTATCGGGAAGCGGTCAACATAGTGCGAGTGTCTGGGCGGGTCGTCGATCAAGCGAAGTTCGCTGAGCGTGTCATCGATATCGCGCGGGGGCTAAATCAGCAGTTCGTAGTCCCGATGCGCGATGCGGAAGTTCGGGGCATCGGCCGCTCGATTGCGAAATGGGTAACCCGGCGTTTCACTGCCGAAGAGTTCAGCCGAATCCAATCGTGGAGGGGTCGCCAAGGGAGCGCCAAACGATGGGCGGATCACAAGTCGGTGGAAGCGACGAAGCCCTGGGAAGCAGAAGGTGTGTCGCGAAGGACTTGGTACCGCCGCAAGAAATCTGCTGCCTCCGCGTGATGGTGCAGCGTACGAAACCTCGGACCGACCAATAAAAAGGAACCTCGACAATGATTTTCGCCATGGATAGCCGAACGACGAGTTTCACTTTGCCCGTACTGCCGCGAACCCAAGAGGGCCGCGCAGCCTGGATCGCCGGTGCTGTGGAAGTAATCGAGCAGGCCGAGCGACTGCCAGGTCGTGCTCGCGTTTGGTTCGAGACCGGCGACGCTGGTGCGGATCTCCCGCTCATCGGGCTGGATGTCGCGTCGGCCCTGCTTGTGTCCGGTTTGACCGAAGGCATCGACCAAATGGCGGGCCGTTTCAACGCGGGAGCACCCGCGGACCAAATCATGATCGCGGTTCGCCCTCTGGCCGAGCGTGCGATCTCTGCCGAGGGGCGCAAGCGCATAGGCGACGCTCAGCGTCGTCGTTGGGCAAAGGTTCGCGCCATCTCAGCCGAAGCTGCATGAACGTTAGTTGTAGGTGCGACCATGCCGCAACCGACTCATTGCCGAGCCTCTTCGATCTGAACGTTGATCGCTGGCTGTAGATCAGTCGCTGGGCGGCATCCACCGGATGGCCGCTAGGGTGGTAGCCAAATTTTCGAGCGGGCGCCACGCGGCAATGATGGGCCGTTCTTGGTTCACGCTGTAAAGAGGTGGATGGTGCAGTTGTTGACCTACTCTGACTTGGCGAACCGCTTGCCGGGTGTGTCCATTCAGCGGCTCCGGGCCACGATGAACCGGCTACGCCTCGGGTCGAAGATCGGTCGCGCGCGGTACTTCACCGAAGACGACTTCGCGCAACTGCTCCAAGCTACCCGAGCACCGGCATCTGTCTCCAAAGCAGTCACGCGTCGCGTCCGACAAGCCACCGTGGGCGGGGCGCGCACAAACGACGAGGTCGTGCAGCTCATCAGGCAGCGCCAGATCGAACGGCGGAACCGCCCGCGTTGATCGTCACGGCCGCGCCGCATCAGTACCGCAACCTACCGGTTAGGGAGGGCGATCCACGAGGCGGACATGGCCAAGGCGAAGAGCAAATCGAAGAAATCGGCAAAACCTCAACCCGTTCAGGTGATCTTCAAAGTCACGGAATGGGACCCGGATTTTTATTGTCGCTACTGGCGAGCAAGCAAGAATTGGGACGTGAACAATCTGTGCGGCCACCGCACCCAGGTTAGGGGCAATGCCGTCTATCCCGCAGACTTTGCGGGACGAAAGGTTCGACTGTGGTTCTTGCCCACGGCACGCGAGCGCGTCGGTGACGACGAGACAAAGGCAGTCGGCGAGGGGACTTACCGACCCGGCGACAACGAAATCGACATTCATGTGCGGGTCGATCGTGACACCTACGTCCAGTTGTCAGCGACGATCGGTGTCCGCGCTCACACGCATGGTGTGCTTGTTCTCCAGCCGGCGCCGCGCAACCAACTCTGGGTGAGCGAAGCCGAACTGATCGCCGAGCTGCGCGAGCGCGACTTGGCGCTGATCGAGGGGCGACAGCCGGCTGAGCCGGATTGAGGTCGCGACGGTTACGCAGCCTTGAGTGCCCGTGTCTCAAGGCGCACGCCGCATATCACTGGACCGCCATCCGTCTGGCGAACTTTCAGGCCAGCGCCTTTGATCAGCTTGCCCAGCGTCTCGGCAAAGTCTCCCGGCTCAACCGGAGCGATACCACGAGCCTCACACCAGTTCACGTACGCTCGATGTGCTTGGACCAAGGTGATCGACCCACGAGCCTTGGGCTTGATCGTCTCAAACGCGAAATCGTCAACGTGCTGCACGAGATCGATCGGTGCCGTTGGCACGAGCGCTGACGACATCGCTTTGGGGCTCTCGATGACCTCCAGTGTAGCGACTTCCACCAGCGGATTGCGCGGGGTCGTCGGGGCGACCGCTTGAGACGTCGCGCTGTCTTCGATCTCGTCCTCTTGTCGGCGAGCTGGTTTCGCCGCCTCGTGAGAGGCGATATGTGCCGGCCGAGGCCAGTGAGCGGCTACCGCAATCATCACGCAGGCACCGACGTTCGTGGCGATGCTGTTCATTGCCCCCATTGCGAGGTCCCAGAGCCAGCCCGCTACGCCGAGACGGTCACTGAGAGCCGACGCAGTTTTTGGCGCCGGCAAGGCAGCTAGTTCGCGGCGCGCGCTCTCTAGGGCCTGTTGCGCCGCTAGGCGTTGGTCTGTGAGTTCCTTCCGAGCAGCGACGAGTTCGCGTTCGGCAGCGGTCACCTGTGCCTCAAGCAAAAGTCTGCAGTTCTGGGCGCACGACCTCTCTGCCGCCTTGTCCATCGCCGCTTTGTCGGCGGCCGACTTCTGGGCGACGGCGGTGGTCAGACGTTCGGTCGTTGCCGGGATTGCGGCAAGTCGGGCCTCAGCCTGAGCAACCCGATCAGAGACGGCTTGGCGAAGCTCAGCCGCTGCGATCGCAGGCGACTGCTGGGCATCACGTTGCGTAACGACACGCTCGGCCGTCGTTACAAACGCGGTTGCCTCAATTACGATCAGCACAAAGCATAGCAGGATAGCCAAGCCTCTCTTGCGATGACCCCACAAGTGGCCGAACGCGGCAGCTCCGATCGCACCCACCACTGCCATGGCGATCATTACTCGCGCCCAAGGATGTCCATATCCGACGCCGGATTGAATGCTGTAATCGGTCGTCACGGCTAGCAGCCCGACTCCCGCAAGAGCCGTCAGCAAACGCAAAATGATTCCGCCGGTGTCAGTCGGCATTCTTACCCCCTAGAACACCCAACTCGGCCGCTATGGCCCGGATTCCACGCTCGACAATCTCGGTCTTGGTTGCTCCATTGCCGGCGCGCGCAACTGCGGCCTCAAGTAGAGCGATCAATTCTTTTGTGGTGCGGAGGTTCAGAGTTTCCGTCCGCTCACGACCTGACCGCGCCCGTTGCTTGGGCGTCATTGTGGACTTGCGCTCGTTGGCTTTGCGCTCGTCGATCGCACTCGTCGGGAGGGCGCCGAACTGGGTCCCGAACCTGGAATTCAGCACATTGGCGTGCTCATCACGATCCACTGCGGCGGCTCCCCTTCCGAGCAGGGGCGGCCGTTTCACGCAGCTTGCCCATCACCGCGACAAATAGGGCGTCTACTTCCTCCTTAGCGGCATCTTGGCCACTCAGTTCGATGACGGCCTTGCCGGTGTTCATCGCATCTGTGTAGCCGACACGACGTTTCATCAGGGGGGTGACAACGGTCAAACCGGCACCCTCTAAGATCTGGCGGACCTCCTCCGCACGCCTGTCGGGTCGCTTTTCGCTGCTGTTCGGATCGACCTCGTTGATCACCAGCAGGATCTTCTTTCCGGCGTGGCGGCAGGCGCTGACGACGTACTCCGTGGATCCCAAGTCTTGGTCAGCCGCCTTCAGCGGAATCACCACAAGGTCGCACACCTTGATGGCATCTTCGGTGGCCTCCAGTGAGCCTGGCGCCCCGTCGAAGATAACAACGTCGTATCCAGCGAGATGTAGCTTTTCCACGGCCTCGGCCGCCTCGCTCTCGCCAACCATCACTTCCGGATTCTGTGGTTTGCCGCGATGCCCCCACCAGCGAACGGACCCTCGCTGCGGGTCTAGGTCAACGATTGCGACGCGTGCGAATTCCTTCGCGGCGCGTACAGCCAGCAACGTGCTGATCATTGTCTTCCCGACGCCGCCCTTCGAATTCAGAACGCCAATTGTATACATGCGGTCCCCCTGCGTCGTTACGCGGGTCAAGCGTCGTTACGCGCGTCGTGTCAGTACATAACATTCATCGTTACATAAAAACCGTCGTTACGCAAGAGCACGTAACGACAGAGCCATGTAACGACACTTTCTGATGTAACGACGCTTGGTCGGATCTTTGCTGCCCGCGGGGCGGACCGAAATTCTAAACGACTGATATATAACAGTTTTGATGTAACGACGGTGGCTATGTCGTTACAAGGTTCCGATGTAAAGACGCCGCTGGTGTCGTTACGAATTTCCGGCGTAACGACGCTACGGGTGGGTAACGCCCTGGGGTCTGTAACGACGGTCTTGCGGTGTAACGACGAGCCATTCCGTAACGACAGTGGCTCATGCAGCGCGGGTCGCCATCTTGGCGAAATCAGCGTGAAACAAGGTGTAAAGATACGAATTGCGAAATAAAGGTACTCTGAAACTCATATTGCTATTGACGTTTCGAATCGAACCCCTTACAAATAAATAAGGTTCCGATGCTGTGAACGGGAACCAGCGAACCGCCGCAAGGCGGTTTTTTCTTTTCAGAACCACAAAACCAGAGCCAGCCCGAAGCACGCCTTTGGGAAAGGTATCATCATGACTCAAAACCTCCTGACCTTCGACGGCTACGCGCAAGCCCTTCAATGTTCGCGCGCCACGTTAGAACGCTGGATCAGGGACGACAACTTTGACGGCCCTCGCCCGTTCCGGCTTGGCCGGCGGCGCTTTGTTCACGGTGACGACGTTTCGCGTTTCATTGACCGCCGCCGCGGCCACTCGGTGAACTGACCCCTTAGCCCTAGAGCAACCACGAAAATTAGAAAGGGCCGTCCACCAGGGCGGCCCTTTCCTTTTTGAAGGCCCCGGACATGAAGAAATTTCCCGACGTCGCGGCAGGCGAGCCCGCGCGATTGCAGACGTGTGCCCAGTGCGGCGTCGAAAAGCCCGCCACCGCATTTCTTGGTCCGACCCGGTGCAAGCCCTGCGTTCTCGGCAACGGCGCGGCCATAGCCGCCGACCTGGACCGGAAACGCGCCGAGCAGGCCAAACAACCGAAACAGACTCGGCGTCGGAAGGCAGCCAAGACGCCGGCGGTGAGGCCATCGCCAACGGTGCTTCAGTGCGAGGTCGTTGCTCCTGAGACCGTCAAGCGCTGCAAGACCTGCCGGGAGGACAAGCTGCTCGATGGGTTCGGCCTGCATCCCCGAGGCGCGCATGGTCGCCGAGCGTCCTGCAAGCACTGCGTCGCCGCCGGAATGGCCGAACGCAAGACCACTCCTGAGCAGCGCGCCAGGTGGAAGGAACTGAACCGCAAACCCGCCGCTGTGGCCAAGCAGCGAGCTGCCGCGGCTCGGTGGCGGTCCGAGAACAAGGCCGCGACGCGCGCCATGGACCGGCTAAACGCCGCCGTTCGGAAGAGTTTCGTTGCCAAGTCGCCCTGCTGTCAGATCGCCGGATGCGGAGCGACAAAAAACGTCGTCGGGCATCACCACGATTACGACGCGCCGCTCGACGTCCTGTGGATCTGCAAGACGGATCACCGCCGACTGCACAACGGCGCTCAACTTGAACTGATCGACGGCCTTCCGGAACGCCTGCTCGGCGTGCCCGAGACTTTCACGTCGGTCAGACGTCCCACACCCCAGTCAACTGAACACGACCAGCAGGCGGTGCTCTGATGGCCAAGTACACACTTGTTGAAGATCCGCAGACGCTGGCCCAGCTCAACGCTCCCGCGACGGCGAAGCAGGGTGCGTTTGATGATCTGATCCCCAAGAATCGGTTTGATGATCTGGTGCCAACAGCGCAGGACCAGGGGTCGGGTGCCAATCCGTTTGCAAAATACGCGCAGCCGAAGGTCGCTGAGAACCCGTTCGTGAAGTATGCCGGCTCTCAGTCAAACGCACCATCAGGGCACGCCAACCCTTACGCCGGCATCGCTCGCCCGGCCGACAGTCCGGCATCCGGCGGCCCCTGGGACAAGTTTCAACCGCTAGACCCCGGTCCATGGAGCAAGTACGCCCCGGCAGCGGACAACCCGTACGCGGGCATTGCTAGGCCGACCGGGAACTACTTCGACAAGTACGATCCCCCGCGCGGCCGATTGACGTTGGTCGATGATCCGAAGACGCTTGGCGAGTTGCACTACGGTCTCGACCTAGCAGCGCCAGATCGTGAGGTCCGCGCCCGGATTGCCTATCTGCCGGCGGACGAGCAGGACAAAGCGCGCCGCCTGTGGGCGAAGTATCAGGTCCAACAGCTACGAAACGCTGGCTTCAAGCAGCGCCCAGACGTTGCGCGCGGCATCCCGGTGATCGGCAGCTACCTGGACGAAGCCACAGCTGGAATCCAAGGCGCTCTATTCTCACTGACCGACGGTCGCGTTGGGGCTCCATACGACGAGGCGCTGGCATTCGAGCGCGAGCGGACCAAGGCAGCTGAGGCCGAGAACCCTGCTGAGGCGGCTGTTGGGCAGATTGCTGCGGGGATTGCAACCGGAGGCCAGCTGCTCGGAAGCATCAAGCCGGCGGCGACCCTTCTCGGTCGTGTCTTCCAGGGTGGCAAGATTGGCCTCGGCGTTGGCGCAGCAGAAGGTTTCGGCCAGGGCGAAGAGACGTTTACCGATCGCCTAGCGTCGGCTCAGAAAGGCGCCGCTGTCGGCACGACGGCAGGTGCAGTGTTTCCAGTCGTCGCGTCGGGCGTGTCTCGCGGCATCGACACGGCGCGCGGCATGCTCGGTCCCACCGTCACGCGCTGGCGCGAAGGTCCCGACGCAGCTGCGGAGGCCATCCTTGCCCGGCGCATTCGAGACGAGGGATCATCACCGTCAGCCAAGATTGCCGAGCTCGACCGCGGTCAGACCGAGGCGGCTCGCCTGAACACGAACAGTGTCGCGACGTTGCCGGAGACATTGGCTGACACGTCTGACGACCTGCAGCGCCTCACGGGCAGTCTGTATCGACAGGGTGGAGAGCCCGGCAACTTCGTTCGCGAAACCCTTGAACGTCGCCAACGCGGTCCGATCAATCCGTTCGCTCCCCGCGATCCGAACGCAGCGCCTGACGGCCAAATGGAGCGCGTGATCGATGCTGCAGAGCGTGCGTTGTTGGTGCGCTCCTCCGAGTCAGCGCGTCAGACAGAGCGCTCGATCATGCAGGCTCAGGCCCGTGAGGGCCGCAAGCTTTACGATCAGGCTTACCGGCAGTCCGAAGCATTCGACATTCAGCCCGCTCTCGACGGGCTTGCTCTCACGGCGCAGCAGTATCCGGTGCCGTTCCGCGCCCGCCTTGTGCGAGCCCTCAACCTTTTCCTAGACGACAGCCCGCGCCGTCTGCCCGTCGACAACATACAGAGGTTTGATGCAGCGAAAAAAGCCTTGGACGACATGATCGAGAAGTCCTTGCGCGCCGGCGAGGGCAATCTCACTCGCGAGCTGACGAGCTTCAAAGACAGCCTTCTGCGCGCAGTTCACGCGGCTGACGACGCCGGAACTCCCACGATCAACAAGACGTACTTCGACGCGCGTCAGGCGTGGGGCACGGCTGCTGAAAACCGCCAAGCCATCGAACTAGGCCGTGCGGCGCTACGGGAGAACTCCGAGATCAGCGCCGAGCAGTTCCGTGAGTTGACGAAGGGACAGCAGCAGCTCTTCCGCCTCGGGTTCATTGAGTCCCTGCGAAACTCGATGAGCAGCATGCGCCCGGGCAGCGATGTGACGCAGCTTCTGCAGCAGCGCCGCGTGCAGGACCTACTCCGCGACGTCATTCCGAGGTCCAAGAACCCTAGCGACGTCTTCGCCAATCGACCCGAGCGCTTTGGCGACTACCTCAACCGCGAGCAGCGGATGGTGCAGACGCGAAACCAAGTGCTTGGTGGCTCGCCTACGCAGCAGCGTGGGCAGGACGATGCTGCATTCGCCGGAGACGCACTGGCCACGATGTGGAACCGGTTCCGGTCATCGCCATCGCTGTTCAACATGGGCATTGAGGCCGTTGGCGTCGGCATCCAGAAGGTCTTCGGCTATCGCCGCGACGTGGCAATGTCGTTGGCCCAGCGCCTGCTCGAAACCGATCCGGCGCGCCGCACGGAGATCCTGCGACGTCTGCAGCAACGGTCCGGCCGCTCCTTTGCAGAGTTCGCCGAGATGCTCGACCGCACTGGCAACACCTTAGCCGGCGCAACGACCAGCAGTGTGAACTACGAAACCTCCAACCGCTGAGCATCACATGGACAAGGAAATTAGCACCCGGCGGTTCACCCCGGCGGAAACGAGCATGGAGCTTGTGCTGCGTCGGCACCTCGATGGCTCGGTAGACCCGCCGATCACACCTCGAGTGCCAGGTCGTGGCTTCGCGCGCGGTGGTCGTGTGCAGGAATCTGCGGACGCTGGCGGCATGACGCCCGAAGAGAGCCGGGCATTCCTGCTCGCTTGCGCAGACGAGGGCATCGGCTACGACGAAGCGATGCGGATGCTGACCAAGCGCCGGCGCCTTGCAGATGGTGGCACGGCATCCAGTCGGTCTGAACGTTTGCCGGCTCTGCGGGACCGCGACTTCGACATTGCCCGCGCTGTCGAGATGGCTCGCAAGGTGCGGACGGACTTCGACGACGGGTCCAGTTCGCCCGTTAACGCGCTGCCATTTGAAGGGGCTGACCTTCCTTCTGGCACCTCGGACCCGGAAGGCGGGCGTAGGTTCATGGGCATGCTCGGAGCGACGGCGGCCTCAGCCGCTGATCCCCTCGGCGTCACCTCGTGGGCTCTCGACCAAGCCGGTGCAGAAGGCCCCGCAACGGCCCTGCGCGAGGCGTACGCGGGCGAGCCGGTCGCGGCTGGTGTCGGAGGGTTTTTGACGCCGCTGGGCGTCCTGGCGCGTCCTGTGGACGTGATCGCGCGCGCCATTCGTGCGGCCCGGAAACCTGCGGCAGGCGCTGCCGGCTTCTACGCCGCGACGGACAGCGATGCCACGGCTTCCGGTGGCAAAGTGAAGCCCAGCGCTGCCGCAACGCAGGCCGACTTGCTTGCAGACGTCGAGCGTCGGGCATCGCCGACATACAACCCGCTCGCCGATGCACGCTCCGAACTGGCTTCGGTCGAGGCACGCATTTCGAAGGATGTCGCCGAACTCAATCGCATCGGCTCCACGTCGCTGCCCGGCAACGCGGTAACCGCCAACGCGTCGCGTGAGCGGATGTCCACGCCGATCAGCGACCGCATCAAGGAAGACCAGAAGAGGGCGGCGTTTCTTCGTACCGTCATCGACGAGCTCGGCGAAGTCGATAAGCCCTTACGCGAACGTTACGGCGCTGCTGGAACTGCAGCGGTGGTCGCTCCGACGGCCGCTGCGTATCTGCTCAGCCGTGGTGCTTACACGAAACTCGCCAAAGGTCTTGAGGAGACTGTGGACGCCGCGCGTGAAGCCGAGCGCGCCGGCCGAAGCGTCGACGTCATTCGTCAAGGCCAGATCGCTGGCGACAAGGTCCGCCGCCTCGGTCCGGCACAGATTGCCACCGGTGTCGGCGCCGCTCTCCTGCCAATTGAGGGGCAGGGCCTCGTCGACGCGATCGATTACAAGTCAGCGCCCAAGTGGACCCGGGCATACCGAGAGGCGGAAGAGACGTTCAAGGACCCAGCAGCATGGCTCCAAAAGCAGGCTGTGCCTGCTGCCGCCGGCGCCGCGGCTGCTCTTGCTGGATACAAAACCGCAATGCTGGCACCGGTTTCCGAGGCGCGAAGCTATGCTAGGACAGCGGAAGCTTTTGATCCGCGCGGTCCACTTACGCGCTCGCTGATCGGACGCTCAGCACCCGAGGAAATTGCTCCGCGGTACGCGATGGACGTTGCACGCTCGTCGCGTGCGGAAGAACTGGCTGCGAGGTCGGGCAAGTCAGCGGAGTTGGCGCGCCTGGAGGCCGCTGAGGCACGGGGGCAGGCTTCGCTAGCTGAAGGACAGGCGGACTTCGACGAAACCGTAGCGCGTGCGCTCGCAGCGGCTCGTGCGCCGACGATCACAACACCTGCGTCCGTCGAGGCTAGAAGTCGTTACCTCGCAGCCGAGCCTCAGCCCGCACTGCCCTCAGATCTCGGATCGCGTCCAGCGTCTTTGCCAGCTCTTCCGGCGGGCGACGCCACGCAGGCGAGTCAGCGGGCAATTCCGGCCAGTTCTCAGGCGCCGGTGCCTGATCAGACTGCGGTTCGATCGTCTGTGCTGAGGCCCGCATCGCCTTCCAGTCCGTCGGTTGCGTCACAGCCGCGCCCTCTCACTGCTGCACAGAAGGATCGGGTCAAGGACGCACTGTTCAAAGCTGCCGAACAGCGCGGGTCGTTCAACGATATCACGTTCGGTGATCTTGCGCTGCCAAAGGCCTTCCGTGCCGATCCGGCTGCTGTGGACGCTTACATCTCGACTGTCCGCGCATTCGCGAACCGGCGAGCAGCACGGCTCGGCAGCAACGATGTTCAGCCGCTGATCAAAGATCTTCGTCAGCTGCGAGACGATGGGGTGCGCTACGGGTTGCCACTGGCGGTGGCGTCCGGCGCGGCCAACTCGCTGTTCGGTGAGGAAGAGACCGATCGAGAAGCCTCTATCGATCGAGCAATGCGCGCAGCACGACGCGAACCCAAGAAAGACGGCGGTAGCGCGGCGCTGAAGTGGCACCACTCGTGGGATCAGACGCGTGACGACTTCGGACGCTGGCGCTGATCGCCGGCGTTGCTATCCGCGCCGCCAGGTCGATCCAAACGGCGTACACTTCACGCGAGACCCGGACACTACGCAGTCCCGCGTGAGCCCATTCACGTCGTGAAACTTAAAGGTGGTCGGGCTCGTTCGCGTTATCGCGCCAGAGTGTGCACGGTGGTCGCGTCCAGCGTAACCTACGCCACTCCACGTGTTGCCGCTGATGACTAGTTTGTTGCCGTTGCCGAGCACCCACTTCCCGCTGATTTGATCGGCCAGCGCCGGACCAGCCGCGCTGACGGCCAAGCAAACAATCACGATACGCATTATGTGGTCTCCGGTCGAGATTTCTGCGATCGCCTATTGCCATTAGTGCAGGACCGTTCCGAAGCGGTCCACGTTGCCAATCGCTCGGTCGTTATGCTGAACAGCCGGAAGGGGCTCTGGTACGTACTCTTCCGGTTCTTCAAAATAGACTTCGCCGTACTTGTTCTTCACCCGTCGCGAGATGATCGGACGCGGCAGCGGAAAGTCTGGCTTCCAATAACCCGGCAACGGAATCTTCTGCTCAAAGTGCGGCCACCGGAAAAAGTAGTAGCGCGCGACAGACGGGTTCGCGACGTCTTCAGCCACGGTTCCATCGTTCTGCAGGGTGTACTTCCGCACAGGTTCCGGCCCGTGCCAGTAGCCGCTTGATACAATGAGCGCGGCGGCAATCGACTTCGAAATCATAGCACTCTCTCAATGCGTGTACGGTCGCAAAGCCTTCGTCCGCTCGGTGGTCATCTCCCTAACGCACTCTAGCCCGACGAGCTGGCCTAGAGATCCGCCAACAGCCTCACGTCTAGCTTTGCATTCCGCTTTGCTGAAGGCGAGCCACAGGCGCTGAGCGGCACGGAAGCTTTCACGCTGATCAGGCTGAGCACGAAGAACCTGCCGATAGACCGTGTTCAGTTGAGCATCGCGAATGACCAAGTCGCTCGCGATGCAATCGTAGATCGCGGCCGTCCTGCCATTAGCAGCACTGATGCACGCATCGTAATCGGCAAGCGCCGGCGTCGCTGCGCATATAGCCACGATAGCAAAAATCAATCGCATGAGCCCGACTTAGGGAGCGCCAAAGAATGTCCTCGTTTAGCAACTCTGATCCATACTTGGCAATTGAACGCGCGCTGCGTGCTGCACGGTCACGCGCGCCGTCTAACGAAGGCCCGCGCTCTCGCCAGATGTGGGATCAGTATCAGGCTGACGCTGAGCCCTACGGCAATCGCCCGTGGAGCCCGACGCCCTACGAGCCCACCATCGAAGACGTAGAGGCTGTGCAGGAAGCGCTTGGCGTCGATGCTGAGACGGCTGTGAAGATCATCCAGCAATCGTCGTCTGGCGGCTCTGCCGGCATTATGAACGAGAACTATGGCCGCACGCTTGGTCTGCTGCAGAACCACGCTGAAGTGTTGGGAAGGCATTTCGGCAACATCGGCAAGGACATCGGTTTTGGCTATCGAGACACGCCACAGAGGACGGCGTTGACGGAGCCGGCGACACCTTCGCCGCGTGCGGATCGTACCGGCCTTTCGATTGATCCACGCGACCTTGCGAACGAAGAATATGAGGCCGACCGCCAGCAGGCTTTGCAGAGCTTTGGCCGGACAATGGGTGAACAACAGGCGCGCAACGCCTACGCGCCCGAGTTCAATGCTCAACTGGCGGCCATCGAAGAAAGCCAGAACGCTTTGCGCGAAGACATGGGGCGCATGGCGTCCATGCCCGCAGAAAACGCGCGCCTTGGTGCAATTGAGCAAAGCCAAGAAGCAGCCCGTGCAGCGATGGAGAACCAGGCACGCCTTGCCGCCATGTTCACCCAGGAGGCGCCACTAACTGCCGCCCTTGGCCCGTTATCTGCTCCAGCTCCAGCACAGCCGCAGTTCGCCGAAGTCGACCGGCTTGGCATGTTCGCCAACCCAAACGTCAACGTCGAACTAGCTCCAGCCTATGTTGCTGAAGAGACGGCGCCGGCATTCCAAGGTCTGCAGTTCTCTCCGGTCGGCCCAAACATTGGCATCGCTGAAGACCCGACCGCTGTTGCTATGGCCATTGCCGAAGCTATGGCTGCGAACGAAGCGGCCATGTCGCCATCTCCGGGCGGATTAGGATACGGAAGCCAGAACAACGCTGCGACGGCTGGTTATGGCTACGGCACGCAGAACGAAGCGCCGGACTCAGTGTTTTCTGCTCCAGCCCCGGTTGCTGCTGTTCGCGGCCTGACGGCAGAACCTAACATCGGCATGCCCGTCACTCAGGCCGACATCGACCGCGCTATTGCGCAGGCGATGGCCGCAGAGCAGGCGGCAGATGTTTCTACGGCCGAAGAAGGCGGCATGCCTACTGGCGCAACTGCTGATGCCATCGACCGAGCCTTGGCTGTTGCTCGCTTGGGTAACCTTGCGGCGCTGGAAGACATGGGCGTGCCGTCCCGCGATATGGGCATTGAAGCGGCGCGTCAGGCAATTGCACAGGCTGCTGCGCGCGAAGCAGAGGAAGCCGGCATCCCCGGCCCCGACATGGCCGCCGCGCGCGCTGCTATGGCGGCGCAGGCCGCGCTATCAGCTCAGGAGTTCGGAGTGCCCGGCGCCGATTTCACGGGGGCACGTCAAGCGGCGGAAGCGCAGGCTGCAATGAACGCCAACCGCGAACTTGAGGCCGCTCTCGCGCCAGCCACCCCTCAGCTACTGGCAACCATCCAAGACGTCAGCGCAGCCAGATCAAGAAACAGTCCACTGACTGGTAAAGTCGACACCATTGTCGTTCACGACGAAGCGCCTGACACGAAGCAAGGCAAGGATTCGGTGGCTGTCGACACAACCCAAGGCGACAACCTCGGGACCTACCACATCACGTTCGATGAAAATGGCGTCTACATCAACGTTCCACTTAATCGAGTGGCTCCGCATGCAGCGCAATTCAATTCGCGCAGTATCGGTGTTGCAAGACGCGGCGCGCTATACACCGAAGGCACTCGAACCCGTGACGTTGGCCCACAAGGCAAGCCAGACAAAGTGAAGCCCATGACGGAGCAGGAGGCCAAGAATGCGGCCATCGCTCTTGGATTGGCCATGCAGGCGACTGGGTTGGGGCCGGACGCCATCAAAACGCACCCGCAGTTGGGGCCCGCTGGAACGCTAAGCGGACGATCTGTCGATGAAGGACACTGGCTACCGCAGGCGCTTAAAGCATATGAAACCTACAAGCCTGCGATAGATCAGGCTATCAGCCGAGACCCAGCAGCCAACAAAGCGCGTGATGACTTCGCTAGCCGTGGGAAAACGGGAAAAGAAAGCAAGGAGCCTCCGACACGGCAGGACCTGGAAGAGCGTTTCAGGTCCGTCCTGCCCCCTAAAGCCGACCGCCGCTCCAGCCTCGATGGCATCCCCGGACTTGGCGCTCGCGGTGCGATACTTGGCGATCTGAACCCATTTGGCGTTGGTGCTGCGCAAGCGGCTCCAATGCCTCAGCAGCAACAGAGCCTTCCGCCAACACTACCGCCTTTGTCTTTGTCGATGTCGCCCACACAGGCG
>JAESFG010000457.1_pt1 | contig 32668 bp, 27 predicted proteins | sample 9269371 | NCBI WGS metagenome assembly JAESFG01 (sample SAMN14506227, study PRJNA617093) | algae metagenome | isolation source: Aetokthonos hydrillicola CCALA 1050 (B3-Florida) and co-occurring... | place: USA: South Carolina | collected 2013-01-01 | reverse complement strand
AATATTTGGGTAGGCAACAAAAGTAAAGGTACGGTTCAAGAAGCGTCTTGATACACGACTATTAGGAGCGACTGAACCCGCTCTGTAAATTAGAAACCCCATCCGCCATGCGGTGGGGTGGTTCATATCTTCTTTGTAGTTGCATTAAGCAAGTTATAAATACTGCAACTACAGACTAACTACCAGAGACTCACGACTCGAATCTCTTAACCGTTAATTTAAATCTGGGAAAAGCTGAGTATGAGTAGATATACTACGTTTAGTCGGCTTTCGTGTAGACCTAGACGCGGCAACGGATACCGCATCATTTCCCGTTGGAATCGCACCAACATCGAAAAGCTCCAGTTGCACTGGATTGTCTAATAGTCCATACTGGCTCATAGAATGAACAAGTTGACCATTAAGCGTAACCTTTCGCGTCCTGTTAAGACGGGCAGTAAAATATTGATGCCTCGGAGTACCTTTGGCACTGCCTTGCACTTTACTCCAATGCGACCAAACGTGCTTCGCCTTATTGTCCTCGGCGTAGGCGGACTTGGAAGGAAGTAAATGATGTTGATTTGGTAATCTTTCTGAAAATCTGCGACCACGACGCGCTATGACGAACGCCGCAGCAGTAGAAGAGTTCATGCCATACATTGACATGAACTTTGTTAAGCCAATCAAGCTGCTATAAGCAGGATTAACTTTTTTATGATAAATGCCGTGTTTAAGGAGAGCATTGTCTAATGCATCATTCCACTGACTGTAAGCGAAAGAGGATAGCATTCTTGCATATTTGTTACCTTTTTCTCGTAGCTGTGTTTTCTTGTTAGAAAAGTCTAATTTTTCGGAAGCTATAGGAAAATTGTATTGCTTAGCTTTCAATGCAACAAAAGTGGCTGCATCACGAAGAATTGCCTCTCGTTGATTGGAATTCTTGGAATGCAGAGCAATTTTTAAATCACCAATAAATCTATTAAGTCTGACAACTTGTAACGACGATGACCGCCTTTGGTGCGCTCAGCCACTAAAATCCCTTGGTCATCCCATATTCGTAAAGTGTCAATGCTAACGCCTTTGATTTGTGCTGCTTCACCTACCGAAACGTATCTATCCATATTTTCCTAGAATAAACCGAAGTATATTCTAGGAAATCTTAGGAAATTATGCAACAGTATTTAACCCTTAAGCGCCTTTCTAAAGTTTTGACGATAGGATTTATTAGTAATAAATAAAGCTGGCCATAATAATGCTAATTTGAGGCGATTAGAAAAAGATTGCTGAAAATTAGTTCGGTAGAACCCTTTCCAAAATTTCCAAATCCCACCACCATAAGCAACTATTAATATAATAACGAATAATTCATTCATTGCCATTAACTCCTAAACTTTCTTCCTAGTTATAGCAAGAAGATTCTACGAATATTCCGCTTTGTAAATCCCAATTTACATCTTGTTTGGCTTGTAGAGCCGGGAGCAATTTCCTCAAACCTCACTAATTTGAGCGTAGATATAGATTATACTATATTCTTTTAAAGTCTTTAAAAATAAACATATTTGACGATACCAGTTACGGATGATCGATTGTATTGAGAATAGCCTGGGAAACAAGAGCAAAAAAGTTCTGTGTTTATAATACAAGCTCTTGAGTAGTTTTACTCATGGTAACTCTTTCGTCAATAATGGAATAGGGGGTCTAACCCCTCATTGCTCCTTCTTGATCTTCGATCGACAAACAAGCTAGTGTGACGAGTAGATATCCTTATGGGAGACGGTATGCATCTTGTGGAAGTTCCTGAAATGCAATGTTTTTGGGAGACTAAAAGAAGAAAAACAAAACCTTGTTTTATTCAACTTGACGCAGTGAAGGCGTACAAATAGCTAAGGAGTATTTATGCGTGCAGTACTAATGGCAGGAGGATCAGGAACGCGGCTTCGTCCGCTTACGTCCGACTTGCCCAAACCGATGGTACCCATTCTCAATCGACCAATTGCTGAACATATCATCAATCTCCTCAAACGGCATCAAATTACAGAAGTGGTTGCCACACTGCATTATTTACCTGATGTCTTGCGAGACTACTTCCAAGATGGAAGTGATTTTGGTGTACAAATAACCTATGCTGTAGAAGAAGATCAGCCTTTAGGTACAGCAGGCTGTGTGAAAAACATTGCCGAACTTCTTGATGAAACCTTTTTAGTAATTAGCGGCGATAGTATAACAGATTTTGATCTACAAGCGGCAATTGAATTTCATAAACAAAACAAATCAAAAGCCACATTGATTTTGACACGTGTGCCCAATCCAGTTGAATTTGGTGTGGTTATCACGGACGAGGAAAACCGAATTCGCAGATTTTTGGAAAAACCTTCCACTAGTGAAATTTTTTCCGATACGGTGAACACCGGCACATACATTTTAGAACCAGAAGTTTTAGAATACCTGCCAGCAAACACTGAGACGGACTTTTCCAAAGATTTATTCCCCTTGCTGTTATCAAAAGATGAGCCAATGTACGGTTACATCGCCCAAGGTTATTGGTGTGATGTTGGTCATTTAGACGCTTACCGTCAGGCTCAGTACGATGGTTTATACAACAAAGTTAAACTTGACTTTGCCTACACAGAGCATTCACCAGGATTGTGGGTAGGTCAAAACACTCATATCGACCCTTCAGCCCAAATTGAAGCTCCAGCAATTATTGGAGACAATTGCCGTATTGGCCCAAAAGTACAAATTGAGGCAGGCACCGTAATTGGTGATAATGTTACCATTGGGGCTTATGCTAATCTTAAACGTCCAATTGTTTGGAATGGAGCGATAATTGGCGAAGAAGCACATCTTTCGGCTTGTGTCATTGCTCGTGGTACACGTGTCGATCGTCGTGCTCAAGTATTAGAAGCTTCTGTCGTAGGTTCGCTTTCGACTGTGGGAGAAGAAGCTCAAATTAGCCCCAATGTAAGGGTTTGGCCAAGTAAAAGGATTGAATCTGGGGCAATTCTAAATATTAACTTGATCTGGGGTAACACCGCTCAACGCAATTTGTTTGGACAACGCGGGGTTCAAGGATTAGCGAATATCGATATTACTCCAGAATTTGCTGTTAAGTTAGGATCTGCATACGGTTCTACTTTAAAACCTGGTTGTCGGGTCACAGTTTCGCGCGACCAACGCAATGTCTCTCGTATGGTTACGCGGTCATTAATAGCAGGTCTTTTGTCTGTAGGTATTGACATTCAAAACCTCGACGCTACAGCTATTCCTGTGGCTCGCACAGTTATACCAATAATGGGAGTAGCTGGGGGTATCCATGTACGTGTGCATCCTGATCGCCCCGACTACATTCTGATCGAGTTTATGGATGCTAAAGGCATTAATATCTCCAAAGCTCTAGAAAAGAAAATTGAAGGGGCTTACTTTAAGGAAGATATGCGACGGGCGCAAATTCACGAGATAGGTGATGTTGCTTACCCCAGTCAAGTCCTTGAGCGATACTGCACAGCTTTCGAGAAGTTGTTACATATTCAAACACTTCGTAACAGCCGAGCAAAAGTCGTAATTGACTATGTTTACGCTGTCTCAGGTGCTGTATTACCCCAAATGTTAGATAAGTTTGGTGCTGATGCAGTTGTGCTAAATGCCAGTTTAAATAAAGCAGCTATATCAGCAGCAGAACGGGAAGCACTTCTTACTCAGCTTGGTCATGTTGTGGAAGCGCTAAAGGCTAACTTTGGTGTCCAAGTGTCAGCTAACGGTGAGCAGTCGATTTTGGTCGATGAATCAGGTATTCCCATTCGTGGGGAAACTTTAACAGCATTAATGGTAGAGATGGTGTTAACTGCTCAACCTCGCGGAACAGTCGTTGTACCTGTTCATGCGTCTAGTGCTGTAGAACAAATTGCTCGTCGTCACGATGGTAAGGTGATTCGCACCAAGGCAAATCCCACAGCGTTGATGGAAGCTTGTCAGAAAAATCACAATGTTGTGTTGGGTGGTAGTGGAGATACAGGCTTTATTTTCCCTGCCTTGCATCCAGGATTTGATGCTATGTTCTGTAATGCTAAGCTGATCGAGATGCTAACAATACAGGAGCGATCGCTCGCTTCTGTTCGCGCTGAACTACCCCGTGTGAGTCACAAGAGCCATACAATACGTTGTCCTTGGACAGTTAAGGGAGCGCTTATGCGTCACCTTGTAGAAACTCACCCAGCACAGAACTTGTCATTAATTGATGGTGTGAAAATTTGTCAGCCCTACGATGATAGTTGGGTGTTAGTTCTACCAGATGCAAGCGAACCTCTAGTTCATTTATACGCTAACAGTAATGACCGCGATTGGACAGATGAATCTCTAAGAGATTATCGCGCCCGCGTTCAAGCGTTTGTTGAAAGAGAACAAGAAGAACTTGTCGTGGAAGTTTAATAGAACGCTAAACCCTTAGCAGCGGTGCGTTACGGACTTCGTCCTAACGCACCCTACCTTACTCCCTAACTTTTGACTTTTGAATGAGTGACTTTTGACTTCCCCGCAGGGGTTGCTCCCTTCTTAAGGAAATATTGCTGACTCTGTATCAGGGTCAAAAAAGATAACTTTTTCTAGCATTAAGGATAACCATAATTGCTCACCTACACGCACTAGGCGATCCGGTGGAACTCGGACTTTTACTTCAGTGCTGCTGGTGGTGTTTGAAGGGAAACTAGGTTGAACAAGTTTTGTAGATAAATAGGTGTCGTTACCAAGATTCTCAACTAATTCTACTTCCACGTTCCAATTTTTGGTCGCAGGCATACTTAAAATTAAGTGTTCTGGGCGAATACCTAAAATCAGAGTTCGCCCATCGTATTTTTGCAAAGCATCTCCCCAAACTTGTGGTAAAGTAAGACGAAAATCGCCACTCTTAATTACTAGTGGAGCATGAAACTCTACAGGAATAAAATTCATTGGTGGTGAGCCAATAAATTGAGCTACAAAGCGGTTAGCAGGATGATTGTACAGTTCTAAGGGGGAAGCTATTTGTTGTAGTTGACCTTCAGAAAGAATAGCAATGCGATCGCCCATCGTCATCGCTTCAGTTTGGTCGTGAGTGACGTAAATTGTTGTTGTACCGAGTTGTCGCTGTAATTTTACTATTTGGGCACGGGTTTCGGCGCGAAGTTTAGCATCTAAGTTAGAAAGCGGTTCATCCATTAAAAACACTTCGGGATTACGTGCGATCGCTCTTCCTAGTGCTACTCGCTGTCTTTGTCCACCTGATAACTGCTTAGGTAGGCGATTTAACAAACCCTCCATCTGTAATAGATGAGCAACATAACGCACTCGCTCATCTACTGCTCGTTCTCTATTAGAAAGATAATGCAGTCCTTTAGGCAATACCCTTGTCATCCCTACTAGTAAATTTTCCGCCCAAACCGCCAACTGTTTTCCTTGTCCCCCTTCTTCTCCTTTTAACCGACGGCGCAGTCCAAAAGCTATGTTGTTATACACACTCATGTGCGGGTAAAGGGCGTAATTTTGAAACACCATCGCGATATTTCGTTCTTTGGGAGGTAAATCATTAACCAAGCGATCGCCTACCCAGATATTTCCTCCCGTCATCGTCTCCAACCCAGCAATTAATCGTAGGAGAGTGCTTTTCCCACAACCAGAAGGTCCCACCAGCACGATAAATTCACCATCAGCCACCGTCAGGTTAATCCGCCGCAAGACATTGACTCCTTCTGCACGATCGGTAGCGTCAATATCTTCTCCTTTCCTCGAAGGAAAACTTTTATAAACGTTTTCTAATACAACCTGCGCCATTTAACTACGCCCGCAAATATTGGGTTCATCCGAATATTTTGATACAAATTAGAAGTTATAACTGTATCCGTCATACGAATGCAAGGTACTATGAGCTAATTGGACGCAGCTTGTTAGCAAGCCATATCCACAATCTATTTTCTCGTAGTACTTGCACGTAGTTGACATCCACTTGATTAACCCGTTGAAAGATACTTGGCTGTCTTAGCACTACTACCCATAACAAAGTGATGACTCGGTAGAGAAAACCGAACCATCGATGATAAAATGTTAGTGCAATCAGGCTAAGGTCAGAAGCAGCATGACCCTCTTTGACTTGCTGCTGAGAAAATTTCGGTAAGACGATAGACAATTGATCGCCATGCTGCTCAAGCAATGAGTTAAGAGCAACTGCATCCGCGATCGCAGCGCTACAACCTTGTCCCAAAAGGCTATACATTCCGTGTGCAGCATCACCAATAATTACTGCCTGACCTTCTAAGTCATGATAGCATCGGCATTCACTCCAGTATTCATTCCCTGGCTGGGCGGCTAAAAATGTCATAGCTTGATCTCGATCTAACCTGAGTGGCGGCAAGTTTTTTCGAGACATCTGGTGCAATAACTGCTGTAATTCTTCTGGTGTTGCAATTCCATATGGATTGATTTTATCCTTGCTGCCTATTGGTTCCCAGAAAATCAGCGCACTAAAACTACCATCTTTTCGCGGTAGGCAGGCACCAAAAACTAGACCAAACTCAGTGTTTCGCTTTTCTAGTCTAATGATGCGAGGTGGATATTGTGATATTTCTGGATCAGTAGGATTTTTGTTAGAGTCATATATTTGTACCGTATAGCTGGGGCTATGGGCTAGCAATCGATGTGCTAAAAATAGACCAGCTGGTCCAGCACCAACAATGATGACATTCATAAGACGAGTTAGGTTTACAGGAAATTACTTGATTGAAAATCCCCACTTTTGAAAACACGGAGATGTCAACTCCCTTTGGGGAAGTCAAAAGTCATTTTTTATAGTAAAATTGTACTATCGTAAGGAGTAATCAGTATCTTGCTTTTTATAGAGATGGGAGGATGAGCGCTCGCTAACGATTACTGTTTGCGCCAGGAGTTGAACTTTTGTGGTAAAACAGGACTCAATAGTTTAATTAAGAGTATCATGTAATTTTTTTAGGAAGTATTAAGAAGTGCCAAAAAAATCAACATACATACATATATTAAATATTTATCCTTAATCTTTAAAGTGCTGCCCATATTTCAATAAGGAGTATTTCAATGAATAACTGCATTTTAATGGCGGAAATAATTCAAGAACCCCAACTTCGGCATACACCAGAGGGTATGGAACTGGCAGAAATGATGGTGCAATTTCCAGGAATGCGACCAGATGATCCTCCTTCTGTGTTGAGAGTCGTAGGGTGGGGAAATCTTGCCAAGGAAATTCACCAAAACCACCATCAAGGCGATCGCATCCTTCTAGAAGGTCGCTTAAATATGAATACCATAGATAGACCAGAAGGTTTTAAAGAGAAACGCGCCGAATTAACAGTGCAACGTATTCATCCTCTAGGGGTAGTTACTACCACGACTAACGCTCCATCTCAATCTCCATCTATCCCTGTCACATCTTCCCAAAAACCTCCTTTTAGTTACGAGCCACCATTCCCAGCCGCAACCCCAGCAAAAACTCCTGTTAGCGCAACTCACGAAGACGAACCAATCAGCAGTACACCTCCTAGCAGAAATTACGAGCGCTCAACTTATACAGCACCGAAAACCGAACAACCAGATGTGGATGATATTCCATTCTAGGTAGCACCAGAATTATTCATCCCATGTTTTACGCCCTGGGATGAATCATCAGTGACGACTCCACACACCTCCCCTCCGTGCTCATAAAACAGCCTGTGGTGTAGAAGTAGCAGATACACCTCTACAACAAGGTCAAGGAATGCACGGTAGCTTTAGTCGTGCTGACACTTTCAACACAATGGTAGCGATTGGTCCTGATTTTAAGCAAAAGTATCAAGATCAATCTCCAACTAGTAACGCAGATGTAGCACCTACTGTAGCCAAAATACTGAATGGTACTAAGATAATTTTTTCGGGAATTATCTTTTGAGTCTTTGTAGAGATACTTAGGAACTCGTAATATTTTCGAGTATTGAGCATAGCTAAAATTCTCAAAGTCTATAGTCGGGTGTATTTTCAGAGGATTTGTATATGTCTAAATTAGTGAAAAGATGCTGCATCGTTTTATTAGTTGGAACTACTTTATCCGCGACTACGGGTGTTCAAGGAGCAAAAGCAGACCAGTATGACAACGTAATTAATGACTGTAACAGAGTATATCAATCGAGAGGGTGGTTAACTCCTCAAGAGTTTCAAGTTTGTAATCTTGCTGTTCAATACAAGCAAAGGAAAATAAACAGAGAAACTCAGTTCAATATTTGGAACCGAGGAATACAAACCCAAAACGATATTCTAGATATGGGGGCAAATCCGATAATTCCTCAACCAACAGATTTTGGAGTTGGAAATTAAAACAATCAGTAAAGCGTTTCAAAGTTCGTAATTGAAAGGTTTGTAGTTGCACTTGAGTGCACTAAAGTGCAACTACGAACCAATAAAACTTGCTTCAATACAGTGGAACGGAAGGATCTACTTCTTTACTCCAAGCAGTAATTCCACCCTTAACATTCGTACCTTCAATTCCTGCTTGCTTAAGGATACTGAGAGCTTTTGCGGAACGCCCACCCATCTTACAATGAGCGATCAAGCGGTGACCGTTAAGTGCTTCTTTTACCTTAGCAATGCCTTTTCCTTCTTCAATATCTGGTAAAGGTATTAAGACTGAGCCAGGAATCTTAGCAATATCATACTCATGAGGATTGCGCACATCCACCAGCACAAAATCTTCTGCACCGCTTTCGAGCAGTTGCTTCAATTCCTGTACTGTCATTTCTGGAATTTCCATCTGCTGTTTCGCCTCCTGTGCTTTCGCTTGTGGGATACCGCAGAATTGTTCGTAATCTATCAACTTCTCAATTACCGGGCGCACCGGGTTGGGACGCAATTTCAATTCGCGGAACTTCATTTCTAAGGCATTATACAGCAGCAATCTGCCACTGAGGGTATTACCCTGACCAATAATAATTTTAACAGTTTCTGTTGCTTGGATTGAGCCGATGATACCGCACAAAACACCGAGTACCCCACCTTCAGCACATGAAGGAACCATTCCTGGTGGTGGTGGTTCTGGATAAAGATCACGATAATTCGGTCCACCTTCGTAGTTAAATACTGTAGCTTGACCTTCAAAACGGAAAATTGAGCCATAAACATTAGGCTTATTCAGCAACACACAAGCATCATTGACAAGATACCGTGTAGGGAAGTTATCAGTACCATCCACTATGACATCGTATGGTTTGATGATATCAAGGGCGTTTTCTGAAGAAATTCGCGTTTCATAAAGGTCAACCTGGCAAAAAGGATTAATCTCTAAAATACGAGTTTTTGCAGATTGTATCTTGGGTTTACCTACCCAAGACGTACCGTGTATGACTTGACGTTGTAAATTAGAACTATCGACAATATCGAAATCGACAATACCGATACGTCCGATACCCGCAGCCGCAAGATACAAAAGTAGTGGTGAGCCAAGTCCACCTGTACCGATACACAGTACACTAGCAGCTTTTAGGCGTTTTTGTCCTTCCAAGCCTACCTCTGGCAAAATTAGGTGGCGAGAGTAACGTTCGTATTCTTCTTTTAGAAGCTGGACTTCATCCAGATTGGGATTGAGCATAGCTGTTTGATGTGGAAGCGATTTATTATCGTACCGAAAAATGCGAGGTGTTGGGGAAGTTGTTAATTGTTAGGTGTTAGTGCTTTACAATTCTTAATTAAAAGAATTCAGGAGTCAGGAGTCAGGAGTCAGAATGAACTCTGTGCTAATGGTGGATAACTAAAGGGGGTTTAAATCCCTACAGTCTAGACAGTGTCTTCAATCTAGTTCTCCTTGGTGTCTAATTCAAGGGTAGGATTGATTCTGACTTCTGAATTCTGAATTCTGACTCCTTGTTGAATTTTTTCTTCTTGAAACTCGTGGTTGTTATCAAGACACCAGCTTTTAATATCAGCAGTTTTACCGTTTTGGACGGAAACAATAATATAAGAGTATTCTTGCCATGCGTACACGCGGTCAAATTCTGAGGGCGTTGCTGGGTAATCAGGATGGGAGTGATAAATTCCAATTATGTTAACACCAGAATCGCGTGCTTCTTTTTGTGCTTTTAACATAACTTCGGGGGCAATAGCATATCTTCGCCTTTCACTATAATTCTGGTCATCCTGCGAGAAATCACCTGCTTGTGTACTCCAAGCATTATCTGTTGGCATTACTTTTACAACAGTTTTGCCTTCATTACCCATATGCCCAAATATTATACCACAGCACTCCTCCGGATAAGTACTTTCGGCATGCTGGGTCATTGTTTGTATGTGTTCCGACAGTAGTTTAAGATTGATACTCCCCATGTCTAAAGACAGAAAAATAGTTAGATAAGGAGTCATAATTCTCCCCCTGCTCCCTGCTCCCTGCTAAGAGCTCCCTGCTTGCCTGCTCCCAGGTATAATTCCCCTACTTTGGGGTCATTTAACAATTCTAAACCAGGACCACAAATAGCATCACGTCCAGACTCAAGGACGTAACCACGATGAGCCATTTCTAGAGCCTTACGGGCATTTTGTTCAACGAGTACGATTGCTGTACCCCCCAAGTTTATTTGTTTAATTTGCTCAAAAACTTGTGTTACAAGGATAGGAGATAAAGCTGCCGAAGGTTCATCCAAAAGCAATAAGTTAGGTTCTAACATTAAAGCTTTGCCCATGGCTAACATTTGGCGTTCACCACCTGAAAGAGTTCCGGCACGTTGGCGACGTCGTTCAGCAAGTCTAGGGAACATAGTAAATATTTTATCTTTGAGCGGTTTTAGCTGAACGTTACGGACAAACGCGCCCATTTCCAGGTTTTCTTCTATACTGAGAGATGGGAAGACGTTGGAAATTTGTGGTACATAGCTCATCCCTCGTTGAACAATTTGGTTTGACTTTAACCCAGTTATATTCTCACCTTTAAAGGTGATTGTGCCTGTGTGAGGGGTCAAAAGACCAAAAATGGTTTTTGCTAAGGTTGATTTTCCAGCGCCATTGGGACCAATCACTGTCACCAATTCTCCCTGTTCCACCTGAAAATTTATACCTTGCAGAATATCTACATCTTTTATGTATCCAGCACAAACATTTTTTACTTCTAATAACATAAATTAAATAGGGTTTGGGGGTAAGGGGCAATGGGCATGGGGCAATGGGCATAGGGCATGGGGCATATAGGGTATTTTAATTTCTTAGACAGAATTAATTACATTTTTTGCTTTATTATTACCCATTACTGATTGCCCATTATCCAATGCCCAATACCCATTACCGATTACCCTATGCCCATTGCCCTATGCCCCATGCCCTATTATGGTGTTTTTTGTAAATCTGGTCTTTCTTCTTGAACGATCGCCCCTTCTACTGGACAAACTTGAAAACATATGCCACAGTCGATGCAAGTAGAAAAATCAATCCAGTACCAACCTGTACCCTTGACGTTTTTTCCTGGTCCTTCATGAATGCAGGCTACTGGACAAGCGTCTACGCAGTCGGCTACGCCTTCACAAACATCAGTTACAATTGTGTGCGCCATAGTTCCCCTCTGGTATTTATGTTCTTGACACTCCCACCGGCTAAAAGCCGGTGGATTCTTGCTTCGCAGGGATTCCAATGAATTTACCCTCAGCAAGCATCTTAACCGTATGCCCTACGGCTGCACACCCTCTCATGAGGACGACTTGAGCAGCTGCAACATCTCTATCAGTTGTGTAGCCGCAATCAAAGCAAGCATGAACACGCTCTGACAACTCTTTTTTTCCTGTTTCAGTTCCACAATTAGGGCAGATCTGAGACGTCTTTTTAGCGTCAATCTTCTGGAAGTATACCCCACGCTTAAAGCAGCACTGCTCTAATATTTGGAAGAATTGACCCCAGCCAGCATCTAAACAATGTTTTCCTAACATTGCTCTAGACAACCCAACGAGGTTTAAATCCTCAACAAATATTGTTTGTGCTTGGTCACACAATTGGTGTGCTATTTTCCAGTGAAAATCCTTTCTTGAATTTGCGATATGTTCATGCAATTTCGCCACCTTTGTTTGAGCTTTGCGCCGATTGTTTGACCCTAACTTTTTACGGTTCACTCGTTGTTGCAGCAATTTAAGCTGGCGTTGAAGATCCACGAAAAATTTAGGACGCTTGACGCTCAACCCGCTAGAGGTGGCAATAAAGTTTGTTAGTCCAACATCAACCCCGATAAATTCCCCATGTGGCAACGATTGAGGTACGGATACATCCCATTGCAGGGTTAACATCACATACCAGCCAGAAACACGCTTAACAATCCTAGCCTGCTTTAGCTTTCCGCCTTCTGGGATTTCCCTAGACACTCTAAAATCAACCCATCCAATCTTAGAAAGGTTCACTTTGTTGTGGGATAAATCTTTCTCGGATAATTGTGGAAACACAAAAGACCGCATTGACCCAGCTTTTTTAAATCTAGGAAAACCGTGATTGTTTTCCCACATAGACACAAAAGCGTTCTCAAGTCGTTTGAGCGTTTGCTGTAGAACCTGAGAGTGTACCTTTTTGAGTTCTGGGTACTTCTTCTTTGCGTCCGTCAAGCCTTTTGCTTGGCTGTTGTAGGTTGGACGTGGGGCGTTAGCGGGAATAATATATTCACCTCGAAGTGAGCAAGCGTTTACCTGACAGCTACGAGACTTAAACCAGTCTTTACGTTCTGCTAGTGCATAGTTATAAACTTTGCGGTTAATTTCTAGCCACTCTTCAAATATGGCTACTTGTTTTGCAGTGGGTTTAAGCTTGAATTCGTAAGTCAGGGTAAACATTTTTATCACCTCCACCTCTAGTGTAACCGATATTTAGCTAACGTTAAGTGGAAAGCTAAAATGTTTTTAGGCAGGCTTAAGCCTGCGCCGTAGCTTTCATGAGCCAGTTCTGAACTCCTGGTTTCCCTCCGTAGGTGACTGGCGTTAGCGCAGCGCTAGCGACGTAGGAGCGTCACCCGTACCCCTGCGGGCATGGCTGCGCGTCGCGCGTAGCGTCTCCGACAGGAGAAGGGCGTCCTCTGGGCTAAAGCCACAGGGTTTTCAGCCTACTTTCTTATAAGCTAACAATAAATAATATTAAGAGGATTTTCCTATTCCCTATCTAAGGATTCAATTATTGGGGAACCATCGGCTTTGATCCAAGCAATTTGACCAATACTACGATCGCTTGCATATTGTCGGATTGCGTTTGTGTCTCGTCCTCCCAGATCCATTTCTACCCTTACTAGATTATTAGACTGTCTCAGTTTTGCTGCGTAAGCAAAGGCTGCGGCGTTAGCATCTGGTGTTTCTGGTACAATTAACCAGTCGCTAGCTGGAGTTGTTTGGGGTAATTGCCCATTAAACAAGAGAACTTGGTATAAATCTTCGATGAATAGTGAAAAGCCTATCCCTGGAATGTTCTCTTTTTGGGGGTGATATAGCCCTAACAGTTCATCGTAGCGACCACCTCGGCCTAAAACTCGTGGTTGACCATCATTAGAATTAACAACTTCAAACACTATTCCACTGTAATAGTCTATAGTTTGAATGAGACTAAGATCAAGAATTAGCGGCAAATCGGCTCTAGATTTAATCAGTTCTACCAGAGATTTTAGTTTTGTTACCTCTTCAAGCGACTCCTCTAAACCTAAATTAGAGACTTTTTGGAATACATCACTTGGTTTTCCTCGTAAATCTAAAATTATTCTGGCACGTTCGATGAGTTCATCACTTAAAGGTAACGAGTCTATAGTGATGCGATCAAGATGAGCGATCGCGCTTGTGACTGTTTGTCGTAAATTTTCGGGAAAGGCTTTTAAGAGCGATCGAGTGATTCCCGCATCCCCTAAAATCAAATGCCAATTTTCCAACGAGAGTGCTTGTAAACAATCAGCAACTAACAAAAGCACTTCTGCATCAGCTAGAACTCCACTACTACCTAGTAATTCCACCCCAGCTTGATATAATTCATGCTGGTAATTTTGCCTAAACTCTCGTGTACGCTGGAAAACATTAGCATTGTAGTATAAACGTTGTGGATACGTAGTGCCTGCCATACGGGTTACAGCAGTACGAGCAATAGAAGCTGTTAGTTCTGGACGTAGTCCTAGTTCTTCATCTTCAAAGTTTTGTAATTGAAGCACGGCTGTGCGCTCAATTGCGCCTCCCGCCATCAGTGTATCCATACGTTCCAGGGTTGAGGTGATAATTCTGTGATATCCCCAACGCTCGAAGACTTGCTGTAACCTATCTTCGATCCAGTGTTTTTGAGCCACATCTACGGGTAGTAAATCTCTAGCTCCTGTTGCTGGTTGATAAGCCATTACTTTCTCTTCCCACCAAACAAACCACCGAACAAACCGCCACCTCCAGATTTATCTTTATCTTGTTGCTTAGCCCCAGTATTTTGGGTTACTGTTGACTTAACGCCAGTCTTATTTTGTTCTATAAGCTGTTCAATTTTACTTTTTCCCGCCAACGCTGTACGGTCATTGGGATCTAATTGTAGAGTACGCTCAAAGTGAACTTTTGCCATCGTTATTTGATTTTGCTTGAAATAAACCACTCCAATCAAGCTATGACAACGACTGTTATTTGGCTCTAGCTTCAAAGCATCTTGCAGCTCTACCCTAGCTTGAGTTAATTGATTTTTTGCCATAAACTCTTGAGCCCGACGCATATACTGAACCACAGCCGACTCTTCCTTGGGTTGTCCTGAATCCTCTGATTGTGGTGTATCTGCTGGGTTATGTGTGGAAGTTGGTTGCAGTTGAGGAATCGTTAGTGGTGCTGCAAATAATTGGTCAACACCACGCATTAAGTAAACTAAATTGAGTTCACTGATTTGGGCAATCACTGGCACTGCTTCTTCTAAAGAGTTGTATTGAGTTTCAGCAATTTTAGCGATCGCTGCTCTATAAGAATACTCTACATTAGGTACAGATACAGTCAATAATTGTTTGGCAATATCGGTAGTCAGTTCTACCGAGCCAGACTCATGCGCTAAACGTTTGCCTATATGGGACAGAATTGTAATGTATTCAGCCCGTTTTTTTTCTTGAGAGAGTTTTTCATAAGCTGGGTTAACCAGCTTCGATAACAATTCAGTTGCTAACTGTTTTTCTGTCGATCTTGAAATTCCACTAGTATCAGGGTGCAGAAGGCGGGCAATTTTCAGATAGCGTTTGCGTATCTCCTTTACATCCGCATCAAGGGGAACACACAATATCGCATGATGGTCTATAACATCATATTTAAACAGTCCACGATCTATTTTGAAAGACATACAGCGAGTTGCACCAAAGAGGCAGATATTCCTTCTAGTGTACTTTGCTTCATCTACTACTTGGTATATTTCCAAAGGAACATGAATAATTCAAGACTTTTTATACTTAAACTGGCATGGGGCATGGGGCATGGGTACTGGGGACTTAGTTTAATTCTTCCCCTGCCTCCCCCTGAATTTCGAATTTTGAATTTTGAATTCCCCGCAGGGGTGACATCCACCCAAAATTGTAACACGATCAGTTCGGTTATCTGGCTATTGGCAGAAGACTAATAGGGGGGTTTAGGAGTCACTATATATATAAGGGTGTGAAAGAAAAATTTACTGTGTTTTTACAAAAAACATATCTTACACTATAATAGAAAGATTTATCCCAAGTGCTTTACTATTTGCTTAATCTGTCCTAATATTAAAAAAGTAAAACTCATACCGACTTCATATTAAAACTGTAGCTGGCAGGGACGAGGAAAAAGAATTCTTGCAAAGAACCCAGAAATTTTTAATAAAAGGGAGACTTTGCCAGAGCGGGAAGAACCCCCGCAAGTAAGTGTTCTCCTAACAAGCTTAGGTAGGGAAAGGGAACCTATCTAAGAGCCTTATCGTCAGGACAGGTTCTGTATAATCAACTGTCTTTGGTAGTTCCTAGATTCAGCCATGTATTTGCTCCCTTTCCCAATCTGTTAAGAGTGATTAAATTTTAATTGTGTTTCCGGAGTAAAGGACAACGCACCAATGCCTACTGTTAAAACCCAAACTGAAACTACCAACACCAAATTCACGGCTGATATGGTGCGAACCTATCTGCGCGAGATTGGTCGTGTACCCCTGCTAACCCGTGAACAAGAGATTGTATACGGCAAGCAGGTGCAGCAAATGATGACATTGATAGAAGCTAAAGAAGCTTTGACCAAAAAATTGCGTCGCGAACCCTCCTTACAAGAGTGGGCTGCTCATGTTCGCCAATCTGAAACCGAGGTAAAACAAACAGTACACCAAGGTAAACGAGCTAAGCAAAAGATGATTGAAGCGAATTTACGCTTAGTCGTCGCTATTGCTAAAAAGTACCAGAAGCGGAACATGGAGTTCCTGGATCTAATCCAAGAGGGAACTTTAGGATTAGAAAGGGGTGTGGAGAAGTTTGACCCTACAAGAGGTTATAAGTTCTCAACCTATGCCTACTGGTGGATTCGTCAAGCAATTACCAGAGCAATTGCTCAGCAAGGTCGTACTATCCGCTTACCTATCCATATTACTGAGAAGCTCAACAAAATCAAAAAAGTGCAGAGGGAACTTGCCCAGCAGCTAGGGCGATCGCCTTCTCCCGGCGAGATTGCCAAGGAGCTTGAGCTAGAACCCGCACAAATTCGCGAGTATCTAAACATGGCGCGCCAGCCAGTCTCATTAGATGTGAAAGTTGGCGATAACCAAGATACTGAGTTACAGGAAATGCTTGAAGATGAAGGACCATCCCCTGAGCATTATATGACTCAAGAATTCTTGCGCCAAGACTTAAATAACTTACTCTCTGAACTGACTCCTCAACAACGAGAAGTTTTAGCACTGCGCTTTGGTTTAGAGGATGGTAACGAAATGTCTTTGGCAAAAGTGGGTGAAAGACTAAATCTCAGTCGTGAACGTGTCCGTCAGCTAGAGCATCAAGCCCTTGCACATTTACGTCGTCGCCGCTCAAATGTCAAAGAGTACGTTGCTAGCTAGTTCTAATGAAGCTAAGCTTACGCCGTTAATAGAACTAAGGTAATCAGCCTCCTGGATCCAGGGGGCGATTTTTTTATTTATTTCGCAACGATAATTTCAGAATCCTTGTCCGGAATTGAGAGACTTTCTTTTGTAATTTTCTTTAGCAATCTTATTTGATTCGTGAAAATTCTTATAATTCCTGCAAAAAAAGCAGTTTATGATATTTTATGAATCATTTCAGATCGCCACAAATTATACGAATGATGGATGATATTTTGAGTATATGTATCAGACGAATGGAAAAAAATTAAACTTTCGAGAGATAAAAAACAGAAAAGTTAGGTTTTGAAGAGAAATTGTTTCATTTGTCCTCACAACGACCTAATATGGCCAAAAAGTTAGTTTTACATCAGTAGCCTAACTAGTGGTACTCTAAGATAACTCTGAAAAATCAACCAAAATTTTATTTTTTTTCAGAGTATTTGTTAGGGAAATATAAATCAACCCTTTGACTGAGCCTTTGTCCATCAAAACTTAGGTACGGTTTAAGTAAGTAGTGGAAAATACAGATATTTTTTAACAGGAGAAATTGGGTGAACTCTAATAAAAAGTTACTTCCCCTTCGTCAGTTGAGAATTCCCCTACTTGGCTTACTTCTCATGCTTGGCGGTGTATTTGCCTATCGTGCAAAACCAGTACTAAGTACTCAGATGGAATACTTACGTACCCTCGCAGTCTCAGGTTCGGATAATCAAACCTACACTTGGTTACAGCGAAACCCTTCCTTTAACACAGAATCTATCAACAAGGAAGCACGCCTACGTAACGCTCTTAACTCGCACTCTAATCTCAAACAAGCCTATCTCCACAAACCATTTGGCTTAGAATCTAACGAGAAACAAGCTCGTCTTCGTAAACGACTTGCTTCTACTCAAAAGGCAATTGCGCGATCGCTTCCTTTCTCGAAGCCATCACTAAACTTGAGTCATCAAGAACCAGCCTACACCTGGTTACAACGAGATTCTAATCAGCCAATCACTAAATCTCAAGTAGCTACAACACGAGGAATAGTAGCACCAAAAGGAAATTTTCCCCAGAAAAACGGTGTTTACCTTTATGGTCAATCCTCACAACCTGGTCAAATGGGGCAAGGATATATTGTATTTGAGAAGCAACAACGTAACGTAGTTGGTGCATTGTACATTCCTGGCTCCGAATTTAATTGTTTTTACGGCACAGTAAATCCTTCGGGACAGCTAGCTATGACAGTCAAAGGCTTTGCTGGGGATTCAAGTTTGACTCAGGTAGCTACCAACAACACAATACCTCGTCTTGATGAGGATCAGCCAACTACCTATAGTCACTCTGTAGCACTGCAAGACTATTATCAGTTAAATTCGGTTAGTGCTAAAGACCACGAAATCCTCAACATGTGTAAAGCCAATCTACATGGTTAGAAACCCACAATCCCCTGCTCCTAATTTTTGACTTTTGACTTTTGAACGCCAGGTGCTTCAAGTCGGCAGAGCCGCCCAACGCACTGGCTCATGAGTGACTTCCCCAAAAGGGCTGCTCCCTCTTCTCAATACTCAATTCCTGGCTGTGCTTTAACACCTTGATCGCGGAAGGGATGCTTAACTAAAGTCATTTCTGTTACTAAGTCAGCACGTTGGATTAATGCAGTGGGTGCACCTCGACCAGTAAGAATAACATGACTATCTGCTGGCTTATGCTCTAATCCAGCTAAAATTTCTTCAACTCGTAAGTAACCGAGTTTCATAGCAATGTTAATTTCGTCTAACACTACCAGCTTGAAGTCTGGGTTGCGGATGTATTCTAATCCTTTTCGCCAAGCCGCGATCGCGTTTTCAATATCGCGATCGCGATCTTGTGTCTCCCATGTAAAGCCTTCACCCATAGCATGAAATTCTAGCTGGTCAGACCAAAAACTAAAAGCTTGTTTTTCAGCCGGTTCCCATGAGCCTTTAATAAATTGGATAATTGCGACTTTATACCCATGACCAAGCGATCGCAAAACCATCCCTAAAGCTGCGGTTGTTTTACCCTTGCCATTACCTGTATTAACAATTATTAACCCTTTTTCTGGCAACGCTTGAGCGACTCGCTGATCTTGTACTTCCTTGCGGCGCTGCATCTTTTTGCGATACTGCTCATCTGTAAGTTTGGATGACTCTGCAACATTTATGTCGTCAGTGGTTTCCAAAGATTCGTCTGTCTGTATTTGAGAATCCATTGCCATCTTAAAAAAACTTGCAGTATTACTGCATTACCCGCTTGTATTTACTCACTTTATTCTAAAGCCTTTCAACAAGCATTTTTTAAGTACTCACACAGAATTAATTACACACTTTCTATCCCCTGCTCCTCTGCTCCCTACTCCCTACTCCCTCTTACTCTTACTCTTTCAAGGGGAGAAAAATCGTTAATACTTCTCCATGCTGTGGACGTTCGCGTACAATCAATTTGCCACCAATTGCTTGAAACAGATGCTTAGTAGCAGCTAAGTTAAGACTAATCGTACCCGTTTCTGGTTGAAAAGTTAGTAATTGACCAATTGCCTTACGAATAGGCGGCTGACATGAAAGTGCGGTAGTAATGCTATTATTTTGCGTTTGAGGTTGAGGTTGGGGTAATAATTGAAACTTTAGTTGATCACCAGCAGGAATAATTTTTACCTCAATATGGCTACCTGGAGGCAAACTGCGAGTAAAATTCTCCATTAACCCAGTAAGAACACTATCCAACATAGTTGGATTACTTACTACTGTTGGTACGTGTTGAGGCAAAACAACATTTAAAGTTAAATTACGCCGATTTGCTGCTTGTTGCCAACGAGGAATACTCTCCTGCAATACTTGATCTAGAGACATCGCAGTAAGTTGAGCGCCGGTAGATTTCATAGAGGGAGATGTTTCTAATTCTGCCGCTTTAAACAGCAGCTCCATTCGATCAATTTGCTCAGTACACTCGTGATCAATAACTTCCAAATGCTTAATCACGTTAGCAGGCAAGTCTTTACACTTTTTCAGTAACAGACGAGTTCTGGTACGAATAGTTGTCAGAGGAGTACGAACCTCATGAGCAAACGCTAAAAGCAACTCTACATCATGACGCAGAGAGGATGAAGGATGATTTGCGGTGACTTTTGGAGAAGATGGTTCCGTGTGGGGATAATGTTGGGTTGACGTCTCCTTATCCATTACTGGTTCTGGCAATTGAGCCAGTAATAACTGACTAAATTGCATCACAATGCGGTAATCTGGTGGCACTAAAAAATACTTCTGTACCAGTTCATCTATCTGGATAAACAAATCTGGGTTACTCAGAATAACCCGTGATCCTAAGGCTTGCCATACTTGCTGGAGTATCTCAGGCTCAAAAGAAAATGAAAATGTCTTTTCACCATGATTGTCTTCCGCCAACACCAGCACTAAACTAAATTTTTTTGTAAAAACCAGGCAAAACTGCTCCCTTACCAAAGGATCTGCACTCAGCAAAGGTATGACTGAGTTATGAGGCGTAATTTCATCCCCACAACTTACAGACGGCATGAGTGCCAAAGGGTTAAATGGCTGGGAAGTAAAAGTTACAGTCTGCAAGCTTTGAGAAAGCCTACAATCGCTGAAGACGGGGACGGGTGAAGCTAAGACTAACCCTTGTTTGGCATCAGGTGAAGCCGCTAATAAAGAATTTAATAGCAGCTGTTCTGTGGCTGCTACACTCATATGCCATTGCCATTCTGCTTTTGCACATGAACTTTCGACTATGGTCGATGGATTATCGGCTAAAATTTCCCTCAGACTAGACAAGATTGATTTGTACACAGGCATTTCACCCCTTGTTTGAAGAGCAACGAACAGCGATTTGGGCAAGCCCTTCACTACTTATTATGAGGTTATAGCCATTTGTGTGCTAGTGAAAGCCGTAGAACCGAACAATAGAGCAGCAATTTCCCCTGCCTTGGCATCAACCCATCTGTTGACAGACTAACATTCTAAACTTAGGGACGATGGGAAGTAAATGAAAATAAGGCAAAACAATAGTAACGCATAATTAGTATTTGATAAAGGAATAAAAATGACTTTTAGTAAACCTTCAAACGAACACAAGCGCGCTTTTGGTGTTTTTTCGAGTCGCACAGAAGCTGAAAATGCACTCACTAAACTTAGAGATGCTGGTTTTAATATGAGTCAGGTTTCTGTGGTAGCCAAAGATGCTGAACGTGAAGGTGATATTGCTGGGGTTGAAATGCAGGAGCATCTTAGCGAAAAAGCTGCTGGTGCGGCAATTAAGGGTGCGGCAATGGGAGGTATTACTGGTTTAATTGTCGGGTTAGGGACTTTGACGATTCCTGGATTAGCTCCAATATTGTTGGTGGGTGAAGTTGCTACAACTGTAGCGACTGCGGTTGCTGGTGCAGGTATTGGCAGTTTATTAGGTGCATTGACAAGTTTAGGAATTCCCGAAGAACGAGCTACAGTCTATAATCAGCGAGTTTCCACGGGTGATTATCTAGTAATAGTAGATGGCTCAGAGCAAGAACTCCGTCATGCTGAAGACACTTTAAGAAGTTCTGGGATTCAGGAGTTTGATATTTATAATCCCTTTGGCGTTAGTCATTCTCAAAGTAACAGCCAATCCCCCGTCACCGTCGTTGATCATCGGGACGGTATTTGATTGTTTGGTTACTACCAGGTTGTATATAGCCGTTCTCATTTGTGTTAGTTATGGGGAAGCGATAACTGCAGATTTGTATTGACAAGGTTAGTAAACTCAAGCAAAGTTTGATGGTACTTTTGTTGCGATACTGAAAATAAATCGTTATGATTTGCTTGTTCAACCCACAAATGAAGTTTTGGGGATATTGCAGAACTAAACAATTTTTCTCCATGAATAAAAGGAATAATACTATCTGCTTTTCCATGAATCACCAATATTGGACATTTGATTTTTTTTATACTTGCGAGATTGGGAAATTTATCAAAAGGTAAAATCCGAAAAGGTATTATCACTTCAAAAGCCGAAGTAAATGAACTCTCAATAATTAACCCACCTACGGGTTTGCGCATCGCTAAATTTACCGCAGAACCACCACCAACTGAACGCCCCAAGACTATAATTTTTTGGGAGGGGATTTTTAAATTTTGAGTCAAATAATTGTAAGCCGTATCAATATCTTCATATGCTCCCTTTTCTGTCGGTGTACCTTCACTGGTACCGTAACCACGATAATCGTAAGCAAAGACACTAAAACCCCATGCATGTAATTCTTCTAATATGTGACTTATGTTTCCTAAATCTTCGGAATTTCCATGAGAATAAAGAATAGTATACTTAGCTTGATTGTTGGATAAGTATGTGGCTGATATTTTGGTATGCCCTCCACTTGTTAGCTGAAAAATTCTTGTATTATCCTGATAGCTAGAAGGTGGGGGCAAAAAAATCATGCTATCTGCCCGGAAATACACAAATCCAGCAAAAAAGATATAGATAAAGATTATAGATTTAACCAACCGCAGCCAAGTAAAATCACCAATTAGCAGTTTTAGTAGTTGCTGTTTATTCATGATAGCCCCTACAGTATTTGTTGTTTTGTTTTACAGAATTGGTACAACACTTATGTATTGCCAGAATGACACGCTGGAATTTCAATAACAAATTCTGTGCCTTGCCCAACTTCGCTAAAGCAGTATAATTGACCGTTGTGTTTTTCTACAATAATCTGATAACTAATAGATAAACCCAAACCTGTACCAACACCAATTGGTTTAGTGGTAAAAAATGGGTCAAATAAGCGTTTTTTTACGTCCAGAGGTATTCCTGGTCCATTATCAGCAATACGAATCGCAATTTTATCAGTTTCTAAAACTTCAGTGGAAATCTGAATTAAGGGATGAGCAATTTTTTCATTATCTTTGATTTTGTGCAGATCATTAGAGGAAAAACAGTCTTCTAAAGCATCAATAGCATTAGCAAGTAAATTCATAAACACTTGGTTAAGCTGTCCCGCATAGCACTCGACTAGTGGTAAATTGCCATAGTTTTTAATAACTTCTATTTGGGGATTATCCTGTTTGGTTTTAAGGCGATGTTGCAGAATCATGAGTGTACTGTCGATTCCCTCATGAATATCTACTGCTTTCATCTCAGCTTCGTCGTGGCGAGAGAAGCTGCGCAATGAGCGAACAATTAAGCGAATACGATCAGCCCCTACTTTCATAGAAGACAGTAGTTTTGGTAAATCTGAAACTAAGAAATCTAGATCTATGGCGTCAACTTCTTCTCTAATTTCCTCTGTGGGTTGAGGATATGCTTGCTGATAAAGTTTAAGTAAGTTTAAAATATCCTCGGTGTAACCTCTAGCATGAGCTAAGTTGCCATAAATAAAGTTTACAGGGTTGTTAATTTCATGAGCTACACCAGCAACTAGCTGTCCTAAACTGGACATTTTTTCACTTTGTACTAACTGGCTTTGCGTTGTTTTGAGTTCTTCTAATGCTTGTTCAAGTTGCTGGGCTTGTTTTTTGGCTGCGATCGCGGTTTGGTGAGTTTGAGCATAAAGTTCCGCTTGGTTAATGGCGATCGCAAGCTGATCAACCACTGCTTGCAGCAATTCTACTTCACTATCAGTCCACGGACGAGGGTTACTACAGTGACCACAAACGATCACACCAATCTCACCAGAAAGAGTTTTAATCGGCAGTGCAATTTCCGATTGGTATCCTATATATTCTAACAACTGTCGATGAATTGGCTCATTAAAAGTTGCTACATTATCTACACGAACTATTTCTTGCCTCAAAAGATTTTCAGTCACTGGTCCAACTACACTAGCAGGATAGCAACCAAGTACGCTACGGCAATTGGGATTTTTTGCTTCCTTAATTGCTTCCCAGGTAGGTGATTCCATATCTGGTTTATACCAACAGAAGCTACAGCAATCAATTTGCAATAACTGCTGAATTTCCTTGATTGCTGTTTCCACAACTGTATCCAAATCAAGGGAGTTACGAATTTGACTAGCTAGCCTATTAAGTAACTGTTCCCGCAGTGCTAATTCTCTATATTGGGCTTCTGATTGCTTACGAGCAGTTATATCCAACATGACACCATCCCAGACAAGATCGCCGTTAAATTGCTTTTCTGGTCGGGATTGAGCTTGTACCCACTTCAGTCTACCTGAAGGGGTGATGATACGATACTGGTAGTTGTGCGGTTCTAAAGTCTTATTTGACACCAATATTGACTCCTTAAACTCCGAGAGATCCTCTGGATGAAAGAGTTTAAAAAGGGAGTTGATATTTTGCTGAATCTCCTCTGGTTCTAATTCAAACAATTCATGACAACCAGCACTGACATAAGAAAAAGATTGACTGCCATTAGGATGCACTACAAATTGGTAAATCATTCCTGGCACATTAGCAGCAAGCTTTTGAAACCGTGCCTCACTTGCTCTTAATGCCTCTTCGGTACGCTTGCGTTCTGTAATCACCTCACAGAAAAAGACAGTACCGCCAATCTCCCCATTATAATCGTACCAAGGGCGGCTCTCCCATTTCACCCACTCTACAGAACCATTAATTTGGACAAAACTATCAGCCTCACCACTTTCTGTTGAACCAGCCAAACAACGGTGATGAATAGCCTTCCATTTCTCTGCCGATTCAGGAAATATCTCGTAATGACAGCAACCAATCAAGTTTTCCTGCTGTAAATTGTAGTCACATAACCACCTGCGACTGGCTGCTAAGTAGCGCATTTCGCGATCAAACATGGCAACCGCGCTGGGTGTATGCTCTAAGAACAGCCTAAATTCTAGATTATTTTGCAAGTACATAAGGGAGCAGGAAAAGGCTTGAGGCAAGCTTAAATAGCACGTGTTCAAAGTATTGGTATCTAGCAATGCCTGTAATTTAACTACCCTTTCGTAACTTCTGCTTCCGAGTTTTCTCTTAATTTTCGTCGGGCTTTATGAAAGTCACTAATATACTGATATTTGTTCTTCGCTTTGTAGCAAGGCTTTACGGGGAATCTAAGACACCTTTCATGGTGTCCAATAATTCCTTAATTGTGTAGGGCTTGGGTAAAAATGCTCGCACAGAAATACTACTAACCTTTAAAAGGTCACGATTAGAGGTGAGTCCACTCATGGCAATAATTTTGACTTTTGGATTGATTTGTTGTAGAACACGAATAGCTTTGAATCCATCTATCGAAGGCATTTGTATATCCATTAACACCAGGCTGATTTCATTTGTGTGTTGAACATAGAGTGAGAAAGCGTCAATACTATCCTTGGCAATCAGAACTTTATAATTGCACTCTTCTAAAGAGGCCTTGACAAGATCTCTCACAAATGCTTCATCATCCACAACCAGAATTAATTCCCCGTTTCCTGAGGACATTTGTAATTCATTAGATTCTGGTGATACTGATGTCTCAATAGCGCTTAAGAACACCTGAAATTGGCTACCTTTTCCTACCTCGCTAGACACGTTGACAAAACCACCGTGGTTTTTGATGATACCAATAATAGTTGAAAGTCCTAATCCTGTGCCTTTACCTGGTTCTTTGGTCGTGAAAAAGGGTTCAAAAATTCGCTCCTGAACCTCTTGTGACATACCGCATCCTGTATCCGACACGGTAACCACCACATAGTCACCTTCTTTAGCCTCTAGATTCATCCTGGCATAATTTTCATCAGCGTGGAAATTATGCGCAGAAATACTCAGGGTTCCCCCATCAGGCATAGCATCACGAGCATTAACACACAAGTTCATCAACACCTGATGGATTTGGGTGGGATCTGCCAAGACAGTCCAAAGATTTGGCGTTGCTATCTTAGTAGAGATTTCAATTGATTTGGGAAATGTGCTTTTGATTACCTGCTCAAATTCCTTAAGTAGAGATTTTAGTTGTAGGGGAATCCGCTTTCCTTGCTCACCCCGCGCAAACGACAGAATTTGCCTGACCAGTTGAGCACCGCGTTTAGAATTATCTTCTAAGATTTTCAGTAGTTGCCGATTTTGCTCATTGAGATCAGGAAGTTTCAGTGGTAGTAGTTGAGCAACTGCTAGAATAGGTGTCAATATGTTATTCAAATCGTGAGCAATTCCGCTTGCCAGGGTTCCCAAACTCTCTAACCGTTGTGCCCGGTAAAACTGAGCTTCAAGTTGTTTTTTCTCAGTAATGTTAGTATCAACGGCGAAGAAAGATTTTGGCCGTCCCATAGCATCACGCATTAGCGTCCAGTGGCTAGAGACGATTATTTCTTGACCAAATTTTGTGATTTTATTGAGTTCACCCTGCCATTCCCCTTGCTCAATAACAGTTGTGAGGGCTTCTTGTACAGATGGTGATATTTCTTTATATAAAAGTTGGCGACAGTCTTTACGAAGCACTTCTGCTCCTTGCCAACCATACATACGCTCAGCACCGGGGTTCCAGTATAATATGTGATATCCTAAATCGCAAACAAAAATCGCTTCTGTAGCAACATCAAGCAAAGCAGCCTGTTCTTGGATTTTCTCTTGTGCAAGTTTGCTCTCAGTAATATTGCGGCTGACGGTTGCCAGCCCAATTAACCCATCGTTTTTGTCTTTGATACAAAAAACACTGTAAAGCATCCATAATGCTTGCCCCGTCTTGAAATGACGGAAACGAATTTCCACTTCCGCCCGTCCCTCTCGGAAAACACGGGAGAAAAATTCATTGATGATAAAGTCTTGATCTTCAGGAAAGAAACATTCTCTGACTGATACTTTTCTATACTGGCTCTCATCGAGTCCGATGAGTTGCATACCTGCTGGGTTGAGATAGAACGGCTGAAAATTCATATCACACATACCGATAAATTCGGTACTGTTATCAGCCAGAGACACAAATCTGCGGATTTCAAGGTCGGCTTGTCGCTGTTCTATCAAGTCAGCAGCTTGACGTGCTAGCAAATCCAGAAAACGCAGTTCGCGATCGCTTAGTCTGTGGTGGTTGCGCCAGTGAGTTGAAACCATACCGATCAGTTTGCCCGAGCGAGAGATCAGCGGTGTTGACTGGGCACAAAAGTACCCGGTTTTGACAAATATTCGCAGATAGCCCTTTGGATCCTCGCTTTCTGGGACGTCGAAATGAATGAATGATCGCTCACCCGTTGCCAGGGCAATGCCACAGGATATGTTGAAACTAGTGTCAACCCGAGCGAAATGTTCGATCATAGTGCAGTCTAAGTTCTGTGATGCAAGTATCACGAGTTCTTGTGTGACTTCATCCAGAATCTGGAAACAACCAGCATCCGCCTTCATTAGCACGATGGCAGCCGTTACAATCTCGTCGTAAAGTACCTGAATGTTGTCTTCGGAGATCAGCCGTGTACTGAGATCGCGCAACAGTTGCGTATCTTTCAAGTCTTGAGCCACTGCAGCTTCAGCGCGGGCACGTTCAAGACGAGGGAAAGTTCGATTTGTGACTTCGCCAATTAACTCGATTTCGCTTTCGCTCCAATCACGAGCGACGGAATCATGAACCGTGAACAGATATTTCCATTCACCGTCGCGATGAAAAGGAACGGTTACATAAGCATAAATCTGTAAAGCAGCGTAGCGATCCTTGTTGGTGCGTGGATCGGTTTGAGTGTTGCGGATGATTACAGTTTCCCCAGAACGTGCTGCTCGCTGAAATTCATCATTAATAAAGTCGGAGAGCCGATGAACGCCCATTAAGTCTAGTGTACCTGCCGTATGCCAAGTGTATTCAACAATAGCCTGATCTTCCACCTCATTGATCTCAGCTAAAAAGCACCCGGAAATGCCAAGATAAGTACCAACTTTTGCGCCAACCGTGTGCATAATATCCTCGGCAGACGACAGACGCGATAAATCTTCAGCAATTTCGGCTAAGAAGGCAGCGTTCGCTTCGCGGCATTTACGCTCAGTGATATCAAACAGCATACCGATCATCCGCACTGCTTTACCCGACTCATCGTACAGTCCTCGACCCCTAGCCATTAACCAGTGATGGCTACCATCGGGATAAATCACCCGGTATTCAAGTTTAAAGTCTTTTTGGTGATCAAGAGCATGGTTAAGTGCCTGCTCAACTTGGTCAATATCTTCAGGATGGACGCGATCGCGCCATGTTTGATAGCCAGATTCAACAGAGTTCGGTATTAAACCCAGCAAATAATAAAGGTTGTCGTTCCAGATTATTTCACCTGTAGTGATATTCCAGTCCCAAAAACCAGTGTGGGTCAAATCTAGAACAAGCCTGCGCTGTTCTTCACTCCTGCGTAGCTTTTGTTCTGCCTGTTTGCGCTCGCTAATGTCTTGTCCGATGCCAATAATAGTACCATCTGTTAAGCGGATATTAGCCCAAGTAGTATCGATGATTCGACCGTCTCGCGTGCGAGTCTTAAACTCGCCCCATTGTCGCTCTCCCGCCGCGATAAAGTCTAAGACGTAGCGGCGATATTGCGGATTAGGATAGAATTCTGGTACCATGTCACGCCCTTGGATCTCCTGAACGCGCCAGCCGAGAACCGTTTCCCATTCACGATTTGCCCATTGAATACGCCCATTGGAGTTGAGCAGCACCACCATTACCGGGACATGATCGAAAATAGTCTGGAGGAGTTCATTTTTTTGTTGCAGAGCGTGACGGCTTATAGCCAGTACTTCATTTTGCTGGCGCAGTTCCTCTTGAGTAACCTGTAGTTCTTCTAGGGTTCTTCGTAATTCCTGGTTGGTTTTTTGGAGTTCACTGGTTCGGTGTTGCACTCGTTTTTCTAACTCTGAGTTAGCTTCTTGCAGTGCTGCTTGAGTTTGTTTGAGAACCCTAATATTTTGAATTCTCTTATCTAACTGCCGAGTCCGGTGAGTTTTTTCTAATAAATTTTCAACAGACTTTATGAAGTTTAATTTTGTTGTACTTTTTTTTACTAGGTAATCAGCAGCACCACTTTTCATTGCTTGTACTGCTATCCGTTCATTTCCCCGATTTGTTAGTATGATCACCGGAGGTTTTGTTTGAGAAAACTCTCTTTTCAAACTATTGAGAAACTTTAGCGCATCAATATCTGGCAGCAGATAATCCGTTACAATGACATCTGGAAGTTCCTGCTGACATAATAAGAGTGCTTGTTCCCCAGTATCTGCCTCTAAAATCCTGTAGTTTTGTTGTTGATTGTCTAAAAGGTAGCTTCGATATATTTCTCGGTCTTTCAGGCAGTCATCAACAAGCAAGATTTTAACTGTAATTAAAGTCACTTCGTCTCCACTGTTTTTACCAGGAAAATTCGGGAGATAAACTAGCCGATCTCCGATAAACTAGCAGCTACTAAAATTTGTTTCGCTATAGATCGCATGTTTTTACAGCCTTCTATTAAAATAACGGAAAAAATATGCGTTGGGTTTAGATAGTTTGATATGTTTCACAAAAGTTTATTTTGTGTGTTTTCTTGTTTATTTTAAATAAGTGCGATTACGCAAAGCGCAGCGCGGGAAGCGATTGCTCAGTGCTGAGCGCAGCGCCGAGCAATCGCGAAACTTAGCTTCGTACTTCTAGGATTCTGCCTTTACCGAAGCCAAATCAAATTTAGATATGTTGAGTTCAATTACATTTTGTAACCTAGAAAGAACAAAGGTTTTATCCAAGTAGGAAAGTAAAGCACCTGCTTTTGGTCCACGTTCCTTACCCACAAAAGATAAGTACACAGCTTTAAAAGCATTAGCCTGTGGAATTTCTAACTCTTTTGAAGTACTAAAAAGAGTCGTCTGAAGTTCTTCACTGTTCCAGTTTGTAACTTTGTCCAAATTTTGTGCTAACTTTTCAAGGTACAAAACCTGTTGTTCAGTTAATTCTTTAGCTTTAGCTGGCGTCTGGTCAAGATAAATAACTAACTTTTCTTCCTCATCTGCATAATCTTGTAGCCATTTTTTAGCAGAAGCTATCCTTTGATTTATAATTTCCCAATCGAACTCAGTTAGAGGCTTAGCACTCCGCTTCTCTATTTCCTCTTTAATATCGAGGTGTGGAATTTGCAATAGGGAAATCAAGGTACTAAAATCAAAAGGATTATAAGTTTTGATCTCATCTCCTAGCTGCGCGTAGAATAGAGGCATAAAATCCTCACTCAATTCTGAATTTCCAGATTTAGCTTCTACGTTAGCTTCATACTTTTCAATCAAAGTATCGTAGTCTCGGAAAAGACGAGTGATGGTTTCGTAATTTGGGGCAAAGTTGATAACTGAACGGGGTTGAGTCCGTAGCATCAAAAAGCGTAATAACTCAGGGGGTAGTAGCTCAGCAATTTCTTTTGCACTGGAACCAACACCCTTAGAAGAACTCATTTTAGTTCCATTTACGAGGATGAACTCATAAGGAGAATGAAATGGCGGTTGTTTTTTTAACACTTTACGACAAATAGCATTTGCCACATCTCTTGAACCACCTTTTTGTGAATGATCCTTACCCGCCATCTCGATGGTTACACCCAACAAATCCCATTTAGCAACCCATTCTACCTTCCAAGGCAGCTTACCATTGCCATCAAAGGGTGAAACCCAACCAGAATGACCACAACCTTGTACCCAGTTAGTTGCATCCGGCTTGCAAGTATAAAAGACTTGTGAGCCATTATAGTCTGTCACAGAGGTAGTCGCTATTTTGCCACAATTTTCGCAGATCACTTGAAACGGATACCAGTTACTTGGGCGATCTGCTTTGCTCACCTCTTTATAAGCTTCTCGAACCAGGTGAGCATTTTTGAGGAAAATATCAATATAGTGGTTAAGCTGCCCAGAGCGATAGAGATCGCGCAAATAGTAAACTTCTGGTTTTACCCCCAAATATTGAAAGACTTCTAGAAATTCGCCTATGAAATATTTGGCATAATCACTAGCTGTATCGTCTGGGGAAGGCACATTACACAATGGAAAGCCAAGATAAGGAGCAAATTTTTCTTGGTTTAGGTACTTAGGAACGGTATCGAGCGCGTCGTAGTCGTCAACACCATACGAAAACTTTACGGGCTTACCTGCGTGTTTCAAGGCACGGTAAATAACGTCATGTATAATGACACCACGCAGTGATCCTACGTGTACTCTTCCAGAGGGAGTCTTTGAATCATTAACTATTTCGTGCCCTTTTGCATCAGCAGCGATTTTATCAGCCCAAAACATTGTTTAACATCATCTTTAACAGTTCCCTTATTTTAACTCGACCCTCGATGGCGTAGAAGCATCGCTCAATTTTTTAAGCCAAAGATACTACTACAGCGCGGCGTAAATAAAGCAACCATTTCAAACAGGCAAAAGCCTTGATATATAATACTTTTGACTTTTGACTTTTGACTTTTGACTTTCGCGCAGCGGTGCTATCCATTAGTGAGAAAATAATTTTGCACAATTTGCAAGATTCGTTCTGCTGCATGACCATTCCCAAAGGGATTGATAGCATTTGCCATTGCTTCATAAGCGCTGGGATCACTTAATAATTGAGCAGTAGTTGCAACTATTTGTTCTGGTGTTGTTCCTACAAGTTTGGCTGTACCCGCAGCTACAGCTTCTGGTCTTTCAGTAGTTTCTCGCAGAACTAGCACGGGTTTTCCTAGACTAGGTGCTTCTTCTTGCAAGCCTCCAGAGTCAGTGAGTAGGAGATGCGATCGCATAATCGCACCTACCAATTCCCCATAATCTAAAGGTTCTGTTAAGAAAATCCGAGAATGATTACCCAAAAGTTTTTGCAAAGGTTCCCGCACAGTAGGATTGCGGTGCAATGGTAACAATAATGCTGTATCAGGAAACTTATCAAGTATCTGTAAAAAGCCCTCAGCAATCCCTTGTAGTGGCTGTCCCCAATTTTCACGGCGATGAACTGTCGCAAGCATTACACGGTATTTTTCCCACTCTAATCCCGGTATACGACAGCTAGGAACGCTTGCTGCCACACTTAGGAGTGCGTCAATCACCGTGTTACCTGTAAGATGGATCTCACCTAAAACTCCAGAACGTTGTAAGTTTTCTACAGCTAAGGGAGTTGGTGCAAAGTGCAGTTGTGTGAGTTGAGAAATCAATCGGCGATTAGCTTCTTCTGGATAAGGATTGAATAAATCATTAGTTCTTAAGCCCGCTTCTACATGCCCAACAGGAATTTTGTGATAAAACGCTGCTAATGTTGCAGCAAAAGCTGTTGTTGTATCTCCCTGGACTAGCACTAAATCTGGCTTGCTCTCTTCAAATAATTCTTCCAAACCTTGTAAGCTACGGCAAGTAATATCACTTAAAGATTGCTTTGGCTGCATAATTTTCAAGTCTGAGTTTGCCTGCAAGTTAAATAACTGCATCACTTGCTCAACCATCTCACGATGTTGTCCTGTTAAGATAACTTGCAACTGAAAATCTTGCGAGTCTTGAAACTTCTGAATCACCGGAGCTAGCTTAATCGCTTCGGGTCTAGTGCCTAATATAATGTAAATCAGTTTCGTCATTTAGATTTTAGTGCGAGCCGGAAAGCTCGCTTGTCATAGTACGTGAGCAAGATGCTCACACTACCAGATTATAAGAAAAATGCAGAAAACCCTTGAGGAACAGGTGCATAGCACCGTATTCCGTACTTCAGGCAAGGGATGAATGCTAGCTGAACCCTTTAGGGTTCCGTCATGGTTGATTTTTTTGGCTCTGGA
>JAESFG010000456.1_pt1 | contig 32768 bp, 23 predicted proteins | sample 9269371 | NCBI WGS metagenome assembly JAESFG01 (sample SAMN14506227, study PRJNA617093) | algae metagenome | isolation source: Aetokthonos hydrillicola CCALA 1050 (B3-Florida) and co-occurring... | place: USA: South Carolina | collected 2013-01-01 | reverse complement strand
CGCGGTCTGTGCGAAAATGTGTCCAGTTCGGGTCTTGTGAACCTATATCGACATAGCCTGTACCTGTATTTATTCGTAGTGCGCCCGACTGGTTTCCACGAATTGCACCGTTGAGATGAAGTTTTTCTTGGGGTATGTCTATACCAATACCGACGTTACCATTACTATGCAACAAAGTCATTTGGGTGACGCCATGAGTTTGCAGTGACAAGTTGGTATTCGCATCACTACCAATCAACCCTGTAGCAATGGTAATCCCTTTGTCGAATAAATAGCGATCGCGGTCTGTGCGAAAATGGGTCCAGTTCGGGTCTTGTGAACCTATATCGACATAGCCTGTACCTGTATTTATTCGTAGTGCGCCCGACTGGTTTCCGCGAATTGCACCGTTGAGATGAAGTTTTTCTTGGGGTGTGTCTATACCAATACCGACGTTACCATTACTATGCAACAAAGTCATTTGGGTGACGCCATGAGTTTGCAGTGACAAGTTGGTATTCGCATCACTACCAATCAACCCTGTAGCAATGGTAATCCCTTTGTCGAATAAATAGCGATCGCGGTCTGTGCGAAAATGTGTCCAGTTCGGGTCTTGTGAACCTATATCGACATAGCCTGTACCTGTATTTATTCGTAGTGCGCCCGACTGGTTTCCACGAATTGCACCGTTGAGATGAAGTTTTTCTTGGGGTATGTCTATACCAATACCGACGTTACCATTACTATGCAACAAAGTCATTTGGGTGACGCCATGAGTTTGCAGTGACAAGTTGGTATTCGCATCACTACCAATCAACCCTGTAGCAATGGTAATCCCTTTGTCGAATAAATAGCGATCGCGGTCTGTGCGAAAATGTGTCCAGTTCGGGTCTTGTGAACCTATATCGACATAGCCTGTACCTGTATTTATTCGTAGTGCGCCCGACTGGTTTCCACGAATTGCACCGTTGAGATGAAGTTTTTCGTGGGGTATGTCTATACCAATACCGATTTGCCCTGTTTCGGTAATAATTAGTTGAGTCTGTTTTTTACTGTCTAAAAAACTAGCGATATTTGCTAAATCAAAGGTATTTTCTACCTGTAATCTTGCTAGTGGTGTGAGTGTACCTATGCCTAATTTGGCCGGGATATATTGACCTTGTTCATATTTACCAGCGATGTATAAATTTCCGGTCATTGTATCGCCAGTTTTATCTAAACAGCGTATTAAAGGCGGGAATTTTTGTGTATATTCTTGCGTTTGTGAAAATTCTTCCTTCTCATTGAACTGCAACAATACTAAGGGGAAATAATCATGTTTAATGCCTAATGGTAATTGTTGACTATCTAACCACTCAATATTATTAGTATTACTATTGCTTGTATTTCGTACAGGAATCAGCCAATAGTCGCCTGTTTGAAATAGAGAATTGTTTTCTGAAGCAAATTTGATTTTAATTCCTTGTTCGATTTCCCATTCGTCAGCAAGAGTGGCAATTTCTGAATTTTTATTATCCCAACCGCGTATTTTTAATTTTTGTTGCGCCAGCGCTGCATCGAGGGGATCACCTAATATTTCTAGTTTATTTCCAGAAACACTTTGTAACTGAACTAAACGCCCTGGTTGATTATTTAATTCTTGTACTTCATCAATAATTTCCACCCATTGTCCTGCTTCAAATGATTGGGTAGATTCGCTTCCCGTGCTGTTGAGGGTGATAGTTTTGGCAACAATTTTAGCAATAGTTCTTACTAAGGTAGCATTATTCCGCGACCATTTAAAAGTGGCTGTTCCTAAAGCACCAGGTTGATGAATTTCCACACGATATAAAAAATTTTCCGACCCTGTATATTTACCACTAACGTTGAGATAGACTTGACGTTTTTCGGGGTTAGCACGCTCTAACTTTTGTTGGAGTAAATCTCCTGGTTTTTTATCTGCGGATGGTTTTTCTAAACCTATTTCTAAGAGTCTTACTTGCCATATTGTTTTGCTACGAGTGCTAGTATCTAACCCACCTAAAGCTACTTCTTGAATATTAGGATCATCAACAGCAGTAATATGACGTTGCCATACATCTAAATATGCGAGATAGTATGCAGCTTTTTTAAGTCCACCAATATCTGATACAATAGCACTAGGGTGGTCATCTTGCTGGGTATATTTAACTTCTTTTTCTAACTCGCAGAGAATCCCATTTACATAAACGTGTCCTGGGGAAATTCGCAAATCTTTACCATCAGGAGTAATTTGAAAACCACCTGTAGTTTTCGAGACACCATAACCGCCAATCATGTCTTGAGATTGAGATTGACGCAGATAATTCTGAATATTAATCATCTCGTTCCAGTCAGCGTCTAATTGCAACCGTCCCTGCTGCATCCATACGCTGTTGTAATGTTTTTGTGGTTGAAAAGTAAACCGTGTAAAATCGCCTTTCATAATTTCCTCTCTCAAGTTTCGTAAAAAATACCCAATTCTAGTCCAAAACGCAGATACTCTTTGAGGCTAGCTTGTAAACTCACCTCACGCTGTGCATTTTTTAGATAATTAAAAGCACCCATTTCTGCACCGTTTTCTGCTCCAGTGCGAATTTCTGGGCTACATAATTGGCTCAGTTGGGCATAATTAGGATCACCATAGTCTTGAGATGAGAAACTAGGTTGTAACCTTCTGAGGAAAAGCATTTTTTCTTCCACATTATTTAAGCCTTGATTGACTGACAACCAATTATTGTTATCTTCGTCGTAGCGTAAAATACTACCGACAGCAGTCCCAGCAAATACTATACTTTCTTGATTATTTTGCTGGATAGCTAAGGTGGTAATCCCACCAGATAGGGAAATGGCATTTTTTAAGTCCCAACTTCTACCATTATCAATTGAAGCAAATATATTGCCATCAGTTGTACCAGCTAAAAGATAGTTAATATTAAAGCTGGTATCTGGAGATAAATCGTTACTAAAAGCAATGTCTATTGTCAAGAGGTTATTCGGCGAATTACGATCAATAGAGGTGACAGTCTTATTTTCATTATTTACAGTGATGCAACTACCTTTTGCTAATTGTTGCTGAAAAATTGTACCATCACCGATAAGTTTATTGCCTTCACTCTTAATTGTTCCCTGACCTTTTTTGCTATATACTACCAGTGCTGTAATATCTATATTGGTTAAACCGACGTTGATTTGCTGCCACTGTTCATAATCACTTTCAAAACGGAAGATACCGCCGCCAGTTGTCCCAACGAATATTTGTCCGTTATTTTGATTGATAGTTAAGGTGGTAACGTAAAGATGCGTTAAGTTGCGATTCATTGCTAACCAAGAATCACCATTATTTATGGAACGGAATACACCACCGCCAAATGTCCCGACAAATATTTCTTGGGTGTTGATATTGACGACGCAAGCGGTGATGTTTTGATTTTTTAAATCGGGATTAATTTGTTCCCAATTATTCCCATTATCTTGGGAACGGAATAACCCATTACCAGATGTACCCGCAAATAGTAAGCTATGATTCTGATGAGACATCAGGACTGTGATATCTGTATTAACTCCTTGATTTTCTAAACCAGGGATATTAGATGTCCAACTATCACCGTTATTGCTGGAGTGAAAAATTCTGCCGCCAGTTGTGCCAGCAAATAAAGTATTGTTGTGAATGACTAAGGCAGTAATATTGATGTCAAGTAAAAGATTTTTGATTCTAAAACTTGTGGGGAGTAAATCTTGTTTAAAGGCAGTATCGATTGTTAAAGCTTGAGCATCATTTAAGGATATCACTGTTTTAGTTTCATTTGCGATAACTAAGCGATCGCCTTTTTGCAACTCCACTAAAAATCTTGTGCCAATACCAGTTATGCTTGTACCCTTGCTGCTAATCGTCCCCGTTCCCGTTTTAGCATCACTATAAATTGGGGTGAGATTAGCATCATTCAAACCTTGATTTACTGGTATCCATTTGTCATTTTGAGCACGGAAGACACCGTTACCGGCTGTACCTGCAAATATATCTGTGGTGCTGATAGCTAAAGCAGTAATCCCGGCTGGTAAATTGGGGATGGTAGCCAGTGCTAAATCTGGCTGACAACGGTAGCGACTAGGAGTGCGAGAATCGTTGGGGAAGTAACAAAAGCGCATACAGCCGTCTTGCTGACGCAGTACTGTGAGTTTCTCTAAAAATAAGCTGTTACTGGCTTCTAAACTGCGGAGGGTAGTTGCACCAAAAATAGTTGTAGTTGTAATCTCTGCATGGGTGTCAAAAGCAGTGATTGCTGTTTGCTTGTATCCCCTATCGATAATGCTGTCTACAATTTCTAAATGTGGTACAGTATCGGCGATATTAATTGCCCCACAGATACTATTATCAATGGCGATCGCTAAATTACTGTTGTTTTTTTCTAAAGCAATATCTACTGATGTCCAACAATCCCCTTGTTTATCATTACTATCATCGGGTAATTCTGGGCATTCCCATTGACTGAGAATGTCTTGTAAAGTCATAAGGAAACGTGCTACTTGTTGCTTGGCTAATTGAAATAACTGCATCAGCACATTTTGTGACTTCTGACTATCCACTCCTACGCCAATTTGCAAAACTTTCTGGATGAGATTGAAGCAGTAAATTACCAACACAATTAAAGAGAAGCCATCATCATCTTCTGTTGGTGTCTCGGAAATTTGCTCCTGCTTGCGTTTGACAATTATGCCTCCATTTTGTGGTACTACAGTGCAATTGCTAATAGTTAATCTTCTGAGATTTCCTGGTAAGACTGTGACTTTACCAGCTAATAAAAGACCATTCAACGTTAACTTACCAGGATTAACGTTATTTTTGGCAATCCCCTCTATCAACAAATTCCCTGCTAAGTGTGGACGGTATTCACTAGCCGCAATAATTTGTAAATGCTTATCTGCGGGAATGCGAAGTGTCAGATTACCTCGATAAGTTTGGTTAGTTTTTAAAGTAATCACTCCGATTTCTTCATCACGAACTAGAGAAACTTTACCTTTGAGGGTCAGATACACAAGCCAGTTGGGACAGTTGTTGGTGTTGAGAATATCTAGGGTTGTAGAAGCACCATTTTCTAACTGAATTAGCTTGGCTTGACTGTTAATAGCTTTACCAGCAGATACAGCTATTAAATGTAAATCATGCTGATAATCAACTACCAAACCACTCACGATTCCGGGTTGAAATTGGGAACGTACTTCTCGACTCAATTTTTCAATTTTTCCTTGGGAATCGATAATTAGACGCGCCAAAGGAATAGATAGAGAAGGTACATTAGTTGAGTTGGGGATAACTTGAATTTCCCATTTTGGTTCTGTCGGCGCTTTTTTGTAAGAAATGAGCAATAATACAGTTTGATTAGCGTAAGTTTTGAGATTAACTCGGTACTTGATTTTTAAATCTATAAGTTGTCCTTGGGAATCTACTGCTTTACCAGGGTTAACTATAACCTCACTTGTTAGCGGAGCAGATATCACAGTTAAACCTGTAAAAATCCCAGGTTGCAACTGCGGAGTTACTTGCATAATTGCCCTGTCTGAGTTAATCGCTAAACGTCCCAGAGGGATGTAGAATAATTCTTGGCAATATTCCCAAATTTGGACATTTTTGTTCCAACTTTGGACTGCTGTTAACAGAGGATTTTTATCATCACTTGAAGAATTTGCATCTATATTCCAAGCAATGCGGCTTTGTGTGGGAGATATACTACTATTTATAGACAGACTTCTATCATAAGAACCACCGCCAATATCACCACTAAACGCATAAGAATAATTGACGTTGACAATATTTGGTTGCTGACGAAATACGATTCTGCCCAATTCGGGATCTACTGCTACTTTTACTTGATAAGTGCTACCATCAAATTTTTTATAATGAGTATCAGGTGGTAATTTCCAGTTGGTTAAATCATCGATATAAATCTCTGGCGGTGCGATTAAATTACTATTTTCAAATATTTCAAAAACAGGCTGATCCCGAACAAAGTAACCCTCAATATCTGGTGACTTATTTTCTTTTGCTAATAATTGACGAATCTGATCTATTTCCTGTGCTAATGCAGTCCGTCGTAGCTTTCCTGGTACATTAACTTCTTGCGCCAAACTGGTGATTTCGGTTTCTGTTTGGGGTTGGTTAAAGAGGGGAATTGAATTACCCAAAGGACTGAAAGTATAACACTGTCCTTTGAGTGTGTTGTCTACAACTGTTTTATCAAGATGTGCTGTCACCTTTTCTAAAGGATAGCTTTTTAAACGCCAGAGATATATACCAATGTTAGAGATATTATAGTTACCCCGGTTCTTCCCAGAGTTTCTAATATCAATTGTGTAAGCGTTATTAGTTGCAAAAGGAGTATTTACAACTTGAGAATTTCGCACATCTACAGTCACAGATCCCAAACGAGGATTATTAATGTTTTGCGTAGTACCAATAAACTTAAAAAATTCTACTACCCTAGCTCGCCAGTCAGTAATATCTACTACCAATTGCTCAAGCACCGGTACAGTACCCTTCCGCGATCGATAGGCTATAGTATTGGCTACATAAGCACGTCGCTCTTGTCCAGAAGTACGCAAACTGTCGGTGTAGAACTTCACATCTAATAAATCGCCAATGTAAGGAACGACCCAGCGATCACAAGTCTCAATAAACCAATTTTCATATAAATTTTCAATATCTGATTCAATTAGTAATATTTCTTGTTCAATGACACCCAATAAAGCCTGTAAAGGATAACCTTGTAGTTCATCACGGATGCGATAAATTGCTGGGAGTAGTTTGTATAGATTTTCGTTATCACCTTGATTCATAAATGTTTTGTTGCTTGTAATTAATTTATATAATTAATTTATAATTTAGTGGGCATTACCACTCTACATAATTTCATAACTTAATTTAATTCCTTCAGTATGCAGCAACAACAATTGTGCTGGTAAAATTTGGTCTTTTGCTTCATTCCAATCAGCTTTGTTCGCCAATAAAATATCCTCCAAAGTTTTACTTAAATTTTGTCGATAAAGAGCATCCACAGCCACAGCAATCACACCAGGAATATTTTGCATAGTTGCAATTACCTCTGATGCAGTGACAGATTGTCCAAAATCACGTTTAGCAAAAGCAAATCTTGCTAACAAAGCAGTGCGAACATTTTCTAAAACAGTTATTGGTTGACGCTTGCTATCGATCACAATTTTGGCTGCCACATTAAATAGTAAAGCTTGATAAGAATCTACCTCAACCACCACGCCCATTGGATCTCTGGCTGCGTCAATTGCTTTCACTAAGTTTTGATACAGACTAGAATCTGTTCGCACCTCGTCCCCACCCATCGCTGCTACAGTAATATGTATGATCCTAGTGGCGCGGTTTTGTAATAGCCTGGCTTGGGCTTTACCAATACCACCAAAAGCGCGGGTAAAGTCTTCAAAGTCTTGTAGTGATACAATTCTGTCAAGAGTCCGCACAGTTAAGGGGGCGCTGGTACGGGCTTCTTCCATTGGTTCGCGGGATGCACCACCAGTGGCTGGTAAGGGGTTAGTGACTTCCTTCAGAGCCAATGGTCTTTTTTTGAGTAAACTTAGTCTATCTTGGGGTAAATTTCCTCCCAAGCCAATACCACTGCGGTAAATCGCTAGCACGTTTTCCACACCACTAGGGAGACGCGCACCTTTTTTCCCATCGCCAAAGATGACTGCGGTTGTGCCATCATCATCAATTCGGGTAATGTATTTTTGTTCAGTGGGAGTTAGTTCGTATAAAGAAGCTGCCTCTAGCCAAAGCACACCATCGACAAATACCTGTAAAGTACTCTGGTTACCACTGGGGGTAGTGGCTGAAATATAAGTCAGGGGTGGTTTTTGCAAAATGAAGGTTTGATTTGCCAAAGTTCCGTCACCACTACCCAACACTTCTTCGATGGTTTCGCCGTGATTTGCAGCCACAACATTAGCATAAATCGTTGTGGTTGCTGGGTCGTAACTATTTTGCAATGACTGTTGTAAAATCAGGATGGGTAATTTTTGATTATCTGGCGGTGTGTTAATGACAGCAATTTCGCTGACTGTCGCATCTTCTTTGTTGGCTGGAAGTAAAGTCATATCCTCTGGTTCGAGAATTTCTAGAGAACCGACAAAACCATTTTTATCTATTAATTTCCATGTGGCGCTTTGTGATGGAGAAAACAGTTGTAGGGAGTCGCCAATTTTCAACTCAGCCGAAGACATCCCATCAAATGCAGCCAAAATACCCACGCCCCCAGCATAAATGTTATCGTCATGAATAGCGATCGCACGCACATCGATACTCTTCAAACCATTGTTAAGCTGTTGCCAACCTGTAGAATCATCAATGTAACGGAACACGCCACTCATATCTGTACCTACATAAGCATCATCTGTACCTTGTTTAATTGCCAAGCAACGAATATGCACATCATTAAGATTAGTATTAATTGGTAGCCACTCATCCCAAGTATCACCATTCTTCTTGGTGCGAAACACGCCACTATTAGCAGTTCCCGCCAAAATATCACCGCTATGATTGGTCCCTAACGCAGAAATATTCGTCTGTTGTAATACTTGCTGCCAACTGCTACCCTCATCAGAGGAACGGTATACCCCTTGATTTGTCCCAGCAAAAAGAAAACCTCCTGTATATAGTAAAGAGGTGATTTCTACATTTATTAAAAAAGTAGCGATCGCATTCCAATTGCTGCCATTATTTTGAGATATAAAAATACTACCTGATGTAGCTGCAAAAATGTTGTCATCATCAGCAGTCAAGGCAATAATATTTTGATTCGCCAAACCAGTATTAGTTTCCTCCCAAGTTTCACCATGATTTTGAGAACGAAAAATGCCCGTACTAGCAGTAGCAGCAAACATAGTACCATTAGTAATTATCAAATCTGGAATATTTTTATTCTTTAAATCATCAAATGGTTCCCACTTCTCCCCATTAACTGCAAATTTCAAAGCACCACTTTCAGTTCCAGCAAACAAATTTCCCTCAACATCACTGACAAGTATCTGTACAACCGTATTTGTCAAACTTTGATTTTTGCGTAGCCATTTACCATCCTTCGTGAAGGAAAATACACCACCGACATTGTTGATTTGAACCCGAATCCGCTTCCCACTAAACAACAATACTTTATCTGGTCGCAACCCAGGAACAAATTCTTTGAGATAAATTTTATTGTTACTGATGGGGTCATTAAAAATCTGCTGTTGCTGTATTTTAACTGTTAGTTGTTCCTCTGCTAAATTTAATTGTTCACTCACAGCTAAAACAGTTGTGCGTCGGAGAGGAAAATCACTAGGATTTACTTTTGTATTGACGGAAACTTGCGTAACCTTACTTTCCAACCCGTAATCTCTCCGCGAAACCGTCGCCACACTCTCAACTATCAACGGTTGTGCTTGAGTTCCATCTTCTTTTAATAGAACCATCCAACTTTGTGCTAATATCCTCGGATATAAAGTATCTAAATCCAATAGTTGTTTTGCATTATTAGCTGCTGGCTGAATTTGAAAATTCTTCCATTCACCATCTGCATCTTCCACAAAACCAGCAAATACATTCCCCGCAAATACATTGTTGGCTGTACCAGAAACACTCCCCGTACCAGTTTTAACACCAACAGCCAGGGAAGTTACATCTACATTTTGAGGATTTGTTGTCACATCTTGCCAACTATTCCCATGATCTGTAGAAACAAAAACCCCGCCTTTTGTCCCCGCGAATATATATCGTAAACCATCATGCTCGTAAGTTGTCAAACTCCGAACTATCGGTTTAGTTGTAAAGACTTGATCCCAATTATCCCCTAAATTTGGCGACCGATATACACCACCATTTGTTGCCACAAAAATATATGTACCACCGAGAGAAAATGCCGTGTTAGGAGCAAAGTTGCTGCTAAACTGAGCATCAATTACAAATTGAGTATCACTATTTATTTTAACTACTGTCCGCGCTTCATTGCCAACAGTAATAATATCGCCTGGGTGGAGATTAGCAGTGGAGAAAGGTACATCAAAATTAACAGTTATCTCATTACTAGAAATTGTGCCGATACCAACTCGACGGGGAATTGTATAAGTAATGATAGAGTAAACAGACTTGGTTGTTAAATTTTTGGGGTTCCAAGTTTCCCCTAAATCGTCTGAACGATAAACACCATTATCAGTCCCAGCGAAAATGAAATTACGATCCATGAAAAAGGCAGTACCAGCAGATAAATCTGGACTGAAAGCTTTATCTACTGTTAATTCATTCTTACTCTTAATACTCGTTATCTTTTTCGTTTGATTCGCTGCTGTGATAAAATTACCTACTGCAAACTGTTGCTGAAAATCTGTGTCTGAATTACCTGTGACTGTAGTATCTTTACTCGAAATTGTTCCTTTTGCTGGAGCTAGTTTCGTGTAAACTAATAAAGAACGCACAACTTGATTTTCTAATTTATTTAAATCCCAATTCTTCCCCTGATCTTGGGAACGATATACACCCTTATCTGTGCCAATAAAAATATAGTTATTATAAGTCGCCAACGATCGCACAACTGTATTCGGCAACCCAGTATTACTCGACTCCCAACTATTAGTACCTGTAGATTTGATACCGATAGTTCCCACACTCAAATTAGACCAATTTTCGCCATCATCTTTAGAAGAAAACACCCCACCATTAGGAGTTCCAGCAAAAATATAACCATCTGTATTGATATAAAGTTGCTGAATATTTAAGTTTGTTAAATTAATATTGACAGGCTGCCAGTTTTGACCATTATCTTGAGAGCGAAAAATTCCATTACCCGCCGTACCAGCGAAAATACTACCGCTTTTTTGATTAAAAGCCAGACAGCGAATATCTAAATTAGCTAACCCATCATTACTTGGTGTCCAACTCGCGCCATTGTTAGCAGTACAAAAAACACCACCCTTAATTGTCCCAGCAAAAGCACGCTTAATTTCGTTCGGCATATCCCCCCATTTAGGAGCATTCGCACCAAACAACGCCGCTTTCTGGCGGAAGGCGAAAACTAAAGGTTTACGCAGTGGTTTATCAATTGTTGATAATAATCCTTGATTCCAAGTAACTGCTGTATAACCCGCCTCTGGAATAACTATAACCGTTGCCAAGGTGAGCAAATACCAACACTCATGGGGGCGTTCTTCATCAATGAGCAGCAGGCGATCGCCCGCTTGTAATTGTGTATTTATACCTTGTAAATAAATTATCTCTGTGTTAACACTAATATCCTGCTGCCGAGTCAACCTGGGCTTTAAAGCGTTCCACTCAACACGGGCAATCATTTCCGCGCTAGTTTCAAAAGTCTGGGGTAATTCTCCCTCCCCAGGCAAACTATCAACTGGTGTACCTTTAACTACGGTTGCTACCCCAGGGCTACTTGGAGTGTCCTCCACGGTAAACGCCAACCAAGTGCTAGCAGCCACACCAGGATCAAGCTCATAACCAATACTCCGCACTAATTCGACCACAGATAATTCTTCTGTAGCCGTTTTCAGAAAGCCTTCATTAGCAATCCGTTCTTGATAAAAAGTTAGCACATCAGCCACAACAGCCCAAGCATCCAAAATGGCGATCGCTGGATCATCATCAGCACGGGTATTTAATTTTGCTAGGGGTCGATCTTTTGCATCTTCTGGATTACCCTGAGCCTTAGGTAAATTCGCTAACATCCGTCGGCGAAAACTTGCCCAGTCACCAATGCGATAATTGATAGCAGGTAAACCGGGACGATTATTTAAAGACAAAGGCTGATGGTTACTATTCATAATCCACCCTCCATCTCAAATTCAATTTTGCCATTCTGCGGTGTCCTGAGATCATTATCCACACGGGCAATTTCCAAGCGATTCAAACTAATCTTACCAGCTTTGATATTATCGGCTGTAGACTGCCCCCAGCGTTGAAAACGTTGTATAGTTACCGAAACCACACCCGCTACTTCCATCGCCCTGGTAATCACCTGACTTAAATACACAGGTTGAGCAAAACCCAAGTTATCGGGGTGAAAAAAACCTAATTGTCGGTTGGGTAAAATCCGGTTACTAAAGGTGTTCTGCAATGCTTCCTTGACTTGAGAGTTAAAATAATCAGGAGCAACTTGAATTTTCAACCCAATATCCAAACCCACAAATATCGGACTATCAATTTTCACATCCTGCCCAATTAAACGATAGGCTTCTAAAAAATCAGTTAATTTTTGCTTAAACTTCCCATCTATTGGTTGTCCACCTTCCCGATCTACAGTGATAAACACAGTGTACCAACTACCAGTCCAGCGTCGAGTGGCTACAGCTTCCCGCACAGTCGGAAAACGTTTAGTGATCGCCCCATAATCATCTTCCGTCACCGCCCGCTTGAGCGTACGAAACGCTTGCGGGGCATACAACCGCACTTGTGCGATCGCTTCTGGATCTGTGCCACCCTGAGCAGGTATGGGATTATCTACTTTAGTAATCCATGTCTGAAACTGAGGTTCAATCTGTTGAATAGCCGCAGATCCCACATTACCACTACTACCATTACCAATCCGGTAAGTAACTCTAAACTGCGTCTGTGGTGCTGGTTGCTTACCCGATTCATTGTCCCCAAACCGGAGAAAAGCCGATCCATCGTCTTCTGTCTCAACAACGAACTCACGAGCAAAGCTATCACTGTTAAGCAAGTCTCGTTGGGGAAGCCAGTGGGAGTTAGGGTCTAATTCTTTTAGGTAAATTTGGGGGAGGATGTGGCGCATATCCCAAATTAGTGCTTCCTTGGCGGTTGCTTTGGGGTTGAAGGGTTGTCTGCGGTACTGTACGTAACCCTGTTGGGTCACTGGGCCAAACTGCAACTGTGGTCGATAGCGCCCGGTTTCTGGGACTAGGGGTAATTCTGCGGTGATGGTGCAGCCATGATCGGCTAAAACTACGTTGCCTTGTGCCACACTGATGTTTTTAATAACAGTATCATTTACTACATTGGTAATCCACAGATGGAAAGGTAGGGCATCACCAGCCGCCCAGGAAATTTCTAGCAAATCCTTTTGATATAAAGGATCTTGGTAGGGTTTCACTTTCGTCAACCGCACGACGTGGCGCTGAGTCAAATCGGCTTCAGCGGGTTCTCCGCTATCAAAACCTAAGACTTGGGTAAATATTAACACATCCCCTACTTGGAGATTGAGGTCATTATTTTCGTTATTTAATGTTGCGTGGATTGCCCCTGCCTCTAAGTAAAATATCTCAGCATCCCAAGTATAAAAATAAATTTGATTATGACTTTTATATAAGGTGATATCGTGCATCGTTTCAAATATCTGCACCCCTTTGTTCAACAGACCTGCATATTCTTCGCCCGTCGGTTGCTTGGGTAATTTATCCTCTCGTTTAGTAAATAATTTAGCCCCCGGTCGCAAATCTTTTTTAGATGCACCCAGCAACTTTTGTCCATCCCCGGCTTGGCTAACTTCCAGTCGCACCCACACACGCGCATTACAACCATCGTGCATAGGATAATCCAACAACCGAGCATGACGGCGAATCGAAGTGCGTTGTCTTGCCTTCCCTAGATAAGCTTCCGTAGCTACAGCATCTTGATAATAACTCAGGCGATCGCCTGCATACGCTAATAATTCTACCAACATCACCCCCACATCGGCAGGGTTACGTTCCCGCCAATTGGGCATAGTGATGTTGAGTCTATCCAGCATCAGTTGGCGGAAACTGGCATAATCTTTGGCTAGGTAGTCAATCGGGGGAATTTGCGCCTGTAATCCCGTATCTGTAGCGGTGGTGAGACAGTCAAACTCGCTTAACTCATCAGCCCGGAAAGAAAACTCAACTGTGGAAAGCTGGGGATCAAAACCCTCTGGTGGTGGAGACTCATTTTGCAAACTAATCAACCTCAGCTTATAGTTACCGACCTTATCGCCTGGATGATTAATTCTCAGCGTCAAGATATTAGCAAAACTGCTCGTAGAAGTTATAGAAATATCCGCAGCTTGATCATTTCTCAGGATTACCCAATTCTCCTCAGTCAAAGATGGTGTAGACAAATTATGGATAAAATGCAGTTTCAGGGTTTTTTGATCGGGAGAAACTTCTAAATAATCAATACCATTGAGTAGGGGTTGACCATTTGCCCCTTTGCTAGTGCGAATTAACTCCCGTCGCTGATTATTGCGACAATGGTAATGAGTAACCATTTCAAACCTCCCGAGAGAATGAATCAATCTGACGTTGTTGGGTCCGTCGCACTAAATAGGCGATCGTCACTTGTAAACTAGAGTCAATGGCAGTAACATCCACCGCTTCTGGTTGGATGACATCTCCTAACCACTGCTCCAAAGCTCCTTTAACAATAAATTCCGTAGCCGCAGCTAGTTCCTCACTGTTGGGTGCAAAGATTAACTGCAACAAACCACAACCAAAATCAGGGCGATTAACTCGTTCACCAGGATTAGTAAACAACACCTGCTCAATCATTTGCCGGATGTGTTCGTTTTCCGTCGTCTCAGCTATACGTCCGCGGCCATCAATACGAAAGGGGTAGGCAATTTCCATAAGGTGAGGGATTAGGGGTGAAGAAGATTGTTATGCCTTTGAATGTCTGGTTTAAAAGCACTTGAGCTAAGAATAGTAGACCCTCCTCTAGCTTTAACGCCATCAAGTATGGCATAAGCGAGGCCTAACTCATCATCAAATATTTGCCCACATAGTTGGTCTTTTTTAAGGTGCTGCCACTCCAATTCAATTCGGTTCTCGTAACATAATTGGGTTTTTTCCCGCCCACCTACTTAGCCCCTTCTTCACATAGCTTTAACTCGCATTTGAGTCAGGACAACTGTCAGGGGTGTACCAGTGGGTACACAGATGGCTTGACTATCCATCAACAAAACAGGCATACCCATTGATTTGACTCTGACAGCAGCTACAATCCAGTTACCCAGGATGCAGGGTCCAACGTTGACTGGTGGCGGTGGATTGACGCACCCAGCAATGACATAAGGGAAAGGTTGGGTAGCTGTAGGTAAACCCATCGCCCGTAACCGTACATTTGGAACGGTTGGTTTAGCCTGTCCTCCATGAGCGCAAATCACCATACTACTAAGATTGAGTAGAAATCCTGGCATTTAAATCACCTCCAAAGCTCCATTGTTGACATTGACACTGATTGGTGAAACTTTGACGTTAGCTGCACCCAAGCTTAAATCAATGCTAGTAGGTGTCAGCTTGGTTGAGGCAGGAGTAGTAGTTAACTCTATACCTGTTGATGCTGTTAATTTGATATTTCCAGTTGGACTTTTTAATTCAATACTGCTAGCTGTTAAATCAATTTCTACGGAACTTTCTTTAATTTGAATACTATCCGCAGTCATAGTTACAGTAGATGTAGTCCGATTTTTCAGTTCAATAATATCTGTTGTTAATTTAATAGTTAATTCGTTATTATTATTAATTTCAATTCCCTCAGAATTAAACACCATTTTTAGTGGTCTATTAACTACAGGATCTTTAACTTCAATAAATAAACCTTTATTATCTAAATTATTCCAAGTAAAAGTAATTCCATTAGTTTTGAATACCTGAACCTTATCTGGTTCCCCTACCCTAGCTGCCTGTGGTAGTTGATTGTCACCCCAAAAACAACCAGCCCATATAGGATAATCTGTGTCGCCACCTTCAAATTCCACCCACACATTTGTCCCCACAGGGGGAACAGTAAAAAAACCAATATCAACCCCAGCATAAGGTGTACAAGGCATAGCCCAACTTTGACGACCATCACCATAAATAGCTGGCACTTCTACTTGAATGCGCCCTAAATTTAAAGGGTCTTGATTACTGGTAACTTTGCCTCGATACTTTCCAAAAAATTTAGTCATTAATCAACCTCTGTCCTCTTCCTCATCTCCCCTACTCCCCTCTATTCAAATTTGCAAAAACATCTCCTTGCTCCCTAACCCTTCACGGGTGATAGTAAAGCTCTGTTTGTATTCGCCTTCTCGTAATTTATGAGTGACTGATTTAACGTAATAAACTCCGTCGTGACTTAAGCCCACACCGCGCAAGCCTACTAATCCTCGTAGTTCTAAAATTGTGCCGTAGCGGGTGACATCTAATTCACCGCTTGCTGTAACTACTTGCTCTGTAGAATTATCAATTATCGCTTGAGCGCGACTCAAGGATTGTGCTGTTAATCTGCCGGTTTCTCGGAATATGGTTGTCCGTCGATGACTTTGAGTAGTCAGTGCTGGATGTGCCGATAAATTGGGGCGATCGCTCGTAAACATTTGCAATACTCTAGTTTGTTGGTTACTATTCCGGTCTTGAACGTAACCATCTACAGTAGCGGGAGCTAAAGCACTGTACTGAAAATTAATAGATTCTACATTGCTGTAAGAACCCATATTGACGGTAAGCGCTTTTTGAATTTTAGTTTTCCGCTTCGGTGGACCCCAGTAGGCTTTATTTCTCCCCTGTGTTGGTCCTGCTGTAATATGGAAAACATGGTCAAAGCGACTTGCCATCTCTTGGATATATTTCAAGTCAGTACCCTGCTGTACTGGTGTACGTCTCGTCTTTTCCGGCGTATCTTGAAATTCTGGTGGCACTACTTCTAAATCAAAACCATATTTAGAGTATTTCGAGACAATATGCCTAACTATCTTGGTTTCATCTTGTTGTGGATGTTCAATAGACTTTTCTTCCAAATCCATCATCACGCTGACATCTTCACCTGTGATATTTAAGGTAGAGCGTCCCAATTCTCCAGGAGAAAATTGTTTCAGAGTAATTATCCCATCCATCAATATTTTGGCTGTAGCATTGATGTTCACAATAATCATTACTCTGTTAAAAGGTGCAAGTAACGGACTTTTCAATAAATTGAAGTCCTGCTGATCTTTAACACCAGAACGCCCCACACGAAAACTAATCTGAAACCCTGATCGCCCCTGCTCATTATGGGTAACTTCCACACTATCTAGTGCTTCCATCAATTCTCTAGGAGCTTTCGTCGGTTTCACCTTACCAATCAATAAACTTAAGCTAATACCAACAGACATAATAAATTCAAAATTCAAAATTCAAAGTCTCTACCCCCCCGGCTGTGGAATAGGAATACGCAACCTCTTACCCGGTTCAGATGTCAATTCGGCGGGGTTCATGGCGTTGTTCGCATCGCAGATCTGCCAGAATTGCTCGGATACACCCAAGGTACTATCGGCAATTAAATCGAGGCGATCGCTATCTTTAACAATCACCTCCATTAACAGTGGCATTTCCCGACCCTGGGGTAAAAAACGGCGACGTTTATAACCGATCCTGCGACCGTCAGTCGTCGTTAAATAGGTTGTTTCTAAGTTGTAGTAGCGACTAGTAGGTTCAAACATAAACTAGTGGGGGAGAAATAAATTGCTGTTTGTCTCCGTTGTCCTCTCTAATTAATTCTGATTCCTGTCACTGCGGCTAGGTTGATTGCGTTACCCACTCTTGCTAGTTGTTCTTTGACTCTGTGGTGAGCAAAAAACGTTTGTGAACCAAGATGATCCCAAGGCAAATCTTCGTAGCTGAGGACACGCAAACCTAAAGAAATTTTGGCGCGAATTGGATTGAGATTTACGTCATAAGCTTCTTCTGTGATACTGAACTCGGTCAAGCGCACTGGTAGTATCCGCGTTTTCCCCCAATACAAAAGTGTGAGCAGTGATTCTAGAGGTAATATTTCTATTGTTCCTTGACCAGCCAGCCTCATATTCTCTTTGACCCGATCAGTGGTGGGGTAAATCAGTGTTTCCAGTGCCGCCAGTTGGGGGTAAATTCCTATTTTGACAGCAATTTTTTCTGCCTTTTCTAACTGATCAGTAGCATCTAGTTCTACATCTAGCTTCAGCGTTTCCACTGGAGGTCCTTTCAGACGTAGAGCCTCACTGCGAGCGTTCCCTTCACCTCCTACAGACTGTACTTGCAAAGAGCGTGTCACTGTCTCCGGGTTGTACTGAAAGGAAATGGTACTGATGACTCTTTTTTTTTGAGCATCCATCGCTACAATCGCGCCTTTGGTTAGGCGAGGGGGTCCAAGAAAGTTAGTCATAGTGTTTGAGGATATGGGATATTAGGCATGAGAAGGAATTGGTCAGGCGCTCACTATATCCATTGTTGTAAATTTTACAAAATCGTTACTAAATTTATGGTGTCATAATTTACGTTGGTACTCGGTTGATCAATTAAACATACTTTACCAATTACTACATTGATTTTTCGGAAACAAAATAGAGCTTAATGACATTTAATATACATCTTCCCAGCAAATAAGCATATATCTTTAAAGATTTTGTTCAGATACGTAATGATAGTTAATAAATGACAAAGTGATACTTAGTCTTTGAAAAAATGATAGAATAGGGTCTGTATTTAGGTATACTGGTCACAAGTTAAGGTTATTAATCAATCATTTGTCAATAAGCAATTGTGCTTAAAAACATGTTAAAAAATGGGGTTAGGAAACCCAATTTTTGAGTCAGTGATGCGGACGCCGCCGCTACGCGTACGCCTAATTTTGATACGCATGATTCATTCTTGCCCTATAATGTCCGTACAAAAGCTAACTTAATACCTTATTCTGTCCTAATATTTCAGCATAATTTCTAATTGACAAAATTAATGTCATTTTAACTTGTGACCAATGATTTAGGTATGTTTTGTAACTAGATAAGTCGGCACGATTAAACCAAATTGTCTAAAGAAAAGTAAACAACTCTCAAACCCTTTTTCCCCCCTACCTGACCCCACTCAACTACTGAAATTTAGCCATGAATCCCATTCAATATCAAACCGTTGCCTTGTGGCAAAATCTCACTAATCAAGAAACAACTTGGACTTATAAAGAAGCAATACACAAGACTTGGGAACTTTTACAGCAAATAGTTCAACTTATGTTGTCATTAGTTTTATTATTTGTCGCTATGATTATTTGGTGGTGGAGTGTCGGTTTCCACAGTGGTAGAAATTTTCGAGACTGGTTTGAAAATGATGTCAAAACACCCGATGAGTTTTTGCGAAGACTAGGAGGTTTTGTGGTGAACTTCTACAATTGGTTGGTAGATTGGTCACAAAGCGAACGCAAGAAATTGTTAACAAATCAAAGCCAGCCAGCCCTTGCATCTCGACAAGAACCCAAGCTACTAACAGCAGGGGGACAGAAGACTATAGATGCCAACAGTGAAGCTATCAGCGTCCCTAATTCTTCATCCAAATAATGAAATCAAATTACCGACTTCTTGAGAAGGCAGATGGCAGAAGGCATTTATGACAAAACAATTCAAAATTCAAAATTCAAAATTCAAAATTCAAACAGGTTAAATACTGAAAAAAACGTGACTTTGTGGGATACAAGCCCATTTAAAAGAAACATGCATTGCGCTCCGGCGTAAGGCACGAGAAATGCTGCGTCTTTGTCTCAAGCCTACGGCTTAAGCCGTAGGTAATAATTTTGAATTTTGAATTATTAATTTTGAATTGGAGCGAAGCGACTGACCCCTGCCTGAAGACAGAGGATTCAAATAAGGACGAGAAGAGTTTCTCTCGCCCTACGGGTGACGCTCCTGCGTCGCTAGCGCTGCGCTAACACCAGTCGCCTACGGAGGGAGACCCAATACTGCTCGGATAAGCAGGGGAGGCAGGGGAAGCTTCGGGAGCAGGGGAAGCCAAAATTCCCCCCCTGCCTCAATTTCTCCCCCTGCACCCCCTGCCTGTCTCGACCTAGAAATTCCTTAACCGAGCAGTATTGGAGGGAGACCCTCCTGCAGCGCTGGTTCACTGCGCGTCTCGCAACAGATTTTTTTGTTGTTCCGGATAAATCCGGGGGCTTGTACCCGTTTTGGGGAAGGCAGGGCAGAAGGCATCGCATTCTCGTATAAACTATCACATTAACATAAATGCCCTCTGCCTCCAGCATAGCTGCCTTGCCCGAAGGGCTGGTCATAAATTAAGCCTTTCCATCGGACTGAAATCGTCGGTAAATAATGTATCAAAAATTACGTATTCATTCAATCATGATGTAGTCTTAGAAATTGCTTTACTTGTATCTGTCGTTGAACCCGCGTTTGTTTGGGGAGATGATTTCTGCACAAAATCGTAGGTGAGAAACCCTAAAATAAAAGCCACGATAAATAGAAACACAAAGGTTTGTAGAGTAGATGACAAAATAGACAACATAAAAATTAATACCTGCTGTTAGTTTTTGGAAGAATTAGCGGGGTGGAGGTGATTCAAAGTCAAGCTTTAGAAGCTATTAAAACTTGTCCCAATGCTCAAGGGATAGAAGTCTTGGAGTCTTACATAACGGGTATGTTTGGTGATATTGATTTACTGTTAAAATAATCAACTTATTGTTGACACATTCATTCCTTGATAGACAGCTTGGGCGATTTGTTTTCCCATTTGCACGGATGTACTATTAGGAGGAAATTCCATTGCTGCTAACTTTACAGAAGGTACAGTACCACTTGATCGCCAATGAGGAGGTAAGCCTTGACTAGTCAATAACTGTGATAATTCTGCCTCTACTATCGCTTGCAATAATCGGCGCTCTTTGGGGTAAAGATTGACTCCCTCTACAATTAACTGTTCAATCTGGAGATTGATGTTCATCTGCTTAACTCCTCAGCGAAAATCGCTTTCATTTATTGGTCTGTCTAGTTTACGATACTCACTTCTTGCTGCTGTTAAGGGCATGGTGAGAGGAGTACCAGGCTTTGCTGCCATAAATGCTGCATTGAGAGCAATGTTGTGAATTTTTCCACCAGCCAAATTAAGTTGACTGAGGCGATCGCAATCCAAGCTTTCCGTTGGGTTTTCTGGGGAAAACGCCTTTAGCTAAACCTCGGTAGGCTTCAATACATTGTAATAAATAGTTAATTTCAATATTAGCATAGCGGTCATGACTGTTTTTAACTTCACCGCGTTTGCCAAATAAAGCATCCGCTTCATCAAGAAAGAGAATTGATCCACCGTCTTCGGCTGCGTCAAATAATCGTCGCAAATTCTTTTCTGTTTCCCCGATATACTTGCTGACAACTATACTTTTGCAAAAATTGATCCAGAAATTAAATTCCTGGACTAACTATCAAAAAGTTGCAACTGTTTAAACCTGACTAGATGGGTCGAGGGAAAGTATTATCTTCCGCCCCTCCCAGTTAGAACCGGACGTGCGCCTTTGGGTGCATCCGGCTCCCGACAATCTTAGGTTTTCCCTTGCGTCATGTGGATATAGTGATGACAGGATTCATGTATGGCTAGTAAATTTTTTACTTTCCAATTGTTGTGATTCCCGTCAATATGGTGGAGATGAACCATTGGTCGCATTGAAGTCAGAGCAACCAAGCCAGTAACCACACCACCACCAACCAAAACAACACAGAAAAATCAGTCTCTTTCCTTGCAAGACTACCTCAAACAACGTCAAGGGGGTAACTTATGAGCAACTCATACCATTTCACTTTAAGACTGATACAGATGGCAAGCAGGTGAAGAAGGGGAGGTAGGGGAAGTAAGAATAGTGATTTGTATCAAAAGTTTCGTAAAATGGTATAACGCTCTCTCATCAGTCTTGAAAAAATCAACGAATTTTCGAGGTTTCAGCGAACCAAAAATTAAGGTTTCACCTCAGAGTGACGGAAGAGGGATAACCACACCCTACAAGATCAGCGATCGCACTTGTTGGGGATGGTGCGTTCCCAGGATGGGGATTGAGTGGGTGATGGGGGTTTTGGCAAGAAACGTATCCTACAAGATCGGCGATCGCACTGCTAAAATAGAAGCACGTTAATCCGAAGGTGATTGTAGGATGCCAATTACATTGCCACCAGAACTAGAGCAGTTTATTGAAAGTCAGGTTGCTAAGGGCAATTATGCCTCTGTTGACGAGGTATTCTTGGCGGGTATTAAGCTATTAGAGGAACGAGAGCGCCTTTATCAAGGGCGATTTGAAGAATTACGCCGCGAAGTTATGGTTGGGGTCTCAGAAGCTGAGCAAGGCGAATTATTAGATGCGGAAGCGGTAATAACTGGGCTGCAAGAGAAATTACGACAGCGCCGTGTTCAGAACGATCAATGAGCAATTTTCGCAGAATTACACCAACAGCAAGCCGAGATATAGAGAATATCATGGACTATCTTGCTGAGAAGGTAAGCGTTGAGATGGCAGAGCGCTTTCTTGAGAAAATCAACTCGAAATTCCAACTCTTGGTTAAGTTCCCTCAAATAGGGAGCAGGCGAGATGAATTGTATCCCAACTTGCGTAGTGTAACATTAGAGGATTACCTGATCTTTTATCGTTTAGTTCCAGGGGGAATCGAGGTAATGCGAGTAGTGGGTGGCTATCGGGATCTTGAGGCGCTATTTGCAGAAAATGATGAAGATTGAGCGATCGCTTGACAATCAAGACAGTCGCTACAAGAGCGGCGATCGCACTATCGACGATCTCCGTTTTCTGCTCTGCGGCAAAGGCAAAAATAGCTTGAAGGGCGATCGCGTTATCCACCAAATGGGCAAGCCTACAAGAACAGCGATCGCACTTGTTGGGGATGGTGCGTTCCCAGGATGGGAATTGAGTGGGTGATGGGGGTTTTGGCAAGAAACGTATCCTACAAGATCGGCGATCGCCCGTTTCCACCTCCCCTTGCGATCGCCCAGCCAGACCATTTGCCCTATCACGTAAAAGTTAGCGATCGCAGTAATTTACAATTCCGAACGCACCCTACAACTTGAGGTTAATGCTACAAGAGCGATCGCACTTCGATGGGTAGCGGGGGTTATGGCGGTGCGTTCCCAGGATGGGGTCAGGTGGGGTACATAAGTGGCGGTAAGGAACGCTCCCTACAAGCGCGATCGCACTACACCATTTCCCCCACATCGGCTGCCGAAATAGCGGCTTTCAGTAGTGGGGTTAGGTGAGCAAAATTCCAATATTTGACAATATATTATGAAATTATCTGCATTTGCCCATCCTCAAGATCGGGATCACACTTCGGAAATAATTCTAGATAGTTCATAACGTCCCATTATGGGGTCAGAAAGGCAAATTCGCTATTATGTCCTCTAATCTTTTCCAGCCCTGCTTCAGCAGATCCCGATCTAACATCCCCCCACGCAGACTATTGTTTACATTTTGGACAGTTTGCTGAACCTGTTGCACCGTACTTAAATACGCTGGAGCATTCACGTCAATTGTCTCTGGGTTCTGCGCCTCGTTCCATATTTCCTGTGTCCAGATATTAACCCACTGATTGAGGGGCGGCAAGTCGGCCTGATCAGCCATTCCTCTTACATACACACCCCCTCCCAGATCATTTGCTATACCTAATCTGCCACCCTGCGGCTGCTTCAAATAACGGATAAAACCAGGTCTGGCGTCCTTTACCGCATAGATTTCCATGTTTGCCTCATATCGGGAAAAGTCAATAATGCGTTCATTTGGATAGTAGCTGCCCGCTTTCCAGCCTTGACCACAGGAATTGTTAGCCATTGCTATGTATCTATTCAGTTGAGCGTCCGGATATGCTTCTGTAGCTCTCTTGATCTCATAAAGTTCTTTTGCGCTCCTATCTGCTATGTCCGCATAACCAGTCTTGTGCGTTCCGTTCTCATTTGTATCCAGACTACCTTTTGGAATCTCAAACTCACGGCTTGCATTACGATTAATATAGTTTGTATAATCTGTTTCAATCACCAAGTGTTCGTTTGACGTATCATGTGTGGTACCTTGGCAAGGACTTCGTTGTATAGGGGCTTCAAAAGAAATGCTTCTTTGCACTGGTTCAGCTTTTTCTAGAAACGTTTCACAACGACGTTGAATAAAACCATGACTTAACTCATCAAATTGAGATGAATATTCCACCCCATGTTGTTGACTTGATTGACCGTTTTTTCCTCGATTAGACAATTTAGTTGCCATTTGTGCATCTGCTTTCAAATTAATAGCTTTTGCTCCCATCACCTCCGCTTCTCTCTCTAAACCCTTATCATCATTAATCTGTACCCCCTTCATCTGCATTGTCGGTTTTACCCTTCCCTGCATCTGCTGGACAACGTGCCATGCTTCATGGGGTAAATGTTCCTCTTGTCCTGGTGTGACATGAATCTCTGTCCCTTGGGTGTATGCTAATGCCTGTAATTGAGCAGGTTTTGGCGAATTATAATGAACCCTGACATCATTTAGGGAATATCCCGATAAACTTTCGACCCCTGCTTTAAGAGCATCCGGTAATCCAGTTTTATTAGGGGTATTAATCCTTTGTAAGACGTTAGCCTGCACCGACATCCGCCCAAAGCTATGCCCAGGATACTGCTCCATCCCTGTCAAAGCAGCCATCTGAGAAACCTCATCCCCAACCGACGGATTGCTCACCCGTCCCTGCCCACTCAATCGCTTACTGTTACATTCCTCACATTGTCCTGTTAACTCTGCTACACCCCCACAGTCACACTTGCGCTGTAAAATCCCTGGCTGAGATAGGGAAAATGCTGGCGGCGGAGTTGTCGATTTTGCCTGAGAACCCGATTTACCGTTCATCGCTCCACTCATACCCAACCTCCTATCTCCGCTTCAATTAAAGATTTTTCTAACTTGCTATATTCGCTCTGTGCTGCTGCTAAAAGATGTTTCATCTGCACAGCCTCCCCTGCATCCGCAGCCAAAAAAGCAGCATTCAGGGCAATGTTGCGAATATTACCCCCAGCAACATTTAATCGTCCCAATTTCATCATATCTAAACCCTCAGTGGGTGTATCACTTGGAAAGATCCGCCGCCAAATTTCTGTGCGTTGGGCTGCATCGGGGAAGGGAAACTGGACGATGAAACGCAGACGGCGTAAAAAGGCGGTATCTAAAGCGCCTTTTAAATTGGTGGTCAAAATTGCAAGTCCCCGGTAAGCTTCCATGCGCTGCAATAAATAGCTGACTTCAATATTGGCGTAGCGATCGTGGCTATCTTTAACTTCACTCCGCTTACCAAATAAAGCATCGGCTTCGTCAAATAACAGAATCGCGCCTCCTGCTTCCGCCGCATCAAATACCCGCCGCAAATTTTTCTCGGTTTCCCCGATATATTTACTGACTACGGAACTTAAATCAATGCGGTAAAGGTCAAGCTGTAGTTGATGTGCCAGCACTTCAGCTGCCATTGTTTTCCCTGTACCGCTCATCCCCGCAAATAAGGCGCTAATCCCTAAACCGCTTGCGCTTTTGCTGGCAAAACCCCAGGTTTCATAAACTTTGGCACGCTGTTTGACATGGGCGGCTATTTGCTTTAATATCTGGTGTTGTAGTTCGGGTAAAACTAAATCATCCCAGGTGGCGACTGGTTCAATGCGCTGTGCTAGGTCGTCTAGGCGAGTCCGGGCTTGGGCGCGACATGCTTTCCACAGGGTATTGATTGGTGCTTTCTCACTCTCTTGTGTTTGTAATTCTAAACAAGCTGCTTGAATTCCCTGGGTACTGAGGTTAAACTGCATTACCAGTGGTTCTATCTGACCGTTGATATCTGCTGCCCAGTTACCTAAAGCATTTTGCCAGAGTAACTTTTGTTCGCTAGGACTGGGTTTGTTGACATTGAAGCGTAGTAAGGAACGTCTGTGAGTCCGCAGGGGTTCGCGGGTGACTACAATTAGCAGTCCCCGCATACGCTCGATAAAGCGGATGGCGCGGGTAGTTTCGGCACTGTCCAAATGCTGGCAATCTAACAGTAGGGCTGTGTTGCTCAGAATTGCTTCCCGTTCCCACAGGCGAATTAATGCTTCCCGTTCCGCGACTGTGACTGGAATATCAGCCCCGCGCAGCATCCATAACCTGATACCCAATTGATTACAAACCGCAGATGCGATCGCCTCTTTCCCCCCATCCTCATCGCCACACAGTTGAATCGCCGATCCGGTGCCAATTCTTTGCTGCCAAAGCTGGATCATACGGTCAGCTAAAATTTGATGTGATGGTGGTAATTCTCCCCCTGCTGCTACTGGTTCTACTAACCCCTGCAAGCGATCGTCCAGGTAGGACATACCTGTGAGATAATGCAGTATCCGCTCATCAATCCGCAAGGGACTGTAAGCCATGACATTTCCCGCGCTTACCTCCAGCAACCGCCAGTAACGCAAGGGTGATTCCGGCAGCAAAGCGCTCCAGTGAGCCTCTGGTAAAGCTGCCATTGCTAAACTAAAGGTGGCGTGGGTGCTAGAGGTATCAAAAGAGACGATGCGACACAACCGCGCAAATTCTCCATCTAGCTCTATGCCCGCACATAACAGCAGTACATCCCGCTCAAAGCTGCTTAAGCCAAAGGCAGCACACAAATTTTCTAAGGCTGAAGGTGCGATTAATTGCTGGGCGGCTGTTTGCAAATTATGTTGTAGAGCTTGACTTTTTTCTCTTTCTGTGATTTCACCATGTAAGCGATCGCAGTAAGCTTGCAATTCCGCACACACAATTGCCAAGGCTGCCATTAGGTAATTTTGGTTTGCTCTCTGCCAATGTTGCACATCTGTGGTGTTCATCCGATACTTACCTGGGGTGCAATGTATCCTGGGTTATTGGGGTCGGGATTCACGGACAGCAAGCTTTCTGCGCCATCTACCTGTACCCGCACTAGATAGGTACTGGCTACTACCCGTTCTATGGGGAAGGTAATGGTATTAGTTGCATCTACTTGGGGGTCAGTAATACTATTTTGCGATGGCGCTGGAAAATTATAAGCTCGTGCTTTACCAGTGGGTTGGAGTTCGTTCAGCAGTAAAACTACTCGCTGGTTTTTACCGATGCTGGGTGTAAAATTAATCGTAATTGACCCAGAGCAACGAGTCACATTATTAGTAGTTGTACAAGTAACAGAGCCAATATCTACGCTAATTGTGGGACGCAACACAAAGGCGGCTACGTTCGATTCGCTACCACGATGAGGTTCAGGTGGCGTCCCGATTAATAAGGGATGGATTACCTGGATACCTTGAATACCCGCCCGGAGTAGGTCAGTGTTGAGGGGGGGAGAAGTCAAAGGTAAGCTAATTTGGGTATCACTGACTGATGCGGGTGTGATGTCAGTGTCACCAATTCGTACCTGGGTAATATCATTTTGGAGTTGTTTGCCAGTAATAATTAAGGTACTACCAATAGTAATTGGCTGTTCTGCACCTGTGGCTGTACCCACACGTTCAATTACAGGGTGACGGAAGGGTATAACATAAATATTGCGATCGCGCACAGGTAGGGCTGTTTGCGGAGATTCTTCGGCTTCAATCAAGACAACGGAGGCTTGATAAGCGACCGAGAGAGCATGAGGAGTCTGGAAAAATACAGACCAAATTTTCGATAATTCTTCTAAATTCAGACCTAATGGGCTAAATTTAACTAATTCCACCTCATCAGCTAGGTTAGAGCCAGTGAGATAATTAAATGTGGCACTACTGATAGTATCGCGAATCATCGAGCGTGTCAGCAAAGGTCGCGCATGGAGGATACTGGCGGCGCTACCTAACAGGCGTTGCGGTTCCAACTGCGTCTCGTCACCATAAAAGCTGAGTAAATAGTGGAGATCCAATGCTACTTTTGGGCGCTGGACTAGCGTACCATCAGCACGGCGAGTTGGAGTATCCACATTCCGTAACGCCGCATTTGGGGTGACTTGATAAAGATAAAGATTGACTTTCGGGGCTAGTGTAGCACTTGCTACATTGTCCGGTCGCAGAGTCGTGACTGTTGTGCCAGGTACATCCACACCTACAGCTGACTGTAACAGTTGACTGAGTGTAGCAGTTACGGTGGCGATCGCTAGAAAATTGCTCATCGCTGACCCCCGTTTCGGTGTTGCAAATAATTATCGAGAGATAAGGCGGGACTGCGGGATACAGGTTTTTTGCTTGGGGTGGGAGTAGGTGGACTAACACCCCGTACCTCAATCCACTCAATGATGATATTAATTGTTGGTGTGGGTGCAGGTGATGCGACTACATTATTTTGCCGACGTTCTGCGAATAAAGGTTGTTCTTTATACCCAGACCTCCATGCTGGAGGTTGTGCAGTAGCAGCAGAAATTACGGTTTTACCCAGTATAGTTTTTTCCTGTCCGCCTCCTGTGTAACTGATGGGTGAGATTGCTGCCTAGCTTTTGTGGAATGAATCTTATCTAAAGCGCTCATGTTTGGAATGCTTGTGAAATAAGAGTTTTGTAAAAGTCGCATACAGCGTAATGTAGTAATAATTACTCAAACTTTTTAGTAAAAGCTGAGATTTAACCGAAGTCACTCACGAAAATGACCCACTAAATAATCAAAGCAGATTTTAACAGAGAATAGACAATTTTGTAAAGAAACAACAAAATTCGATTGCACATCATGTAGCCATATTCACTATCAATACTGCTCGGTTAAGCCGAAAACTTAAATTAATGTAGGTTGGGTTGAGGAACGAAACCCAACATTTTCAAGGGTTCGTTGGGTAACGCTTATGCGCTCTACCCAACCTACGGTTTTCCTTAACCGAGCAGTATTGTATTCACTATGCCTCATATATCAATACTCCGGACAGCTTTCAGTTGAGCGCTAAAATTTAGTACATATGTATTAAATTATGGGGATAACTGGCACAGCTTATATCTTGCACCTGTATGGAAAAACCACTAATACCAGAATGAGTGTGTAATAAATTAACAATACGAGCGCGGCCGCCTGCGCCACTTGCGTAAGTCCTGTTTGGGCTTATCGCTCTGTCTCCACGCCAGATCTCTGACCTTTTATTCACATCTTTTATTTACTGTCAATAAGTAAATATTCTTGATGTGACACTTTACAACTTTTTTATTTCAGTTTTTAGGTTGGAGTTTGCGGACTCTCAAATTTTACGATTTTTTTTAATTGCACAACCATTCCTACGACATAATCCGGAGACTGGTTTATAAAAATGTTACAAACCATTCCCAAAGCTAAGAGGTACATGATTGTATTATTGATACGGTTGTTAAAACCTCTTTCAATATTTCAGTACACCCCATTTTATGGAAGTGTGAGATGAGCTTGCTATTGATCCTGAAAAGTTAGTCAAAAATATCAAAAACTGGCTTGAGCAAAAGCTTCTATTGAAATTGTTGTTTATAAACAACTTTCCATAACTGATTCCGCTGAAATTAACCAAACAAAGGAGAGGAAATATTATGCCTACCCTGCCTACCTATCCTGGTGTTTACATTGAGGAAATACCTAGTGGTATACGCACCATTACGGGGGTTGCAACTTCAATTACTGCGTTTATTGGTCGAGCAAACAGAGGACCTGTAAACAAACCATTGCGGATTCAAAATTATGGCGATTTTGAGAGACAGTTTGGCGGTTTAGCGGTCAACAGTACCATGAGCTATGCTGTGCAGCAATACTTCCTCAACGGCGGTAGCGATGCCATTATTGTTCGTGTGGTTGGTAGTGGTGCGAAAAAAGCAGAAATTACAGTCAACGGTTTGACAGTACAGGCCACCAGTGAAGGCGTATGGATGAACGGACTCAAAGTAAAAGTCTCACATCCTAAATTTGGTACTGATGTTAACAACGATAAGATATTCAACCTCTCAATTGAGCAAGTAATTCCTGGCGAAACTCAAGACCAAGTTTTAGAAATTTTTAATAATCTCTCCACAGATCCTAATTCTGCTCGCTATGTAGATAGTGTGATTGCGGAAGATTCATCCTTAATTGATATCGTCGGGACTGTTCCAAGTACCAGACCTGCAGAGGGTGAAGGAACATTGGCTAGTGGGGAAGATGGTGGCGATCCTACATATACTGATTTTTTAGGTAGTGAGGCAGAAAAACGAGGTCTGTACGCTCTAGAACAGACGGATCTGTTTAACTTGCTGATTATTACACCAACAACACGCAGTGCTAATGATAACGTTTTAGATACCAACGATGGTCAAGTGTTGCTAGCGGCTGCTTTGAAGTATTGTAAGAAGCGGCGGGCTGTCCTAATTATTGATCCGCCGTCCAATTGGGATAAGATATCTGATGTCACAGATAGCAGTCGTGGAGTTGTGAGTGATCGCTACGGACAATTTCGAGATAAAAATGCGGTAATTTACTTCCCACGAGTAAAAATGCCCGATCCACTCAAACAGAACCGCCTCGACGAATTTCCTCCTTCTGGGGTGATCGCTGGTATTATGGCTCGTACCGATGCTACACGGGGCGTATGGAAAGCACCCGCCGGTATAGATGCCACCCTTTCGGGCGTGCGACAGTTGGCTGTCAAAATGACTGATGGCGAAAATGGGCAGTTGAACCCTCTAGGTGTGAATTGTTTGCGGTCTTTCCCTGTCTACGGAAACGTAGTTTGGGGTGCAAGAACCCTAGAAGGTGCTGATCAACTAGCATCTGAGTGGAAATATCTACCTGTGCGACGTTTTGCCTTGTTCTTAGAAGAAAGCTTATACCGTGGTACACAGTGGGTAGTATTTGAACCCAATGATGAACCATTGTGGTCACAGATTCGATTAAATATTGGGGCATTTATGAATAACTTGTTCCGTCAAGGAGCATTTCAAGGAAAAACGCCAAGAGAAGCTTACTTTGTCAAATGCGATCGCGAAACAACCACCCAAAACGATATTAATTTGGGTATCGTCAACATCATCGTTGGTTTTGCCCCCCTAAAACCAGCAGAGTTTGTAATTATTAAATTCCAACAGATTGCAGGTCAAATAGATACTTAGGGAGTAGGGAAATCGATGGAAAATTCCCAAAAAGAGTTGGTATAACTACTGAATCAATAGGAAGAAAATATGGCACAATTTAGTGTTAATGCTCAACGTTTTGACCCGTATAAAAACTTCAAGTTCCGTGTGAAATGGGATGGAAGATATGTGGCCGGGATTAGCAAAGTCAGCGCCTTAAAACGTACAACTGAAGTCGTAACCCACCGCGAAGGCGGTGATCCTAGTAGTCCTCGCCATTCACCAGGGCAGACCAAATATGACCCCATTACCTTAGAACGTGGTGTCACTCACGACAAAGATTTTGAACAATGGGCGAATAAAGTTTGGAATTATGGCTCTGGATTGGGTGCAGAAGTGTCGCTCAAAGACTTTCGTAAAGACTTGATTATCGAAGTTTATAACGAAGCAGGACAATTAGCGATCGCCTACAAAGTCTTTCGTTGTTGGGTCTCTCAATTTCAGGCCATCCCTGACTTAGACGCTAACGCCAACGCCGTAGCAATTCAAAACATCCAACTGCAAAACGAAGGTTGGGAACGTGATTATGCAGTCACCGAACCGACCGAACCTAGTTTTGTTGAACCAACTTAGGTAGGAGTGGGAAGGGGACATGATTGCTCCTCCCCCCATCTCCCTCTTGTTCCATTTTGAATTTTGAATTGTGATCATGCGTTCCTTGACTGCCCAGCAAATTCTACAAATATGGGAAATTGGTCAGAGTCAGCATCCTATAGATAGGGCGTTGACTTTGTTGTGCGTTGCTTGCCCAAATCAATCACTAGAGGAACTGGCAGCGTTGAGTATTGGACAGAGAGATGCATATTTATTGACACTCAGGGAAATGACTCTGGGAAGCAAAATCGAGAGTTACGCCGAGTGTTCGCAATGTGGTGAACGCTTGGAGTTTACGATGAATGTAGGGGATATACGTGTTTGTGAACCCATTTCGGTAGTGCAGCAGGAATATTTTTTGAATTGGGAAGATTATCAATTACGATTCCGTCTACCAAACAGTCAGGATTTAGCAGCTGTGGTTGGTTATCAAGATGTCAACATGGTGCGCCATATTATTGGACAGCGTTGTGTATTACAAACTAAATATCATGGTGATGATTTAACCGATCACAATTTACCCCCAGCATTGATGAGTCAATTGGCAGCACATATTGCAGAACATGATCCCCAAGCAGAAATTTTGTTAAATCTTACCTGTCTGGCGTGCAGCCATTCTTGGCAGGTTTTATTTGATATCGTGACATTTTTCTGGAGCGAACTGAGTCACCAAGCAAAACGCCTGCTGCATGAAGTCCACACATTAGCGCGCTATTACGGGTGGGGAGAAGTTGATATTTTGTCTATGAGTCAATTCCGACGGCAGTTCTATTTAGATTTGGTAAACTCATGACCGATTTTTTGACCACACTAGCTGCACGTACTTTAGGTTTAACATCAGTGTTACAACCTGTGATCGCTTCTATGTTTGCTCCAGGACAAATGATAGCCAGCGATGACGCAACTACTCCAGCAGCAATGGCAAACTCACAGAGTGAACAACTTGCTCAACAAGGTGACACAGAAGGAATTAGACAGACACAATTACCAGACTTGTCTCACTCTCCATTGGTAGCACAGGGCAATCATGCAGCAGCAATATCAAGATTACCTTACAGTTACATGAATGCTTTCACTCGAGAATTATCTCAACCAGTAGATAATACTTCTCAAGAAATTGTCAGCCAGGAAAGACAAGCACTTGTAAAAACTATAATCATCGAAAATTCTGCATCAACCAACCAATCATCAGCATCAGTCATAAATTCCCAGTCACCAGTTCAATTGACTACCACCAGCGTTACAAATCCAGTAGCAACGCTACCAAATCAGATAAATCCCCCCCTGCAAACAGATAGTCAAACTGGACAAACACAAGCTGCAATACTATCTACATCAGAAATCATCCAAACAAAAATAAATACAGCCACACCTGGACTTCCTGCTCATGAA
>JAESFG010000455.1_pt1 | contig 33037 bp, 27 predicted proteins | sample 9269371 | NCBI WGS metagenome assembly JAESFG01 (sample SAMN14506227, study PRJNA617093) | algae metagenome | isolation source: Aetokthonos hydrillicola CCALA 1050 (B3-Florida) and co-occurring... | place: USA: South Carolina | collected 2013-01-01 | reverse complement strand
TGGACCTTTCGGCGCTGTCGAACTCCACGCAGGACGGTGCCAACCTGTTCGGCCTGGGCGTCTACTTCGACATGGACAGCGGCCTGCTGACGGCCGACATCAATGACGACGGCGACTTCTCGGACGAGCTGACCGACGGCCTGTCGACGACCTTCCACAGCTTCTACCAGGGCTTCGAAGAAGCGGTCCTGGGCGACGGCAACGACGAGGTCGACGGTTCGGGCGGCAACGACACCATCATCGGCGGTTCGGGCGACGACTCCATCGACGGCGAAGGCGGCGACGACTCGATCTCCGGCGGCGCCGGCGATGACGAACTCGACGGCGGCGACGGCAACGACTTCATCGACGGCGGCTCCGGCGACGACACCATCCAGGGCGGGTTCGGCGACGACACCATCCTCGGCGGCTCCGGCGACGACTCCATCGACGACCAGGGCGGCTCGGACGTCATCTCGGGCGGCGACGGCGACGACACCGTCAACGACATCGCCACCAGCGACGACATCGACATGGGCTCGGGCGACGACGACCTGAACCTCTTCACGCCGGGCTACGGCCCGGGTGCGTCCAATGCCGGCAACGACCAGGTCATCGAGGGCGGCCAGGGTACCGACTGGCTGAACATCGTCTATGCCGGCAACAACTGGGTGGCGCAGCCGGTCTACATCTACGACGAATACGGCCTGCCCGGCGTCGTCGACCAGTCGGACGGCACGGTGGGCGGCTTCGAGCAGGTCAACATCGACTACAATCCGGACTACGATGTTCCGGGCGCGCAGTCGGGTGGCGACGTGTTCTTCATCGTCGACCGCGAGAACTTCATGTCGAGCGCCGACGTGGTGTTCTGGGACGACTCCGGTTCGGGCAACTACAGCGATCCGTATGCCGACGATTTCGATGCCTTCATCGCCGAAGGCAACGACGACTCGGACGACGACATCAGCAATGACGGCCTCGACTTCCAGGACAGCGCCGGCGACCACGTCCATGTCGACTGGGGCGTGGACAACTATGGCACCTATATCGGCAGCAACAGCGGCGGCGAGGATCCCCTCCCGGTCGTGATCGCGGTCGACGGCCTCTCCGGCGACGACACGGTGTCGGCGAGCGCCAACAATGACGGCGAGATCCTGATCGGCGGCCTCGGCGACGACGTGCTCGACGGCGGCGACCTCAGCGGTGCCGACGTCAGCGGCGGCGAGGTGTGGGGCCACATGCTGTTCGGCGGACGCGGCGACGACGCGATCAGCGGCAGCGAGGGCAACGACCTCTTCCACGGTTCGTACGGCAACGACGTCAGCAACATGCTGGAATACAGCAGCGGCGACTCCGACGTGCTGGAGGAAGACGGCGACGACACCTTCGTGTTCGACTTCGACGGCGACAACAACTCGCCGGAGACTGCCGCGAGCGCCAATCTCGAGGACGGCGACGGCTTCGACACCGTCACCGGCTTCACCCCGGGCGATCCGGACACGCTGGTGCTGCTGATGGCCGAGAGCGGCACCGATTCGATGGCGAGCTACCTGCTGAACAGCGGCTCGTCGCTGACCTTCGCGGCCGACAGCAACGGCAATGTCGACGTGACGCTGGCGCTCGACATCGACGACAACGGGACCGCCGACGCGGCGATCACCTTCAACGACTACTTCACGACTTCGTCGGTCCTGCCGGGTCCGATAACCGTCAACGCAGTCACCAACGCGGAGCTCGCTGCGGCGTTCGGTGTCAGCGCAACCGACGACATCACCGGCAACGATGACGACAGCGGACTGGATAATGGCGACACGATCGTCGTCCACAACATCACCCAGACGCAGTTCGGTGGGCTGTTCGGCAGCATCCAGTACGGCTGGTCGTTCCAGGACAACATCAACCCGTTCGAGAACACCAACTACGATCCGCTCGGCGAAGGCTTCTCGAGCTAAGCCTGACGGATCAGACGAAACGGAGAGGCCGCCTTCGGGCGGCCTCTTTCTTTGAGTAGGGGCCGGCGCGGCCCATCATCGACAACAGACAAGAAGAGACAGGGAGTTTTGCCATGGACCATCTGTTCGCCGACGGCGTGAAGGACATGCAGGTCGCCAACGGCACGGTGCGCTTCACGCTGGTGCAGCGCGGCACCGGCGACCGCGACCTGGTCGACGTCGGCCGCATCATCCTGCCGGTCAACCGGGCGCGCGACATCATCGCGGCGCTGCAGCGCGGGCTGGACGACGTCGCCGGCCAGATCCGCAAGGCGCGCGAGGAGAGCAAGGCCGACGAGGCCGCAGTCGCCAGCCACTAAGAGCGCGTTGCGCTTAGCTGGCTCCACCTTGCACCCCACCCGCCTCGCTACGCTCGGCACCCTCCCCATCGAGGGGAGGGAAAGGCGCCAGGTTCGTCGACCTCCTCCCCCTCGATGGGGGAGGTGGCCCGGAGGGCCGGAGGGGGTGGAGTTGAACCACATCCGCGACGCGCTTTAGGGCCATGTGTCCCGAAAACGGCAACCGGTTCGGGACAAGAACACGCTCCGAAGGGAACCTGCGGCACGGTGCGCAAGTCCTTTTTCGCGCGGCGTGCCGCAAGGCGTGGCGGATTGCCGGATTTATATCCGCGCAGTTTCGACGCGCCGGTCGACCGCCGCGAGGGAGAGAAAATCGATCGCGCATGGCCACGACCGGCTCCAATGGCACCCGCGTCGCCTTCGTCGCGCCGGCCTGCGTGCTCGACACCGGCTCGGGTGCCGCGCTCAGCGCGCGCACGATGCTGGAGATGCTGGCGGCGGAAGGGTTCGAGTGCCTCTCCTTCACGCCGTCGGTGTTCGACGGGCTCGACGAGTTTCCGCTGCGGCGCGTGTTCAACGCCGAGGCGGCGAAGCCCGGGCATGCCGGCAAGATCGTGCAGGTCAGCCATGGCGGCGTCACCCACCAGGTCTTCCGCACCGCGAGCACGGTGGGCACCAAGGCCACCGAGGCTGAGCTGACCGGCTTTCTCGACATGGCGCGGGCGCGCATGCAGGCCTTCGCACCGCATGTCATGCTGAGCTACGGCAGCAGCGCCTTTGCCGCCCACGTGCTGCGCACGCTGCGGCCGACCGCCGGGCGGCTGGCCTTCTACCTGGCCAACGACCAGATCGTCCTGCGCGAGCTGTTCGACCCCGTCGATGCGGTCCTGTGCCCGTCAGAAGTGATGGTGGCCCTTTGCAAGGAGCGCTTCGGCCGCGAGGCCAGGGTGCTGCGCGACCCGATCTCGCCGCGCAACGCCGCCGACCCGGCCGAGACGCTGGCCGTGCAGGCGCCCGAAAGCCGCGGGCAGGGGTTCGTCACCTTCATCAACCCGACCCCCGTCAAGGGCACGACCCTGGTGCTGGCGCTGGCCCAAAAGGCCCTGCGCGAACGGCCGGACCTCACCTTCCTCATCGTCGAGAGCCGGGTGCGCAAGGCGTTCTGGGACACCGACACGAAATTCCTGAAGCGCGACCTGCCCAATGTCTGGTGGGTGCCGAGCCAGCCGGACCTGCGCCGCATCTATCAGCGCACGAGCGTGCTGCTGTTCCCGTCCTTCTGGCAGGAGGCGTCCGGGCGCAGCATCGCCGAGGCGCAGCTCGGCGGCATCCCGGTGCTGGCGAGCCGGCGGGGCGGCATCGCCGAGCAGCTCAACGGCGGCGGCTTTCTGTTCGATGTCCCCGAACAGTTCCACGGCCGCGATGCGGCCGTCCCCGGCGACGGCGACATCGCGCCGTGGCTGGCGACGCTTTGCCGGCTGGTCGACGACGAGGCATTCTACCGGCAGGCCTCGGCGCGCGCGCTGGAAGCCGCCGCACCGTTCCGCTGGCAGCGGCAGCGCGGCGAGATCGCAGCCCTTTTCAACGAACTGGCGGCGTGATGAGCGAGACTGCGCAGACCGAACCGATCGAGGGACGCCGGCCGCGGGTGGTGTTCGTCTCCTTCATGTGCCTGCTCGACGCCCATTCGGGGGCGGCGCGGTCGGTACGCACCATGCTGGAGATGCTGGCGGCCGAGGGCTTCGAATGCCGCTCGGTGACCTGCGCGCTGTTCGACGGCAAGGAGGAATATCCGCGCGCGCGCGCCTTCGGCGCCGCCGCCGCCTTGCCGGAAAACATCGGCAAGGTGCTGCGCATCGAGCAGGCCGGCGTCGTCCACAACGTGCTCTATACGGAGAGCAGCCGCGGCGGGACGTTCAACGCCGCGCAGCGCAACGGCTTCATCAACTACGCGCTGCGCCATCTCAGGGATTTCAAGCCGGACGTCATCGTCAGCTACGGCAGCAGCGAGAGCACGGCCGGGCTGGTCGGCCTGATCCGGCCGCTGGCGCCGCGCTTCATCTTCTACCTCGGCAATCCCAACATCACGCGCGCCGAGCTGTTTGCGCCCACCGACATCGTGTTCTGCCCGACGCAGGCGCAGGTCGACCGCTACCGCGAGCGCCTCGGCCTCGACGGCCACGTCTTCCGCACCCCGATCGGCCCGGAGAACGCGGCCGACCCGGCGCGCACGCTGGCGGTGCAGCATCCGCGGTCGCGCCGGCGCGGCCTGGTGACCTTCATCAACCCGGCGCTGGAGAAGGGCGCCTCGCTGGTCTTCGCGCTCACCCAGCGGGCGCTCAGGGAGCGGCCCGACATCACCTTCCTGATCGTGGAGGGCCGCACCAAGCGCAGTTTCTGGGAGGAGGGCGGCTCGCCGCTCGCCTCGGCCCGCAACATCTGGTGGATTCCCAACCAGAGCGACGTACGCCGCATCTACGAGCGCACCAGCGTGCTTTTGTTCCCGTCCTTCTGGTTCGAGGTGGCCGGCCGCTGCATCGCCGAGGCCCAGCTCGGCGGCATCCCGGTGCTGGCTTCCAGCCATGGCGGCATTCCCGAGCAGCTCAACGGCGGCGGCTTCATGTTCGACATCCCGCAGAGCTGCCTCGACAACTACAAGGTCGTGCCCTCCGCGCAGGCGGTGGCGCCGTGGTTCGATACGCTGACGCGGCTGCTCGACGACGACGCCGCCTATGCCGAGGCCTCGGCGCGGGCGCTCGCCGCCGCCGCCATCTACGACTGGGGCAGGCGGCAGGCGGAGGTGGCGCAATTCTTCCGCGGCCTCATCGCCCGGGCCTGAAATCCGGCGCAAAAAGCCTTGGAATCGCCCGCCATTCGACACAATCCTCCGGCAATCCCAGCGGCGCGAGGGCGGCCTATCCGATACCGAAGGCAAGGCCGGAAAGGGCAGTCAGCCAAGGCTGCCCTTGAAAAGCCGGCCGGGTGTTGGTAGACAAAGCGCCTTGTAGAGTAAAAGTTTTACTCCCCCAGCTTCGAGAAAGTTCCAACCATGAGCGCAGAGCGGCAGGCCCAGGCCCGTGACGAATTCCGGGCCGCGTTCTGGTCCGCCCGACACCTGCTCTACGTCGCCGCCTTCTTCAGCCTCTTCGTCAACCTGCTGATGCTGACCGGCCCGCTGTTCATGCTGCAGGTCTATGACCGCGTGCTGTCGTCTGGCAGCGTGCCGACCCTGGTCGCGCTGCTGGTGCTGTGCGCCGGCCTGTTCGGCCTGATGGGCGTGCTCGACTATCTGCGCGGCCGCATCCTGGCCAGCGCCGGCGCCCGCTTCCAGGCAACCCTCGACGGCCGCGTGTTCGAGGGCGTTCTGCGCCGCTCGGTGGCGCCGTCGGAGCGCTCGAAGCCGTCGATGCCGCTGCGCGACCTCGAGGCGGTGCAGGCCTTCCTCGCCGGCCCGGCGCCGCTCGGCTTCTTCGACGCCCCGTGGACGCCGATCTACATCGGCGTCATTTTCCTGTTCCACCCGCTGCTCGGCTGGTTCTCGGTCGGCGCCGGCATCTTCCTGTTCGCCATCGCCATCTTCAACCAGTTCCTCACCCGCGGCGAGGAGGCGACCTGGCGCAAGTCCAACGCGCTGAGCGAGAAGATCGCCGAATCGTTCCGCCGCGACGCCGAGACGGTGCGCGCGCTCGGCATGGGCCGCACCGCCCGCAACCTGTGGGGCAAGGCGCGCAGCAAGTCGCTCGACGCCCAGATCATCCACAGCAACCGCGCCGGCTTCTTCCAGGTGTTCTCGCGCACCTTCCGCATGTTCCTGCAGTCGCTGATCCTGGCGATCGGCGCCTGGCTGACCGTGCAGCAGGAAATCACCCCCGGCATCATGATCGCCTCGTCCATCATGATGGGCCGCGCGCTGGCCCCCATCGACCAGGTCATCGCCAACTGGAAGGGCTTTGCCCGCGCCCGCGCCGGCATGAAGTCGCTGAAGGAATTCCTGGCCGAGACCCCGCTACCGGATCAGAAGACCGAACTGCCCGACCCGAAGGCCAAGATCGCCGTCTCCAACCTGTCGGTGATCACCCCTGGCATGCAGAAGCCCTACGTGCAGAAGATCAGCTTCGCGATCGAGCCGGGCACGGCGGTCGGCGTCATCGGCCCGAGCGCCAGCGGCAAGTCGACGCTGGCGCGGGGACTGGTCGGCATCTGGCCGGCCAAGGAGGGCGAAATCCGCCTCGACGGCGCCACGCTCGACCAGTGGAACGACGAGACGCTGGGCCGCAAGGTCGGCTACCTGCCGCAGGAAGTGTCGCTGTTTGCCGGAACCGTGGCCGAGAACATCGCCCGCTTCCAGCCCGGCGCCAACGAGGCCAAGATCGTCGAGGCCGCCAAACGGGCCGGCGGGCACGAAATGATCCTCAAGCTGCCCAAGGGCTACGACACCGAGATCGGCGACGGCGGCTCGCAGCTCTCCGGCGGCCAGCGCCAGCGCATCGGTCTCGCCCGCGCGCTCTACGGCGAGGCCATCCTGCTCGTCTTCGACGAGCCCAATTCGAACCTCGACGCGGAAGGCGAGATGTCGCTGGTGGCCGCGATCGAGGACGCCAAGAAGCGCGGCTGCGCCGTCGTGGTGATGGCCCACCGGCCGAGCGCGATCGCCGCCTGCGAGATGCTGCTGGTCATGCGCGACGGCCAGCAGCACGCCTTCGGGCCACGCAACGAAGTGCTTCAGATGGCCACCCGGAAGTCGGAAAAGGTGGTTCCGCTCAACCGGTCGGAAGTGAACGTGAGTAGCAACGCATGAGCACCGTCGCCGACGACTATTTCGCCTACGACACGACGCGCTGGCGCGCCGACCGCCACATCATCTTCGGCCTGATCGCCATCCTGCTCACCTTCGGCGGGGTCGGCTGGTGGGCGGTGGCGAGCGAACTGCACAGCGCGGTGATCGCACCCGCCGAAATCCGTGTCGAAAGCAGCATCAAGCCGATCCAGCACACCACCGGCGGCCTGGTCGGCGAAATCCTGGTGCATGACGGCGACCATGTGAAGGCCGGCGATGTGCTGCTGCGCTTCGACCGCACCACCTCGGCCGCGACCTACGCCATCGTCGATTCGCAGCTCGACGAGCTGTTCGCCCGCCGCGCCCGCCTGCAGTCCGAAGTCAACAACGCCTCGGAAGTCACCTTCCCGCCGGAACTGGTCGAGAAGGCCAAGACCACGCCCGACCTCGCCAAGAACCTGCAGGACCAGCGCGGCCTGTTCCAGGCGCGGCTCACCAATTACAACCAGCAGGCCAGCCAGCTCAAGGAGCGCATCGGCCAGCTCGAGAACCAGATCACCGGCACCGAAGCGCGCCGGCGCAGCTTCGAGACGCAGATCGAGGCCGTGACCGAGGAGTTGCGGGTGCAGGCCGATCTGCTGGAGCGCAAGCTGACGACCCGCCAGCTCAGCCAGGAGTTCGTGCGCGAAAAGGCCCGCATCGAGGGCGAGATGGGCGCGCTCGACGCCGAGGCGGCGCGGCTGCGCGGCCAGATCCAGGAGAACGGCATCGAGATCACCGCCTGCAGGAGACCCGGCTCGAATCCTCCATCAACGAACTGCGCGACGTCGAGAGCAAGATCGCCGAGCTGCAGCAGCGTCTCATCGTCGCCCAGGAGGAGCTGTCCCGCACCGACGTGACCTCGCCGCAGGACGGCGTTGTGCAGGACATGGCCGTGTTTGCCGTCGGCGCCGTCGTCGCGGCCGGTGAAAAGATGATGACCATCGTGCCGACCGCCGACCGCCTGATCCTGAAGGGCCGCATTGATCCCAGCAAGCGCGACCAGGTGATCATCGGCCAGCCGGCGCTGGTGAAATTCTCCTCCTTCAACCGCCGCACGACGCCGGAGCTCAATGGCGAGGTGGTCAAGATCTCGGCCGACCGCAAGCTCGACGAGCAGAGCGGCCGCGCCTTCTACGAGGTCGAGATTTTCATCTCCGACGACGAGAAGGACCGGCTCGACAAGGAAGAGGACCTGCTGGTCCCCGGCCTGCCGGCCGAGGTCTACATCCAGACCGGATCGCGCTCGCCGCTGAGCTACTTCCTGAAGCCGCTGACCGACAGCTTCGCGCGCGCCTTCCGCGAGCGCTGAGCAGGCACCGGGTTCCTTCCGGCTCCGCCCGAGAGGGCAGGGGGGCCGCGGCCGGCTGACGCATGTCTCCCGCAAGCGGATGGCCCGGAGAGAGCCTGGTCACATTGGTTGCGACGCGCCCGAGGCTCACGCCCGGCCGAGCGCGGCATAGAGCGCCGTCTTGCTCACCCTGATGCGGGCCGCGGCTTCGCGGACCGTCAGCCCGCCGGCGATGAGCGCCCTGGCCTTCCTCAGTCTTTCCGGCGTGACCACCGCCCGCCGGCCCCCCTTGCGGCCGCCGGCGCTCGCCGCCTCCAGGCCCGCCCGCGTGCGCTCGCGGATCAGGTCGCGTTCGAACTGCGCGAGCGCGCCGAACAGATGGAAGACCAGGCGGCCGCCGGGCGTCGCCGTGTCGATGTTCTCGGTGAGCGACCGAAAGCCTATTCCGCGGCCGTCCAGATCGCGGACGACCTCGATCAGGTGGCTGAGCGAACGGCCGAGCCGGTCGAGCTTCCACACCACCAGCGTGTCGCCCGCCCTGAGATAGGCCAGCGCCTCGGCGAGGCCCGGGCGGTCGGCGCGGGCGCCGGAAGCCTGGTCCTCGAACAGTCTGGCGCAGCCGGCCGCGCGCAGCGCCCCGACCTGCAGGGCAGGGTCCTGGTCCGCCGTCGACACGCGCGCATAGCCGATTGCCGCCATCGGATGTCTCCCGAAAGAGGGAACCGGCTCCCGGTCCTGTCCGCTTTCCCGTCCGTCTTGAAGTTTGTCCGAAATGCCGGCGCCGGTCCAGCGTTTACGGACAGTCCGGGCCTGCCCGGCAAAGGATCGTTTGGCGGACAGGCGTGACTGCCCTATCATCCGCCGGTTTCCATCTGCTCGCGTGATATGTGAATTTGAGACTGCGGAATGTTCCGAATGGGGGGTTGCACCATGTCTTCGGCCGTTGATCCGTTTGCAGACCTAAAGGCGCGCCAGCGCGAAATGTGGGCGTCGTTTGCGCCGACGGCTGCCTACACCACACCCGTTGCGGCACATCTCGTGGAATTCGCAGGGATCAAAACCGGCGAGGCAGTGCTCGACATCGGCACCGGCACCGGTGTCGTTGCAATCACGGCCGCGCGCATGGGCGCATCTGTGACGGGGCTCGACCTAACGCCGGCCCTGCTCGACGCGGCGCGTGAGAATGCGCGCCTCGCCAGCCTTGCGGGCATTCAATGGGTCGAGGGCGACGCCGAGTATCTCCCCTTTGCCGATAACCAGTTCGACGTCGTCATCAGCCAATTCGGACACATTTTTGCGCCACGACCCGATGTCACGATCAGGCAAATACGGCGTGTGCTGAAGCCCGGCGGGCGCATAGCCTTTGCGACCTGGCCGCCGGAGCATTTTGTCGGCCAGCTGTTCGCCTTTGTCGGCAGGAACTCGCCGCCGCCACCCGCCGGGGTAGCGCCACCCTCGCAATGGGGGAGTCCGGGCATTGTCGCCGAGCGCCTAGGCGATCTGTTCGAGGCGCCGTTCTTTTCGCGCGGCGTGATGCAATTTCCGGCTCTCAGCCTGGCGCACTTCCGTGAGTTCATGGAGCGCTCCGTAGGTCCCATGCAGAAACTGGTCGAGGCCTCCGCCAAGGACCCAGAGAGGCTGGCTGGTCTGCGCGCCGAGTTTGAGGCGCTCGCCGCTCCATACTACTTCGGGAACATGATCCGTCAGGAGTATCTCCTAACTCGCGCCAGGGCCCGTTGAACGGTCGCTGCGTGACGGGGCGGCCTGCTTCAAGAAGCTAGCGACCAATCGTCAGCAGCGCCTCCTCGACCGTGTCGGCGACGATGAGACGGCCGCATGTCGCCTCCATGACGCGTCGCCAGGGTTCCGGGAGCTCGGCATGCCGGTAGACAAGGCCGAGGTCGGCCTTGTCTACGGGAGCGCCGAACTGTTGCAGGTCGGCGAAGCTCCAAACCACGACGGCGGCGGTTGCCGTGCGATACTTGAGAAGGGCGGCCACGCGTTGCGGCATGGCCAGATGCGTCAGGTCGAGCGTCATGGCATCGAGGCCGGCCTCGTCGCCGCACAGCCAGGCAAGGCCGGGAGTGGCGGCGGACGTCGCTGCGAGCTGACGCGCGAGTTCGTGCTGGGCCGTCTTCGCGGCCAGGACCAGCACGACCGGAATGCGGCCGGGCAGGGCACCCAGCAGGCGCGTGCCGATCTCGGCCTCGTCCATGCCGCCGGCAACGACGACGGCCATGTCCGGCGTGGTGTTGACCTCGATGAAGGCGCCGTTCCCGGCTGCCGGCGGCCTGGAGATGTCGGGCGTGATGTAGTCTATGCCGATCGCATGGAGGCCGAGCGTCGTCGCCAGTTCCTCGGCCATGGCGCGGACTTCCGGATGGATGTCCTCCAGGTTGAAGCAGACGCCGCCGGTCGAGCGGTTGGCGTTGCTGCGCAGGGAGACGCGCCGGCCGGGTTGCGGCACGTCGCCGGGCGCAAGATCCTGCCGTGCGAGATGGGCGATCAGCACCGCGTCCATGGCGATCGGATAGTGGTAGCCGGAGGCCACCAGGTTGCTGGAGCGCCGGCTGTTGAGGTCGCCCAGGAGGTCGTGGATCGTGCGCACGCCGTCGCCGGTGACCGCCGAGGCCTCGCGCCGCGTCGCCGCCACGAGCTGGCCGCCGATGACGGTCAGCCGGTGATCCTCGCCCGGCACGAAGGCCTCCACCAGCACCGGCGACGGACTGAACTTCTTGGCATAGGCGAAGGACTGCTCCAGGTCGGGCAGGGACCTGATGCCGGCGGTGACGCCCTTGCCGCCGCCGCTGTCCAGCGGCTTGGCCACGCAGGGCCAGCCGACTTTCTCGGCCGCGGCGGAAAGGTCCCCCGGCGAGGCCACCAGCACGCCCGGCGGCGTCGGCAGCCCCAGCCCCTGCATGACCGTCTTCGACAGCGCCTTGGATTTGGCGATCCGCGCACCGACGAAACCGTCGGCGTCGGAAGCCGTCTCGAAGAAGCTGCGCGAGCGGGACCCCCAGCCGAACTGCCAGATCCGCGAGCCCGGCGCGACCGCCAGCACGGGAATGTCGCGCGCCTTCGCCGCCACCATCAGGATGCGGGCCTGGAAGTCGGGATGCCGGCTCCGGCACAGCTGCTGGAATTCGTCGAGGTTGCCCTTCAGCTCCGCCGAAAAGGGCGCCTGCGCCCGCAGCGCCTCGCGCAGCGCCCGGGCCGCAAGCGCCAGGCCAGAAGCGGTCACCTGCGGGTCGTGGAAGCCGACCCACAGCACCGCCGCGCCCGGCCCGCCGGCCATCGCGCCGGCCGCCTCGACGAAACCGCGCGTGTCGTTGAGAGCGCCTCTGGCGAAAGCGGCCAGCAGGCGCGCCAGCGACACCGCCGGCTCTTCCGCCGCCGCTGCCCCGGAGTGCTCCTCCAGCAGGCGGTGAAATTCCTCGCGCAGGCGTCCGGCCGCCGCCTCGAGGCCGTCCGCGGTGACGCCGCCGCCGCTCATCCTGAGGCTGCAGGCCACCACCGGCGCCGGCGCCAGCGGGTTCGGGCCGAAATAGACCTTGCGGCCGCTCAGCCGGAAAGAGTCGTCCGCCGCATCGCTCAAGGGTCTTTGCCCACGGCATCGCCCGCGCCGGGGCCGCGGTGGCGGGCTTCCGCCTCGCGCAGCAGGCGCGCGGCAAGACCGGCAGCCTCCTCCGGGAGGGGCAGCGGCAGCACCCTGGCCGTGGTCGCCGCGGCGCGGGGCAAAGGCATCCCGTCCGGCGCCAGGACGACCCCGTCGCACATCGGCAGAAGCGCCTGCAGCATGGAGGCCAGTTCATTGCCGGCGGCCGGCGCGTCGCCCGGGCGGCGGATGCTTTTGCCTGCGACCACCAGCACATCGAACCGGTCCACGGCCAGGCCGCTGCGCATGACGCCGAAGTCTTCTATGGAGAGCACGGCGGCCCCCACCTTCCTGTCGACCATCAGCGCCCGGCCGGCGGCCAGCGGATCCGTCTCGGTGGAGACTTTTTCGCCGGCGATGTTGATGCCCGAGGCATCCGCAAGCCCCGCGGCGAGGCCGCCGGCCGACAGATCCGCGGCGATCGCCGCCGCAAGCGTGCTGCCGGGCGGCGCGCCCAGCACGACGGCGACCGGAATGCGGCCCGTGCCTTCGACCAGCTCGCGCAGGATCGGCGTATAGATATGCTCCCAGGTCGCCACGCCGAGATCGGGCTGGCCGTTGACCTCGCAGATCACCGCTCCCGTCTCGAGCCAGGATCGCGCAATGTCGGGCATGAGCAGGTCGACCCCGGCGAGGTCGAGGCCCAGGATATCGGCGGCGCGGATCACCAGCCGCCGGTTGTCCGGATGCACCTTCTCGAACACGCCTCCTACCGGCATTCCGCCGACCGAGATGTTTGCGGCGCGCCGCAGCCTGACGAATTCGCCGGCCGGCGGAATGCTTGCCCGGGAGAGGCCCTTGCGCCGCATCAGCGCGTCGGCCTCGTCGTCGAGATCCAGCGGCGTCAGCGAGGAGCCCACCCGTCCGCGCCCGCGCCCCTGGGCAATGTTCTGCCGCTCCACCAGCTCGGCGACGGTATGGACGCCATCCCCCGTTACGCTCCCGGGGATGCGTTCATAGGCCCATAGCAGCTGCGAGTTGAACACTGTCAGCCGGTAGTCGCGGCCCTCGAAATGCTTCTCCACCAGCACGTTGGCGCTGGCCGCTCGGGCAATGGCGAAACTCCTGCGCACTTCCTCCGGGTTAAGCAGCCCGGGCGCAACCGCGACACCGCCATCGAGGTCCGCCGGCTTCACCACCACCGGATAGCCGAGCGCATCGGCGGCCCGCAGGGCGGCTTCCTCGTCGTGGACCCTGATGTGAGCCGGCACCGGAACTCCGGCATGGCGCAGCATGGCGGCGGCGGCTTCCTTGTTGCGCGCGAGCGCGGCGCCGATGCGCGGCGTCCGGTCGGTAAAGGAACTCTCCAGCCAGCGCGCCCGCCTGCCATTCCCGAACTGGATGATATGTCCGGGCAATTCGCACACCGGAAAGCCGAGTTCGTGTCCGGCACGGATGAAGCGCGGCACGTTCGAGGATGCCGGCACCTGCCTGCTCAGCGCCGCGATGACATCAGCCAGCCTTTCGAGGTGCTGCGCAGGGTCGACGCCACCCGCGACCAGCGCCAGCAGCCGGATGATCCACGCCATGGCCGTCACGGTGGCCTTGTGGCCCATGACCAGGGTCGGCACGGCTGCCACCAGGCCGATCCGGCTGACGCCGACAATCCGGCCAGGCCCGGAAACCGGAACGTCGGCCGCGACCTGCAGGCAGTGGACGCCATGCAGGAGCAGGGTAACGGCAGCCGGGACTGATGGGCCGGGCCGAGGTTTCCCGGGCAGGTCAAAGCCAAAGGCCTCGAGTGCCCCGGCCAGGATCTTTTCGGTGGCGTCAAGCGTCTGCGGACTGACCGGGTCGCCCGCGGCGAGGCCGACGATCACCGCCGGGTGCCGCAGCCCATACAGGAACCCCGGGACCGGGCTCGGCATGCCGACCACGCGCACCGGTCCGGCGGCAGCCGGAATGCCGATCTCGGGCGTCAAGGCGACACCCGGCAAGCCATCATCCTGTCCTTCCCAACCGTCCATCGATCCCGTGGCCAACACCCGCCTTTCGCGCTCCGGTGCGCGATATGTTGCAGGCTCCGGATGGAAACTATATAGAGCGGCCGACCCGATAGCATCGGCTGGCAGGCCCGCTTTCGCAAGCCGCAGGCCGCCCATCAATCCGCCAATTTCTGCTTTCAGGAAACGGGGTCTTCCTGCGGCTCATGGTGCCCATGAATCTGCCGACTGCCAAGACGACCGTCCTCATCGCCGCCGAGAGCCTGCCCGAGCTCAGCATGCGCGACCTGGCCGACGGGGCGAGGCGGCACCAACTGTGGCTGCGCTTTGCCGTCCACGACATCAGGAAGCGGTTCCGCCGCTCGGTGCTGGGGCCATTCTGGATCACCCTCACCATGGGCATCACGGTCGGCGCGCTGGGCTTCGTGTTCAGCTCCATCTTCCAGCAGGATATCTCCAACTTCCTGCCCTACCTCGCCGTCGGGCTGATCTTCTGGGGTTTCTACACCAGCGTCATCAACGAGAGCGGCGAGACCTATCTCGCGGCGGCCAGCCAGATGAAGAACGTCGCGGCGCCGATCAGCATCTACATCTACCGGACGTTCGCCCGCAACGTGATCATCCTCGCCCACAACATGGTGATCTACCTGATCGTCTACGCGCTGTTCATCCACACGATCAGCTGGCACTATCTGCTGCTGATCCCCGGCCTCCTCATCTTCTTCGCCAACGTCTTCTTCACCTCGATGATCGTCGCCATCGTCTCGGCGCGCTTCCGCGACATTCCGATCATCCTGACCAACGTGCTGCAGGTGGTGTTCTTCATCACCCCGATCTTCTGGGACGCCAACCTGATCAAGGGCAAGGTGGCGTTCATCCAGCTCAACTACTTCTACCACCTGCTGCAGATCGTGCGCGCCCCGCTGCTGGGGCAGGCGCCGGCCATGCTGTCCTGGGCCATGACGAGCGCCGCCGCGGTGGTGGCCGCGGCACTTGCCGTGCGGCTCTACCGGCGCGCCTATCCCCGCATCCCGTACTGGATCTGACGGCGATGGAGGCCCACATCTCCATCAGCGACCTGTCGGTCGAGTTCCGCGTCTACGGCGCCCACGGGCGCTCGCTCAAGCGCCGCATCTTCTCGCAGATGAGCGGCGGCGAGGTCAGCGCCGGCGAGGGCGACAGCATCACCGTGAAGGCGCTGAACCACATCAATCTCGAATTCAGCCACGGCGACCGCGTCGGGCTGATCGGCCACAACGGCTCCGGCAAGTCGACGCTGCTGAGGGTGATCGCCGGCATCTACAAGCCGACCACCGGGTCGATCCGCACCACCGGCACGGTGGGGGCGCTGCTCGATCCCGCTGCCGGCATGGACGTGGAGGCGACGGGAATCGAGAACATCTACCTCGCCGGCTACATGCTCGGCATGACGACGGCCGAGATCGACGGCCGCATCGACGAGATTTCCGAGTTCACCGGGCTCGGCAACTTCATCTACCTGCCGGTGAAGACTTATTCGGCCGGCATGTATGCGCGGCTCGCCTTCGCCATCTCGACCTCCATCAACCCGGACATCCTCATCATCGACGAGGGCATCGGCGCCGGCGACGACGCCTTCATGGAGAAGGCGCGCAAGCGCACCGAGGACATGCTGGCGACGTCCGGCATCTTCGTCATCGCCACGCACGACCAGAACCTGATCAGGAGCTTCTGCAACCGCACGATCAGGCTCGAAGCGGGCCACATCGTCAGCATCGACGCCATCTGAGCGGGCAGGGGATCGTAGCCCATGGCAGAGTCCGGCGGGATCGGCTGAGTGAGAAAGCCCCGCGTCCTGTGCTTCGGGCGGTTTTCCGACGCCATCCCCGGCGGCATCCAGCGCCATGTCGAGCACCTGCTCGTCGGGCTGGGCGACCGCGTCGACTATGTGAACCTCGTCCCCAACCGTGAGTGGCGCGACCGCAGCTTCGAACGCTTCGGCGTGCCGACCGTCGCCAGGGCCGGCATCAATGTCGACGGCAGCCTGGTGCTGTCGCCGGGCCTGCCCCTTTCGGCGCGCGCGCTGCACCGGCAGAAGCCGTTCGACCTGGTGCATTTGCATTTTCCGGATCCGATGTCGCATCTGGCGGCGATGGCGCTGCCCTCGGTGCCGCGCGTGATCACCTGGCATGCCGACATCTTCCGCCATCGCACCGCGCTGAGCCTCTACCGGCCGTTCCTGCGGCGGGCGGCCGAGACCGCGCCGGCCATCATCGTCGCGACCGAGGCGCATATCCGCAACTCGCCCATACTGTCGGGGCTTGCCGATCGCAGCCGGATCCGGGTCATCCCGTTCGGCTTCGACCTCGACCGCTTCACCCGGCCGGCCCCCGAACTCGCCGCGCTGCGGCAGCGCCATCCCGGGCGGCTCGTCTTCTCGCTCGGCCGCCATGTCTACTACAAGGGTTTTGACGTCCTGCTGCGGGCGCTTGCCGCAATGCCCGTGGATGTCAGCCTCATCCTGGGCGGAACGGGACCGCTGACGGCCGAACTCGAGGCGCTTGCCGGCGAGCTCGGCATCGCCGCGCGCGTCCATTTCGTCGGCCTGATCGAGGAAACGGCGCTGCCGGCCTACTACCAGCTCTGCGACGTCTTCTGCCTGCCGGCCGTCTCCCGCGCCGAGGCCTTCGGCATCGTCCAGGTCGAAGCGATGGCTTCCGGTCGGCCGGTGGTCAGCACCCGGCTCGGCAACGGCGTCGACCTGGTCAATCGCGACGGCCAGACCGGCCTGACGGTCGAGCCCGGCAATGCCGGGGCACTGGCCGCGGCCCTCGGCGAACTTCTCGACAACCCCGAAAAGGCGCGGCTGCTCGGCGAACAGGGGCGGCGCAGAGCGCTTGCCGAATACGGGCTCGGCCAGATGGTCGAGCGGACCTTCGAGACCTACCGCGCCGTGCTCGGCAGCTGAAGCAGGAACCTACTCGCAGACCACCTTCACCCGGCCGCCCGGCTGCGTCTCGTCGTGGCAGGACAGCAGGCTTGCCGCCGTCGACGCGCTGACCGGCGGCAGGCGCACCGGCCGCACGTCCCACAGCCGGAGGTTCGACCGGCGGGGGGGCGGCGCTGCCCTGGCTTCGCGCACCGGCGGCGCCGGCGCCGCCGGGAAGGCGACGGGGACGGGACTATCCGGATGATCCTCGGTTCCGAGCATGCGGTTGATGGGGTTGGCGTAGAGAACCGTCCCGTCATGGGCGCGGCTGCAGCCGACCAGGCTCGCAGTGCCCAGAAGAAGCAGCAGGATGATCCCGCGTGCCGGCATCGGCAGGCCCGAAAGCCGCGCGCCGCTCGCCGGCCGGCCCGCTCCGATGGCTGGCCCGACGACGAGCGTGTTCACCATGACGGCCTCGCAACCGAATTTCACTTGACATCGATATACAAAATGCCACCTCTATGGTAGAGTAAATTGAATACCACAAAAAAACCGACGCGGCGTCGCTGCGGGACGTAACAGGGTAACTTTCGGGTAAGGCCATGTATGTCAATTATCAGCGGACTTCCGAGAAGGAGGTCCAGGAATCCCGCAAAAGTGGCGGCGAATGGCTGCGCGATCTGCGTCAGAAGAGTGGTTTGTCGCAGCGCCAGCTTGCGCAGAAGGTGAGCGTCGACTACTACACGTTCATCTCTCAGCTCGAGAACGGGCGCGGCCGGATTCCGCCGGATCGCTACCAGGACTGGGCCGAGGCGCTCGGTGTGCCGGTGTCGAGCTTCGTCTTCAACATCATGCGGTTCTATGATCCGGTCACCTTCGAGCTTCTCTTCGGTAAAAACGGCGGGCTTGCCAACGAGCCGAACCGCTTCGAACTGCTCGACTGATACCGACAGAACGCAAGGGGCTGGCCTATGACCGCCAAGCTTCTCTCCTTCACCCAGCAGCGTGGCGGCTGGGGAAACGTCGAGATGGCGCAGTTCGCGCGCATCCAGCGCCTGCTCGAGAATGTGGGCATGCACATCGACGTCGAGCACGGCATCACCGACGAGGGTGATCCGTGGTGCGTGTTCTGCTCGAACACGACCGGCGAGGTGATCATCCACGCAGCCCGCCTGGACGGGCTCTACATGTTCGATTCGCCGGTCCTGCGGACCCCGATCGAAGGCCGCAGCTTCCAGCACTGCGCGGAAAAATTCCTCGACGAGGCCATGCAGGCCATTCCGGTCGTGCGCCGGCGCTCGACGCTGCAGGTGCATCCGAGCGCGCTGCTGGCGAGCGTCTTCCTGACCATCATCCTGCACGCCCAGGCGACCTCCGAGCACAGCCCGTTCCGCAGCGACGGCCACGACGTGCTGGCCGAACTGGACGCCTCCGGCAAGCACGGCGCGGGCTGGATCAAGCTGATCGCACAGCACCTCGCCGAGCTGTTCGGGCCGCAGGACAATTCCAACAACGGCCACCACAACCAGCAGATGCCGACCTGGGTGACCGTCATCCCCGCCGGCCTGACGGTTTCGGTGCTCGGCATCGTGCACGAGCTGGTCACCGGCGACGACAAGCTGCTGCTCGTCTTCGACGAGACCATCGGCGTCGAAAGCGGCCACGAGAACGCGGACCACGATGTGCCGCAGGTCCTGGCGGCGGCCGAGGCGGCGGTGCCGGAAGCCGTTGCGGCGGCCGACGACGATACCGCCACCACCACCATCGCGACCGACGACGCCGGCGACGACAAGCTTGAGGCCAAGGTTGCCGAGGCGGCGGCGGCCAAGGACGACATGGCCCCCGTGGTCCTGGAGGTTCCCGGCGCCTATCTGGCGCTGGCCCATTCCTTCGTCGAGGAAGTCGTCGCCTTCGCCGCCGACACGGTGAGCGCGCTCGCCACCGCCGGGATGACCATAGTGGCTCAGGCCGAGGCCGCGCGCGAGAACGCCAGCGTCGAGGTGGCCCAGGCCGAACCCCAGCCGCCCACCATCAGCACCATCGCGACGGCCACCATCGCCCAGCTGAAGCCGCTGATGGATTCCGACACCATGGAGTTCATCTCGCTGCCCGACGACGCCGGTTCGGCGCTGATCCTGGCCGCCTATGGCGAAAACCGCGATCCGGCCGCGGTGGAGGTCATCACCGACGACACCGGCACCAGCGCCGGCGGCGGGACGATCGAAGTTCCCGCCCCGACGGCGTCGGACGATGCGTCCGCGCCGCCGCCGGCGGTCGACATCGTCGCCCAGCTGGACTGGCTGATCGATATTGCCCACAATGTCGGCTACAAGCAGTCCGGCGGCAACTACATCATCTACGACAAGGATGTGGCTTCCCATCAGAACCCGGACGATTGGCTCGTCGAAACCTTCGTGATGGCCGACCACAGCCAGATCACCTTCATCGGTGTGGCGTCCGACTACGACGGCCTGCTGGTCTAGACCGGGCATCTTCTGCCGCCGGATGCTTCTTTCCCGGCGGTGATCTTGCTTTTTTCCGCGCCTGCGCGAAAAGGTCGCCCGGGTTTCCGCCTGCCCGGTTTTCCGATCTGAAAGAACGATGGGACGATCCGAACCAACGCCGCCCGGACTGAAAAGCTTTTCGCCGGCGGCCGCGGACCGTCTTGCCGCGCCCGATCCCGGCGAAGGCGGCGCGCCCCTGGCGCTGCCGGCGCCGCAGCCGCTGCGGTCGCCGAAACTCCTCCTGAAACGCGGAGCACGTCGCTTGCTGAAGAACACGAGCATCGGCCGCTTCTACAGCGGGCTGCGCCAGACATCCGCCGCGGTCACCGCCCTGCAGTTCCGTGCCGACCATATCGAGCGGGAGGTGGAAGGCCTCAGTGCCGACAAGCTCCACGCGCTACACCAGCACCTCGAACGGCTGGAACGGCATGTCGCCGGCATCGAGAAGCTGATCGACATCGGCAAGGTCGAGGCCGGCGAACAGCTCGATGCGTCCGGCCGGCGCATTGACGGCCGCATCGATGCCCTCGACGAGCGCCTGGAGGCGGTGCGCCGCAAGCTCGTTGCCGAACAGGCGCTGGCGGCGCGCTCCTACACCGACATGAGCCGGCGGGTCGACCTCTTGCGCCACCGGCAGCCGGCGGCAGCCGCGCCTGCGGGGGAAGCGGAAGCGGCGCCGGCAGCCTCGGCCGAAGGCCTGCAGTCGCTGATCGACGCCTTCTACAACCGCCTCGAGGACCGCTACCGGGGCTCGCGCGAGGAGATCAAGCGGCGCCTGCTGAAATACATCCCGGACGCCGAGAGCGCCGCCCAGCGCTGCGGCGGGCTGCCGGTGCTCGACATCGGCTGCGGCCGCGGCGAATGGCTGGAACTGCTGGCCGAGCATGGGCTGAAGGCAACCGGCGTCGACCTCAACCCGGTGCAGATCGAGGAAGCCCGCGCCGCCGGCCTCGATGTCCACCAGGGCGACGCCATCGCCTGGCTGGGCAAGGCCGCCGACGCCTCCTTCTCGATGATCACCGCCCACCATCTGGTCGAGCACCTGCCTTTCGAGACCGTGGTGTGGATCGCGCGCGAGGCGCTGCGCGTGCTCGCTCCGGGCGGCATCCTTTTGTTCGAGACGCCCAATCCGCGCAACATCCTGGTCTCGACCACCGGCTTCCACATGGATCCGACGCATATCCGCCCGCTGCCGGCCGAGGTGCTGTCGACTTTGTTCGACACGATCGGCTTTTTTCCGGTCGAAAGCCGCTTCCTGCACCCGCACGAAAAGCTGCCGGCGTTTCTCGGCGAGCATCGGCTCGACCCGGAACTCGCCAATCTGTTCTTCGGGCCGCAGGACCATGCGGTGCTCGGCACCCGGCCGAAGGTGGCCGACTAGATGCGCGTCGGCATCGTCAGCACCCAGGTTCCCTTCGTCACCGGGGGCGCCGAGCGGCATTCGGCGAGCCTCGCCGCGGCCCTGCGCGAGCGCGGCCACGAGGCGGCCGAGATCGGCATCCCGCTCAAATGGTATCCGGGCCGCGTCCTGGTCGACCATATCCTGGCGGCCAAGCTCTTCGACCTCAGCGTCTTCGAGGGCGCGCCGATCGACCTTCTGGTCGGGCTGAAGTTTCCGGCCTACCTCGCCCGCCATCCCAACAAGGTGTTCTGGATCCTGCACCAGCACCGGCAGGCCTACGAGATGTGGGACAGCGGCGCCTCGGACCTGCTCTACGACGCCGACGGCGCCGCGATCCGCGACCTTATCCGCCAGGAGGACCGCGCCGCGCTTTCAGGCGCGCGCGTCTACGCCAATTCGAAAAACGTCGCCGCCCGGCTGCACCGCTATCTGCAGTTGCCCTCGACGCCGCTCTACCACCCGCCGCCGACCGCCGCCCAGCTGCGCAGCGGCCCCTATGGCGACTATTTCTTCGCGCCGAGCCGCGTCGGCCCGTCGAAGCGCCAGGATCTCATCCTGGAAGCTTTCGCGAAGACACGGACCAAGGCACGCCTGGTGTTCGCCGGCCCGCCGGATTCGCGCGCCTATCTCGACACGCTGAAGGACAAGGCGCGCAAGCTCGGCGTCGAGAACCGGGTCGAGTGGCTGGGCGCCATCGACGACGCCACCATGGTGCGCCGCTATGCCGAGGCGCGCGCCGTCGTCTTCACGCCGGTCGACGAAGACTATGGCTACATCACGCTGGAGGCGATGCTGTCGGCCAAGCCGGTGATCACCGTGCAGGACGCCGGCGGCCCGCTGGAATTCATCCAGGACGGCAAGGAAGGGTTCGTCACCCCGGCCGATCCGGCCAGTATTGCGGCCGCCATGGACCGGCTGGCCGACGACCGCGCGCTGGCCGAGCGCCTCGGCCAGGCCGGCTGGGAAAAATACCGCGCCGCCAATATCGGCTGGGACAAGGTGGTCGCCACCCTGACCGGACTGGCGCCAGGCCCGGATCCGAAGGCGGCGGCCGCTTCGATGCCGCGCTCCGTGGCCGCGGTGTCCGCCGAAGCCGTTGACGGTCCTGCCGCAGCGGCGGTTGAGGACGAGACGCCGGAGGTTCCTGCCGAGGCGGCAAGCCCGGACAAGCAGCCGGTCGACCTGAAGAAACTGGCAAGACTGCTTTCGCCGCCGAAGCCGAAGAAGCCGCCCTTTGCCGGAATGGCGGAGCTGCTCGGCGCCTACCGGTTCTCCACCATCGAGGCCGTCGACGATCCCGACATCGAGGAACTCGCCGCCTATTTCGGCACCCACTGGCGCCGCTACATGGCAACGCTCGCCCTGGTCCAGGAAAAGCCGGTCCGCCGAGCGCTCGACGTCGGCGTCTTCCCGCCCTTCCTGTTCCAGGCGCTGCTTGTCGCAAGCATGCCGTCGCTCAGGCTCGACGGCATCTGGGAAGGCCCGCAGCCGTTTGCGCAGACCGTGCGCAGCCGCTCGGGCGACCATCCCGACTTCTCGATCGCGCTGAAGCCCGCCAATGTCGAGCGCCAGCCGATGCCCTTCGAGGACGGCAGCTTCGACCTCGTGCTCGCCATGGAGATCTTCGAGCATTTCGCACTCAACCCGCTCTATTTCCTGCGCGAGGCCTTTCGCGTGCTGGAGCCCGGCGGGCGGCTGATCCTGACCACGCCCAACGTCGTCAGCCATCGCGGGGTGCGCAAGGCGCTCGAGGGGCTTGCGCCCTACTCCTTCGGCCCGTTCATCCCGACCGGCGGCGTCTACGGCCGCCACAACCGCGAATTCACGCCGCGCGAGGTTTCCTCGCTGGCCGAAGCCGCCGGCTTCGTCACCCACAAGCTGCTCACCGCCGACGTCTACGACGACGCGATCGACGAGGAGACCGCCCGGCTGCTGATGGCGCGCGGCGACGACTTTTCGCTGCGCGGCGAGAACATCCTCTATGTCGGGCGCAAGGAGCGCCGGCAGGCGGCCGGCACGGTCCTGCCCGCCCCTCCCCCGCATCTCTATCACGGCGACCCGCTGCAGCTCGCCGCCCGCCTCAGCCTCGCCGGGCGCGACACCACGACCGGCTATGCCACCATCCGCGTCGAGAACGTCTCGGCGGCGGCATGGCCGATGGAAGGCGCCTGGTCGGCGAGCCTGCATCTCGAATGGTCCGACCAGTTCGGCACGCTCGTGCATGGCGGCGGCCGCATCCCGCTGCCCACCACGGTGCTGCCCGGCGACAGCGTCGACGTCACGCTGGCGCTCGATCCCGGCCCGGCCGACGCCTCGGTCGGCACCGTGCTGGTCGAAATGTTCCAGGACGGCGCCGGCCGCTTCCTCGGCGCCGGCCAGGCCAACCAGCTGCGCCTCCCCTGCTCGGAGGCGGCGTTCCGGCGCGTGGCCTATACGGCATGAGCGAGCCCGCGCCGCGCATCCACTGGGTGTCGCCGCTGCCGCCGCAGCAGACCGACATCGCCCACTACACCAGGCGGATCCTGCCGGAACTCTGCGAGCGGGCCTCCGTGGTGCTGTGGACCGATGCCGAGCGCTGGGACCGGGAGCTTGAAAGCTTTGCGCCGGTGCGCCGCTTCAACGCCGACGCCGCCGTGCCCATGGACATGCGCTCGCTGATGCCCGGCCCCGGCAGCGGCGAGGCGATCTTCTTCCATGTCGGCAATTCCTGGGTCTTTCACTCCGGCATCGTGAAGATGGCGCGGCGCGTGCCGGGCCTGGTCGTGCTGCACGACCTGGCGATCCAGGAGCTGCTGCGCGACATGGTCTTCAACGACCTGCTCGCCGCCGGCGACTACCAGGCCGAGATGGTGCGCTGGCACGGAGCTTCCGGCGCCGAGGATGCACGGCGCGTCTTCGCGCACGGGCCGGTGGCGACCGACATCCTGGAAAGAAAGCCGCTGTTCGAGGCTGTGCTGAAGCGCGCGGTCGCCGTGCTCTGCCACACCGGCCCGGCCTTCGAGGCGGTGTCGGCGCGCAGATTCGTGCCGGCCTACCAGCTCGAACTCCCCTTCGGCATCGGGCCGGACGTGCCCTCCACGCGCGCCCATGACGGGCCGCTGAGGCTGGTGCAGTTCGGCCATATCGGCCGCAACCGGCGGCTGGAGCAGGTCCTGGAGGTCCTGTCCACGCTGGCGGGAGAAATCGATTTCAGCTTCGACGTTTACGGCAGGGTCTGGGACGAGGGTTTCGTCATGCGCAAGGCCGAGAGCCTCGGGATCGGCGGTCGTGTGCGCATCCACGGCTTCGTCGACGAGCCCGTTCTCGACCAGGCGCTGCGCGAGGCGCACCTCGTCTTCAACCTGCGCCATCCGACCATGGGCGAGGCCTCCGGCAGCCAGCTCAGGATCTGGAACGCGGCCGCCCTCGCCGCCGTCACCGACCTCGGCTGGTATGCCTCGCTGCCGGCGGATACGGCGGCGCGCATCCCACTCGACGGCGAGGCCGCCGCACTTACCGACCTGCTGCGCAAGCTCGATGCCGACCGCCGCTACGGCGAGGCGATCGGTGCTGCCGGCCGCCGGCGGCTGATCGAGCATCACAGCCCCGCGCTCTATGCCGACGGCATCGTGGCGATCGCCCGACGCTATGCCGAGGACGCGCGCGCCGCATTGCTGTCGCAGGCCGCGCGCGACCTGCTCGATCGTTCCCTCTCGCCTGCCTCGGTCGGCGGACTGCTTTGCCGGCAACGCCTCGTCGACCTGCTCGCAGCAGCCTCCTAGATGGGCAGCCAGGGGCGCCCGACAGCCGTGCCCGCTCCCCCTGCCCCGCTCAGGATCGGTGTGGATGCCCGCACGCTGGTCGTGCAGCGGACCGGCATCGGCCGCTACGTGCACGAAGCCGGCAAGGCCCTGATCGCCGCCGGCCACGAGCTTTTTTTCTATTGGCCCGAGGCCGTTCCGGTTCCGGCCGGGCTGGAGGCGGCCACGCATCGCCACGGCGCCTTTCCCGGCGGGCTCGGCCGCCTCGCCTGGTCAATGACCAGCCTGCCGCGCCAAGTTGCCCGCGACCGGCTGGACGTGTTCTGGGGGCCGGCGCACCGCCTTCCCTTCGGCCTGCCGAAGACGCTGCCGGCCGTGGTGACCATCCACGATCTGGTCTGGATGGTGCATCCGCAGACGATGCGCCGGCGCGGCCTCCTGGCCGAGCGGCTGCTGATGCCGGCCGCCCTCCACCGCGCCGACCGCATCGTCGCCGTGTCGGAGGCGACGCGGACCGAGATCGCCGGCCGTTTCCCAAAACTGGCCGGCAGGACGCTGACGGTTCATCCCGGCGCCACCGCTCTGCCGCGAGACAGCGGATCCGCCGGGGGGGAAAAGACCGACGAACCCTATGCGCTGTTCGTCGGCACGATCGAGCCGCGCAAGAATCTCGCCGGCCTTTTGCGGGCGCTGGCGATCCTGCGCAGCGAAAAAGGTTTCGGTGGTCGGCTGGTCGTGGTCGGCGGATCCGGCTGGCGGCAGAGTGGCATCGCCGGCCTGGTCGAGCGGCTCGGACTTGAAAAGACGGTATCATTTGCCGGCTACATAAGCGACGAAATGCTCGCGGATCTCTATGCCGGCGCCCGCTTTCTGGCGATGCCGTCGCTCTATGAGGGGTTCGGCTTTCCGATCCTCGAGGCGAACAGGTTCGGGCTTTCCGTGCTCACCTCGAACATCTCCTCGATGCCGGAGGTGGCCGGCGCGACGGCGCATCTGGTGGATCCGCTGGACGACCGCTCGATCGCCGACGGGTTTTTCCGCCTGTGGGGCGACGACGCCTATCGTGAAAGGCTCGCCAGCGCGGCGGAGAAAAATGTCGCCCGCTTCCGGTGGAGCGAATGCGCCGAGCAGCTGACGGCGGTGTTCGAGGCCTGCCGGGCCGAACGCCTCAGGGCGTAGCCGGGTCGAGGCTCCACTCCTTCGTCGTCAGGTCGAGCACGCAGAGCGGCCCTACCCCGTGCTCGCGCGCAAAGGCGTGGACGCGCTCGAGATAGTCGTCCGAGGACGGGTTCTTCAGGAACCAGCCCTTCGGCAGGAAGCTGGCATGGCCGTTGAGGGTCGGCAGATGGACCGCGGCCGCCACCAGCATGGAGGGGATGTCGGCGCCCATCCATTCAGCACTCGGCCGGTCGTGGACCAGGCCCGGCCAGAACAGCGAGCTTTCCGGCCGGTTGACGGCATAGAAGGCGGCGCAGCCGGCCGGCGGGGTCCCGACTTCGGCGAGAAAGGCCTCGACGCTGCCGCGCTGCATGCGCCGCAGGTCGGCGATCGACGTCTGCTCGAAAAGGATCGCCGCGCCGAGCAGGCAGGCGACAAGACGGCTGCGCCGCGCGACATCGCACTGCAGCCAGAGCGCCAGCACGACCGAAGCGGGCAGCAGCAGCACCAGGTTGAAGCGCGGGATGACCCGCAGTCCGGCAGCCCCCGGCAGCACCTTTTCCAGCACCAGCCAGGGCGACCAGCCGGCGACCTGGAAATCGACCAGATAGAAGAAGAAGGTGCCGGCGAGGCCGGCGGCCAGCACCGCCCGGGCGGCCGGCGACATTTTTGCCGTCCAGCGCCGGAAGCGGGCGGTCGCAATGACGAGCGCCACGCAGGTGATCGGCGGGAACATGCCCGATATCGGCCCGGTGAGCAGTTCGGTGCCGCCCGAGAGCAGCCGGTAGAGCGCATCGAGCGGCTGGCTCCAGAGCAGATTGTGGCTGCCGATGTTGACGAGATCCTGCGGGAAGCGCGGCAAATATTCCAGCACGACGCTGTCGGAATGGCCGCCGGTCTCCTTCAGCTTGGACGCATAGACCTTGAGAAAGGCAACGACGAAGGGCGCCGCCGCCAGGGCACCGCAGGCGGTCGCGGCCGCCATGCGCGGCGCTCGCAGCGCCCGCAGGAACGGCCGCGCCACCGGCCAGCGGAAGACGAGGATCACGACGGCTCCGAACAGCATCAGGACGGCTGTGAACCAGGCCGTATAGAAGCCGGTCAGCACCCAGGCGCCGAAGAGCAGCGCCAGCCCCGCGAGTGCGCCGCCGGCTGCCCCTGCCCTGCCCTCCCCCAGCGCCGCGAGGAACAGCCCGGCCAGGATCAACGCCCAGGGCGCCAGGCCGACAAGCGCCAGCTGGCTGTGGAACAGCGACAGCACCACCGGATGGCCGACGGTGAACAGCACCGCCGCGAAGGCGGCAGCGGCGATCGAACCCGAAAGGCAGCGCCGCACGAGCACCCAGACGCCGAGGAAGCCGACAAGGCGGAAGACGACATGGGTGAATTCCTGCGCCAGCAGCGGGTCGAGCCCGAGACCCCGCAACGCGGTGAAGACGATGCCGAACAGCAGGTAGCCGTCGTTGTAGCCGAGCGTGTCGCGGACCGGATGGAAGAAATTCGGCGTGTTCCAGGGAGCGGATCCGGCGCCGGTCAGCACGTTGCGCCAGTGTTCCAGCAGCGCCAGCTGCAGCGCGCCGTCGAGATCGTCGGCCGAGACGTGGGTGAAGCCGGTGAAAACCAGGCTGCGCAAGAGGAAGACGAGCGACAGCGCCGCCAGCAGAAGCGCAAGTGCCGCCTCGCCGATAAGCGCGAGCCGGCGGCGGTCGCCGCCGGGGGCGGAGCGCCGCCAGCCAGGCTCCGCGGTCACGTCCCGGGCGGGGGATAAAACGGCTTGTCCGGTCATTTTCGGCACCCGGTCGATCGTTCGTCGTGGCGGCCGGAGCCGAGGGGGATCAGCATGGGCGGCCTGCGCCAGGGAGCAATCATCGTCACCGCCGGTCGATAGCCGGGTAGACACGCATGAACAAGCCGGGATAGCAGCAGTCGGCCTGCCATGTTCAGGTCCGTGCCTGCTCGGGGGAAACGCCATGCTGTCTTCGCAACGACTGGAAAAGGCAAAAACCCTGACCGCCCGGCACTGCCGGTCGATGCCGGGTTTCGGCTTCTGCATCTTCTTCGCCGCCAGCGACGGCAGGCAACAGGCCCTGATGGTGCATGGCCGCGGCGCCGATTTCGACGAGGCCTGGAACGCGGGAGCACGGGCGCTCGAAACGGGCATGCGGGAGCGCGGCATCGCCGACCGCTGGCTGCGGATCGACTGGGCCGAGCGAGTCACGGAGGTTGCTGCCGCCGAGTTCCATGCCCGGCTGAAGGCGACCAGGCGCTATTACTTCCGCCAGGGCGTCTGCTTCGACAGGCAGCTGGAGCAGCCTTTCACCGAGCAGGAGCTGAACGCGAATGCCATACTGCAGGACGGGGTGGAGGCGGATCATTCCGGACTGAGCCAGACCAATCTTCAGGCCTATGCGCGCGTCCGCTTCGGCACCGACGTCGATGCCGGGCCCGACAGGCTGCTCCTGCTCGATACACGCGGTGCATTCTTCGACGACACCGGCGACTATTTGCTGATCGCCGATGGATTGGGCGCCGGGCGCAGGCGCATCGACCGCCTGTCGCCCGACGTTGTCGGCGGCATGGTCGCAAGCGCGGCGCGCTATCTCTCCCGGCAGGTCGACGACCGGGGCCTCTTCACCTACGGCTGGTATCCCTGCTTCGACCGCCAGGTGCCGACCTACAACTTCCTGCGTCACGCCGGGACCGCCTACGCGATGATCGAGGCGTGCGAACTGACCCGCGATCCGGTCGTGAAGGCGGCGATCGACAGGGCATTGAAATTCCTGATCCAGAACCGCGTCCCGGTGCTCGAGGACGCCGGCGGCAATCAGTTCGCCATGCTCGTCGACACCGCCAGGGAGGCCAAGCTCGGCGGCAACGCCGTCCTCGTGCTCGCCCTGACGAAATACTGCGAGGTGTTCGGCGTCAGGGACGTGCTGCCGATGGCCGAACGCCTGGCCCGGGGCATGGAAAGGATGCAGGACCCGCGGACCGGGCGCTTCGTGCATGTGGTCAATGTTCCCGACCTGTCGGTCAAGGAGGAGAACAGGATCGTCTTCTATGACGGCGAGGCCGCGCTGGCGCTGGTCCGGCTCTATGCAGCGACCGGAAACGGCCGCTGGCTCGACATGGCCGAGAAGGCGTTTTCCTATTTCATTTCCGCGCAGCATTGGCGCCACCACGATCACTGGCTGTCCTACGCGGTCAATGAAATCACGCTGCACCGGCCGTCGGAGGACCATTACCGCTTTGGCGTGCGCAACTTCCGCGATCGGCTGGATTTCATCGTCAACCGCGAGACGACCTACCCGACGCTGCTCGAACTGATCATGGCGGCGCAGGCGATGCTGGAGCGACTGGGCGCCGTCCCGTCCCTAAGCCACCTCCTCGACGACGTCGACCCGGCGCAGTTCCGGCTGGCGCTCGAGACGCGCGCGCATCGCATGCTCGACGGCTACTTCTGGCCCGAGATTGCCATGTATTTCCGCAACCCCGAGCGGATCCTGGGCACCTTCTTCGTCAGGCATGCGGCCTTTCAGGCCCGCATCGACGACGTCTCGCACTATGTTTCGGGGCTCGTCGCCTACCGCAAGTTCATGCTCCGCGCCGCCGGTGCTCAAGATAGAGCTGCCACGCCTGCTCGATGAGCACGCCCTGCTGCACGCCCTGGCGGCGCGCCTCGGACGAAATCTGGGCGGCGACCTCCGGCATGACCTTGGCGTGAACCTGGCCCGTGCGCGGGCTCTTCGGCCGCCCTCGCCTGCCCTGCGGCTCGCGCGCCACGAACCCCTTCGCCTCGGCGACCCGGTCGGTCTTGGCCACGGTGGTGTCCGATCCCGGCTTGGCGCGCCTCTTCAGCGCGCCGATGTCGATCGAGAAATCACTCATTGCAATGCTCCCTGGAGTTCGGCGTAGACGGCGGCGGCGAACTCGGCGGCGTTGTCGATCGCGCCCTGCATGTTCCCCTGCGCCGGAATCGTTCGCAGGTCGCCGCCGAATTCGAACAGCGCCGAGAAGGCCGCGCGCTCCATCAGCGGCGGTTCGATGATGCGCACTCCCTGGGCGCGCAGCGACGCCTCGATGCCGTTCTGCTGCTTGGAGCGGACGGCCCGCGTCATGGTGAAGACGACGGCGTGCGCGATGCTGCGTCCGAGCGCCTCCTCCTCCTCGGCGATGAGGCTGATCGAGCGCACGCCGATGGTGGCGTCGAGCACAGTGGCGCGCATCGGGATGAGCACGAGGTCGGCCTGCGAGATGGCGCGCGAGACCATGCGCGAGGCGACGCCTTCGAGGTCGACGATGACGATGCGGCCGTCGGCGTCGTGCTCCTTGATGGTCCGCACCACGCCCGATTCGGTGATGTCGGAAACGATGTCGACGCGCTCGGGGAGCGGCGCCTTCCCGGCCCACAGGCTGAGCGAGCGGTTGGGGTCGCAGTCGAGCATGGTGACGGCGGCACCGGCCTGGGCGAGTTCGGTTCCGAGCAGGATCGAGGTGGTGGATTTTCCGGCGCCGCCCTTCGACGACGCCACGACGACGACAGGCATGTTTTTCCCGACCGGGTAAATCGAATCACTGGGTTTGAGCTTTTACCCGATATCCATGAAAACCTGGTTAAGGAGAATACCGGATTAGTGGAAATATCCGGTGGATAAAAATACCGGGTATGTCCGGAAATCGGGTTAATGCGATTACCGGGTAAGTGCGTGAGCGGTCGCTGTCGTCGTCGTCGTTTCCGATCCGTCGGTTCCGGTGCTCCTTTCGAAAGGATCTGACTAGCTTGGAGATTCCGACCGTCTGGCGGACTCGCGCTGGCCGATGTTCAGCGCCAGCCGCGCCAGGCTTTCGGCGAGCGCTGACGAGCCCAGCACGACGCCGGGCAGTTCTTCCCTGGGCAGGGCCGCCAGCCAGGTCTTGCGCATGCGCTCGCGCTCAGCGGTCTCGACCGTCCAGTCGTCTGGCGGGGGAGGGGACCGCCTGGCGCGATCGGGTGCGGCCCCATGCGGCAGGTGAAGGCGGTAGGCGTTTGCGACCTGCGTGACCTGCGGCCCCTTGTGCGCCGTCCCGCAGCTGGCATAGCGGCGCATCCAGGTGAGGAAGCCGTGGGTGCGCAGGTTGCGCAGAGCCCGCACGATCGCGTCGCGGGACCGCTTCAGCATGCGCATCAGCGTGACCAGCGACGGCTCCAGCCGGCCGCTGCGGAAATCCACCAGGTTGCCCATCAGTTCCAGCACTTCCAGCGCCACCGGGCCGAGCGGTCCGCTGCGGCAGCCGCGCTGTCGTCGCGCCAGTTCATAGCGCTTTGCGGCAAGCACGATCAGCCGTGTCTGCCGCCGTGTGGTCGGATGCCAGAATTGCCGCTCGAATCGCCCCGCCTGGCGGCTTCCGCCGCGCACGCGCCAAACAATTCCCCATGGCCGTGCCGCATGCGGCACGGAGTCTATCAAACCAGTCATGTCACGTCCTCCAGAGAGGGCCGGTTTCGGCGGACAAAGCTTCCCCGTCCGCAAAATCGCTCTTGCGGGATCAGGTCTGCTTGACTAGATTGACGGAGGCTTCTCTCTCACCCAGCCGGTTGTCGATGGAACTCCTTGAGAACCATCGGTTCCGTCAATCAGCCAAAGGCACATCTGCCTTCAGAAAGACCCTGCCCCTGCAAGGGCAGGGTCTTTCGTTTCAAGCCCTCTGTTGCTGCTCGATATATAACCTCAGTGCTTCTTCGATGATCGGTGTGCGCGAGGCGACGCCCCGCTCGACCTTGAGCTGGTCCACCGCGGCGATCAGGTCGCCCGGCAGATCCGTGCTGACGAGAATTCGGCCGCCGGCCCTGCGGCGCTGGCGGAACAGGGCGACTCGCTTGCTGGAAGTGGGTTTCTCGCGGCTCATGGTTTCATGCAGCGTGACTCGCAGCGATTCTGCAAGCCCCATTTGCTAATTTTTCTGCGGGGCGCCGGTTCAGGCCGTCTTCTGCGCCAGGAAAAGATGCGAGCGGAACCGATCGTCGTCGCCCGCGGCGTCGTCTTCCTGCACCTCGACCGGCACCATGCCGGCGGCGGCGAGGATCGCAAAGACCGTCATCTGCGGCAGGACGTGCATCTCCATGCCGCCCCGCGACAGGCGGTCGGCCTCGACCGAATAGACGTAGTCGAGCGCGTGCGTCACCACTTGGAAAAGGGCCACGCCGCCGGGCGTCAGCCGGGAGAAGGCGTTCTGCAGGATCGCTGCCTGGACCGGCGGCGGATTGTGCTGCAGGACGATGCGCGAATAGAGGAAATGGATCGCCGGCAGGGCCGCATAGTCCTCGACCCGCTTCACTTGCCGCAGCTCGACATTGCCGGCGCCGGCCCGCCTGAGTTCGTCGCCGGCCACCGCCAGATGCGCGCTCGAGATGTCGACGCCGATGACCTTGCCGAAGCGGCTGGCCAGCGCCCGTGTCGCCCGCCCGACCCCGCAGCCGATCTCCAGGCAGGTCATGTCGCCCGCCGCCTTGACCGGCGCCGCCGCCGGCGGTCCGCCATGGAAGCGGGCGAGGGCGGCATCCACCAGCCTGCCGTCGATCTCGGCGCTTTCCTCGAAGACGTCGCGGTTGTCCTTGAGGTTTTCCGGCTTGAACTGCTCGAAGGTCAGCACCGACCAGTGCGGCGCGCTGGCGCCCATCTCCTCCCAGGAGTGGGCGACGCGCTTCCACAGGTCGGTACGCGCTGCACCTTGCGCATCGACTTCCACCCGCGGGCGGGGCGGCAGCACGTCGCGTTTGGCGGTGAGCTTCAGTTCGGCGTCGCCGAGTTGGTCGAACAGGGCCGCGAACTCCGGACTGCCGAGCAGCACCCGGCGCAGGGTCGCCTCGTCCGGATGCTTCCGGTGATAGGCGACGACCTCTGCGCTCTCCGGCTCGCGGCCGAGAATGAGGCGATAGGCGTTGGCGACGGCGGCTTCGGTCAGCATTGGATGATTCGGTTCCGATTGTTGCAGAAACGCATCACCGGGCCGGGTCTTCCCGATAATGCGCCTCCGGGGCGGGGTTGGCGGCGGTTGAACGGGCTTCGCTATTGACTAAGCGGCAGCTTTCGTGATGTCGGCAGGCAGGCGGTCATACATCCCCCCTCAAATTTCATGAAGGGGGCTTGCCTTGGTATAGCAAAGTTCATAGTATCCGCCGGCTTTAATGGCCCTACCCTTGCCCTCGGTCCGTTTGCCGGGTGGCCCAACTAGGATGAGAGAGACACAATGGCCCTTGACCCCGAAGTCGTCGCCGAAGTCTTGCAGGACATCTGGCGCCTTCCGCCGACTGACGCGCAGGTTACGTTCTATTCGAGCTTTGACAGCATTGATGCCGTGGTTGACCAGGCGGTCG
>JAESFG010000454.1_pt1 | contig 33590 bp, 30 predicted proteins | sample 9269371 | NCBI WGS metagenome assembly JAESFG01 (sample SAMN14506227, study PRJNA617093) | algae metagenome | isolation source: Aetokthonos hydrillicola CCALA 1050 (B3-Florida) and co-occurring... | place: USA: South Carolina | collected 2013-01-01 | reverse complement strand
AAGGTCAGATTGGAGATGCCGCCGATATTGGCGAAAAGGATCGGACGTCCGGCAAAGCCCTCGACACCGGCCGCCAGAGCCGCATGATAGGCCGGCACGAGCGGCGCGCCCTGCCCGCCATGCGCCATGTCGTTGGCGCGCATGTCGTAGACCACCCTGAGGCCGGTCTGGGCGGCGAGCATGGGGCCGTCGCCCAACTGGACCGTGAGGCCATCGAGTGGCCGGTGCAGCACGGTCTGACCATGGAAGCCGAGCGCGCCGACCTCCCGGCTGGAAACGCCGTTCCGCGACAGGAAAGCGTCCACCGCTGCGGCATGACGCCGAGTCAAGTCCGCTTCGATCTCGCCGAGATTGCCGGGGCGCTCGTCGCGGCGCTGAATAGCCCTTGCTGTTTCGAGCGCAACGGCAAGCACCCTGCGGAAGGCAGCATCGTAGGGCAAGCCGAGTGCCGGGCCGCGCTCGACCACATGCTCCCCGTCGGTCCGGAGCAGAGCCACGTCGATCCCGTCCATGGACGTTCCGCTCATCAGGCCGATCGCGGTCATGAGTTCTGGCATCGATGGATTCCATTCCAAACATTCATCGCCGAAGGGCGTGCACGCGCCCGAAAACTTTGCTAAAGGCGCGCGAGTTTCCCATCCGATATGTCCCGAGAGTGTCCGACATGGCAAGCTTCAAGTCCGAATTCCTGCACACGCTGAGCGAGCGCGGCTTCATCCATCAGATTTCGGATGAGAGTGGCCTCGACGATTTGCTGTCGAAGGAAACCGTGACAGCCTATATCGGCTTCGATCCTACGGCGCCGTCGCTACATGCCGGATCGCTCATCCAGATTATGATGCTGCACTGGTTCCAGAAGACCGGCCACCGGCCGATCTCGCTGATGGGCGGAGGCACCGGCATGGTCGGCGACCCTTCGTTCAAGGAAGAGGCGCGACAGTTGATGACGGTTGAGACGATCGAGGGCAACATCGCCTCGATCAAGCGGGTCTTCGCCAACTACATCGCCTATGGTGACGGGCCGAAAGACGGCCTCATGATAAACAATGCAGACTGGCTGCGCAGCCTGAACTATCTGGACTTCCTGCGCGACGTCGGCCGCTACTTCTCGGTCAACCGGATGCTGTCCTTCGACAGCGTCAAAACTCGGCTCGACCGCGAGCAGTCACTGAGCTTCCTCGAATTCAACTACATGATCCTCCAGGCTTACGATTTCGTCGAACTTGCCAAGCGCTTCGGTTGCCGGCTGCAGATGGGCGGCTCGGACCAGTGGGGCAACATCGTCAACGGCATCGACCTCGGCCATCGCATGGGCACGCAGCAGCTCTACGCATTGACCTCGCCGTTGCTGACGACATCGTCCGGCGCCAAAATGGGCAAGTCGGCGACCGGTGCGGTCTGGCTCAACCCCGAAATGCTCTCGGCCTATGACTTCTGGCAGTACTGGCGCAACACCGAGGATGCCGATGTCGGCCGGTTCTTGCGCCTCTACAGCACCTTGCCAATAGACGAGATCGAACGGCTCGAGACGCTTGGCGGCTCGGAGATCAACGAGGTCAAGAAGCTGCTCGCCACCGAGGTCACCGCGATCCTGCACGGACGCGTCGCGGCCGAGCAGGCCGCCGAGACGGCCCGTCGCGTGTTCGAAGAAGGCGCGATCGACGCGAACCTGCCGACGGTGGAGATCGCCGTGGCCGAGCTCGACGCCGGGATCGGCCTTCTCGCGCTCTTCGTCAAGGCCGGTCTGGCCGCCTCCAACGGCGAGGCGCGCCGCCACGTCCAGGGCGGGGCCGTGAAGGTCAACGACGGTGCGGTTTCCGACGAGAAGCGCCTGATCGGTAGCGGCGATCTCAATGACGAGGGCCTGATCAAGCTCTCGCTCGGCAAGAAGAAGCATGTCCTGGTCAGGCCCGTCTGACGGTTGAAGGGGTCGCCGTGGCCGACGCGCACTATGAGCTTCCGGAACTTGCAGCGCTCTATGACGTCGAATGCGTCTGGGGCGCCGACCGGCAGTTCTATGTCGACCTTGCCGGCTCCCTGCCGCTTCGCGTGGTCGAGATCGGTTGCGGCACCGGCATGGTGGCCCGGGCCATGGCCCTGGCCGGCCACGCGGTGACTGCCGTCGACCCGGCCGAGGCCATGCTGGATATCGGCCGGACGGCACCCGGCGGCGACCGGATCCGCTGGATCAGGGCAACCGCACAGAATTTCGCAACGGCCGACCGGTTCGACCTCGCTTTCATGACTGGACACGCCTTCCAGGTCTTGCTGCAGGACGACGACATCCGATCGGCCCTGGCGAATGTCCGCCAGCATCTCGAGCCCGGCGGCCGCTTCACCTTCGAAACCCGCAATCCCGCCTTGCCCTGGGAAACCCTGTTCAACGAGACAGCCGTGCTCGAAGAAGGGGGCAATGCGGTCGATGTGGAATGGCGGGTCCTCTGGCGCCGCGGGGATGTCGTGCGGTTCGACACCCGCTACCGACTGGCCGATGGCGACCGGATCTCGGAAAGCACCCTGCGTTTCCCTGATCTCGACAAACTTCGCGACCTCTTGAAGGAAACCGGCCTCACCATCGACGCCGTCCATGGCGACTGGGACGGCTCGCCCTTCGAGCCGGGTTCTTCCCGTGAGATCATCCTGGTGACAAGGCGTCCGGCCTGATCAAGGCCATTCACTATTCGAATTCGAATATGTTCCTGAAAACGCCGGGGGCAATGAGTGACAGCGGGTTCACGGTCATCTTCGGCATCTCGTAGGGGCCTTCCAGCTTGAAGGTGATGCCGAGGAGGCCGCGGTCGCGGCCATTTCCGAGAATTGCCCCGATCAGCGGAAGCTGTCCGAACAGGCTGTTGATACCATAGGCGGGCATGAAGGTGCCGGTCAGATCCATGTTGCCGCGACGCGAACGCACGACGCCCTGGAACGTCGCACCGACCTGATCGCCGCGAACGATGCCATTCTCCACGCGAATCGCCGCACCGTCGATGATCAGGCGCGCGAAGGCCCGGCGAAATTTCTGAGAGCTCGTGTCGATGTCGGTCTTGAGCGCGTCGGTGAGGCTGCGGCCGTCCTTGCCGCCGCGCGCCGAAACGATTGCCTTCAGCCGCGCTTCGTTGATCAGGGCAAAATTGCGGATGTCGATCGAACCGCGCCAGGAATCGGCGTCCTTGGCCTTCAGCGTGATGTTGAGAAGCCCGCCATTCATGTTGCGGTAGAGGTCGGCGAATCGAGCGACGGCGCCGGCGTCGCCACTCGTGATCTCCATGGCACCCCCGTCGGTATCCTTGCGGATGACCAGGGCCTGCTCGCTGCCCGTCACGCCCGACAGCGAAAGCGTCGATATCCGGCCGGCCGCCGTCACCAGCCGTAGATCGAGGCCCTTGAGTACTTCCTTGTTGTAGCCGACGGCCCGGTCGATCTGCGCGGTGATGACGTTGGAGGACGGATCGCTCTTGGACGTTCCGTCGCCTGCGGGGGTCTTGGCCTGCTCGATGAAGGGCTTGGCATCGATCGAGTCGCCGCGCACATCGACAGTGAGCCCGCCGCTCCGCCGGGCGAGCGTGATCGAGAAATTGTCGGCAGGTGAAAGTTTCACTTTGCTGAACTTGCCGGATACCAGTCCCCGCTTGTCGACAACCATGTCGCCGCGCGCGCCGAAGCCCTCTCCCTCGAGCGAGAAGTCGCTGATCTTCGTGACCCCGTCTCTGCTTGCGAGCAGAAACTCGGCCTTGGCCCGCACACCGCTGCCCTTGCGCCAGTTGACGAAGGGTATGGAAAGCGCGGCGTTCTTCAAGAGGACCGTCGCCCTCTGGCCTTCCTTGGACGCCTTGACCGTGAGATCGATGCTGCCGGAAAGATAGGGCTTGAGCGCGGGCGCAATCTTCAGCACCTCCGCTTCCGACAGCGCGCCGCTGACTTCCCATTCGCGCGCCGCCGAATCCCCGACAAGCGGCTGCTTGAGCTTGAGATTCACGGGCAGACCGTCGATATCGGCCTTGCCCTCGAGATTGGCGATATCCTTGCCGATGGCAACAGTACCGCTCAAATTCTCGATCTTGCGCCCTTCGATCGGCTTTGCGATGTCGACGTCCTTGAGCGTCAGCGCAGCGGTCCAGCTGGGCTTCGGCGGTTTCTGAGCCGGGTTGATGCCGAACACAGCCGAAACGTCGGCCGTGATCCGGCCCCTGAGATCCGCGGGTCCGAACGGCATCTTCTCGGTCGCCCTGAGCGGCGCAAAGCTCACATATTCGACCGCGCCGGAAGCCTCCCCTTCGGCGCTCACGTCGAGCGAGGCCATCAGCGGCTTCTGCGCGGTATCCGCGATGGTGAGCGTTGCCTTGTCCGACGTCAGCAATTTGCCCGACGGCAGGGGGAACTCGCCCTTGGCAATGGTGATGTCGATCCGCCGGTCCTTCTGGCGGTAGCTGCCCGTGGTACGGCGCGCGACGGGCAGGTCGCCGAGATAGGCGACCGTCAGGTCAGAGGCGTCAAATGTGAGCTCGAATTCATTCTCGGCGAAATGGAAGGGTATCGGGTATTCCGGCAGCCGCCCGGCCGCGAGCGATACGTCTATGGCCGCATTGCGCAAGCCTCCGTCACGGACATGTTTCAGCACCCAGTCCCGCGGCTTGCCGGCGAACCAGAACGGCCAGAGCTGCTTTATCGATCGCGTCGAGAGTGCCGCCGAACGGGCGGAGAAGCTGATCGCAGGCGACATGCCCTCGACGAAGTTCATCTTGAGCGACCCGGCCAGCACACCGTCCTCGGTGGCGACCGACATGTCCGGCAGGTAGAGCTCGCGGCGTAAAGGAATGAAGCTGCCGGCGACCTTGGCATTGTAGAGTTGCGGGTCCTCCCCCGCCGACTCGCTGACGGCGATGCCGTTTTCGACCACCGCCTCGAAGGCGTAACCCGGCGGCGAACCGGGCTCGACGCTGTCAAGATCGGTGATCGCACCATTGAACGGAATCTGGGTAGCGCCCATGTCGAAATTGCCGTCGCGAATCTCGAATTTCCGCTTGGAGAAATCGTAGTCGAAGCGGGCACCGGCCGAGAGCAGAGGCTGTGCGAGGCCATCGGCCTCGAAAGTCCCTTCGTCCGCCTTGACCGTCAGTCCGAGGCTCTTGCCACGCACCGAAGCGAGCGTCAGCGTTAGTGGCACATCGAAGCCCTGCCGGCGTTCGCCGGTGATCTTGCTGTATTTCATCGCGAAGGGCTCGGTCCTGATACCGGACACCGTCGCGTCTACGGACTGTGCCAAGCCATCGGTCGTGCTGAAACTGATCGCTATCACCGGTGACTGCCTGTCGACGGTCAGGCGGGTCGAAAGCCGGAATCGATTATCCGCCTCGCGCTTGAAGTCAAAGCCGTCGAGCTTGATCAGGCGCCCGTTCTCGCCGGGCATCCGGAGCGTCAGGCTTCGAGCCACCACCTCGTGGAGACCGGCGCGTTCGAGTTGAAGCGCGGCCCGGTCGAGATGTCCGTAGAACAGGTCGACGAATCCGGGCACGGCGTCGATTCGGGGCGCAGCGAGCTGGACAGGTGGGCTCTTCGGCATGAAGGTCAGGTCGCCTTCGGCGCTGCCGATTTCTGCGCGGGAAACGACGATCCTGCCCTGCATCAGCGCAAGAGGATCGAGCACGGCCTTGATCGAATTGGTCCGGAGCGCGGTCACGCCGCTCGGGACATGCCGGATCTCCACGCCTGCCGCTTCCAGCGCCAGCATCCAGTCGCTTGAGAACCGCAGCCGGACGGCGGTCACATCGGGCGCGAAGTCTTCGCCGAGCGATCGCGCCATCGCCGCCTCCGCCTGTGCGGTCAGCGTATCGTCGAGGTTGCCGTTCTCGAGCGCCAGCCACAGGCCGCCGACGCTCAGGACCGCGAGAAAGAACAGCAGGAAGAACAGCTTGATCAGCCGCAACGTCCAACTTCTGCGCCGTACCGGGGCCAGCACGGCCGCTTCGTCATGGCCGCAGGACGGCAGCGCATCGAGGTGGCGGATGTCACCCTTGCCGAAGACGACCTTCTCGCCACGCACATGATGGACCATTCAACGCATATCCTTGGCGACAGAATCCCTTAAAAGAACTGATCGCAAACATGATTCCTCCGACTTGCGCGGAGATAGACCATGGAACCCGGACGCACCATGACCAAACTCGAAATCGGCGACCCCGCCCCGGACTTCACACTGCCCAGAAACGGCGGCGGCACGCTGTCCCTCAAGGAGTATCTGGGCAAAAGCGTGGTGCTCTATTTCTACCCCCAGGACAATACGCCCACCTGCACATTGCAGGCGATCGACTTTTCAAGCAAGGCCGGAGCCTTTGCCGAAGCCGGCACGGCTGTCATCGGCATCTCTCCGGATAGCGTCAAGTCGCATGATGGTTTTTGCGCCAGGCACGACCTATCCATCCCATTGCTGGCGGACGAGAACCGTATCGCGATCGGGGCTTATGGCGTGTGGCGGCAGAAGACCACCTTCGGCAAGACCTATATGGGCGTCGTGCGCTCGACCTTCCTCATAGATCGCGCCGGTCGCATCGCCGGCATATGGGACAATGTGCGGCTCAAGGGTCATGTCGAGGCCGTTCTCGCAGCCGCAAAGGCCCTGAAGAACTGAATCAATCTCTCAACGGAGGGGACGTTCCACCTGATATGCCGAATGATTCTGCCTTTTCCACCCTGCGTGCCGCAGCCATCGCAGCGGTCTCGGCAGCCGATCTCGACGAGAAGGTCCGTCTGACGCGCGCCACCGCCCGGGCCTGGAGCGGCCGGAACCTGTCGCTCCGTTCGCCACTCGATCCGCCCCTTCCATTGCGGCCCGGACGGCCGGAAAAGCCGATGCTCGTGCCGCCGAACCGGATGAAGAAACGTTCGCTCCACACGACGCATGGCCGCATCGCGCTGCTCCATGCCATCTGTCATATCGAGCTCAATGCAGTGGATCTCGCGCTCGATATCGTCGCGCGCTTCGCCGATCAGCCGGTGCCGCGCTCCTTCTTCGACGGCTGGATGATGGTCGCAGACGAGGAGGCGAAACATTTCTCGCTCGTCCGGCAGCGACTGCGCGATCTCGGTGCCGACTACGGCGACCTCCCCGCCCATGACGGCCTCTGGGAAGCCGCGCATTCGACCCGCAACGACCTGACCGCGCGCCTCGCGGTCGTTCCGCTGATCCTCGAGGCGCGCGGGCTAGACGTCACGCCGTCGATGCGCGACCGGTTGCGCGAGCTCGGCGACCACGAAAGCGCCGACATCTTCTCCGTGATCTACGAGGACGAGAAGGGGCATGTCGCCGTCGGCGCCAAGTGGTTCCGATTTCTCTGCGCGCGGGAGCGCAAGGACCCGGCAGCCAGTTTTCAGGCCCTGGTGCGCGAGAACTTCCGAGGGGGGCTCAAACCGCCCTTCAACGACCTGGCGCGCGCTGCTTCCGGGCTGACACCGAGCTTCTACCGGACGCTGAGCGCTATCTCCAACGCCTGAAACTCTCGGCGTAGAGGCTTTGTTAACCTTAATGGATTGTAATCGCCTGCATCGGCCGAGAGCGCCGAATCCCTCCGTTTTCGCAACGATCCCCTGGAGGCAGCGAATTGTCAGGTTCAGGAGCGAATCGGGTCTTCGGCAGGCGGCGAGAAAACCACGTCCTCATTCTCGCAAGCGGCGAACGCGTTCGTCATATGACGATCCGGCCTTGGATGGCCGCCCTCGCCGTCTCTCTGTTCGGCCTCTTCACCATCGGCTATCTCACCGCCACCGCCTATCTCGTGCTGCGTGACGACCTGATCGGCGCCTCGATGGCGCGGCAGGCACGCATGCAGCACGAATACGAGGACCGCATTGCCGCGCTCCGGGCGCAGCTCGATCGCATTACCTCCCGTCAGCTTCTGGACCAGCAGGTCGTCGAGGAGAAGGTTGAGAAGCTGATGGAGCAGCAGATGGCACTGACGAACCGGCAGGGCAAGCTCGGCTCCGTGCTCGAGCGTGCCGAAAACTCCGGCCTCGACGCCGCCCTTCCCGACACGCCGGACGCCGCTCCCCTCGACGAGGTAACCAACGGCGACCATGCCGCTCTCGACAGTTTCGACACGCTGCTCGGCAACCGCCGCGCTACCGACAGGACGGCGAAGACCCGGGCTTTGGCCTTCGTCCCCGCGCAAGAGCTCGGCGACGGCACGGTGGCGGACCGCGCCGACCGCCTGTTCTCGAAGATGACTTTGTCGCTCAAGGGCCTTGAGCAGGGTCAGCTCGACCATATCCGCAGTCTCACGGCCGATGCCCAGGACCGGGCGCGCAACATCGGTGAGATCCTCTCCAACACCGGCGTGCCGGTGCCCGCGAAACTCGCCGATGCGGCGCTCGACGAGACGGCCGACAGCGCGATCGGCGGCCCCTATCTCGCACCCGAAAGCGCCACCGAATTCGAGAACTCGATCGCCGATCTCGACCTCGCGCTCGATCGGTTCGAGCATGTCAAGGCGTTGGCGTTGAAGCTTCCCTTCGCCAATCCTGCGCCCAACAGGCAGATCACCTCGCTCTTCGGCAATCGCGTCGACCCGTTCTTTGGCAAGCTCGCCATGCATGCGGGCATTGATTTCCGGCAGAAGACCGGTTCCGAAGTCCACGCGACGGGCGCCGGCATCGTCATCCATGCCGGCACGGCAGGCGGCTACGGCAACATGGTCGAGATTGACCACGGCAATGGCATCACCACCCGCTACGGCCATCTGTCCAAGATTCTCGTTAAGGAAGGCGATACCGTCGAGGCCGGCGACCTCATCGCGCTTTCAGGCTCCACGGGACGCTCGACGGGCCCGCACCTGCATTACGAAGTGCGTCGCGACGGCGTGGCCGTCGATCCGATGCGCTTCCTGAACGCCGGACTGAAATTGACCTCCTATCTGTGACAACGGTGGTCAGCAGCGGCGCGACGCGTTGCAGATTTACCAAAGCTGGCGGTAAATCACCGCAATCCGGTGGATTTCTTGACTTCCTGTGGGGAACGCACTAAGTGCTGCGCCAACATCGCGCGGCACAGTATTCGTGCGATTCTGCTTTCCCGACGAAACAACCGGAAAAATCTTTCCTTTGACAACATTCCAAGACCTTGGCCTCAGCCAAAAAGTCCTCAGCGCCGTTACCGATGCGGGCTATACGGTACCCACGCCGATCCAGGCCGGCGCCATCCCCCCTGCACTCCAGCGTCGCGACATTCTCGGCATTGCGCAGACGGGAACGGGCAAGACGGCCTCTTTCGTGCTTCCGATGCTGACGCTCTTGGAAAAGGGTCGTGCCAGGGCCCGCATGCCGCGCACGCTGATTCTCGAGCCGACGCGCGAACTCGCCGCCCAGGTTGCAGAGAACTTCGACAAATACGGCAAGAACCACAAGCTCAACGTGGCGCTTCTGATTGGCGGCGTGTCCTTCGACGACCAGGACCGCAAGCTCGAACGCGGCGCCGACGTGCTGATTGCGACGCCCGGCCGGCTTCTCGACCATTGCGAGCGTGGCCGGCTCTTGATGACGGGTGTCGAGATCCTCGTCATCGACGAGGCCGACCGCATGCTCGACATGGGCTTCATTCCCGATATCGAGCGGATCGTGAAGATGATCCCCTTCACCCGCCAGACACTGTTCTTCTCGGCGACCATGCCGCCGGAGATCCAGAAGCTCGCGGACGCCTTCCTGCAGAATCCCGAACGCATCGAGGTCGCGAAGCCCTCGTCCACGGCCAAGACCGTCGTGCAGCGGCTGGTCGCAAGCCATGCGGTCGATTGGGAGAAGCGCTCGACCCTGCGCGACCTGCTGCGGGCCGAAGAAGCCAATATCAAGAACGCCATCATCTTCTGCAATCGCAAGAAGGACGTGGCCGATCTCTTCCGCTCGCTCGAGCGCCACGGCTTCGAGGTCGGCGCGCTGCATGGCGACATGGACCAGCGTTCGCGCACCACCATGCTGCAGAACTTCCGCGACGGCAATCTCAAGATTCTCGTCGCCTCCGACGTCGCCGCCCGCGGCCTCGACATTCCCGATGTGAGCCACGTGTTCAATTTCGACGTGCCGATCCACGCGGAGGACTATGTCCACCGCATCGGCCGCACCGGCCGGGCAGGCCGTTCCGGTGCCGCCTTCATGATCGTCACGAAGCGCGACTCCAAGCATCTCGACGCCATCCAGAAGCTGATCGTCGAGGACATCGAATGGCATAACGGCGATCTCTCCGCCCTGCCTGAGCGCGAAGAGACCGAGGAGAGCGGCCGTCGCGATCGTCGTTCCGCTGGCAAGGGCCGGGAGCGGGATCGTGGCCGCGGCAAGGGTGAGCGGACCGCAGGTGAACGGGGCGGCCGACGCGAGAATGGCGCGACCAGTCACAAGACTGACATGATCCACGCTGTAGAAGCGCGAGATGACGACACAGCCGACGTGACGGAGACACCGATGCCCAGAGCCGCCAATGCCCAGAAGAAGCATGACACGCCGCGCCCCGAGCGGCGCCCGCATTCTGCTGCCAATGACGACAACCGCGCCCGTCACAATCGCCGTCACCACCAGAACGACGACGGCCCGACCCCTGTCGGCTTCGGCGAGGACATCCCGGCCTTCATGCTGATCACCTCGGGCATCAAGTGAAGCCTGGCCTGCCGGGCATCGACTTTCCCGGCGTCGGAACCGGGCTGGCCATTCTCCGCGACGGCCGGCTCCTCCTCTATAGACGCACCCGCCCGCCAGAGGCCGGCCACTGGAACATCGTCGGCGGCAAGGTCGACCACATGGAACCGGTAGAATCGGCCTGCCGCCGCGAAGCGGAGGAGGAAACCGGCCTATCGATCGGCAAGGTCTCCTTTCTCACCATTTCCGAACAGATCTTCGAAAGCGACCGCCACCATTGGCTGTCGCTCATCTATGCCACCGAGGACGCTGAGGGCGAGGCACGGCTCACGGAACCCGAGAAGCTGCCGGAACTCGGCTGGTTTCCCCTGGATGCCCTTCCTTCGCCGCTGTCTCGCTTCGCCTCAGACGCGGTCGTGGCACTCGTGAACCGTCGCCCCAAGCATTAACTTCCCGATCGAATTGCCGCCGCGAGTGCGATCCGCACCCATTTCTCGGCTTCGTCAGGATCGTCGAAGGCCGCGGACGGGATCGGCCAGTAGGGCATCAGGACGGGCTTCTTGGACTTCGCATGGGTGTAGCCCCACCGCGTCGAGCCCGCTGCCTCGTAGAGCGGGCCGGCTTCGGCATCGCCCTTCAGCATCAGCTCGCCCCGCAATTCAACGGCAATGATGCGCCCGTCGACATAGATGCCCTTGCCGCCGAACATGCGGCGGATGGTGACGGGTCCGACCGCGCGGAACAGGTCCTGGATGTCGTCGGGATCCATTCAAGCCTCCGGGAAATTATTCCCCGGAGACTAGGAATATCCTCCCGGCCCTGTCAAGCCCGGCCGGGCAGACCCCGCCGCCTCAGAAGCGGGTCGTCGCGCCGATCATGATCGTGCGACCCCGACCGTTGGAGACATCCATAACGCTTGCCGTCCCCGACCCCGCGACGAAATAGCTGTCGTCGAACAGGTTGTCGACCGTGAAGAACAGCTTGGCGTTCTCGGTCACCTTGAAGGAGCCGTAGAGGTCGTAGAGCGTATAGGACGGGCGTTTGACCGAACTCTCCTCGTCGACATAGGCCTGGATGCTGTCGCCGGTGTAGCGCATGCGGCCGCCCAGCGTCAGGCGCTGCTCGAAGAACCGCATGCCGGCGTCGATCGTCGCATAGTCGTCGGGAAGACGGCCGACATCATTGCCGATCCCCGCATAGTCCGCGAGCGGCTGCCGCGTATCTGCGACTGTCAGCGACAACCGGCCATAGACGAGACCCGTGTCGTAGCCGCCCTCGACCTCCACGCCCTCGTGGTCGGTCGTCCCGGGCAGGTTGACCCAGCGCGTCTTTCCGTCGCTCGGGTCGGTGGCATAAGTGATGTAGTTGTCGATGCGGTTCTTGAAATAGCCGACCTTGAGATAGGCCATGTCTTCCGCGGTGATAAGGCCATCGCCGCGCAGGTTCACGCCGATGTCAAAGCCCTTCTGCCGCTCGGGCTCGAGATCGGGATTGTTCTCGATCGGGGCGAGCGTCCCGTCGAAATTGTGTCCGCCGGGGTAGAACATCTCCGACACAGTCGGCGGCCGCATCGTATGGGCATAGGTTGCGTAGACCTGCAGCCAAGGCAGCGGGTCGACAGTCACGCCGAGCTTCGGGTTCCAGTCGCCGCCATCGCGGGAAATCGGATGGGCATCGCAGTCGATCTCGCCTTCGGGGACCTCGCAGCTCTTGCCATGGAGACTCCAGTAGTCGTAGCGCAGGCCGGCGGTGACCCCAAGAATGCCCCAGGTCAGCGTCGTATCGTTGAAGGCACCGCTCTTGATCAGCTGGCCGTTCGGATTGGCGCCACGCTGGTCGTTGCCCTTGTAGCTGTCGGAATTGATCCCGGCGCCATAGAAGAATTTCAGCGCCACGCTGTCGTTCAGGTCGACCGTGCTGGTGTTGGAAACGTCGGCGCCCAAGCCGGTATCAGTCCCGTCGCGCCCGTCATAGACCGAGGACGTCGAACCCTCATAGGCCGCCATCTTGATATCCGTGATGTTGGCATAGAGATTGACCTTGAGATCGACGAGATTGTCGCCCGGCTGGTAGGCATATTTCAGCGTATAGGTCTGGTTGTCGATCTGCCAATCGTATCCGGCGCTCTCGACGCGGAACGCATTGTTGTAGAAGATCCCGCCGAGTTCCAGTGTCTGGCTGCTGTCGGGTGCCAGCTTGACCTTGAACAGGCCGCCGCGCGGGTTCTGCGACGTGTCGTAGGGATAGTATTCGCCGTCACCGTTCTTGAAATTCGACTGGTTGGTGCCGCTGAGCGCACCCATCACCGAGAAGGATCCGTCGGGCCCGAGCTGGGTGCGCCAGCCGCCGGCGGTCAGGCGGGAAAAGTCGTAACCGTTGGTGCCGGCCTGCAGCGTGACCATACCGCCCCATGTCTTGCCGGGCAGCAGCACGTCGTCGACGCCGAGGGTCCGGAAATTCGCGGCCCCCGACAGCGTCCCCATGCCATCGGCGCCATCGGCCGCGCCGCGGGTGACGTCGATCCCCGCCAGCAGATTCTGGTCGATATAGACCATGTTGTCGAAAGTGCCGGAATGGCCCGACAGATTGCGGAAGGTCTGCGGAACGCCGTCGATCATCTGATTGACGCGACCCATGCCCTGCATGCCGCGAACGTTGACGGTGACACCGGGCTGCTCGTCGGTCTGGCGGGTATAGGCGCCTGGCGTCATGCGAACGGCCGTGTCGACGCGGCCCGCGATGCGTTCCCGCACCGTCTCGGTATCGACCACCGACACCGCCGCCGGACGGTTGACGATGTCGGCCGGCGCCACCGCATCCGAGCCGACGACGATCCGCTTCAGGCGGGTTTCGCCGGGAGCGGCGGCGTCCGCATCCGACGCCGCAGACGAAGCAGCATCGGAAGGGGTGTCCACAGGTTCGGCCGTAGAATCGCTTGCTCCAGCATCGTCGTCGAGGACGATCATGTCCTCCTGGGCATAAGCGTCATGGATCGGAACCAGTGCCAGTGCCGTGCCGGACACGAGCAAGGCAGCGAACGCCAGATGCGCTTTCACGGGCAATCCTCGCCAGAAAATAATGGGCAGGTGCCTGGCTTGCGACGGAGGCGCTGGCGACGGCGGAGGGCTCCCGAACGTTGCCGGGCGCTGTACGAATGAAGAAGTGGATGAATTATGTCAAGTTATAATCTGGCGCGTTTCCACATCGCCGAAAGCGGGCATCAACCCGAGAGAACCCCCCCTGCGGCAAGGATCTCCTCGGGCGTGTCGGTGTCGATATGGGCGGCGTCGCCGATATCCACGTCGATCACTGCAAGCCCGCTGCGCTCGATGACCGGACGCGCGCCGATATCCCCTGTGAGCCGGGCAATCGCGTCGAAGGTGACGGCGGGCAGGATCACCGGGTTGCCACGCTTGCCCTCCGAGATCGCCCGCACGATTGCCGTGCCGTTCTCCTGGCGGAAGGCGGCGATCATGCGGTCGAGATGACCCGGCGTCACGCCCGGCATGTCGGCGAGCAGCACCAGCAGACCGTCGGCCGTGTCCCTGACAGCCGAAAGCCCGGTCCTGAGGCTGGAAGCCATGCCGCTGGCAAAGTCCGGATTTCGCACCACGTCCACGCCGAGCCCGGCAATTGCCGCTTCGATATCGTCGGCGCGGTAGCCGGTCACCACGCAAATCCGGTCTGCCCCCGACGCGAGCGCCGCCTCGACGCTGCGCCGGACCAGCGGCACGCCGTCGAAGCGTGCAAGAAGCTTGTGGTGACCGGATCCCGCCATCCGGCTCGCGCTGCCGGCGGCGAGCACGACGGCAGCAATGGCAAGCGACCGGCCGGTCTCCGCCTTGCCCTGGCGGGGCAGCGGACGCGTCGGAATTTCCATGAGAAGTCCTCCGACCCCGAGTCCCGTCAGTTCCATGGGGTTGGGTTTTTCGCCGGCAAGGATACGGTTCAGCACCCAGTCGAAGCCATTTTCCTTCGGGCTCCGTGCACAGCCCGGCGCACCGATGACGGGCTTGCCGGCGGCAGACCCGAGCACGAGCAAATTGCCGGGGTCGACGGGCAGGCCCACCTGCTCCACCAGGCCGCCCGCAGCGCGGATGGCCGCCGGTATGACGTCCTCGGCATCGGAGACCGCCGACGCCCCGAAGACCACGACCATGTCGTTGTCGGGAGCGAGTTCGCGAATGGCCGCCGCCACAGACTCCGCCCGGTGGGGGACACGGCGCTCCGTCGAAACCGTGCTGCGCGAAGCGGCAAGCCGCGCCTCGAGAATCGCGCGGGTCTTGTCCATCACGGAGGGCTTGAGCGACGGCAGTTCCGTCGCCACCAGCGCCACCCGCATCGCCCGGTAGGTCCGGACCGAGAATGCATCGCCCCCCGCAAGCAGTGCAGCCGCCCGTGCGACAGCCGCGCCGGATACCGCAAGCGGGATGATCTTGATCGTGGCGATCATGTCGCCGGCCTTCACGTCGCTGCGGTCTCCGAGGCAAGCGAGCGTGATCGCCGGATCGACCCGGTTGAAGCGGTCCACGACCGACCTGTCGGCACGGAACAGGCCGTTGGTCGTCGCGAAGATGTTGACCCTGCCGGTCGTGGCCGGGGACAGCTGGAGATTATCGGGCGGCAGCGCAGCGGCGAGTTGGGCGGCTGCCGCATCCTCCATGACGTCGCCGGGCGCGAGCCGGACCCCGATGACCGAGGCAAGGCCTTCCGCCTTCATCTCGTCGACATCGGCCGCCGTTAGCACCCTGCCCTTCGGGATCTTCCTGTCGCCCACGCGCACCGAGTGCGCAAGCACGGCGCCGGCTGCCTCGTCGATGGGGATGTCGCCGAACTGCATGTCACCCGTCTCCTCTTGCGACGGAGAATAGGGTCAAGCGTCTGGTCCGTAAACGGCGGATGGTAAATCGGACCCCGACGCTGACGCAAAGCTGCGCCTCATCCGCGGTCCCGGAAGCGGTTGGTGATCGGATAGCGCCGGTCGCGGCCGAAATTCTTGCGCGTGATCTTGACGCCCGGCGCCGACTGCCGCCGTTTGTACTCGGCGATGTAGAGCAGATGCTCGACGCGATGCACGGTCGCTGCATCGTGGCCGCGGGCAATAATGTCCTGCACGCTCATTTCATGCTCGACCAGGCATTCGAGGATGTCGTCGAGGACCGGATAGGGCGGAAGCGAGTCCTGGTCGGTCTGGTTCGGCCGGAGCTCCGCAGAGGGTGCCTTGTCGATGATGTTCTTCGGGATGACTTCGCCGCCGGGGCCCAGTGCATTCGGCGGCACATGGGCATTGCGCCATCGCGACAGACCGTAGACCTGCATCTTGTAAAGGTCCTTGATCGGGTTGAAGCCGCCATTCATATCGCCATAGAGGGTGCAATAGCCGACCGACATTTCTGACTTGTTGCCGGTCGTCACCACCATCGAGCCGAACTTGTTGGAGATCGCCATCAGGATCGTGCCGCGCGCCCGGCTCTGCAGGTTTTCCTCGGTGATCCCCTCGTCGGTTCCCTCGAAGAGGTCCGACAGCGCCGACAGGAAGCCGGTCACCGGCTCCTCGATCGCCACGATGTCATAGGTCGTGCCGAGCGCCTTCGCGCAGGCTTCGGCATCGACAAGTGACTCCCGCGACGTATACCGATAGGGCATCATCACCGTCCGCACCCGCTCCTCACCGAGCGCGTCGACCGCTATCGCCGCGCAGAGTGCGGAGTCGATGCCGCCGGAGAGGCCGAGCACGACATTCTTGAAGCCGTTCTTGTTGACATAATCCTTGAAGCCCAGGACGCAGGCCCGATAATCCGCCTCGTCGATCGCCGGCAGGGGCACATGCGGTCCGCGCTCGCAGCGCCAACCGCCTTCGTGCCGCTTCCAAGTGGTGACGACGATCGCCTCCTCGAACTGGCTCATCTGCATGGCGAGCGATTTGTCGCCGTTATAGGCGAAGCTCGCGCCATCGAAGACGAGTTCATCCTGCCCGCCGAGCTGGTTGGCGAAGACAAGCGGCAAGCCCGTCGCGCGAACCTGGTTGAGGACGACCTCGTGCCGGACATGGACCTTGCCGCGGTAATAGGGCGAACCGTTCGGATGCAGCAGGATCTCAGCCCCATCCGCAGCGAGCGCCTCGCAGACGCCGGCGTCGTTCCAGATGTCTTCGCAGATCGGCACGCCGACGCGGATGCCGCGGAAGTCCACGGCCTTCGGCGTTCCGCCGGGGACGAAGACCCGCTTTTCGTCGAACTCCCCGTAATTGGGCAGGTCGACCTTGTCCGCGATCCCGAGGATCCGGCCACCATCGATCACGGCGGCGGAGTTGTGCCGGCACTTCTCGCCCTGGCGGGGAAAGCCGATGATCACCCCCGGTCCGCCGTCGGCAGTTTCTGCCGCAAAGGTTTCGACCGCCCGGAGACAGCTGGCGAGGAAGGCCGGCTTCAGGACGAGATCTTCCGGCGGGTAGCCCGCCAGGAAGAGCTCCGTGAGCAGCAGGAGATCGGCCCCCTGTCGAGCCGCGTCGGCGCGCGCCTCCCGCGCCTTGGCGAGATTGCCGGCGAGGTCGCCGACAGTCGGGTTCAGCTGGGCGACGGCGATGCGGAGCGTGTCTTTGATCTGATCCATGATGGCTGAGAAGTAGCGCGGCTCTCCAAGGGTTTCAATCCGGGCGGCGGCAAGTTTCGCCCGGCGAGGTCGGCTGGGTGACCATTGCGGCAGCGCCCCTTTTGTGAAACGAAAAGCCGACAAACGGTTCGAGGAGTCGATCATGCAGCCGGCATTCGTCAAACGCATCTTCGGCCGGCCGGGTACGGAATTGGGTGAGGCCGAGAAACGCATCCTCGAAGATGCCCGCGAACACCGCATCGTCTCCAGCAATGCCGAAGACGACTTCCAGGCCGAAGCGACTTTTGGACAGCGGCTTGCGGACGGCATTGCCCGGGTAGGAGGGTCCTGGGCCTTCATCATCGCCTTCCTGCTCTTTCTCGTGTTCTGGGCGCTGATGAACACGGTCATTCTCTCGCGCGACGCCTTCGATCCTTACCCGTTCATCTTTCTCAATCTCCTGCTCTCGATGATCGCCGCGATCCAGGCCCCGATCATCATGATGAGCCAGAATCGTCAGGCCGAACGCGACCGGTTCTTCGCGGCCAAGGACTACGAGGTCAACCTCAAGTCGGAGATCGAGGTGATGGGCCTGCACCACAAGATCGACATGGCGGTGCTCAAGGAACTGCAGGAGCTTCGGGCCGATGTCGCGCGCCTGTCCGAAGATCTGAAGCGGTGAAGTGTCGGTTAGTATCCGCCGAACTTCTCTTCACCCTGATCGAGAAGGAGCGGGATCAGCAGGTCCTCCTCGTCTTCGAGGTGCCGCATCAGGCCCTTCATGAGCGTTTCGGCCTCCGCCGCGTAGGCGTCGCGTGAGAAGCCCATTTTCGCACACCCGGTCGTGAGATCGTGGTGGAAGCGCTTGGCGGCATCGGCATTGCGTTCCAGGAGATCGTGGATCTGGTGGTGATCTTCCTCAAGCAGCGCAAACCCCGCCGACAACCGGGGGTCAGCTGCGGCAAATAGCGGAAAATATTGATAGTCCTCGATCTGGTGATGACTCTCGAGGTCGCCCAGAAAATGATTGAGACGGGTTGCGAACCACGGTGCGAAGCGCTCCACCGTCACGCGCTCCTCGCGCAGGTCCTCTAGCCCCTTGGTGAGCATTCGGCCGAAGTCGCGGAACATGTCGTGACGCGAGATCCAGAACGCCCCGAGCTGGCCGATCGTGTGGACCGTGTTCCAGTCCTGGCGCGGATAGCGCGCATAGAGCACCTTGAGATCGTCGGGCAGCCCGTTGCGGGACATGAGGTCGAGGCCGATCGTGGCGGCGGTCATGAGGGTCTCTTCCTCTTCATCGTCTGCGCGCAGTCCCGGTTCCATATAGGCGGCTCGCACCGTCCTGGCCACCATTTGTGCGACGGGCTCTTCCCCGCTCGGCAGTGAGCCCCTACATAGCCGCCGAGGCGGGCGCGAGTCGCCACGCCACTCATGAACAGGAGAGCTCCGATGCGCAGTGCGGTCTACGACACCTTTGGCAAACCCGAGGACGTGCTGAAGATCGAGGAACGCCCGCTGCCCGAGCCGGGTCCCGGCCAGGTCCGCATCCGCATGGCGCTCGCCTCGATCCACAATCACGACCTGCTGACGGTCGCCGGCCAGTATGGCTACAAGCCCCCGCTCCCGGCACAGGCCGGCAGCGAGGCCACCGGCACCATCGACGCACTGGGCGATGGCGTGACCGGCTTTGCGCTCGGACAGCGGATCGCGGTTAGCGGCGTGCAGGGCGCCTGGTCGGACTATTTCCTGGCGCAGGCGACCTCGCTCGTGCCCCTGCCGCCCACCATCGACGACGAGACGGCCGCCCAGCTGATCTCCATGCCGCTCAGCGCCATCGTGCTCCTCGAATTCGTCAGCGCGCGCGAGGGGCAGTGGATCGTCCAGAATGCGGCGACCGGCGCGGTCGCCAAGGTGCTGGCGATGGTGGCCGCCTCGCGCGGGATCCATGTCGTCAATCTCGTTCGCAGGGCCGACGCGGTCGGCGAACTGACGGCACTCGGCATCGCCAACGTCGTCTCCACCGACGATCCGGCCTGGAAGGACCGCGTGCGGGACCTGACCGGCGGCGCGTCGGTGAGCGCGGCGATCGACGGGGTCGGCGGTCCCGCAGCCGGCGAGCTCCTCGGCCTTCTCGGTGAAGGCGGCACCTTCGTCTCCTTCGGGCTCATGTCGGGCAAGCCGCTCGAACTGTCGGCAAGCGACCTCATCTTCAAGCAGGCGGTGGTCAAGGGATTCTGGCTCGCCAAGATCATGCAGACCGCCCAGCCGGCCGACATCGGCCGCTGGATGAGCGAACTCGTGCGGCTGGTGGCGACGAGCACGGTGACGCTCCAGACCGCCGGCGTCTATCCGCTCGCAAGCATTGCCGATGCGGCGCGGGCCGGCGCCGGAAGCGGCAGGCCGGGCAAGGTGCTGATCTCGCCCTGACCTTCGGGGTATTTCTTCGGGAGCGGCCGTTCAGCCGCTGTTGGTCACCACGGACGGGCTGCCCTGCGCATATTGCGGCAGCCCGTCGCTTATCTCGTAGAAGTCGCCCTTGTCGGCGCAGAAAATATGGTAGCCCGGCGTGAGCCGCGACGGCATATCCAGCGAGCCCGCCTGGATCGAGGTCCGGTCGAGCCCCTCATATTTCCAGAAGAGCGCCGAGCCGCAATGGCGGCAGAAACCGCGGCGCGCCTCGTCGCTCGAGGCATACCAGGTGACGCTGTCGGCGCCTTCGACCGTAAGGTCGGCATCCATGGCATTCGACGCGGCGTAGTAGAGACCGGTCTGGCGCCTGCATTGGCCGCAGTGGCAGAACACGACCTCGCGCATCGACCCGTCTATCCGGTAGCGGACGGCGCCGCATAGACATCCGCCGGTATGAAGTTCGCTCACCTTTGACCCTCCTTTGTTGCCGCTCGAAGGTCGGTGCGATCAGCAGCAAGGTCAAACGAATTTCCCTGCACGCATCTTCAAAGAAATTGGATCGTCGACTCCGCGGGTCAGACACGCTCTGCACGGACGATGAGCAGGAACGCGGCCAGGTCGCGCCAGCGCGAGAAGCTCGGTTTCGACGCGCAGAGTTCGGCCGGTGGTCTCGGCTCGCAGATTTGAAGGATGCGAAATCCGGAGTCCGCAACGGCGTTGAGATAGTCCCCGATCGTGCGGGGAAAGCGCGTGATGGAGAACGGCTCGACGTCCTCGTCACTGGGACGCGCGCCAAAACGCCAGCTTTCGTCGAACGGCGTCTGCGCGAAATAGTCCGAAACGATGAGGCCCGTCGCCGTGCCGCTCTCGTCCTTCTCCCAGCGAAGACCAGGCGTGATGAAGCAGGGATGCAGAACGCTGAAGGCGATGAAGCCACGTGGCCGCAGCAGCCGATAGGCCTCGGCCATCGCGCCCCCGATATCAGGGCCGTCCATCAGCGCCAGGGTCGAGAGCACCGCATCGAAGGATCCGTCCGGCAGTCCGCAATGCCCGCTGTAGCTCGACAGTCGATAGACTATTCCGAGCGGCGCGGCATCCTCGGCCTGCCGCGCATGGGCGATCATCCGCTCGGAGACGTCGATCCCCGTGACCCGAGCCCCGGCCCGCGCGAAGACCCGGCTGTTGGTCCCCTCGCCGCAACCGAAGTCGATGACATCGAGACCCACCAGCGGCGGCAGGATGTCGAGGAAGGCCGGAAGCGTGAAGCGGTCCCGATAGACGTCGTAGCCGGCCCTGACATCGCGGGCCCACTGGTCCGCATTCCGGTTCCAGAGCGCCGCCGAATGGGCTCCGATATCATCCGTCATCTCGCACCTCCGATCCCCGCCTGCAAAAAACGACCGCCCGCGGGGTCGCCGCGGGCGGATGGATTGTCGACGAACGAAGGGTCGAGCCGACCCTTCCGATCAGGCGTTGACGGCGAGCTTGCGCTCGTCGCGGCCGGCCTTGAGCTTCTCGGCGAGAAGGAAGGCCAGTTCGAGCGCCTGGTCGGCATTGAGCCGCGGGTCGCAATGGGTGTGGTAGCGATCCTGCAGGTCGTCGGCCGAGAGCGCACGCGCGCCGCCGGTGCATTCGGTGACGTCGTTGCCGGTCATTTCGACATGGATGCCGCCGGGATGCGTGCCCTCGGAATGATGGATCGCGAAGAAGTTCTCGACCTCCGTCAGGATCCGGTCGAAGGGCCGGGTCTTGTAGTTGTTGAGCGTGATCGTGTTGCCATGCATCGGGTCGCAGGACCAGACGACCTTGCGGCCCTCGCGCTCGACGGCGCGGATGAGCCGCGGCAGATGCTCGCCCACCTTGTCGTGGCCGAAGCGGCAGATCAGCGTCAGCCGGCCGGGCTCGTTCGCCGGATTGAGGATGTCGATCAGTTCCAGCAGGCCATCGGCACTGAGCGACGGGCCGCATTTCAGGCCGATCGGGTTCTTGATGCCGCGGCAGTATTCAACATGGGCATGGTCGGGCTGGCGCGTGCGGTCGCCGATCCAGATCATATGGCCCGACGTGGCGTACCAGTCGCCGGACGTCGAGTCGACACGGGTCAGCGCCTGCTCGTAACCGAGCAGCAGTGCCTCGTGGCTCGTGAAGAAATCGGTTTCCCGCAGCGCGTGATTGTTCTCGGAATTGATGCCGATTGCCGCCATGAAGTCCATCGTCTCGGAAATCCGGTCGGCGAGTTTCTTGTACTGCTCGCCCTGCGGGCTGTCCTTGACGAAGCCGAGCATCCACTTGTGGACATTGTCGAGATTGGCATAGCCGCCCATCGCGAAGGCGCGCAGCAGGTTGAGCGTCGCGGCCGACTGGCGGTAGGCCATGATCTGCCGTTCCGGATTGGGAATACGGGCTTCTTCCGTGAACTCGATGCCGTTGATGATGTCGCCGCGGTAGCTCGGCAGCGACACGTCACCCTGCTTCTCGATGCCCGAGGAGCGCGGCTTGGCGAACTGGCCGGCGATGCGGCCGACCTTGACGACCGGCTGCTGGGCACCGAAAGTCAGCACCACGGCCATCTGCAGGAAGGCGCGGAAGAAGTCGCGGATCGTGTCCGCACCGTGTTCGGCGAAGCTCTCGGCGCAGTCGCCGCCCTGCAGCAGGAAGCCGCGACCTTCGGAAACCTTGGCGAGCGAGGCCTTCAGACGCCGCGCCTCGCCTGCAAAAACCAGCGGCGGAAACTTGGCGAGACGGGCTTCCGTGGCATCGAGTGCTGCCATGTCCGGATAGTCCGGAACCTGCTGAATGGGCTTAGACCTCCAGCTTGTCGGGTTCCAATTCTGTGCCATCTCACTCACCTGTTCAGTCCGTGGACATACTCTGTCGCCCCGGCATGCCTGCCGGGCTGGCGGCTATATATACATTGGTGAAGAAAAAGCAAATCTCTTGCGGCCTTCCCGCGAGCGGCAGCGTGCCGTCCGGAGGAAGGACCGATTGGCGCGGCACCGGCCGCGCCAGCCGTCAGATGGCCTATTTCGCGAGCTCGGCCGCCGCATAGAGCAGCGCGGCCAGCGCAATCATCGGAAAGAGCAGAAGGGTCAGGATGCCCCCACCACTGCGCTGGCTCCTGAACTGGGTCTCGTCCACGGCTGTCCATCCATCTGCCGCCATCGTCTCGGTCTTGGTTTGCGTGATCATTGTCAGTTCCTCCCGGATCGAACGCACGCCTTCACACGGACGCCTTGCACCTCCTTCGCGACGCGGGATTGCGCCGCCTCACATTCGCAATACCTAATGTATCAGAATTCCGGACGATTTCCAGCCCTCCAGTCAGGCGCAATGCAATCTTAAATGGATGATCCATGCGAATTCTCGCGCCGCGAAGTCGCACGGCTCGAAACCTCCGTCGATCCACCGCAGATGTCGTCGACCAGCAGCCTCCGGAACGTCGGGCCCCGTGGCGATCGTCGTTGGTCAGATTCGCTCGCCGTTGCGAATCCTGTAACTCGGCGCATACATGGTGACGAGTTCCTCGGCCGCCGTCGGATGGACAGCCATGGTCCGGTCGAAATCATCCTTGCTGCAGCCGGCCTTCAGGGTGATTCCGAGCAGTTGCGCCATCTCGCCCGCGTCATGTCCCAGGATATGCGCACCCACCACCTTGCGGTCGGCCGCATTGACCACGAGCTTCATGATCATCTTCTCGGCACGGCCCGACAGCGTCGCCTTCATTGGCCGGAACTCCGCGCGATAGACCTCGATCTCGGCAAAAGCCTTGGCGGCCGCCTCCTCGGACAGGCCCACGGTGCCGATTTCCGGCTGCGAGAACACTGCGGTCGGAATGAGATCGTGGTCGGGAGAGGTCGGATTGTTGCGGTACTCGGTGTCGATGAAGCACATGGCTTCGTGGATCGCCACCGGCGTCAGCTGGACCCGGTCGGTGACGTCGCCGAGCGCGAAGATCGAGGGCACGTTGGTGCGGGAATAGGCGTCGACCTTGATCGCCCCCTTGTCGTCGAGTGTCACGCCAGCCGCTTCCAGACCGAGATTTGCCGTGTTTGGCCGACGCCCGATCGCAAACATCACCTGGTCCGACACGAGCCTCTCACCCTTCTTGGTCGTGGCCACGAGGCGTCCGTCGCCACCCTTCTCGATCTTCTCGAAAACGTCCTCGAGCAGGATGCGGATGCCCTTCTCCTCCATAGCCTTGTGCAGCCCGCGGCGCATATCGTTGTCGAAGCGCGAGAGGATCTCCTTGCCACGATAAATGAGCGTGGTCTCGACGCCGAGGCCGTGGAAGATATTGGCAAACTCCACGGCGATATAGCCGCCCCCGGCAATGGTGATGGCCCTCGGCAGTTCCGGCAGGTGAAAGGCCTCGTTGGACGAGATTCCGAACTCGTGGCCCGGCAGGCTTTCCGGCATGCTGGCCGCCGCCCCCGTCGCGATCACGATCCGCTCGGCTCGGAATGTCTCACCGGTCTTGACGATCCGGACCGTGTGAGCATCGACGAGGACGGCACGGCTTTCGAAGATCCGGGCACCATTGTTGTCGAGGCCCTTGCGGTAGAGAGCCTCGAGCCGTCCCACTTCCTTGTCCTTGGCGGCGATCAGCGTCGGCCAGTCGAAGCTGTGCTCGCCGACAGTCCAGCCGAACCCCGCGGCATCCTCGAAATGCTCCCGGTACTGCGAGGCGTAGACGAACAGCTTCTTCGGCACGCAGCCCCTGATCACGCATGTCCCGCCGAAGCGGTACTCTTCGGCGATGCCGACGCGCTTGCCGAGCGATGCCGCGACACGGCCGGCGCGAACGCCCCCGGAGCCGCCGCCAATGACGAAAAGGTCGAAATCGAATCCGGACATGGGAACCCCGCGCGATTGATGCTCGCGGTAGATATGGCGGCGACGGCAAAAAGAAAAGCCCGCCGGTGGGGCGGGCTTGAAGCGCGGGACAGCGAGAAGCTTATTGCTGCGACGCCTTGGCCTTGTCCTCGGCAGCGAGCTTGGCGTTGATCGCGTCGGTCGAGGCCTTGCTGAGGTCGCGGGAAATGCCGGTCGCCCAGATATCGGCGGCCTTGGCCAGTTCGCGCTGCGCAATCGGACCATTCTCGAGCAGCTTCTTGCCGGCTGGCGAGGTGTAGAAGGCCGTGATCGCGTTCAGTTCCTCCATGGTGAAGGTCTGGGCATAGACCTTGGCGGCCTCCTTTTCGAGGTCCGCACGCCGTGCAGCGATCTTGATCGCCTCGGCATCGACGATCTCGGTAATGGTGGGCTCGTAGTTCGGGGTCGCCTGGATCAGCTGTTCCTTGATCTGGCCGGCGATCGTCGGCAGGATGCTGTCGAAGTTGACCGTCGCGCCGACGGCGGCGATCGTCGCGCGTGCCGCCTTGATGTGTTCCGGGCTGGCGTCTTCGGCGAGCGCACTCGATGCACCGAGGCCCGCCACGACGACTACGGCCGCGGCCAGCCGGCCGAGTTTCGAAAACTGCATCATCTTCTGTCGGTCTCCTGGTTGTCTTAGCCTGGCATCGTCCGCACGCCCGCCTGTCCGGCGATGATCGCGAGGGAAGCCAGATTGATGAAAAGTCCGTGCTCGACGACGCCCGGTATGGCGTTAAGCCCGTTTGCCAAGGCCTCTGCATCAGGAATGAGGCCAAAAGAAGCATCGAGGATGAAATGGCCGCCGTCGGTTCGGAAGGGCACGCCGTTCTGTCCGCGCTGGATGATCTCGCCCGAGAGTCCGAGCCGGGCCGCAGTTCGCTCGATGGCGATCCGCGTCGAGCTCAGCCCGAACGGATTGACCTCGATCGGCAACGGGAAGCGGCCGAGCGTATCGACGACCTTGCTCTCGTCGGCGATCACGAGCATCCGGCGCGAAGCGGCGGCAACGATCTTTTCCCGGAGCAGCGCGCCGCCACCGCCCTTGATCAGGCGCAGCTGAGCATCGACTTCGTCGGCGCCGTCGATCGTCAGATCGAGATCGGGAAGCTCGTCGAGCGAGTTCAGCGGCACGCCGAGCTCAAGGCACAGCCTGGCCGTCCGCTCGGAGGTCGGCACACCGCGGACCGTAAGGCCCTCCGCCACCTTCTCGGCCAGCAGGCGAACGAATTCCTCGGCGGTCGAACCGGTCCCGATTCCGAGACGCATGCCGTTCTCGACGTGCTTGAGCGCCTCGGCTGCGGCCTCGATCTTCATCTGCCGGGCATCCATGCGCCAGCAACTCCCTGCTGTTTCGAATGGCTGACGTATCTACACGCGCTTCCCTTCAAACAAAAGCGCTATTTCTACGATGTCGCGCGATTTCGGCGGCACGACCGTTGCCACGCCGGAGCCGCTCGTCTAGGCCGGTGTCGGCATCCCAGGGAGACCCGCTTTGACCGCCCCCTCGACACACTCCGCCACCGCACCGCTCGTTGTCTTCGACCTCGATGGAACCCTCGTCGACACGGCGCCGGATCTGGTGGCCAGCCTTAATCACACCATAGCCTTCCACGGGCTGGAACCGGTCGGCTACGACGACCTCACCCATCTCGTGGGCCACGGCGCGCGTGCCATGATCGAACGGGCTTTCCGTCTCCGTGGCGACCCGCTCGCCGAGGCCGACCTGCCCGCGATGCTAGACCTGTTCATCGATCACTATCGCGCCGGTATGCCCGGCGAGAGCCGTGCCTATCCGGGGCTGGTGGCGGCGCTGGAAAGGTTGGCCGGAGCCGAAATGGCGCTTGCCGTCTGCACCAACAAGCCCGAGTCCCTCGCCACGCGGCTCCTCGAAGGCCTCGGTCTCGACCGCCATTTCGTGGCGGTCACCGGCGGTGACACCTTTCCCGTCCGCAAGCCCGATCCGGCCCATCTTGTCGGGACCGTGGAGCGCGCGGGTGGCGACATCCGCCGGACCGTCATGGTGGGTGACAGCTTCAACGACCTCAAGGTGGCGGCGAATGCCGGCGTCCCCTCGGTCGGCGTTCCCTTCGGCTATTCCGACGTTCCCATCCAGACGCTCGATCCGACCGTGCTGATCGATCACTATGATGCGCTGACGCCGGACCTGGTAATGCGCCTCTTGGCGTAGCCGCTGGATCCGACGAGAGCGCGGCGCTTGCCGCTGTCAGCGGGCGCCGTCGCGTCGGTCGACGGCCAGATAGCCGGCGAGGCCGTCAAGCAGAACACCCCAGCCATGCGACCGGCCTGCGGCACCGTCGCTCGGGGGCAGCACGCACATCTGTTCGGTGTAGCGCAGTCGCGTGCCGCCACCCTCGTCGGAGAAGGCGACCGTCACAAGAGAAACGGTATGAACCCGACCATTCATCGCCATGGAGTAGGCCATCACGATCAGGCTTTCTTCGCGGATCTCGAAATAGCGGGTTTCGTTGACATGCTCGCCCATGGCGTTGGAGAAGGAGCTGCGCTCGATGCCGCCCGGCCGGAAGTCCATCTCGATCGGCCGGCCGCCGAACCAGGCGGACTTCTTTTCGGCGACACTCCAGGCCGACCACACATGGGCGACGCAGTTCGCATAGACGCGTTCGATGGTGAAACTGTCGAGCTGATGATCGGGCGTCGTCATTGCGGTTTCTCCGTGTTGAGGAACGTGCCGAGGTCGTCCAAGCGGCTTTCCCAGCCCCGTCGATGCTCCCTGATCCAGCGTTCGACCCAGCCCAGGGCGTCGGGCGCAAGGCGCACAGTCCGTACCCTGCCCTTCTTCTCGGATGCGACGATTCCCGCCTCTTCAAGGACTTTCAGATGCTTGAGGAAGGATGGCCCAGCCATCGGAAACGGCGCCGCTAGCTCCGAGACCGAAGCGGGTCCGCCCGCGAGGTGGGCGATCACGGCGAGACGGGTCGGATCGGCAAGTGCGGCGAAGACACGGGGCAGATGATCGGGATAGGTAGCCATAAAGCTACCTATCAAAACAAGATGCATAAGTCAAGACAAGTAGCCGAAAAGCTACCTTTCGAGAGCGCACGAACGGCGACGGCTCCGAAGCATGCTTCGGAGCCGTCGAGCGATGCGGATATGCGGTGTCAGCCTTCGACTGTCCGGGCCTTCGCCGTCGCCGTGAATGCCTTGTCCATATAGGCGTCGCGGCTGTAGACGTCGTCGAAATATTCCACGACGCCGTCCTTGTTGGGGAACGCGGTGAAATAGGACACGTAGATCGGAAACTTCTCCGGGACCTTCATCTGATGGTTCTGGCCGGTCGCGATCTGCTCTTCGATCTCCGGAATGGTCATGTTCATGACCGCCGCCGCCATCTTCTTGGGATCGGAGAGGCGCACACAGCCGTGGCTGAGCGCGCGCATGTCACGCTCGAAGAACTTCTTCTGCGGCGTGTCGTGCATGTAGATGGCATGCGAGTTCGGGAACATGATCTTCAGCTGGCCGAGCGCGTTGCCGCGGCCCGGGGGCTGCCGGACATCGACGGAATCGGTGGAATTCCAGTCGATCTCGCTGGACGATACCTGCTGGCCGTTGATTGACGTTTCGTAGCCCATGCGGTCGAGATAGGAGGGATCGGCACGCAGCTCCGGCAGCATCTCGTTGACGATGATCGAGCGCGGCACGCCCCAATACGGGTTGAACTCAACGAGCTCGACCTCGTCCTGGAAGAAGAAGGTCTGGTTGCGCGGCGACCCAACGACCACGCGCATCGAGAACTCTTCCTTGTTGTTGTTGTGGTAGTAGGCCGTAAATGCCGGCTGGTTGATGAACACGTAGCGCGAGCCGAGATCCTTCGGCAGCCAGCGCAGTTGCTCCATCGCCACTTTGATCTTGTGCATCTTGGTGGCGTTGTTGTCGCCGCCGACAAGCACGCGAATCGTGCCGGGTCCTACCACACCGTCCGCCTTCAGGCCTTTCTCTGTCTGGAAAGCCTTCACCACGTCGACGAGTTCGGGCGTGTAGTCAGGCGTCCCCTGATAGGCGGCGAGCGTCACGGAGTGCTCGACCTTGAGCGCGTCCGATCCGTGCTGCTGGATGGCAGCGATGACATTGGCGAGTTCCGGATTCTTGTTGCCGGGCTTCAGCAGCGTGCCGGGCGCGATGGCGATCCGCGGTTGATCGCCGCCGGACTCTGCTTTCAGCCGCACATATTCGCGCTGCAGCGCGGCGAACTGTTCGTTGACCGGCGTCCGGCTCTCGAGGTAGGCGGCGATATCGGGGCTCGCCTGGATGACCCTCAACGCACCGTCGAGATTCACGGTCTTGCGCTTGAAGTCGTAATACTCGGCGATTCGGTTGGGATCGATCCGACCGCGCACCGTGTCCTGAACATAAGTCAGGACAGCCGCCGAGAGCTCGATCTCGAACTGCATCAGCTGCCGCTGCCGGCTCGCCGGATCGGCGGACGCGATCGCCTCGCTGGGATCAGCAACCTTGTACTCGGCAGGGTCGAGACCCACGACATCGACGCCCTCGAGATAGGCCATAGCGACCTGCGCCTTGTCGGTAACACCATTCGCGTCGACCCAGAGCAGTCCCTTGTTGGCGGAATAGAACTTCTCGATCGCCGCGGCGACCTCTGCCGGCGCCTTGACACGCACCTCGGACATGAAGGCGCGCTCGTTGCCGATCGGCGCCGCCTCGGTCGACACAGTCTGCACCGAGCCGGTCTCGGTGGGGTCGGCGGCCGCGGTCTGCAGAGCAGGAGCGAATTTCGCAACCGCGATCAGCCGCAGCGGATCGGCCTTGTAAGTGAAGTATTTCGGCGCCGAGACCTTCGGCAGCGCCTTGGCCGGCTTCGCCGGATCGGGGAAGTCACCGAAATCGTCGTCGAGCGAGCCGCCCAGGATGCTGGTCCGTGGCTTGCTGCGGTCGTTGCTGGACTTCTTGCCCTGCAGGAAGTCGAGAAGCGTGGCCGACTGCGCCGCCGGCGCAGCGAATGTAACGGCACAAGAAATGGTCAGTGCCGCAATGGCCGCATTCTTCAACAATTTCATAGGTCTCATTCCCGGCGGGCGCACCGCCCTCGCCCCTGTTGTCGTGCGGCAATCTCTACCTGATTGCGCACGGGTTGAAAAGAAAACGGATAGCGCGACCCGTTCATTCATGGGGTCACTATTTTGTGACGGAATTCCGGCGAGAACCCGGCAACTGCAGCCACAACACTATGATAACCTTAAATTTTTATTAAATGCTGCTGGATCTGACGGGGTCGCGTACAGCCCTCCAGTCTCCAGGCGACGAGCCGAAAACCCCATCCTGTCGCGAAAATGTCACTGAACCTTGCAACCCCGATCGCGATGCGATGGTTTTCAAACCGAGGGTCGCGTCCTACAAACAGGCGACATCAAGGAGAGAGCGATGGCAAAGCGCACCGAGACCGACACGTTCGGACCGATCGAGGTCGAAGACGACCGCTACTGGGGCGCGCAGGCCGAGCGCTCGCGCGGCAACTTCCGGATCGGCTGGGAGAAGCAGCCCGGCGCAATCGTCCGCGCCCTGGGCATCGTCAAGAAGGCGGCGGCGCGCACGAACATTGCCCTCGGGCAGCTCGATCCAGCGATCGGTGCTGCAATCGTCGCCGCATCCGAGGAGGTCATGGCCGGCCGCCTTAACGATCACTTTCCGCTTGTGGTCTGGCAGACCGGATCGGGCACGCAGTCGAACATGAACGCCAACGAGGTGATTTCCAACCGTGCCATCGAGATGCTCGGCGGCGTCAAGGGCAGCAAGACGCCGGTCCATCCGAACGACCACGTCAACATGAGCCAATCCTCGAACGACACCTATCCGACGGCCATGCACATCGCCTGCGCCGAGCAGATCGCCCACCACCTGATCCCTGCGCTCAACCACCTTCACAAGGCGCTGCAGGAGAAATCCCAGGCCTTCGCCCATATCATCAAGATCGGCCGGACCCATACGCAGGACGCGACACCCCTCACTCTGGGCCAGGAATTCGGCGGTTATGCCGCCCAGGTCCATTCTTCCATCAAACGTATCGGCGATACGATGCCCGGCCTGCTCGAGCTTGCCCAGGGCGGCACTGCTGTCGGAACCGGGCTCAACGCGCCGAAGGGCTTTGCCGAGAACGTCGCGGCGCAGATCGCCGAAATCACGGGCATGCCCTTCTTGACCGCACCCAACAAGTTCGAGGCGCTTGCCGCCCACGACGCGATGGTCTTTGCCCATGGGGCGATCACCGCCGCGGCGATGGCGCTCTTCAAGATCGCCAACGATATCCGCTTCCTCGGTTCCGGCCCCCGGGCCGGCCTCGGCGAGCTTTCGCTGCCGGAGAACGAACCGGGCTCCTCGATCATGCCCGGCAAGGTCAATCCAACCCAGGCGGAGGCCTTGACCCAGGTCTGCGTCCAGGTTTTCGGCAACAATGCCGCGATCGGCTTCGCGGGGAGTCAGGGACATTTCGAACTCAATGTCTACAATCCGGTCATGGCCTACAATTTCCTGCAGTCGGTGCAGTTGCTTGGCGATGCAGCCCGCTCCTTCACCGACCATTGCGTAGTCGGCATCGTGCCGCGCGAGGACAATATCCGCGCCGGCCTCGAGCGGTCGCTGATGCTGGTGACGGCGCTCGCCCCGACCATCGGCTACGATGCCGCTGCCAAGATCGCCAAGGCCGCGCACAGAAACGGGACGACGCTTCGTGAGGAGGCGCTCGCGAGCGGCCTTGTCACCGCCGAGGACTATGACCGGATCGTGCGGCCCGAGGACATGATCGGGCCAAGATAGAATACAGGACGGCGCTTCCTCCAGCGACCGGTGGCACCGCTACAACATTTGAAACATGGCGCTCGTCGGCCGTCGTCTGGGTGAAATGCGTCCCGGCTAGTCCTCTGTGCGAAAACAGAAGCCGGCTTGAAAAATGAACGACACCCACAATCGCGATAGTGCCCCTGCTGACGGTGCATTTCGGTCAACGCCACTGAACGGAGCAAGCACTATCCTGCCACGGCACCATTCCGACGGCGCCACGATCGCGTCGAACAAATCGTCAGCGGCCTTTCTGAAGAAGCGCGAGCAGCGGTCGTCCAGACTGTCGCGGACAATCGCGGCGGCGAGCCTGTCGATCGCTTTTCTGCCCGGCCTCGCAGTGGCCAGCGAGGTGCCAAGCCGCGAGTTTGTAGACCTCTTCACCAAGACCTGCATGATGCGGCCAACCTTGCCGAGCAAACTCAGCGAGATTGCGACCGGTCTCGGTTTCGTGGACAGCAATGCTCCGCTCGACACCTCACTTGAAGGCGGCCCAACGATTGACATCCTCTACTTCGCCAGGCTGACGCGTGACGGAATGACGGTCAGTCTCTCCGCCTACTTCAGCGGCACGCAAGGGCACGTGCAGGTGAGTTGTTCAATTGGATCGCTTGAAGCCTCGACGGCGGGGCTGGCTGATCGCCTGGCGCAGACGATACCCGCGCGAGATCGACGCGGAAGCCTGGAGGCAACCGGCAATGGCGAGCGATTGCGCTGGCATACCGGTCCCGTCGACCGCAGCGACGTCCTGGAACTGTCTACCTTCGAAGCTCCGTCTCGCGCACGCATCTCTCTCACTTACCGCGCAGGAACACCTTAACGGCAGTCACGAAGCCTGCGGCCGGCGTCGCAATGACGCCGAGCGCCGGATGGTGAAGGACCCACGCCAATCCGTCTCCGTCACCCGTTCGGGTCGCAGGACTCTGTCTGGCAGTCTTTGGTCTTGGTGTATTTGTCGCACTGCTTGAGGGCGGCCAATTCAGCATCCTGCTCGTCGGGCCAGTTGTAGCTGTAGCCGTAGGCGCCCTGGCTGTCGACGGCCGTGCAACCCCAGGCCAGAGCCTGGCCGGTGGCTGCTCCGAGCGTGAGGCCGAGCGTCAGGCTCACGTAGATCATCTTGCGCATCATGAGAAATACCCCTTTCCGCAGTCCTTATCTCACGATTTTCCGTTGTCGGGAACGCATTGCTGGACCTCGCAGTCGTCGCTTGTCGTGACGTTCTGGCATTCGGCAAGGGCGCGTTGCTCCGCGGCCGACTCGCTTCTGTAGTTGCTGCTCCATCCCTGTGCCCCGTCGCTCGAACCGGCGACGCAGCTCCAGGCGAAGGCCTGGCCGGCCGAGAGAAGAGTGGTGATCGCCATAACGGCGGCGAACGACAACATCCGTGTCATGATCGAAATCTCCTGATTGGAATGACGAAGACACTACGTTCGGAGTGGCCGCCTCGTAAGTCGCAACCGTCCTCCTCCCAAAAATAGTCGGGACCGGACCGCGACCTTGGAACGATTGCATTTCTCCCTTTTGAACCGTAAACCGCTGCCGATCCCACTCGAATTTCCGGAAGGCGAGAGCATGGCAGGCGATCTTTTCCCCCTTGGCGACGACAAGACAGACTATCGCAAGCTGACGGGTGACTACGTCTCGGTCGACACGTTCCGGGGCCAGGACATTCTGACCGTCGAACCGGAAGGCCTGCGCATCCTCGCGGAAGCCGCCTTCGCCGATATCAATCATCTCTTGCGTCCGGCCCATCTCAGGCAGCTTGCCTCGATACTCGGCGACCCCGAGGCGACGGCCAACGACCGCTTCGTCGCCTACGACCTCCTCAAGAATGCCAATATCGCTGCCGGCGGCGTGCTGCCGATGTGCCAGGACACCGGTACGGCGATCGTTATGGCGAAGAAGGGCCGACGCGTCTGGACCGAAGGCGGCGACTATGAGGCGCTGGCTGCCGGCGTGATGGACGCTTACCTCAAGAAGAACCTGCGCTACTCGCAGCTCGCGCCGCTGTCGATGTTCGAGGAGAAGAACACCCGCAACAACCTGCCCGCCCAGATCGACATCTACGAGGAGGGTACGGACGAATACGACTTCCTGTTCATTGCCAAGGGCGGCGGCTCGGCCAACAAGACCTACCTCTACCAGGGCACCCCGTCGCTTCTCACGCATGACCGGATGGTGGCCTTCATCAAGGAGAAGATCCTGACGCTCGGAACCGCCGCCTGTCCGCCCTACCATCTCGCAGTCGTCATCGGTGGCACCTCGGCCGAGATGAC
>JAESFG010000453.1_pt1 | contig 33641 bp, 31 predicted proteins | sample 9269371 | NCBI WGS metagenome assembly JAESFG01 (sample SAMN14506227, study PRJNA617093) | algae metagenome | isolation source: Aetokthonos hydrillicola CCALA 1050 (B3-Florida) and co-occurring... | place: USA: South Carolina | collected 2013-01-01 | reverse complement strand
GCGTTGTGTACCTTTTGACGTTTTGCCAAAGCGTTGAATGTTTGCACTTTGACCACAATGTTTACATACTACTGCTTCTAATACCATCTACAAAGTTAACTATTTCAACATATTTAATACATCACCCAAAAATTAAACAATTCTGAGGTTCTGGCATTAGATACCATCATGAATCATGGAAGTAGTGATGATCTGTTTTTAATGTTTAGGTGTTTAATTATACAAGCTGGGAAGGAAATATATGACAAAACACTTGAGAAAGTTGATACATTTGACTTTGAGATAAAGCACCTTCATGATAAACTAATTTCTGTAGCAGACAGGGCTTTCCTGCATAAATTAGGAAAGGATACTTTTGAGGAACTTCCCAGCAGTATTTGTGATGGGGTTGAAATCTATTACGATATGGGGAACAACTGACAAAACTAACAAGTTAGCCCTTTACTTACTTATTTCAGCTATTTTTCCTTCTGAAAGGTATAAATAACGGGCAACACAATCAGGTATTTCGGCATCATAGTGACTTACAAAAATAAGTGTCTGTTCATCTGAAAGTTTGTCATTCAAAAAACTGATGGTTTTTCTTATGCTTTCATCGTCCAGATTCTGAAAAGGTTCATCCATGATCAGTAAAGCCGGATTTTTTACCAAAGCCCTGATGATGAGCACAACCCTCTGCTGCCCGGCAGATAGTCTTAAAAAGTACCTGTCAGCTAACTTATCAATCTCATAAAAACCCAGAAAAGAGTCAATTACAGCCCATTGTACCGCCGTAACTTCCCGACTGAGGTGCAAGGTATCAAAAAATCCGGTAGCAATTACCTGGCGGGCTGTCAGGTTTTCTGAAAAATACAAATGCAACTCCGGCGAAACAAAGCCAATTTTTTGTTTAACATCCCATATACTTTCACCTGTGCCCCGTTTTTTGTCAAAAAGCCAGATGGAATTGGCATAAGCCTGAGGATTATCTCCATATATCAGGCTAAGCAAAGTTGTCTTACCAGAACCATTATGACCCAACAATGCCCACTTCTCCCCTTTTCTTATTTCCCAGTTGATATTTTCCAGAATTGATTTTCCATTGTAGTTCACTTTTACTTTTTCCAATTTTACGGCTACCTCAAAATCAACATTATGTACTGGTAAGGTATCAGGCATAGCTATGATTCTATTTGATTTGTCAGATTCCAAATTCTGCAAATACTCATTTTTTGAACCCATGCTTTTTATGGCAAAGTCTTCCAGTTCCAATACATGACTGATACAGTCGGGAATTTCGTAAGGTTGTGTTACAAGCACAATCTGCATTCCTGAGTTTGCTAACAAATTGATCATCGAAGTTAGCTGCTTTCTGAAGTTTTTATCTAATCCCAGAAATGGATTATCCAAAATAAGTAATTGGGGGTTTAGCAGTAAAGCTTTTGTTATCAACAGCTTGCGGGTTTGACCATTAGAGAGTTTAATAACCGATAAATCCAACAGTTCTGCTATACCCATACTCTGAGCCTTTTCCTGAACTAACTGGTCATCTGCTGTAAACTTTAGCAAAAAATCTCTGACTGTAAGGCTCTCATCAGCTTCGGTAGCATGATAACGTTGCTGATAATAAAAATTAGCATAATTAAAAACCTTTGAGTTTTCTTTAAAAGTAACCAAAGCAATTTCAGGCAAGGCATTATCAGGCAAAAAATGATATATCATTTCTCCCAGTCTTATAAAATACTTTCCGGCAAGGGCTTCTGCCAATGTGGTTTTACCAGAGCCAACATTGCCAACTATAGCCCATTGTTGTCCCACATTTATCTCCCAACTAAAATCTCTGAAAACTACCTCTGTAGATTTGGAAAAAGTAATATTTCGGAGTGATACAAAAGGTTTAGTCATCTGTTAATTTTCTGAACTTAAATTTAACTGCAAAGGTAGGAGCATTTGGGGCTAGTTTTGGTTTAGTCTGCTAGATTAAAAATTGCAATTTCAGCCCTTGACATAAAACGGACTGGCAAAATACTTGTCCCAATACCTCTAGAAACATACATTTTTTTAGAATTGATTTCATACCAGCCTTTTAGGTATCTGCCACTGCCAGGAGGCTTAAATGGAGTCCAGCCAAACAAATTTACCTGCCCACCATGAACATGTCCTGAAAGAATTAAATTGATTGGCTGAGTAACCAAAGCAGAGATGGTATCACTATACTCAGGACAGTGATTTAATACGATATGAAAATTACTTTCCTGATAACTTTTCAATGCCTGAACAATATCAGTATTTCCGCCTATATAATCATCAACCCCTGTTATTGACAGTGATTTGCCACGAAAGGTATATTGTTTGGATTCATTTATCAGTAAGTCGCAGTTATGATTTGCATAAATATTTCTTAATTCATTCAGATTAATATTTCCCCAATACTCCCAATTTCCAGTTATAGCTACTTTTTTAAGAGGGTGGTCTATAAGTTGTAGAAATTCATTCAGATGATTCAGATTTTTTGAATCATCTATAACATCTCCTGTAATTAAAATCAGGTCTGGTTTCAGGTTATTAAGTTTTTCTGCCAGCCTTCGTAGCTGATAATTTACCTGATGCAAATGCAAATCCGAGAGTTGCACCAATTTAATATCCGATTTTTCTTTGGCGTAATCAGGCAGAAAAAATTCATTGATTTCAATAAAAAAATGCTCAATCCAGAAGGTATCTAGAGGCAGTACTCCAAATATAGACCAAAGTCCTGTTTTAATAACTTTTCTTCTTGTCCATGCCATATATTAAAAAAATTACAAGAAATCAATGAGTATAAATCATTCCCTGTGGGTTAAGATTATAGTGATATACCTGAGCTTCACTGAATGTATCAAAGTTCATTTTTTGTCCCAGAATGATTTCTTTATATGCCTGAAACATCTGACGGGCTGCTATGATGGGTTGCATACGACCAACTCCAGTGCAAAGCCCAGGTATTGCAACTGAAGAAATCCGGTCATCATTTTTTGCTTTAATTAGAATCGCTTTCATTGCCAGATAGGCATTTACAGAAGTACTGATGTTAAAATTCATTGGGACACGCATGGTGGGTGCCGAAATCAAAAACGGAATATCTTTATCACCAGTTTCCATAACAATAGCCTGCCCAACCAGCAACTCACCTTCTGGTAATTCCCTGATTTGTTTTTGAAGTCTTTTTTCCAAATCCCAGCCAAATCTTTCAGATAAAGCATAGTCAAGACCGCCATCCATAAAACCAAACGAATTAGCCGGACTTACCACTGCATCACATTTCAGCTTTGTAATATCACTTTCAACGATACTGACATTATCTTCCTGTAAAAAAAACTCCTTCCATGCCTCCAAAAGATTGACAGAAAGTCCTGATAAAATAATTTTCATAGTCTATGGGATATATTTAAAATAAAAGATAACAATTTTATTAGTAAAAATTTATCTAATAAATCATACAAGTAAACTAAATTTTGAAAATCATTGCATCTGTCAGGTAAATAATTGCCATTTTAAATACTTTTGCACCTGCATTGTCGGGTTCAAAACTAAACTATCCTTTGGAAATTTTTATTTATTCACCTCTCAGTTTTATTTTTCTGGGTTTGGTTTTTATTCAGGTATTTTTTTTTCTGTTCTTTTTCCTTCGTTTGGCTCTTTACCAAAATAAACCAGTTCCATCAGTAAATCAGAGTGAACCAGTAAGCATTATTGTATGTGTGCTCAACGAAATGGAATATATTCAAAAGCTTCTTCCGGCACTCCTCAACCAAAAATACCCTCAATTTGAAGTAATTGTCGTATCTGATCGCAGCCCCGATGAACTCTATGACTGGTTACTTTTTGAATCATTTCACCATAAAAACATGAAACTGATAAGGGTAAATCAATTGTATGACCATATTACACCTAAGAAATTTGCCCTTACGCTTGGTATAAAATCTGCAAAATACGAGCAAATCTTACTTACAGATGCAGATTGTATGCCAGCCTCTGAAAACTGGATTACAGAAATGCAGCAAGGTTTTGCAAATGATAAAAGTCTTGTATTAGGAGTTTCACAATATAATTTTTCAAAAGGGTTACTAAATTTTATCATACGTCACGAAACTTTTTATACTGCCGTACACTATCTTTCTTTTGCTTTGGCTGGGGTGCCATACATGGGTGTAGGAAGAAATCTGGCTTATAGAAAGTCACTTTTTTTTAAAAATAAGGGCTTTCACTCTCATTATAAAATAATGGGAGGAGATGATGACCTGTTTGTGAGAGAAATTGCCAGTAAAAAAAACACAGCCATTTGCATCAATCAAGCAGGACAAACATTTTCTGAACCTAAAAAAAACTGGCAACAATGGTACATTCAGAAAAGAAGACACTTGTCCGTTGGCAAGTATTATAAAAACATACATAAAATACTTTTAAGTAGTATCTCGTTTTCACAAGCAGGTTTTTGGGTTGTATTTCTATTGATTTTATTACTTCAACAATGGAGCATTTTGTTTTTTGCAGGTTTTTTTGTGAGAAATTTAGTATTTTTGACAGTCCAGCAAGCCAATATCCGCCGAATCGGAGCAAATATAAAATGGTATGGATTACCTGTTTTTGATGTATTTTATGTATTCTATTATGTCATTATTGGCTTTTCTGCTGTTTTTGCAAAAAAAATACGCTGGCACTAGCCTGGATGAACACCATGATAGCTAACAATAATTTCTAAAAAAAAAGAAAATTTTATCTCATATTTTGAACACCTCATTGTGAGTTATCAATTACTACAATATGGAATTAGAAGAAAAAGAGGAATATAATGACGACCTGAAAGACCTTAAAGATTTTAAAGAATTTTCAGAAAAAGCTTTATACGATTTTAAACTGATAGATCTGGCAAATACAACAGGTGACCAAAAAGCCTATGCCGAACTGATGAAACGGTATAAAAAGCCTCTTTATCATACCATTCTGAAAATGGTAAGAAATGTAGATGATGCCGAAGACCTGACCATTGAAGCATTTGCCAAAGCTTTCAGAAACCTGCATAATTTTAAAAAAGATTATACATTTTCTACCTGGCTTTTTAAGATAGCCACCAACAACTGCATTGATTTTATCCGAAAAAAACGGATTGAAGTAAGCAGTATTTATTCTTCATTCAGAGATGAAAATGGGGAAGATGTCTCTATTGATGTCAGAGACCGCAACCTTGACCCACAGGAAGAAGCCATCAAAGCTCAAAAAGCTGAACTGATACAAATTTTCATTACCAAACTCCCTCCCAAATACCAGACTCTGGTTAATTTACGCTACTTTCAGGAATTGTCTTATGAAGAAATAGCTGACCAGCTCGAGGCTCCCCTCGGTACTGTAAAAGCCCAACTTCACCGTGCCCGGGAACTGCTTTATGATTTGGTAAAAAATAATAAAGAAGAAATTTAAAACATCGTTTTTATACCTCTTTGAATAAGAGCCATTTTGTGAATTTTGAAGTTGTAACCTAAAAATTACCACATTGAAATACTATTTACAACTGCACCTGATTGTTCTCATTTGGGGATTTACGGCAATTTTAGGCAAAGAAATTTCCATTTCGGCAGTGGAGCTGGTATTTTACCGGACTTTGCTGGCTTTTGTTTTGCTGGGGGTAATGATATACTTTCAGAAAAAAAGCTTTCTCATCGGAAATCAAACAATTTTGAGGGTAATCTCTATTGGAGGTCTGGTGGCTGCTCACTGGATATTATTTTTTGCAGCTGCCCGTATCGCCAATGTCTCAACTTGCCTTATCGGTATGGCAACCACCTCCCTCTGGACAAGCATTTTTGAGCCAATATTGAACCGGAGAAAAATTAGTAAAATTGAAATTTTCTTTGGAATTATAGTCATAGTCGGTCTTGGTATCATTTTTTTCAAAGAAACTAAAGTTGACTATTTGCTTGGCTTGACAATGTCTGTTGTCTCGGCTATGGCAGGAGCTGTTTATAGTGTCTTAAATGGGAAACTTACACACAGGTATGATTCGTATATCATCACCTTTTATGAAATGCTGGGAGCTTTTCTGTTTACAGGTGCTTTTATTCCATTCTATACTGCCTTTTTCTTGTCAGAAAACCAGTCAGAAAATTTCTTTCCTACCCTAAAAGATTGGTTTTTTATTGCTATACTGGGCTGGGTTTGTACCGTTTATGCGTTTTCTGCCGGTATCAAATTATTACGTCATTTTTCGGCTTTTACTGTCAATCTGACTTTAAATCTGGAACCTGTATATGGCATTTTGCTCGCTTTTCTGTTTTATGGCAAACAAGAGCAAATGACAACAAGTTTTTATGTGGGAGGTTTTCTGGTTTTGGCTTCAGTTTTTGCTTATCCCATGTCAAAATATTACCTAAAAACTTGAAATTGCCAGATAATTGTTTCTAAAAATACTCATCTCTACAACACCTACCACTTTTATAAATCCAGGATTTTTACAGTTTATAACTTTCGGATCAAAAATATTTTCAGGATTTTTGCAACTATGAAAAGCAACATTCTCTGTCTAAGGTTTCTGAAACCAACCATCCTTTTTTGGGTATTCCTGTTTTTGTTTGCATCTTGCCGTTCTGCCAGGAATTTTGTAGCAAAGCGTCCTCCTGAAAAATACTTACACACCGATTCTGTTATGTTTGCCAGAGATATTTCTACCCTTAATATTCCAATAGATATTCCGGTCAGTGAAATTGAAACACAGCTTAATACCCAGCTTCAGAACTTACTTTTTGAAGATGATAAGTTAGAAGATGATAATTTAATGCTAAAAGTATGGAAGCGTGAAAAAGTAACTTTAACAGCAACAGGTAATGTTTTTGATGTTGTAATTCCTCTTAAAATATGGGCAAAAGCCGGGAAATTCGGAATCTATAAAGAACTAGAGTTTGCTTTAAATGCCAAAATAGCCACACAACTCACCCTTACACCCGACTGGCAGCTCAAAACCGTCACTACTCCCAAAGGCTATGAGTGGGTATCAAAACCAGTTTTTGAACTGGGTTTCATCAAAATACCGATTACAGGCATTATTGAAAATATACTTGATGAGCAAATACCCAATGTATCAAAAGAACTTGATAAATATGTGGGTGAAAAAGTAGAGATAAAAAAATATGTGCAACAAGCCTGGACACAAATACAAAACCCTTATGAGCTATCTAAAGAATATGAAACATGGCTTAAAGTAACACCCATAGAAATACAAATGACTCCTATACAGGGAAAAGACAAGCGTGCAAAAGCCATTTTAGGTATCAAAACTTATACAGAAACAATTATTGGCGAAAAACCTCAAATTGAAATTAACCCCAACTTACCTCCCCTCAAAATAGCTAATGCTATCAACGATGAATTTACGATTGGATTGAGCGGTGAAATTTCTCACAAACAGGCAGAAAAAATGCTTTCGGGCATGATGACCGGACAAACTTATAAATTTCAGAATGGCAAATACAGCATTACCGTTAAAAATCTGGAATTATATGGCAATGAAGACCGACTCATTATTGCCACTGACCTTGAGGGTAGCCTGACAGGCAAAGTATATTTTGCTGGCGTTCCTTTCTATAATCCTGTAACTAAATCTGTAGAAATTAAAAATCTGGATTACGAAATTGATACAAAAAATAAATTACTGAAAGCAGCCAGCTGGCTGGCTCATGGAAAATTTACCAGGATGCTGGCAGAAAACTTTAAGTTTCCGGTGGGAGAACAGATTGAACAGGCAAAAAAACTGGTACAGGATAACCTGAAAGACTATAAATTATCAAAAGGTATTTTTCTGAATGGTACACTACAAAAACTGGAACCCAGACAGGTATATATTACACCAAAAAGCATCATTGCCACGATAGAAGCTACCGGCAAAGCTACTATTCGAATTGAAGGGCTATAACGGCAAGTCAATAAAAATCACTAACTTTCGATTTTTTTAGAGACAATATTAATTTACATAAAAGAACCAAACCCTCAAGGGCTAAGAGACTGATAATTAATACCTGAATCAAAAATACCAGCAAGAATTTAATGTTTCTTAATTGTAGCTTAGTGCTAACTAAACTTTCAAAAGTAAAAAATACAATCAAAGACTTCTATCTCAATGTCTTCTGACTTTAACAATGATACAGACAAAATAACAGCGGAACAGCAGGAAATGCTGATTCAACTTTTGCATGAGGCTTATCAAAGAAGAGGGAACAACATTGCAGAAAGTTTTAAAACGGCTAAAGACATCCTTGTCAAAGCTCAGGAAGCCGGGTGGGAGGAAATAAAAGCCAGAGCTCAAAACCTGCTGGGTTTGTTGCTAATGATAACCGGCGATTACAAAGCTTCAAGAAATTATAGTTGGGAAGCTCTCTCTTTTTTTGAAAAAGCTGATGATAAAAAAGGCATTGCCGACAGCAAGTATAATATTGCCAGCACTTTCTACAAAACCGACGATTTCCATGAGGCTTTACAATGGTTTTTGGACTGCCTGCTTTTGTACCGACAGCTTCATGACTATTACAATGAGAGTCGTGTACTTAAATCAATGGGGACTATTTATGAATATTTTCAAGATACCGAAAATGCTATAGAAAGCTATGAAAAAAGTATAGATGCTGCCCGACTTGCTCATGATCTTGATATAGAAGCCAATTCCTATAATCCTTTGTCAGGTATTTATCTGAAAAAAGGCATGATACAACAGGCAATGGAACTTGCCGAAAAGAGCATTACTATAAAGTTGGCAACCAAAGACGAACGAGGCTTAAGCTTTTCATTGTATGCCCGTGGCAAGGTCTATATGTATCAGAAAGAATTTGAAAAAGCCTGCAACGATTTTCTGGTCAGTCTTGATACACAGAGAGTTGTTGGAGATAAGCTTGGAGAAGGCATGGTACTCAATAAATTAGGACTGACATATATAGAACTGAATCAGTTTGATAATGCAGAAAACATTTTGTTATCAGCACTTGCAATCGGGCGTGATTTTAATATCAAGCTTATCCGTTATAAAATCTGTTACAGTTTGTATAAACTATATAAAAAACAGGAAAAACTACAACAAGCCATAGAATATCTTGAAGAATATATAAACCATAAAGAGAGTATCGGCAATTCACATACTTATAATGTCATAAAAAGCTATGAAGCCATTCATAAGCTTGAAAATATCGAACGTGAAGCAAAAGCCCGACAAAGTTATCTTGAGATTGTTGAGAAGAAAAATGCCGAACTTGATTCTTTTTTCTATCGGGTTTCGCATGATTTAAAAGGTCCTATTGCCTCCTTAATGGGTTTGCATAACCTGATTGAGTACGAAAATTTTGATAGTACAGCTACTCATTATTTTGAAATGTATCATAGTCAGCTATTAAGGATTCATACTATTGTGATGGATTTGATTGAACTGACTCGCATGAGCCATATTAAAGAAAAAAATGTAGCTATTAACTTCCGAAAAATTGCAGAAGATTGTGTACATTCATTCGTTTATCACGAAAACTATAGCAGAATTAGATTTATTTATGAAATAGATGATTCTATTGTCTTTTTTTCGCAATGGATTATTATCAACACCATTCTGCAAAATTTGATTGAAAATTCCATCAAATACAGTAAAATCGAAGGTGATTCGTATGTAAAGATTGGCGTAAAACAGGAAAATAGGAAAATAAAACTATTTGTGGAAGACAACGGACAAGGCATTCATCCAACCCTGCAAGATCGTATTTTTGATATGTTTTTTCGTGCAAATGAGACATCTCAAGGGTCGGGACTGGGGCTTTATATCCTGAAAAGAGCAGTAGAACGACTTGATGGAAGCATAGAATTGTATAGTGTGCCCCAGGTTAGTACAACTTTTATAGTCTGGCTTTCTGAAAATCTTCCTCTTCAAACCAAGGAATCTTCTGAAAAAGAAATCAGAAAAAATCTTCCGGTGTAAAGTATTCATACTGAGAAGCCAAGAACAACTCTTCTTTCTGCTTATTTATCCTGAACAATGTTGTTGATGCAAGTCTATCAATATCATCATACTTGAAGTATTCCTTAAAAAACATTCCATCACTTCTGCCAATCAATGACTCCACTATTTGCTTTTTTTCATTTATTCTGAATATGACTACATCTACAGGAGAGACCTCAAACATTGCTCCATAGTAATTGATAGTCACACGTATCAAATCTTTTTCAGGATAACTAATAATACATTTTTTAACCAAACTACCATTTACAAAATAATTTCTCATCACATCTCTCCCACTTTTGTCGGTACGATGTGTCCAGTTATTTTTTTCTTCCAGCAAATGATACGGAGAATACCTGTCCTCAAATTCATAAAACAATGTGTCTGCATCTTTCATTTTTTCAGGTATCACTTTCCAGATATATCTGTCGAAATCATAGGCAACTGTCAGTGCATGTGTAGGAATGCCAGCCGTGATACTATAAACTTTCTGCCATTTCAGATAGGCTCTCACATACCCTAAATGATTTTTGTAGCGAATGGCAGTGCCGGCATATAAAGTAGTTTTACTTTCACGTCTTTTGGGTTCAAGTAAAATAGCATCAGCTCCTTCTGCCTGAGCCTTTTCTTTCAGTCGATTAAGCCAAATACTGTCTGGCATATCAGGTCTGCCTTTTACTTCCAGCTTTACAAGTCTTACAAAAGCAGTATCTGTAGGCAATGTACCTGCTTGTATCAATTCGATAGCTCTCTGGTGAGAAGGTGGCATTGGAAAATTACTCAATGAACTTGTATTAGAAAGCTGTGGATAATTGTATTGACATGCTGAAAAGCAAGCCAATACAAAAAGCAGATAAATGTATTTCATAGAGTTAAAGTTATTTATCAAAATTTAAGGCTGAGTTTGATACCGCCATAATAATTTCGTCCGGCAGCCGGATTGAAAAACCGGTTTCCGGTAGCATTCAGGTCATTTCCAAGTGAATATCGTTCATCAAAGGCATTATCAATACCACTCCAGCAATTAATTTCAATTTTATTAAAAATTTGTCTTCTGTACCCAATTTTTGTTCCCAGGAGCTTATATCCGGTTGCAAACTCAGTATTTGCATCATTCAAAACAATTTTATCGGTGTAATTAAAGACGACATTGGCATAAAAACCAAAATTCATATTTATATCTAACCCACTCACTACTACTGAATGTGGCACACCTGTCAGCCAGTTTCCTGAATAATCTGCCGTTCTTACAAGATAGTCTTTAAAACGATAGTCGTTGTAAGTAAAACTTGTCCATATTTTCATCGTATTGCCATTGTTGGTTTTCAGCAAACGATAAGCAAGTGAAGTTTCTACCCCTTTCTGACTTGTTTTGCCTGCATTGTTGTAAAAATCAGAGCCATCGGCTGCCCTGCGTATCACAATGGTTTCATTGAGTCTGAAAAGATAAGAAGTTACATCAAATTCAAAATCTCCGTTTAACAAATTCCCACGAAAACCAACTTCATAACTAATGCCTTTTTCCGGGTTGAGGTTAGGGTTGAAGCTGCCTTCAGAAGGACGTACTTCGGCTACGGTAGGTGGAGAATAGCCGGCACTCACACTACCAAATATGGAAAAATTATCAGCTAATTTGTTCAATAAAGCAATTCTTGGCAATAGCACCGGACTAAAACTTCGTTCCTGACGGGCAGAAGCAGGTTTGTATAAACGCTGAAAGTTAATTTGAGAACGGTTGAAACTACCTCCAAGAGTCAGGTAAAAATTTGCAGGCAAATCCAGTTCTGCCTGAGCAAACACCAGATAGCCCCATACCGGAATTTCATCATCAGTTTGCAAGGTATCGAGCAAGCCCAGCCTGTTGCCATAATTTTTATCATAAGTCATTCCTTTCTGAAATTCTCCCCCAAAAGTGATTTTTCCTTTTGTGTAGCCAGAAGTATTAAACTGATAGATTGTAGTAGTTCGAGCTCCGAGGTGTTGTTCTGTTTTTCGTTCGTAATTTCGGATTGCCGGATTTTCAAACTGGGTAAAAGCAACATAGATAGCCGTTTTGTTAGTCCAGTTTCTATTAAAATCATATTCCTGAGAGAGTCCCAGTAAAAATGTTTTGTTAAAAATAGCAGCCTGTTGGTCAGCAGCACTTCTGAATCCGCCACCTGCCGGTCTGGCTTGTTGGGGGTTTTGCTCCATTTGAACACGGGTAAGCCCACCTGGAGTCTGGTAATACAAATCGGCATACAACACATTGGCATTCAAAGTCCTGCGGTTGCTTACAAAAAACCTTGACTGCCAGTTCAATACATCCCTACGCATCCGGCTTTGTTCACGGTAGCCATTTGACTCCTGATGAGCAAAACTGAGTGTTGAATTTACCTTTTTGGAAGCAGTTTGCCAGATTGCATTAGACCCGAAAAGCCCATAACTGCCCGCCAAAGAACCTATGGTAAATGAACTGGTATTGTTCTCAGCCTGTTGGTTACGAATTAAAACTACCCCGCCGGTTCCGGCTCCATACAAACTACCTCCCGGACCTTTGATGATTTCGAGAGCAGGAACATTGTTAAAATCCAGCAAATTGAGATAAGTGTTGCCATTGGCGTCTGTAAATGGTATTTCGTTCCAGTACATTTTTACATTTCTTACGCCAAACGGTGAACGAAGAGTACTTCCCCGAATGGATAATCGATAACTACCCGGTGAACGCTCTTCCATCCTAACCCCTGGCACAGCACTTACAGCCTGCACCAGTGAAGTATTGCTGAAACGCTGTAATTCTACACTCTTTATCACACTTATAGCTGCCGGAACTTCAGAAAGAGGACGGTTATTGGCATAGCCTGTTACTTTAATTTCAGATAAAAGTGGATAAGAATAATCAACATAATCTTCAATGTTATAATCCGGCTGTAATTTAATGAGATAAGATTCATTTTGAGATTTGAGCTTTACTAATACACTTTTATATCCAACAAAGGTGAATATATATTCTTTTTCTTGAGTTGTTTCAGCTTGTAGGATAAATTCACCATTTCCATTAGTCCAAGTAATCAAAACAGTATCCCTGTTCCTAATACTGACCCCCACTATTATCTCTCCCGTTTCAGCATCCACTACTTTTCCCCTAATCACATTTTGAGCAAAAATCGGGAGGTTAAAAAATATAAAAATCAGTAACAGGGTAATTTTTTTTAGCAAAGGCATATTATTATAAAATAGTAAAATACAGGGGAATTATCCATTTTTGACATTGACCAACTGATTTTGTCAGATAAATTTTCTAAAAACAAAGATGGTAAATTTACTCATAACCTGTTTTAGTAATTTTTTTATACAATCAAAAAGTAGTACCTTGCGAAATTGTTTAATTTTACTCAAATAGCTGACAGTCAGTTAATCGGCACTCATAAAAAATTATTTTTCCACATAAATGGAGACAGTTACTACGCCCCTCACTCGTAACCATCTGATAAAGGATGATGTTTTTGACACACAGGTAATAGAGCAATATGCCTTGTCTTTGCAGGTTGGGCATGATAGCTTCCGGTTTTGTGTGATAGATACGGTTTTTAAGAAATGCCTGTGGCTGGAAGATTACAACTTTGAGGCAGTTTTTTCGCCAGATCAGCTTGTTCGCCAGCTGGAAGACATTTATCATGACCATATTTTTCTTTCTGCGGGTTTCTGGAAAGAAATCAGACTCAGTTTTCGTAATCAATATTTTACATTTATTCCAACAGCTCTTTTTAAAGCTGATGCAGCCCGCGACTATCTTCAGTTCAGTACAAATCATACCATTCCCTCACAGGATGTATTTTCGCATTATCATCCTTATTTTCAGTCTGTCAATGTATTTAAAGCCGATCATCAGAGTGTAGCATGGTTTCGTAATAAATATTTTCACAGAGATGTGTCAATTGTTCACCAAAACAGTGCTTTTATAGAGGGAACCATGCAGCAAAAGTTATCTTCTGCCGAAAAAACCATGTTTATTTCTATAGAAAGAAACTATATGACAATCGTAGTATTACAACCAGACAAACAACTATTGTTTTGTAATTCGTTTGCTTTTCAAAATGAGCAGGACTTTGTTTATTATGTGATGCTTACTATGGATGGATTACAACTCAATCCTGAAATTTGTAAAGTCTATCTTTTTGGAGAAATTGTTGAAGATTCAGGAGTATTTACCAATTTGTTCAAGTATGTGAGAAATGTATTTATTGGAACTCGCCCTGCACATTTGCGTTTCAGTCATCGTTTTGATGAAGTATTAGAGCATCGCTATTTTGATCTGTACAACCTGTACCTCTGCGACTGATACAGTTTTGTTGATAAGGTTCATACAACAATTCAAAATTGAAAGACAACCCATTTGTTTTCTATACTTTTCTAGAATGTCGGGATAGTATTCAACAAAGAGAACATTTTATTTCTTAGCTTTGGACTTCAAAAAATTTATCTAAAACTACTTTTGTCCACAAAAGATTATCAGTTTATAAAAAAAGTAAATAATCCTGATAATCATCCGGCGAAGCAAGCTAAAAATGACACAACAAGGCAAATCATACTGGCTCACCTCCGGTTTATACACAATTTTACAAAGAGGCTCAGCATTAGTCATAAATTTTGGAACTACTGCTTGTTTAACCCGAATGCTTGGTCCTGAAGGGTTTGGAGTATGGAGTCTGTTTAATATCATAGGGTTTAATTTCATTGAAGTAGCTCGTAGCGGGCTTATTCAAAATGCGTTAGTAAGGTATCTGGCTATAGCTCATAAAGACGATCATCCCCGTATCATTACAGCTTCCTTTACCCTTAATCTAATGCTTACTTCCATGACTATCTTATTACTTACATTTGGAAGTAATTTTCTTGGTCAGGTATTAAAAACTCCCGAATTAGCAAATCTGTTATATTTTTACATATTTACTACCTTAGCCCTTATTCCCTATTTTCAATTTCAATATATTCAACAAGGTAATCTGGATTTTAAAGGTATATTTTGGGGAAATCTTATTCGTCAGGGTTTGTTTTTTATAGTTGTATTTTCTGCGTCTGTTTTAAATTACAACCTTTCATTTCTTAATCTGGTAAATCTTCAAACTATTGCAGCATTTGCAGGTGCTATTGTATCTTATTTCTTTGTCAGAAAATTTTTAAAATTCTCATCTAAAATAGATTGGGTTTGGGTGAAAAGACTATTTGATTATGGCAAATATGTTTTTGTTACTAACCTGAGTGCCACCATTTTTGGAGCAATAGATACAATTATGCTTAGTGCCTTTATTACTAAGAACGACCCTACTTTAAGAAAAGATGCATTGAATATTAATAATAAAGAAGCAGCCGGATTACAGGGAGCAGCTTTGCGTATTACCAATATGGTTGAAGTTCCTACCAATGCTATGGCAGATATTGTATTCCCGCAAAGTGCCCGACGCATGGAAACGCAGGGTAAAGAAGCAGTGAAATATCTATATGAAAAATCAGTTGGAATTATTGTAGCTCTTATTGTCCCGGCAATGGCAATTATTCTTCTTTTACCTAAGTTGGTTGTTTTAATTGTCGCTGGAAAAGATTATCTCAATGCTGCGTATATTCTTCAAATTACTGCCCTATATTCTATATTTGTTCCGTTCGACCGACAATCAGGTGCCATTCTTGACTCTATTGGAAAGCAAAAGCTAAATTTTTTCCTGACGATGTTTAATGCTCTGGTCAATATCGGGACAAACTACCTTTATATAAAAGTATTGGGATTTGGTGTAATTGGTGCATCTTATGGTACACTTACCACCTATATTACAGCATTTATCATCAGGCAAATTATTTTGCGATATGAGCTTGGTGTCAATATTTTCAATATTTTTAAAGAAGCATTTAAATTTTACGGACAATTGTGGAGGATGGTAAAATCAAAACTGGGTTGAGCTTTTACTCTCCTCCCCATATGTATTAACTTAATACCTGACAACCTTATGAATACCAAATGTGATATTATTATCTTTACACTATCCCGCTGGGACTCTCCTATTTCATCGCCTTCATTATCACTTGCCAAAGAGTTTGCTAAAAATAACCGCATTTTTTATATTGATCATCCTTATTCAATGAAAGATTATGTAAAGTTGCGAAAGTCTCCTGAAATTAAATCCCGGGAAAATGCATTGCTTTGGGGAAAAAATATTTATCATAACCCTCATACACTCCCTTCAAATATTACTATTGTTACACCCCGGATGACAGTTCCGGTTAATTTTCTGCCTAAAGGGACACTCTATAATTCATTATCCCGATTCAACGACAAACTCATTTTTGATACTATCCGCAAATTGATTAAAGATTATAGTATCAAAGAATATATATTCATTAACTTTTTCGACCCCTACTTTGTACGACAGTTTCCTGATGATATAAAACCTCTCCGTAAAGTATATCAGTCAATGGACGATATTTCACAGGTAGACTATTCCGCCAAACATGGTCTTAGGTTAGAAGAAGAAATAATTAAAAGCTACGATTTTACACTTACTACCTCCAAAGAACTTACCCGTCTTAAATCTCAGTATTCTCCTAACGTCTATTTCCACCCAAATGCGGCGGATATTGATGTTTTTTTGAAAGCTGCTGTCACAAAACTTGAAAAGCCCAAGGAAATGGAAGGGATCACCGGAAAAATAATCGGTTATACCGGAAGTATTGAGTACCGGACAGATTTTGAGTTACTCAAAAAAGTAGCTGACTTTCATAAAGACAAAACGCTGTTTTTTGTAGGTCCTATTTATACAGATGAGCATAAAAAAGTGGGGTTGGAAGGTATGCCTAATGTAATTTTTGCAGGACCACGTAAGATTACTGAGCTACCCAATTATTTACAATACATGGATTGTGTGATGATTCCATTCAGGCTTACCACACTTACCAAAAGCATTTATCCACTTAAAATCAATGAATATTTGGCAGCAGGTAAGCCTGTGATAGCCACCCATTTTTCAGAAGATATTTATACGTTTAATAATGTAGCTTACATAGCTGAAAGTCATGACGAATTTGTAAACCTGATTGATACAGCTATATCAGATGATTCGACAGAGAAAGAACAAGCTCGTATAGAGGTTGCCAAACAAAATACGTGGACTGCCCGTGTAGAAGCTTTCTGGAAAATTGTCAGTCAGCAACCAATTGACAAATGAGATTTAATCAAAATTGGTTTTGACAATAAATCATAACTTTTGTTAAAACATTTCTGTAAAATGGTGAAAATCCTATATTTGCAGAAAGCAAGTTCCTAAATACCATGCAACCTGATACTGATAAGGCATTTGAAACAAAAGATAATGAGACTTCCGGAACAGAACCGGCAAGTGAAACAACCAATAAAGTGTTTCACTTTGTTTTTACAGTTATCGTTTTTTTGATTATGTTTTATTTTTATCTTAAGGTAATTTGGCTGGAATAACACTATGCAAAACAGAATTCCATTCAATCCGGCAAGTCTTTTGACTAAAAATGTCCTTCAAACAGGAATATTCCTGTTTTTATCGGTCATATTTGCCTATTTGCTTGCAGATGGAAGTATTATTATAGGGATAATTGCCATTGGAGCTATAATGGGAATTTCGCTGGTAGTAGCTTGCATTACAAATTTGCGTTTTGGTTTGGTTGCCGTTATTGTTGCTGCCTTTCTGGTAAACGGCATCAAACGTATTATTTGGATGTATCCGGAAATACCTGTCGGTACTGTGGTAGATTTGCTGGCTGCTGTCATTTTTTTGGTGGTCTTGCTCAAAAACAGAAGTGAAGGTAAATACAAAATCATGACCAATTTTTTTAGTGTCATGATTATCATGTTCTTCCTTTACAATGTACTACAAGTCATTAATCCCAATATTATCTCACGTTCAGCCTGGCTGGTTACCATTCGGGGACAATTCACAGCCATTCTGACTTATTTTATTGCCGTAAATGTTATTGACAGTCTCAAAACTGCAACTTTTTTTATCAAGCTATTTCTTTTTCTGGCGTTAGCCATGGCTTTATATGGGCTTTATCAGGAATTTTTTGGCTGGCTACCTTTTGAAGCTCAATGGCTTGCCTCTGATTTCAAGACGGCTCAACGCTATTTTACATTTGGCAGATGGAGACGCTTTTCTTTCATGCCTGACCCAATGAGTTTTGGAGTACTAATGGCTTTTACAGGAACCATGTGTCTGGTTTTATTTTTTGGTCCGTTTACCCGTAAAAGAAAAATACAATTAGGATTATTGACTGCAATTATGTTTTGGGCAATGTTATATACAGGCACCCGTACAGCCTATGTATTGATACCTGCCGGATTTGTATTCTTTGCTCTTATTACCCTTAAAAGAGAAATACTTATAGCTGTAGGGGCAGGATTATTAGGACTTGTAGCTCTGATTATTTTACCAACCAACAATCCGACTATCTTTATTCTTAAAACATCTTTCATGGGTAGCAAAGACCCATCATACATGGTAAGGGTACGAAATCAGGCACTTATCAAGCCTATTATTCGTTCTAATCCCTTTGGTGCCGGATTGGGGACAACCGGTATTATTGGGTCGAGATTTAGTCCAAATAGTTTTCTGGCAAAATTTCCGCCCGATAGTGAGCTGGTTAGAATTGCCATAGAACAGGGATGGATAGGTTTGGCTATTTATCTGCTAATGCTCTTTGCTGCACTTAAATTGGGAATAGATGGCTACTTTATCTGCAAAGACCCACGTATAAAAATTTATTATGTAGCCCTTTTAAGTGCTTTGTTTATGGTTATAGTAGCCAATTACCCACAAGAGGTAATGCAGATTACAATACAGGTATTTTTTGGTACGACCGCAGCATTGTTTACAAGAATGAAAGATTTTGACATTTATTTACATCCTGAACTAAAAGAATCTGAACAAGAACAATTGCCTTATTGAAAAATATTACCCCATTACTACCATTTTTTTGTTAACTTATTAGTTTCTTTCATTACCTATCACATTAAAAAAATACTCCCTTTATGAAAAGAAATACCCTCGTACTTTTTTGTGCTATCTTGTTGGGTGGTACCGCTTTTGCTCAATTGCCTAAAACTGATTATAACAAAATAATCAAGACAGGTAGTGCTGATAATGAAGCAGAAAGATTAGTGCAAATTGCATGGCAGAATAGTCCAGATAATGAAATAACAAGGCAGCAAGTAATTATTTCAAAAGAGAATGAAAAATATGTAAGAAAAAGCTGGTTGAATGATATGCAGGCGGTAGCCAACTTTAATGAATATACTACAGGTATAGCTCAACAATATAATCAGGTTACTCAAAAATATGAAAATAGATTTGGGAATCAATTCTTACCATTCTTAAACGTCGGGATTGGATTTAGATTCGGAACACCATCCAAAATAAAATATGAATCAAAAAAGGCACAAGCTGAAACTAATATAGGAGAACAAAAAATAAATGATGTAAAAATAAAATTACGTGCTAAAGTGCTAAAAGCCTATGCCAATTATAAAGCTGCCAAAGAGCATCTGGCTCTTCAGACTGAAAATACAGAGGATGCTTCAGCCCGTTATAAATTAGCTGAACAACGCTTTAAAGATGGTAAAATGACTTTGGATGATTTGAATAAAATTACTGATTATTACAATGCCGAAAAAAGCCGTCAGATTGATGCCGAGAACAAGTTTGCTCTTGCAAAAATCGACCTTGAAGAATTATTGGGTGTAACCCTCGAAGAAGCAGAAGTTAAGTAATTTAACTGATAAACACTACCATAAAAAAGTCTGCAAAGTTTTGCAGGCTTTTTTATTAGCTTACGAATTATAAATCTTCAAGACTTCTTTGGCTGTATTTTCCCAGCTAAACTGAGATGCTCTTGCCAAGCCCTCTTTAATATTATTTTCTTGTAAAGTCCTGTCTGATAGTAAATGACTGATAGCATCAGCAATATCATTTACTCTGAAAGGATCAACCAATACAGCAGCCTCACCTGCCACTTCAGGCATTGATGATGTATTGGCAGTAATTACAGGCGTTCCACAAGCCATCGCTTCCAATATCGGCAATCCAAAACCTTCCCGAAAAGAAGGATATAAAAACACGGTTGCCAGACCATATACAAGTGGCAAATCATCTGTACTCACATATCCCGGAAACAAAAACTGACTCAGCCATTTTTCCTGATTTGTTTCTTTTAATATGGATTCTACCATTTCTGCCTTCCCATTTAGCATTACAAGAGGTAATCCATTACTGTTATCTTCACAATATTTGGCAAAAGCCTGAATTACACCTTTCGTATTTTTGCGTGGAGCTGCATTGGCAGAGAATAGCAAAAATTGATCTGGAAGATTATACTTTTGTTTAACTGATTTATATCCTTCACTGGTATAACTATTATGAAATCTGTCAGCTACAGCATTATAAACTACCTGAATTTTTTCGGACGGCAGATTAAGGTATTTTAAAATATTATTTTTCTCAAAATGAGAAACCGTAATAATACTTTTGGCTTTTCTGGTAACTCGTGGCACTACAAAACGACGATATAAGTTACCAAAATTTTGATAAGAAGTACCTTTCATTTCCACAGATTCCAAAAAAATCACGTCATGCAAAGTAACAACCAATGGAACAGGAGGAAATATTGGGGCTGTATTGCTCATACAGTGTAAAACGTCTAATCTTTCTTTTTTTACAGTCTGCGGAAGCCGTATTTGTTCCCAGTCGGGATAAGAACTGGCAGCTACTTTAACTATTTTAAAATTAGATGTTTCCTGAATACAAGTATTATCTTCATCATCTCTTACAAATACTACATACTCGTTTTGTCTATCTATTTTTTGTAAAGTACGTATTGTTTCAAGAGCCACTACTTCCATACCATGTTTTTTCGTACGAAACAGGCGTTGGGCTTCTAAACCTATTCTCATCAGTATTTTTCAGGAATTTACAGTTTGTAAAGATATTTCATCTGTCTGGGGAACAGCTTCAGGATTAGTTATGGTTCGTATTACTTTGGCAGGAATACCTGCTACTACCGAATATGAAGGAACATCATGTGTAACAATGGCTCCTGTAGCTACTACAGAACCTTTTCCTATGGTTACTCCTTTCAATATGCTGCATCGGTAAGATAACCATACATTATCTTCAATAACTACCGGCTTTGATTTACCTTTTGAAAAATGGTCTGCCACATCATGAAAATCTCCGTCAATAATATAAACTTCAGGAGCAATTCTCACATTATTACCGATTGTTATACTCTCTACAACTGAAATATGACATCCATTCAGGCGACAGTTATTACCTACTTTTAGAACACCACCTGGTTCGACAAAAATTTTGGCACGACTTACACTCGACCATATTCTCACATCATCCCCTAAATAAATTTCTCCATGTGTTTTAATTAATGGTTTGCCATTTACAGATATCATTTTCCCTACCTTCGTACAATGCCTCAGGTAATACTTACCCATAATGAGTCTGTAAACACCCCATATTAGCTCCCCTACAATCATCCGAGCGTAAAAAAAACCGCTTCTACCCGGATATTGGTTCTTGATTCGCTGGACTAAGTTATTTATTTTATTGCTGATACTCATGAATATTTGGTTTTTTACTGTTAAATGTAATCTTTATTTACCAGTAATGGAAAAAACTCTACTAAAAATTTGCTTCTCAAACTGCAAGAGGGTTTTTCTGAGTAATTTTTTCTGGTAATTTAGGGTTAGTAAAAACATTATGGTGTGTTACATTCCAGAAAAGTGCCCGAAAAATAGATTTAACATGGTCGAATTCTCCTTTGAATAAATGGGTAAAGATATGTTTGGGAACAGCGATAAATGTTATAAATAAAAAACTACTCCAAAAAGCCAAACCCCGGGTATTACGTCTGACAAACAAAATCCTGTTTCGCATCATATAATAGGTTTTAAAAGCATTATACTTACCTACCGATATTGATTCCTTATGATAAACCTTGGAAGTGCCAACATAATAAATTTTATATCCACCCCGCTTAATTATCTCACACCAGTCAATTTCTTCATAATATAGAAAAAACAAATCAGCCATCATTCCTACTTCTTTTATTGCTTTCATAGATGCCATCATCGATGCTCCGTGGGCTACTTCAGTTGGGCGTATATCATCATATTGTCCTTTATCCTGCTCTCCTCTTCCAACCCCAATTCCTCTGCCTGTAAAGGGATTGATGGCACCCGACCCTGCATATTGTATCAGATTTTTGTCGTGAAAAAACACAAGTTTGGAAGTTGTCAATCCAATAGAGGGGTCAGACTCCATAAGTTCAACCATTGGACTGAGAAAATTAGGCTCTACTTCCGTGTCATTATTAATAAACAACACATATTTACCTCTTGCTTTTATTACTGCCAAGTTATTGCCTCCTGCAAAACCAAGATTTTCAGGACTTACTATAACTTCTGCTTCAGGAAAATACTCATTAAGATATGATTTGGGATTTTCTTTTGAAGCATTATCTACCACAAATATTTCATAGTTGGGATAATCTATATTACGCAATGATTTTAAAAAATCACAGGTAACATCCAATTGATTATAATTTACGGTAATAATAGAAACTAAGGGTTTTTCCGAATTCATAATAATTGTTTTTAAAGTGATCTGTACAATTTGGCGAAAAAAAACCTGCCATACCTTGAAACCGATTATCATGAGTCTCAATTTGACAGGTGAGATAATACAACGGGCAGAAATAGTGTCTGCTTTGTGAAATATTGAATAGCTTGAACAACCAAACAGGAGAAAATCTCAATCTGCTCGTTGTATAAACATGATTACACTTTTTCTTTTTGCAACAATGCCGGAAAAGTCTTTAAAATTATCTGCATATCAAACCAGAGTGAGTATTTTTTGGCATAAATGATATCCAAGTCCATACGTTCTGCTTCTGACATCTCTTTTTTTCCACGTTTGGTTACCTGCCATAGTCCTGTAATACCTGCTGGAGCCAAAAAACGTTTAGACCATCTGTCCACAGTAAGCTGTTCTGCTTCATAAAGAGGCAGTGGGCGATTTCCTACTATCGACATATCTCCTTTCAGTACATTAAGCAACTGTGGCAACTCATCGATACTTGTATTTCTGATAAAATGACCGATGGGTGTAATGCGAGGGTCATTGGCAATTTTAATAAATTTGCCGCCACCATCATACTGGTTCAAATGTCTAAGTTTAGCCAGTTCTGCATCTGCACCTACCCGCATAGAACGAAACTTATAAAAATCAAATATTTTGTAGCCCGTTCCTACCCGTTTTGAAGTGTAAAAAATCGGACCTCTCGAAGTAAGTTTAATAATGGCAGCAATGGTAATAAACAATGGACTCAGCATAAGCAGAGCCAGTGAAGAGAAAAAGATATCGAAAAGCCTTTTGGACATTGGAATTTTATCCATATAAAGTGTTTCGTCTATCTGAGTTACTTTGGCTTTTTGCTGCTTAAATTGTTGCAGAAATACAATTCTCTTATGTAAATCCTTAAAACTAAGCGGAAACAAATAAAAATCGTCTACACCAGTTTGCAATGCTTTGATATGATGCTCCTTATTATTCTCTTCACTAACCACTATAAAAGGTATATGTAATAAATTTTCATTATCTTTTACCTTCTCATATAAATTGTAAGCATCTCCATCTGGCAGATTTACTTCGCAAATGATGGCTTTAGGAACTTCGGTAGGCTGCAAGTCAGAGAAATGATTCAACCACTCTATTAAATCATGAGCTGACGCCAAGGCAATTCCTGCGTAATTAAGATCAGTCATGTTTTCAGCAAAATCAACCCCGTTTTGTCCAACAAACAAAATTCGACGTGGAGCTGCCTCCATGAAATCAGCATGATGGTCTTTCAAAGTTCTTACATCATGTTCTGCCAGGTATCTTCTTGCTGCGTTATGAGTTGGTGTCTTGTGTAACTGTGACATCTTCTGTTTGAGGTTTTAAAATAGCATCTATTTTTACCAGCAGGTCATTTGGATTAAACGGCTTAACTATATAGTCAGCTGCTCCGTTTTGCATTAGCTTATTCTTTTCAGCATCATTCTCAATTCCTGAAAGAATAATTACAGGTATCATTCGAAAGAATCCACTTTTTTTCAGGTTTATTAAAAAATCCGAACCATTCAGCCGGGGCATATTGATATCTGAAACAATCAAGTCAGGAATATTCCCACTTTCCAGCCAGAGCATTGCTTCCATACCATCTTTTTTTGAAATCACCTGATAATCTTTCCTTAAAAAGAGGTCTAGCAATGTTCGTATGCTTATATCATCGTCTAATATTAGTATCTGTTTTTTCATGAATACGGAATAAATTCTTTGTATTTATATAGGTTGTGAAGCCAGATAAGTCAGTGTATTTTCCATAAAATTAGCGACTGCTGTGCAAATTTCAAAAAAAATGAATACGATTTCCCTTTTTTCAAAAAAATTTCACTTTTTCTTAACAACAATTATTGATACACTTTTTTCTATTCATCTGGATTTTACTGAAAAGGTAACCCCATCTCACACAAAAATCTACTACTACTATCAGTAAATCAATAACTTAACAATCAATCACTTCACCCATCATTTGCCTTTAACTTGATTTTTTACACAAAAAAAAATAAATGAATAAACCTTACTATAGAGAAAAAGTATCACTTTTCAAAGTTTTATCTGATAATAATTTAAGTCATTGATAATTCAGAAATTAACTTATAAAAACTGGATATGGTCTTTAACGTAAGGAATAAGTTGTTCTGAATCTGGTGGTAATTCTGTGATAAGATAATCTATTTCTTCAAGTCCGGCAACTTTCATTCGCATGATGCTGTTCATTTTCTCAGAAATAGCCAAAACAGCTATTTTTCCGGCAGCTTTAATCATCGCTTTCTTGGTCTGAACTGTTTCCCAGTCGGAGTCCGTCAACCCCTCACCAGCATCAATTGCATTGGTTCCCATGATACATAAATCTACTCTTAGTTCAGAGAGACGCTGGTTTACATCACCTCCCACACTCATCTGACTATATCGTGAAAGCTGTCCTCCTATAAGAATAATTTCAAGATTGGGCTTATCAAGCAGTTCTACGGCAGTTAGTGGATTTACAGTTATAAAAGTAGCTTTTAAATCAGCTGGAATTACCTTTACCAGTTCTCTGATGGTTGTACCACCCCCAATCAGTACAAACATATCATCTTTTAACAAAGCAAGAGCTTTTTCAGCAATTATCTTTTTATTTTGATGAGAATATGATTCCTGAGGCATAGAAGAGTGATGATATGCTTTCGACATAATTCCACCTCTGATTTTGATGAGTTTACCTTCTTCAGCTAAATCATTGATATCTCTTCTGATAGTGTCTTCTGAAACATTCAATATTTCCGCCAGTTCAGTCAATGACATTCTGGTATGAATATTCACTTGCTGCAAAATAAGGTCTTTACGTTCTCCTTTTAAGAAAAATACTGACATACATAGGGTTTAGTTAAGCAAATCTACTCATAAAAAATATTCTTTAATCATTAGAAGCAGCATTTTATTAGAATAGTTTTAGTAAGTGTAGGAGATTATATACTTAAGATATAACTTAAAATGATTTTACATTTAATTATAATAATACTATTTTCTATCCTTTTTCTTACCCATTCTTTGATAGAATTAATACAAATCGTATTTTATTAAGATTGCAATTAATATGCAAACACTTCAACAAAACAACAAAAATATGACTAAAAAAGCCATTTTTCATCATATTTAATTTTAAAACGATACAATTTTTGCATTATTTGTATTCATTTTTGCAAATAATGCAAAAATTCTTCATCATTGTAAATACTATTTTCAGGTACTAAAAAATGACTCACAATCCATTCTTGAAGTCAGGAAGTATGCACACAATTTTTAAAATGTAACTTTGATAGCTGAATTATGAAATAAATAATATGTTTCAACTTACTATTATTTTCTTATGTCAGTTTTCTGGATTTTTTTATGTATTGTGTTATTGGTGCTGCTCATAAGTTGGGGAAAAGTAAATGCTTTTATTGCTTTTCTACTAGTTTCTGTAATTGCCGGCTTCTTACTGGGAATGCCTCTGAATAAAATAATGCCAGCATTACAAAAAGGCATGGGAGATACACTAAGCTCATTGATAGCTATTATTGTGCTGGGGGCAATGATGGGAAAACTGGTTGCCGAGAGTGGTGCAGCCCGACGGATTACAGAAGTACTGATGAATCTTTTCGGGACACGTTATATTCAGTGGGGGTTGATGTGTGCCGGATTTATTATTGGCATACCCTTGTTTTACAGTGTTGGTTTTGTGCTGATGATTCCATTGATTTTTTCTGTCGTTTACCAATATAAATTACCTCCCTTGTTTGTAGGATTACCTATGCTTACTTCTCTTTCGGTAGCACATGGTTTTTTACCTCCTCACCCCTCTCCTGCTGCCCTGGTTGCACAATTTGAGGCAAATATGGGGCTTACACTTCTTTACGGAATTATCATTGCAATACCTACTATCATAATTGCCGGACCACTTTTTGCCAATACCCTCAAAAATACCCAGCCAAAACTTCCGGCATCATTTCAGGAAAAAGAAATTACAAAACACCAACTACCAGGTATTGTCAATAGTTTTCTGACTGCTCTTTTACCTGTTTGTTTACTTATTATAACTACATTATTGCCCATATTATTTCCAGGAAATGAAATGTATAAGGCTGTTAGTAATTTTCTGGGAGAGCCATCTTTTGTAATGCTTATTGCTGTATGTGCAGCAACATTTTCGCTGGGAATTGCTCAAGGTAAAACCATGAAATCCATCATGAAAACCTATGAAGAAGCAGTAAAAGATGTGGCATCAATTATCATGATTATTGCAGGAGCCGGGGCTCTGAAACAGATTTTATTTGAAAGTGGTGTAAACAACGAAATTGCTCAACTTCTTCAAAACTGGACATTGCCTCCGTTATTGCTGGCATGGCTTATCGCTGCTATGATCAGAGTATGTGTCGGGTCGGCAACAATTGCAGGATTAACCACAGCCGGCATTGTTGCACCCTTGGTTTTTGAACAACACCTCAATCCCAATCTGATGGTTTTATCAATTGGATCAGGTAGCCTTATGTTTTCACATGTCAATGACCCAGGCTTCTGGATGTTTAAAGAATATTTTAACTTAACCTTACAAGATACCTTGCGTTCATGGTCGTTGATGGAAACAATTGTTTCTGTCTGTGGGTTGGCGGGTGTCTTGATTTTAAATAGTTTTGTTTAATACTTTAGCACAAAAACACTTTTTTCTTGTACTTTATGAATACACCTACCATTTCACCAGAACAAGCATTTCACGAACTAGGCTTGTCTTTACCTCCTGCTCCACTTCCACTCGGTGTTTATAAACCTTATCTCATTGATGGCAAATATCTGTATGTTTCGGGACATGGACCTGTGCAGGATGATAAATCTCTGGTTATTGGCAGAATTGGTGAGGATATGGATATGGAACAGGGCAAACTTGCTGCCCGGCAGGTAGGGCTCACTATTCTTTCAACAATCCATGCCCATCTCGGAAGTCTCAATCGAGTCAAACGGGTTATCAAAATATTAGGTATGGTAAATTGTACTTCCGATTTTGAAAGACACCCTTACATTATCAATGGCTGTAGTGAATTATTTGCCAAAATCTGGGGTGAAGAAAATGGAATTGGTGTAAGGAGTGCCGTAGGCATGGGCTCATTGCCCGACAATATTCCTGTTGAAATTGAAGCCTTATTTGAACTTGTTTAATACGATGCAAACAACAAACTGGTATCAGATTGACGATATTGACCAAATAGATTCTCCTGCTCTGGTTGTTTTCCCAGAAAGGGTAAAACATAATATTGACAAAGCCATAGAGATAGCCGGTGGAGTAAGTCGGCTCAGACCTCATGTAAAGACACATAAATCGCCGGAAGTATGTCGGTTAATGCTTGATGCTGGTATTTATAAGTTTAAGTGTGCTACCATTGCAGAGGCTGAAATGCTGGCAATAGAAAAAGCTCCTGACGTTTTGCTTGCCTATCAACCGGTTAAACCAAAGGTTTTACGGCTTTTAGAGTTAGTAAAAGCATATCCTGCTACAAAATTCAGTTGCCTTACTGATCATATTGAGTCAGCCAGAATGATTGGTGAACTGGCACAAGAGCAAAATGTAGAAATTCCGGTTTATATTGATGTAAATACAGGCATGAATCGGACAGGCATTGCTCCATCTGATAAATTAATGGAGTTTTACATACAACTCACTGAAATAAGTGGAATTATCGTTGCCGGATTTCATGCGTATGACGGTCATATTCGTAATACAGATTTAAGTGACCGTACACGCTTATGCAAGGAAGCCCTGCAACCTGTTTTAGAAATCAGAGAAAAGCTTGTTGCACAAGGATATACACAAACCACAATCATTGCTGGTGGAAGTCCATCATTTCCGGTTCATGCCCGCAACAAAGAAGTAGAATGCAGTCCTGGTACATTTGTATACTGGGATAAAGGCTATCAATCCTTATTCCCTGAACAGCAGTTCCTTACAGCTGCTCTCGTCATTACGAGAGTTGTTTCATTACCCTCCCCCTCAAAAATTTGTGTAGATCTGGGACATAAATCCATTGCTGTCGAAAATGAGCTTTCAAAACGGGTATTTTTTCTCATTGGTGGTGATTTAATACCTGTGGGGCAAAGTGAAGAACATTTAGTTCTTGAAGCTGGAGAAGGACACTCTTACAAAGTTGGGGATGTTTTATATGGTTTGCCATACCACATCTGCCCTACCTGTGCTTTGTATGAAAAAGCTTTTACCATAGAAAAAAACAAACTCACAGGCACATGGAAAACTCTTGCCCGTGACAGAACTATTACTTACTGATTTTTAGAATATGTTTATTATAGATGCTCACCTCGACCTCAGCATGAATGCTATGGAATGGAATCGTGACCTGCGACAGCCCATAGCAAATATTCGTGCAAGAGAAAAAGGAATGACTGACAAACCTGACCGGGCAAAAGGCACAGTTTCTTTACCAGAACTCAGAAAAGGTAATATTGGTCTGGTAGTTGCTACACAGATTGCTCGTTTTGTAGCTTCTGACAACCCTCTTCCGGGCTGGTATTCGCCTGAACAAGCCTGGGCACAGACGCAAGCTCAGTTAGCCTGGTATAATGCCATGGAAGAAGCTGGCGAAATGATACAAATCCGGGATTATACAAGTCTTGAAAAACACCTTGATTACTGGAAAAATAATGAAAGCAATCCAGATAGAGTCATTGGCTATATTTTAAGTCTGGAAGGAGCTGATTCAATTGTTTCATTAAATCATCTGGAAAGAGCTTATCTGTATGGTCTCAGGGCAATTGGTCCTGCTCATTATGGACCAGGCAGATATGCCCAGGGAACGGATGCTACAGGCGGGCTTGGTAAAAATGGCAGAGAATTACTTAAAGAAATGGAACACCTCAACATTATTCTGGATGCTACTCATCTGTGTGATGATAGTTTCTGGGAGGCAATGGATAATTTCAACGGTAATATTTGGGCTAGCCACAACAATTGCAGGGCGTTGGTCAATCACAACCGCCAGTTTAGTGATGAACAAATAAAAGAACTGATTCATCGGGGTGCTGTAATTGGTGGGGCTTTGGATGCCTGGATGATGGTACCTGATTGGGTAAGAGGCGTTTCTACCCCTCAAGCCATGCACTGTACACTTGAAAAAATGATTGACCACCTAGACCATATCTGTCAACTTGCCGGTAATGCTTTACATATTGGTATTGGCTCTGACCTTGACGGAGCTTTTGGCACAGAACAAAGTCCTGCTGACTTGGATACAATTGCAGATTTACAAAAAATACCTTATTTGCTTTCAAAAAGAGGATACTCTGCTGAGGATATTGAAAATGTGATGCACCGCAACTGGCTTACTTTTCTGAGAAAAGCCTGGAGGTAAAATAAATCAAAAAACAAAAGCTGTATGCTGAACATTTTGTTAGTTACTCAGCATACAGCCCTGTTGTATCATGAAAGATTAATGAATGTCCTCTCCAACCAACTCAAATTCTAAGTTATCAGCAGATTTTGCTACTTCAATTATCATATCTCTGATAATATCTTCTGTAACATGGGCATACAAAGCTGCCGACGCTACCCGAATCATACCCTCATAAATGATAATTTTCCCATAAAACAAGTCCTGATTGATTTCAAGCAGTTTTTTATAATCAATTTCATCACTCAAATCACAAACTTTTGACATAAATTCCACAACCTGCTGTCCATTGCGTTCAGATAAATAGCCTGTAACATTCTGAAAGCGGTTACGGTCTAATGGAATGGTAATAATTGTATTCTCGTCAGAATACTCCACAAAACGTCCGCCAATATCATCGGCAAGTTTTTTCATGATAGTAGAAAGATCCATAAGAGTAGGTAGGTAAGGTAGTAAATATGTTATTTTATAGTGAAAATTTTCAAATCGAGATTCTGAAAACCGTTTATCCGGTCAAATGAGCTAATACCTTTATTTTTCTGAAAATTTATATTATTTTTTCCTACTTTTAGCGTTATTCTCAAAAATATTTTTTTCGTGGAAGAAATACAATCTTTTTTGCCTCAAAATTCACCTCCTGTCATCGACTGGATTGAAGATGAAGACCTTCTGAGAGATGAAGGCATATTGTTTGGGCTTTCAGAGGCTGATGTCAGCGAAAAAACGGAAGTCATCCGAAGTTATTTTGCCACTTATATTGCCCCTCTGACAGCCGTACTCCAATCTTCTGAACAAAAACAGATATATATTGAAAAGCAGATTACAGAAAAGCAAACAGAAAAACTGACTCTGAAAGAGAAAAAACTGGCTCTTCTGCAAATTATTCCTACTGGCAATACCAATCTTCCCAGAACCATTGCCGGATTATTGCTTGCTCTGGCAATTTGTGTCTGCAATTTTTATCTTATTCTACAGGTAATGGCTCCTCATTTTGCTGAGCCAGTTTGGGTAGCTTCCGGTGTGTTTTTGGCAGGTATGTTCAGCCTTTTTTCTGGAAGTTCTTATTTTTTTACTGAAAATCAGGCAGCTCGTTCTGTCTGGAAAATGTGGCTGGAAGAACTTTTGGTGCCTTTGGCAGCTACATTTTTTGTGTCTGTATGGGCTTTTAAAATCTATCCTCCCTTTATTGCTTTTGCATTTTCATTCTTTGTGCTGGCTCTTTTTCTTATTTCAGGAAAAATACTGCTTAGTACATTGACTACTATCAAAGTTGACTTCAGTAACATGAATAAAGAAAGACACCTGTATCAAGTAAATACCAAATTACTTAGAGAATGTGAAAATGAATTATTGCTTGTAGAAAGTCAGTTGCAGGAGTTACTTACAGAGAAAGAGCAGCTACCTGAAAAAAATGCTCCATTAATAGCCCAGATAGCACATTTTGAAGCCCGTAGAGATATGCTTGTAAAGCTATTTGAAAGCGAATTTTATTTGTCCAGAGGTTTTAAAGCCAATCTTACTGATAAACAAAAACTTGAACTGACTTCATTTAAAATGAAAAAAGGCTAATCCTCCTTTTTCATTCCTGAAATATTTATACTATGGAAACAAACGAAAACAATACAAGTGAAAACAGGTTTTCGGGTATTGAAACCGACTTTGCAAAAGGTTATCAGAATGGACTTGCAGCCATTGACCAGGAAAGCTATCGTAAATTTCTGGAAAATACAGTGCGGTATGAAAATCTTACTGAAGCCATTGCTGAAAAAAACGAAGAAAAAAAACGGCTCGAAGACAAGCTTTTAAATCTGTACCAAACCACTTCGCTCTACCACGACCGTCTGCAACTTCATCAGCATAACCTAAGCACTCAGCATGAAAAACTCGGAAGATTTAAGAAGTTATTCGACAAAACCGAAGCCGAAACAGAAAGATATGAAGAGGAAAAACAGAAGATTTATTCTCATTACTCTCTGATTGCTGGTTTATTGTTTGTAGCTGCAGGCATTGTTTTTATGGCAGGCGATTTGATAATTTCTCATGAAATTGTGGCTTATGCCCTTAATATCCGAAATAATTTTGAAGCATGGGCTTTTGCCACAGGTCTTGCAGCTTTGTCAATACTTTTTAAGCCCGCTTACGATCGCCTTTTTGAACAACCCTGGAATAAACTGGACAGATCTGTAAGGAATGAAAAAAACTACATCATCCTGAAAGCAGGTATTGTAAGTTTTGCAATTATCACCCTTTTTGTGCTGGGCTGGTTCAGATTTGAAGCATATCGAATAAATGAAGAAAAAAGTCAGCTAAACAGATTAATAAGTTCACTGAAAACTGAAGATATGAGCCCAGAGGTTGTAAAACAAGTTGAAGACCTTGTTCAGCAACAAAAAAATTTAGGTACAGTCCTGATAAATAGCACTTGGGGACTACTATCTTTTGTACTGACTGGCATTTTATTTGCCATTTCCGGGGCTATTTGTCTGGGTGTGGGTTTACCTATTTTACAATATTTCTGGAGACGGTGGCTGCAAATTCCTATCAGGATGCGATTGTTAAAAATCAGACGTAAACGTTATCTGAGAAGAGTTGAAAAAACTGAGCAAATCGTAGCCGGAGAAAATACCCATAAAAATATCTGTGAATACGAGCTAAACAGGCAAAAAGAAACAGAATGGGTAGAGTCAGAAATCAAAGCCCTGAAACTGGAGATTGAGAAACTTCAAAATGAACGAATGCAGGCTGATGCCGAACGCCGGATTGCCTTGTATGCAGATGGGTATGAAAATGGCTACGCTACGCAGGAAGAAAACAGCAGCAATGCCACTTCTGTTTCCCGAAAAACAACCAAAACCCTGCTGGAAGGGGAAGACAAAAGTTTTATTATCAAAGATGTAATCAAACGAAGTCAGCCTAAAAACCGTCCTCACCTTGCCTTGAGAAATATGATTTCTGATAATAATTTCAAGGAGAAATAATTTCTTCTCCTCTGAATCGACTTTTTATGTTAAAAAAAGTGATAGTATTCGGTTTCATTTCACTTCTCCCAATCTGGTGCTACTCACAATCTCTTCTGAAGATTTCAAAAAGCATTTATGAAAGTGAAGAAAAGTCTGGTTGCAGAGAGCTTACCTTCAAAGCAAGAAATAAATTCTTTAAGACATCTCAGGCACGATTATTCAAAAAACAACCCGACACTCTTTATATCATAGAAGGCTATGACATAGAGCAATCTGGTGTAGTTACCACCATCTGGAACAAAACAACTGTCATTAGTTATCAATATTATTTCCGAAAGTTTAGCATAACTGATGAAGTACTCCTCCCCATTTCATGGATCAAAATGATTACCAGATTTGATAAAAATGAGATAGAAAAGTTCAATGAAAAAACTATTGATGGTTTAAATTATACTGCCATAAGAGTAATTGTGAAAGATAAAGAAATTGTACTTGATAAAATTAAGTACAAGGACAAAAATAACCGTCAATAATTGATGGTAAATTGGATTTGGTATTGAGTACCAAATTTTCCTAGAATATCTCTAATGGCATTTTTTAAGTTACTCAAGTTAGCATAGTCTTT
>JAESFG010000452.1_pt1 | contig 33646 bp, 28 predicted proteins | sample 9269371 | NCBI WGS metagenome assembly JAESFG01 (sample SAMN14506227, study PRJNA617093) | algae metagenome | isolation source: Aetokthonos hydrillicola CCALA 1050 (B3-Florida) and co-occurring... | place: USA: South Carolina | collected 2013-01-01 | reverse complement strand
TTACGAGGTGATCGAGAAATTCCACGAGCGGCCCGACGCGACCGCGATCGCCGCCCGTATCGTCTGCCGCCTGGAAACCGGCCGGACGCATCAGATCCGGGTGCATATGGCCCATATCGGCCATCCGCTGATCGGCGACCAGGACTATGGTGCTGCCTTCCGCACGAAGGTCAATCTGCTTCCGGAGGCGGCGCGTCCCGCCGTCAGGCGGTTCCCACGCCAGGCTCTCCATGCCTATCTTCTGCAGTTCGAACATCCGAGGTCGGGTGCGGTGATGCGTTTCGAGAGCGACCTGCCGGCTGATCTTCGGGAACTCATCGACGTGTTGCGCATTTGAGCCTATATTTCTGTCGTCTGATGCGCGATTGGTAAGGCTGCCTTACCATTTCACGCGGGCGTGATCGCGTTTGCCTTGAATCAGCCGCAACGTCACCTAAATATCGCAAAAGGGAGAAGTCTGTGACTTGCCCTGCGAGGCTTGCCGCATAGGAAGCCGAAAGAGAGGGGTGCTCTATGGCCCGGAATACACTGCCCGTTCTGACCGCGGAAGGCGGTCTCAACAGATATCTCGACGAAATCCGCAAGTTCCCGATGCTCGAGCCGCAGGAAGAATACATGCTGGCCAAGCGGTATCAGGAACATCAGGACCGCAACGCGGCCCACAAGCTCGTGACCAGCCATCTGCGTCTCGTGGCCAAGATTGCCATGGGCTATCGCGGCTATGGCCTGCCGATCGGCGAGGTCGTGTCGGAGGGAAATGTCGGCCTGATGCAGGCCGTGAAGAAATTCGAACCCGATCGCGGCTTCCGCCTTGCAACCTATGCCATGTGGTGGATCAAGGCTGCCATCCAGGAATATATCCTGCGGTCCTGGTCGCTGGTGAAGATGGGAACGACCGCAAATCAGAAGCGGCTGTTCTTCAACCTCCGCCGGCTGAAGGGGCGTATTCAGGCGATCGAGGATGGCGATCTGAGGCCCGACCAGGTCAAGGAAATCGCTACCAAGCTCAACGTCTCCGAGGAAGAGGTCGTGTCGATGAACCGCCGTCTCGGCGGCGACGCATCGCTCAATGCGCCGATCAAGGCGTCCGAAGGCGATTCCGGCCAGTGGCAGGATTGGCTCGTCGACGATCACGAGAATCAGGAAGAGATGCTGATCGAGCAGGACGAACTCGAGAACCGCCGCGGGATGCTCGGCAATGCGCTGAAGGTGCTCAACGAGCGCGAGCGTCGCATCTTCGAGGCACGCCGCCTTCGCGAGGAGCCCGTCACTCTCGAAGAGCTGTCGGCTGAGTTCGACATCAGCCGCGAGCGCGTGCGCCAGATCGAAGTGCGCGCCTTCGAGAAGGTTCAGGACGCTGTCCGCGAGGCTGCCCTGGCCCAGGCCAAGGCGCTGCGGGTGGTCGAGCCGGCCTGATCCCTTCGGGCAACCTCTGTTCAAAAGATAAAGCGCCGGCTGGGAGACCAGCCGGCGCTTTTCCATATCCGTGCCTCGTCAGGCCCGCGTCAGTTGTTGGTGGCGGTTGGCCCGAGGGCGGCCCATTCGGCGAGCGCCTTGTCGAACGCTTCCGTTCCGGTCGAGCCCTTTTCGAAGGTCAGGAGTGCGCGGCGATTGTTGCGATAGACGATCGGGATGTCGATCCAGGAGCGTGACTTCATCAGCTCGAGATTGACTTTGCGCGCATCGGCGTCGTCGTTGAGGGCGATCATGTGGAAATCGTCGGTGATCTTGGCGGGCACTGCGATCAGGCCGTTGCCCCGATCCTGTTCGGTCTGCTTGAAGGCCACGCGCTGCACGCTCTCGACATTGCCTTCCGGGAAGTCGTCGGGCAGATCGAACACCACCTCGATGATGTGGCTTGCCGGCAGCGACGGATCGCTGTTGCGCTTGAAGGAAATCACCGCTTTCAGCTTCCGCTCCGGCACTTCGACGGTCGCCTCCACCAGCGGCTGTTCCTTGCCGCCGCTGGCGGTCGTGTCGGGCTTCAGGCTCCAGCTGACGGTGCCGGGAACCGCGACGGGCGAGCCGCCCAGCCGTTCTTCGTAGAGGAACATCTTCTGCGTCGCGACGATCCCTGCCGGGGTCTCGGCGGTCTGCTGCGTCGTCGTCGGATTGGGATCGGAAGAGGCGACCTCGGTCTGCCCCGCAACAGTCTTGCCCTCGGTCAGCGACTGGTCGACGGGAATCTTGGCCGCGTCGGTTTCGGTTTCCGTTCCGTCCTCGAGCAGGCGCTGGGTGAACTTGCTGGGGACGATATTGGAGTCGAGCGACGCCACTTCGGTCGGCTTTTCCTCGGTGACGGCGGGTTCGGACGCCGTCTGCGCGGGCTTGGTGTCGGTTGCCTTGGCCTGATCCGCCGGCTTGCTCTCAACGGCGCGGGTTTCGCTCACGGGTTTGGGCTTGCTCGCCGGCATGTAGCTTGCCACCAGCGCCGAGACATTGTCGCGATAGAGGTAGAGACCATAGGCACCGCCGGCAACGACGAGAGCCCCAGCCACCCCGAAGGCGATCGGCAGCGCGTTGAAGCGCCGCTTCTCCTTCTTGTGCACGCGGAAGCCCTTGCTCTGAAGCTTCGACATAGCGCGCGGCGAGACTTCCGGGGGCAGCTTGTCGCCGGTCGCGTCGACCTCTCCGTCGGCGGGCTTGTAGCCTATCAGGTCCTCGAGCTCCGACCGGGCCGGGCGCGATCGCTCCACCTTGGCGTCGGCCGTACGGGTCATCTCTTCCTGCCGTGCCTGCAGCGCCTCCTGGAAGGCCACGGGTTTTGGCAGGTCAGGCAAGTCCTCGAAGGGGGCATCCCACGAGAAGTCGGCCTCCGCCTCCTTCCGGCTCGGCGGCGGCTTGACGGCCGGCGTCGAGAATTCGTTGCGCAGGAAGGCGTTGAAGTCGGTCGCAACATCCGCTTCGGTCAAGGCCGCCCGCGGCATGTGGGGCTGGTGGTCGGTATCGGCCGCGGCCTGTTCGGGCTCGCGATCGATATCCACGTCCCAGTCGGAAACGGGCGCGGTGCGGGCCGTTTGCGGCGCGATTGCCGCGGCCGGCGTCTGACGGATGTCCGCCGGTCGCTGGTCGATGGGCGCCGACTCGAACGGCATGACGACGGGCGGCGTTGCGGGTTCGGCGCCGGGAAATTCGCTCTCGGCCTCGACGAGCGGCTGCTCCATCACCCTGTTGTTGGCGTGCCGGGTCGCCGGCTCGCGAGCGGGCTCGAAATGCGCGAGCAGAGGATCGTCGTCCTCCTTCGAAGCCAGGGGGGCGATGCTTGCCGCAGGATGCGGTTCGACGACCGGCGCGGCGGGGTACAGGCCGGCGGGCGCGGATTCGGCGGCCACAGGGGCAGGCCGCCAGCTGCCCGCGTCGAGATCGGCCGGCACCGCCGCAACCGGCGCGCTGTCGAGGGCGATAGCGGCTTGTGTCGGTGCGGTTTCGAAAACGGGCGCTGCAGGCTGAGCCGCAGGCGGCCGCTCCACAGGCTGCGCCGCCATATTGGCGTCGACCTCGGGCGTCGCCGCCTCGGCGGGACGGAAACCAGAGGTCTGCTGGTGAGCGGGCCGGCTGTCGAGCGAGCGGGTTTCTAAAGGCTCGACGGCCGGGCGACCCGGCTCGACGGCAGGCCGTGCGGCCTCAACGGCAGGTCGTGCGGCGGCAGCCGGAATTTCGACCGCCGGGGTCTCGGCTGGCTGGTTGGCAGCCTCCACGAACGGCGGAGCCGCGACGGGCGCCGTCTCGACCGCGGGCGCCAATTCCGGCACCGCATCGGCCGGAAGCGCCTCGGCATGTTCCTGCTCGACCAGCCGGATCGCAGCGTCGAGCTTTTCCATCTGCCGCTGGAACATCGCTTCCGGCGGTCGCGGATTCATGTTCTCCAACTGGCGCATGACGGCGCCGCGGGCCTTTTCATAGACCCGGTTCCGCATGTCGGGCGTGTTCTCGGTGAGACCGTCAACGGCGCGTCGGATAACTGCTACAAAATCCGCCATAAGATCCTTCTCAACTCAATCCTTCGCAGTATCGGCTGTCCTGCGGTCGCTTGCCCTCGACTCAGTCCTCGAACGGATCGGTGACGAGGATCGTGTCTTCCCGCTCCGGGCTGGTGGACAAGAGCGAAACGGGGGCGCCGATCAATTCCTCCACGAGCCTTACATATTTGATCGCCTGGGCGGGCAGGTCGGCCCATTTGCGTGCGCCCACGGTGGATTCCTTCCACCCTTCCAGCGAGACATAGACCGGCTTGACCCTGGCCTGTGCCGCCTGTCCGGCCGGCAGATGGTCGATCGTCTCGCCATCCAGCTCGTAGCCGGTGCAGATCTTGAGTTCATCGAGCCCATCCAGCACGTCGAGCTTGGTGAGCGCGATACCCGTCACTCCATTGGTGGCGACAGACTGGCGCACGAGCGCAGCGTCAAACCAGCCACACCGTCTCTTTCTACCGGTAACTGTGCCAAATTCATGACCGCGTTCACCCAAAAAGGTACCGATCTCGTCATGGAGCTCGGTGGGGAAGGGCCCTTCGCCGACGCGGGTCGTGTAGGCCTTGGTGATTCCGAGCACGTAGGACAGGGCGGAAGGGCCCATTCCGGAGCCCGCCGCCGCCTGGCCGGCCACGGTGTTGGACGAGGTCACGAAGGGATAGGTGCCGTGATCGACGTCGAGCAGGGTGCCCTGCGCGCCTTCGAACAGGATCCGGGATCCCTTGCGACGCTCGCGATCGAGCAGCGCCCAGACCGTTTCGGAGAAGGGCAGAACGCGCTCGGTGATCGCTTCGAGCTCCGCCATGATCGCGTCATGGCTGACTTCCTTCTCGCCGAGGCCGCGTCGCAGGGCATTGTGGTGGGTGAGCAAGCGGTCGACCTTCAGGCCGAGGGAGGAAGCGTCGGCGAGATCGATGACGCGGATTGCGCGGCGGCCGACCTTGTCCTCGTAGGCCGGGCCGATTCCGCGGCGGGTCGTGCCGATCTTGGTCCCCGAATTGGACGCCGCATCTTCGCGGATGCCGTCGAGCTCGCGATGCAGCGACAGGATCAGTGTGGCATTGTCGGCGACGCGCAGGTTTTCCGGCGTGATCGTTACGCCCTGGCCGGCGAGCTTGTCGATCTCGGACAGGAGGGCGTGCGGATCGATCACCACGCCATTGCCGATGACCGCGAGCTTGCCCGGACGCACCACGCCGGAAGGCAGCAGCGACAGCTTGTAGCTTACGCCGTCGATGACCAGCGTGTGGCCGGCATTGTGGCCGCCCTGGAACCGGACCACGATGTCCGCACGCTCCGAAAGCCAGTCGACAATCTTGCCCTTGCCCTCGTCGCCCCATTGGGTGCCCACGACAACCACATTCGCCATATTTTCCGTATCCTGCCTCGTTTCCGGCGTCGTCGCGCCTGTCCCAAACCCGCGCACATATAATTGTTTACGATCCGGAAAGCGACCCGCTAATTGTGCGACGGGGCTTTTTGTGATGACAGGGACGAGGTGCGCGGATAAGCCTCCGCTTTCCCTCATCCTTGCAGCAGCCTCTCATGTCGCCGACCGTCAAAGCCTATATTCTTCTCGTCATCACCGGTCTTGGCTGGGGCGGCAATGCCGTGATGGGAAAGTTCGCCGTCGGCCATGTCGGGCCGATGACGCTGACGCTGAGCCGCTGGACGATCGCGCTCCTGATCATACTTGCGATATCGCTGCCGCAGATCAGGGCGGACTGGCCGGCAATCCGGAGGCACTGGCTGGTCTGCTTCGTCTTTTCCGGTCTCGGATTCACCGGGTTCAACGCGCTTCTCTATTCGGCGCTCCAGCACACGTCCGCGATCAACGTCGCCATCGAGCAGGCGGGGATTCCCGGCGTGATCTTCCTGGGCAACTTCCTGCTCTTCCGAATCAGGCTTGGGGCCGGCCAGCTTCTCGGCTACCTGATCACGCTCGTCGGCGTGGCGGTGACCGCTTCCAACGGCTCGCTCGCGACGATCCTCGATCTTGACTTCAACAGCGGCGACCTGCTGATGCTGCTGGCCTGTGTCGTCTATGCCGGCTACACGATCAGCCTGCGCTACAAGCCCGACATCCACTGGAAGAGCATGTTCGCGAGTTCGGCCTTCGGGGCGCTGGTCGCCGCCGTGCCGCTCTTTGCCTGGGAACTGTCCTCGCCGGCCTTCGTCGTGCCGGACAGAATCGGCTGGATCGCAATGCTCTTCACTGCGCTCGTGCCATCCCTTGTGTGCCAGATCCTCTATGTGCGTGGGATCGAGCTCATCGGCTCGAATCGCGCGGGCCTGTTCATCAACACCATTCCTGTCTTCGGCACGCTCCTCGCCGTCATCTTCCTGCGGGAGCCGCTGCTCGGCTTCCACGCGCTGGCGCTGGGGCTTGTCCTCTCGGGCATCACCATCGCAGAAAGGAAGCGCCTGTGAACCTGGTCCTGCCTATTCTGCTCGTCGTAGCGCCGTTCCTGTTCGCTCTCGGCATCACGCTGCCGCTGATGACCTTCGAGAAGCTGTTCTTCTTTGAGGAGACGCCATCGCTCATCGGCGTCGTCCTGGCCCTCTGGGACAGCAACGTTGCGCTCGCGCTGCTCGTCGCCCTGTTCTCGGTCGTCTTCCCCTTCGTCAAGATGGCGGCGGTCATGGCTGAAGCGCTGACGCCGCCAGGGTCGGAAGGAGGCTGGTTCGCTCGGCTGGTGCCGGTTCTCAGCAAATGGTCGATGATGGACGTGATGCTGGTCGCGATCGTGATCGCCGCCGCCAAGACCTCGGGCCTCGCCGACGCCTTCACCGAGGCCGGCCTCTGGTGCTATGCCGGGGCGGCGCTGCTCACCAGCCTCGCCCAGGCGCTGGTCGCGCGGCGGACGAAGCTGGGCGCCGCCTGATCCGGCCGAACGTCAGCTGCTGGTCTCGATCTCGACCTTGTTCGGATAGAAGGCAAGGTGGCCGGCGATCGGCGCCACGGCATCATGCGGCGCCTCGTAGCTCCACACACCGTTCTTCCCCTCCGCACCTGTCGGAAGGTCGAAATAGGACGCGTCGCCCTTATAGGGGCAATGGCTCTGATGCGTCGACCGCGTCAGCGCCATAAGGTCGGCATCGGCGCGCGGGATGTAGAACACGGGCGGATAGCTGGCCTCGCTGAGGGACAGGGCCTGCCGGCTGTCGGCGACGACCCGACCACCGGCGCGGACGACGACGCGACCCGGAAAGGGCGTGATCGTGATCGGGTGGTCTGGGCCGGGAACCCGGTATGGCTTGCCAGTCATCGATTTTCTCCTCACTCTGACCGTCGGTCGTTCAGCGCCGGTCCGGTCATGGACCGGTCACACGGCAATGTATGGTCGAGAAGGAGAATTCTCCATGCGCGTCCTGGCAAAATCATGTTTCGTCGCTCTCCTGTCCGCCGCCCTCACGGTCGGCCCGTCGCTGCCTTGTGCGGCGGCATCGCCGGCCGCGGTCCGGGCGGATAACGGGATGGTGGTCAGCGCCCACCGCCTCGCCTCCGAAATCGGGGTCGAGGTGCTCAAGAGCGGCGGCAATGCCGTCGATGCCGCCGTGGCGGTCGGCTATGCGCTGGCCGTTGTCTATCCTTCGGCGGGCAATATCGGCGGCGGCGGCTTCATGACGATCCGTCTCGCCGACGGACGGACGAGCTTCCTCGATTTCCGCGAACGGGCGCCGCTCGCCGCGACCAAGACCATGTATCTCGACCCATCGGGCAATGTCGTGCCGGGCCGCTCGACCGCCGGCTATCTCGCCGTCGGCGTGCCGGGCTCGGTGATGGGCTTCGAGACGGCACTGACGCGGTTCGGAACCATGTCGCGCGCCGCCGTCATGGCGCCGGCGATTCGCCTGGCCCGCGAGGGCTTCGAGCTCGACGACAGCGACGAAGCCGTGCTCGCCGGCGGTGCCCGGAAATTCGCCAAGGATCCGGCCGCCGCGGCGATCTTCCTGAAGGACGGCAAGCCGTTGGCGGCGGGCGACCGGCTCGTCCAGGCCGAGCTCGCCGAGAGCCTGTCCCTCGTCTCCGCCCAGGGACCCGACGCCTTCTACAAGGGGCCGATCGCCGAGAAGATCGTCAAGGCGAGCATGGCGAAGGGCGGGATCCTCGCCGCCGCGGACTTCACCGCGTACAAGGTCCGGGAGCGCGCGCCCGTGACCTGCAGCTATCGCGGCTACGAGATCATTTCGTCGCCGCCTCCGAGTTCGGGCGGCGTCATCCTCTGCGAGATTCTCAACGTGCTTGAAGGTTATCCGCTCGGCCATCTCGGACCCGGTTCCGCCGAGACCGTGCATTACATGGTGGAGGCGATGCGCCATGCCTATGCCGACCGCAACGCCGCACTCGGCGATCCCGACTTCGTCGACAATCCCGTCGCGACGCTGCTCGACAAGGCCTATGCGGCACGGATCCGCGCCGCCATCGCCCCCTTCCGCGCCGGCAAGTCCGAAGCGGTGAAGCCTCTCGCGCTCGCCGAGAGCCACGAGACGACGCACTATTCGATCGTCGACAAGGCGGGCAACGCAGTATCGGTCACCTACACGCTCAACGGTTCGTTCGGAGCCGGGGTCGTGGCCGACGGCACGGGCATCCTGCTCAACAACGAGATGGACGACTTCACTTCGAAACCCGGCACCGCCAATCTCTACGGCCTCGTCCAGGGCGAAGCCAATGCGATCGCACCAGGCAAGACGCCGCTCTCCTCGATGAGCCCGACCATCGTGACGAAGGACGGAAAGCTCTTCATGGTGATCGGCAGCCCCGGCGGTGCCAGGATCATCACGATCACGCTCGAGGCGATCCTGAATGTCGTCGATCACGGCATGACCATCAGCGAGGCGATCGACGCGCCGCGGATCCATCACCAATGGCTGCCGGACACCGTCGTGATGGAGCCGTTCGCCCTCTCCCGCGACACGCAAAAGCTCTTGGCCGAGATGGGCCATGATGTCGGTATCGATCCGAACTGGACGATCTGGGGTCAGGCCGCCGGGATTCTGGTCGGCGGGGACAGTATCCGCGCCATTGCCGATGGCGGCGGCGCGCGTCTCAACGGTGCGATGGACGTCCGCTCGCTGACGGGCCGGGCCGTCGGTTACTGAAGCGGGATCACGCGATGGCCGGCCGCCGCGAGAAGCGGCTCGGCCTTCGAGAGGTCCGCCTGCTTGAGCAGCAGATGGTCGCCGTCGAAGGTCGAGACGACGAAGATGCCGATGCCGGCGTCCGAGAGCGGGCCGATCACGGCACTCACGATACCGGTCTCGTCGAAGGCGAACGGGCCGACGAAGCGATAGCAGGACCAGTCGCCGTCCTGCCGGATCGCGGGCGGCACGCGGTCAGCGCGGCAGACGACGGAGAGTTCCTGCGTCGAGCGGCTGATCGAGACGAAGCCCGTCCCGTCCGCCCAGTCCGGGATCGGATCCGCAGGCGCGAGACGGCTGACCGCGTAGGTGCCGTCGAGCCGCTCGAGTGTCACGCGTGCCGACATACGACCTACCGGTCAGCGGTCGTTGCGGCGGCCGAGATGGTCTTCCCAAGCCAGCGCAGTCTCGACGATGAATTCAAGATTGTCGTATTGCGGCTGCCAGTTCAGTTCCTGCTTGGCGACCGTGGGGTTTGCGACGATCAGAACCGCATCCCCCGGACGGCGGCCGGCGAACCGGATGTCGAAGGGCTTGCCATGCACCTTCTTGACCGTCTCCAGCACTTCCAGCACCGAGAAGCCGCGGCCATAGCCGCAATTGGCGACCAGCGAGCCGCCACCCGCGCGCATTCGTTCCAGCGCCTTCAGATGCGCGTTGGCGAGATCGCTCACATGGATGTAGTCGCGGATGCAGGTCCCGTCGGGCGTCGGATAGTCGGTGCCGAAGACGTCGATATGGTCGCGCTTGCCCAGTGCAGCTTCACCCGCAACCTTGATCAGGTGGGTCGCGCCGACGGTCGACTGGCCGGTCCGGCAGCGGGGATCGGCCCCGGCGACGTTGAAATAGCGCAGGGCGGTATAGGTGAAGGCGTGTGCCGCCGCCGTGTCGCGCAGCATGATCTCGGTCATCAGTTTGGACGATCCGTAAGGCGATTCGGGATTGAGGCGCGCCGTTTCCGTCACCGGCTCGGTCCCGTCGGGTGTGCCGTAAACGGCGGCCGTCGAGGAAAACACGAAATGCGGGACGCCGTATTTCACTGCCGCAGCGATGAGGGCGCGCGATTTCACCGTGTTGTTCTCGTAATACATCAGCGGGTTGCTGACCGATTCCGGCACGATGATCGATCCGGCGAAATGGATGATCGCGTCGATTGCGTTGTCGCCGAACACCCTTTCGTGCATCGCCTCGTCGGCGATGTCGCCTTCGTAGAATTTCGCCTCTGGCGCTACGGCCCAGCGAAAACCGGTGGAGAGACGGTCAAGCACGACGACGTCCTGGCCGGCGTCGATCAGGGCCCAGACCATGTGGCTGCCGATATAGCCTGCGCCGCCCGTCACCAAAACCGCCATGACCCATCCCCCAGTCGTCTCTCTCTGGCAACGGCTCTAGCTTCAAACGCTGGAACTGTAAATCTTCGCGTCGCGGACATTTCCATGCGGACGGCGAACCGCTATTGCTTTGGCGATGAAGCCCATCTCCGCCGACGACCTGCAGCCGGACGAAATGGCCGCCCTCATGCATTTCTATGCGGAGGCGGGCGTCGCATGGCTGTCGGAAGACGCCCCGGTCGACCGCTTCGCCGAGCTTGCCGCCTCCCAGCCGCGCCCGTCCGCTGGCGACCTCGCCGCACCGGCTGCGTCGCGGGAGGCTGCGGCCGAGCGCTCGCGGCGTCCGGCGCCGCCGGTCGCGCCATCGTCCGCTCCGGTCGCCATTCCCGATTCGGAAGCGGTCGAGCAGGCCCGGCGGCTTGCGGCGGAGGCCGATAGCGTCGCGGCGCTGGTCGATGCCGTTGCCGCGTTCGGCGGTTGCAACCTGCGTTTCAGTGCGCGGCACACCGTGTTCGCCGACGGGGATCCCGCTTCCCGCATTGTTGTCGTGGGCGGGGTGCCCGCCGCCGAGGACGACCGGGAAGGGCGGCCGTTTTCCGGTGCGGCGGGACGGATGCTGGAGCGCATGCTCTATGGGGCCGGCCTTGCAACCTCAGCCTGCCTCGCCGCCAATATCGTCCCCTGGCGAACGCCCGGCGATCGCGCCCCTACGGTCCGTGAGGTCGAGATCTGCGCGCCCTTTTCCATCCGGCTGATCGAGCTCGTCCGACCCGAAGCGGTTCTGGTGCTCGGCAATCTCGCGGCGCGAATCCTGGCGGCGGCGCCGCGGGCTGGAATCCATGCGCTGCGCGGCCGCTGGTTCGATATTGCGGCGGGCTCGGGCACGGCGCGCGGCTTTGCCACCTTCCATCCGGAGGAACTCCTGACCACGCCGATCTCTAAGCGCCTCGCCTGGCAGGACATGCTCCGTTTCGGTGCTGAAATCACGATGCCGGGACCGGCTGGGGACCTGTAGCAATTCAGCCACGCCGGACAGCCGGTTTTGTGCGCGCTGTTGTGGTTCGACGCCAAAAGGCCTTCATTCCTACCAAAAATTCATGACTATGTCCGGAATGTGACATGGTTAATCTGCAGCAAATGATTGAAATTGCGCGATTTCTAACCCCGTTGTGGAAATCCGGATAAACCAGCTACGTCCACAAATGGGTCACGATCCATGCGCATGTTGCATAGCAGTCCCGCCCTTCGCTGCGTTGCGGAAATTTCGAGTGCAGTGCAATATGCGACTCGGCTTGGGAGGACTCTTCAAAGGACCAATGCCATGCGTGAGATCCATCGACCCATTCATTCCGGCTACGAAAGCCTGCGGCACCGCGACCGGCTCGTGCGCGAGGCGCAGTTCAATCGCAGGGCCTTTCCGGCGAACGAGCAAATGACGGCGCTTGCGCTCGACGCGCTGTCGCGCAAGCGCATGCTCCTCGTCCAGGGCTATTCAAGATAAAGTACGGACTGTAAGAATTTGTACGTCGCACCTTGCGTTTTTTATGCGGCACTTCGTCCGAAACTCGCTATAAGGTGCACGCGAGAATGGATAACGGCCGCAGGTCGCTTTTCTTGGCTTAACGAATGTGCAAGAGAATTGTTGCAAATTCGGACAGGCGGGAATTGCCTGCGCTGAGGGAAACAGGGGTTCGGGGTTTTCTGTAATGAAAGCCTTGCGGGCCGCTATTGCCTGCCGGAATGGGGCAGCGTCTCCGGGCGTTGCCGGAGGGAATGTTGGTTACATGCGTCATACGGCATCGATCGGAACACAGGCGGCAGGCTTGAAGAATAAAGTCGCACTTCTTCTCGCGGTCTCCTCGCTGGCATTGCTCGCGAGCTGCGTGCCCAATGACGGTCCTCTCGCGTCCAAGGTCGAGAACGCCGGCGCCGACAAGACCGTCGTCATCAAGGCGCCCTCCGTTGTCTTCGATGTCATCAAGGTCGATCAGCGCGTGGCCAACTCGGTGACGACGCTCGGTCAACCTTCCCTCAATCAGACCTTCGGTTTCGGCAGCGCGCCCGGAACCCCCGTGATCGGTATCGGCGACGAACTGAGCGTCATCATCTTCGAAGCCGGCCCGGACGGCCTGTTCTCGACGACGGAACGCAAGTCCACCAATATCCCTGTTGTCGTGCAGCCCAACGGCTACGGCCAGATTCCCTATGCCGGCTCGATCAAGTTCGCCGGTAAGACGCTCGAAGCGGCCCGCCAGGAAGTGGCCCAGGCGCTCAAGGCCAAGGCCGTCGAGCCCGACGTCATCGTCAACGTCTCCAAGAACTATTCGCGCATGGTGTCGGTGCAGGGCGCCGTCAACCAGCCGCAGATGGTCACGCTCGGCCTGTCGCCGCAGCCGCTGACCAATGTCATCGCGGTCGCCGGCGGCCCTGCAAAGCCGCCCTACGATACCTATGTCACGCTGACGCGCGGCAAGAAGTCTTCCACGGTGCTGCTGCAGAGCGTCATCGACGATGCCAAGGAAGACATCATGATCCAGCCGCGGGACAAGATCTTCCTGACCTATGACCCGCAGACCTTCACGGCGCTGGGCAATGTCTACAAGAGTGGCAAGATCCCGTTTGAAACCAGCACTCTCACGCTTGTGGAAGCCGCAGCCCTCAGCGGCGGCGCACGTGCTGAACTCGCCGACCCCAAGGGCTACTTCATCTTCCGCTACGAGTATGAGCGGGTCTACCGGCAGATCGTTGGCGAGCAGCGCTTCCGCGATCTCCTCGCCGACGGCATGATGCCGGACAAGGAAGGTCGCTATCCGATCGTCTACCGGATCGACATGACCGACCCGCAGAGCTATCTGATCACCCAGTCCTTCCCGGTCCGCAACAAGGACGTGCTCTATCTCGCACGCCATCCGTCGACGGATTTCGTGAAGTTCGTCCAGATCATCCGTGGCCCGGTTGCCCTGGCACGGGACCTGCAGACGATCAACAACAACCAGTGACGCCGCCGGTTGTCGGGTGAGCGGGCGGGGCTTGACTCTGCCCCCGCACTGACGGAAAGCCGTTGACGATGATCGGATCAAGGCCAGTCTATGCCGTGACCTCGCCGGGCCTGTGGGCCCAGCGGCAGGATATCGCCACCGTGCTCGGCGCTGGTATCCGCTACTTTCCGGCTGTGCTTCCCTTCTCGGTCGACGGTTTCGTCGGCTGGGGCGGACGCGCATCGGGGACCCGGGCGCGGCGACTTGGCCGGCGCTTCGGCAAACCGGTCATCATCCTCGAAGACGGGTTTCTCAAGAGCTATGCGCCAGGGCGGCTGGAGCCGGCCCATTCCTATGTCGTCGACCGATCGGGCATCTATTTCGACGCCACCGGGCCGAGCGACCTCGGCCGCCTGATCGAGGCGTCCGTCGATGCCGCCGCGAGCGAGCGCGCGCGGAACGCGATGGACTTCATCCGCCGGCACCGTCTTTCGAAGTACAACAATTCCCCCATCCGGCCGCTGTCGGACAGCGGGCTACCGGCCGGGCGGCCCTACGTGCTGATCGTCGATCAGGTGCCGGGCGACGCCTCGCTCTCAGGCGCGCTTGCCGACGAGGCGCGGTTCGAGGCGATGGTCGTCCATGCGCGTGACCACTATCCGCAGGCGGTGATCGCTGCACGGACGCATCCCGCCGCCGGCGACCGCAGTCTCGTCGCCAATGCCGCGCGGCGACTGGGTGTCGAAATCGCGGTGCCCGGCCGGATGAATCCCTGGCCGCTCATCGAAGAGGCCGAGGCGGTCTATACCGTGTCGAGCCAGCTCGGTTTCGAGGCGCTGATTGCGGGAAGGCGGGTCCATGCCTTCGGCGTGACCTACTATTCGCATCGCGGCCTGACCGAGGATCATTGCCGGGCGCCGGAGCCGCGTCCGTCCGCTTCGCTCGAACAGGTCTTCCACGCCGCCTTTATCGGTTACTCGCACTATCTCGACCTGCACGAGCGAACGCCCGTTACGATCGAGCGCGCGCTGGAGCAGATGTTGACCGTCCGCGCCCAGCGCAATCAGGTCGTGCCGCGGATCTATACTGGTGGCCTGTCGCCGTGGAAGAAGCGGGCGCTCGATCCGTTCGTCGTCGGACCGGAGGGCAGAGCGGTGCATTGCCGCTCGCTCAAGCAGGCCGTCTCTGCCGCCCGGGCCAACAAGGGACAGGTCGCGCTCTGGGGCACGTCGAGACCGTTTCCAGTGGATGTTCCCGCGGTTCGCTTCGAGGATGGCTTCATCCGGTCGCGCGGTCTGGGCGCCAATCTCGCGCTGCCGAGCTCGCTCGCCATGGACTGGGACCACGTCTATTACGATGCCCGTGGCGAGAGCCGGCTCGAACATATCATCGCCACGCACGATTTCCCGGAGGAACTACTGGCCCGGGCCCGCGCGCTGATCGATTCGATCGTCGCCAAGGGCGTGTCCAAATACAATGTCGGCGATGACGTTGCCTTTCCCGTCGTTCCGGAAGGTCGTCTGCGCATCCTGGTACCGGGCCAGGTGGAAAAGGATGCCTCGATCCGCTACGGCTCGCCCGAGGTCCGTACAAACAAGGGGTTGGTGGCGGCCGTGCGGACGCTCTATCCCGACGCCTATCTCGCCTACAAGGAACATCCCGACGTCACCTCCGGCATGCGATCCGGCGGCGCGGAGCCCGACGCCGCCGACGTGATCGTGCGGGAGGGGGACATCAAGCACTGGATTGCCTGGTGCGACCGCGTCGAGACGATGACCTCGCTTGCGGGTTTCGAGGCGCTGATCCGGAACAAGGCCGTCGGCGTCCACGGCATCCCGTTCTATGCCGGTTGGGGCCTCACCGACGACAGGATGGCGGTGCCGCGGCGCAGCCGGCGCATCAGCGTCGAGATGATCGCCGCCGCGGCCCTCATCCTCTACCCCTTCTACATCCATCCGCTGAGCGGCATGCCCTGCACGGTGGAGGAGCTGGTCGAGGAGATTGCACTCCGGAGGCAGGTCAGTGCGCCCTGGTTTGCCCGGCTCATGCTCACCGTGTCGCAATCAATTAATCGTTCAGCGGTCAAAATCCGTGATCGGCGAGCCTGAAGAGGTTAACGCCGCCACCGCCTGGCCGGGCCTCTCTTGAGCGAAATTTAACAATGAATGTCAAAACCTTGCTAATTTGCTGCGGCGCCCCATTCTGCCCATGGTGATGCCCGAAGGTGCCGTCTCGCTAGGGTCCGATGCTGCGTTATCTGTGGCGAGGCTGCATCACCGGCTGTGCGCAACGTCACGACCGGTTGAAAAATGGGGGCCGATATGTGTAAAGAACCGTCCGGGTGGTCTGCCGTCACCTTGATGAATGAAGAAAACGACACATGAACGTACCATTCAGTTCGAACGGCCGACAGAGCGACAAGGCCCGTAAAAAGGCCAGGCTCACGAAGGGGCAGGGGACCAGGCTGATCAGCCTGCCGTTCATGCGGCGCGTGCGCCGTTCGTTTCCGAACAAGGATTGCCCGCGCGTCGTCATGCTGCAGGGACCGGTCGGCAGCTTCTTCCGGCGGGCGCAAGAGCATCTGAATGCGAATGGCTTCGATGCGTGGCGGGTTCGCTTCAATGCCGGCGACAGGCTCTATTCCCCCGGCGAGAAGACGCTGGATTTCGTCGGCAATGTCGAGACCTGGCGCCTCTGGTTCACCGAGATCATCCGCGAGAACGGGTTCGACGCCGTGGTTCTGTTCGGCTCCGAGCGTCTCGTGCATCGGGTCGCAATCGAATGCGCCGAACAGATGAACATCCCGGTCGTCTGCCTCGAAGAGGGCTATATTCGTCCCGGCTATGTGACGATGGAACTCGGCGGCAACAACTGGCGCTCGCCGATCGCGGGCCAGCTGCCGCCGCCGGAGTTCGACTCGCCCCGGCGCGACGGGCCGAAGCCGGTGACGTCCTCGGGTTCGTTCAGCGCCATGGCATGGGCGGCGCTGCAGTATTTCACGATCCGCGCCATCATCTCGACTCCGGGCGAGCGCAAGCTGTTCCACAAGCAGAAGCGGACGCTGCTCTCCGAAGGCTTCTACTGGGTCAAGAACTACTATCGCAAGTTCTCCCATGTCGGCCGCAACTACCACATTTCCGAGCGACTGCTCGAACACCACGACAAGCGCTTCTATATCGTGCCGCTGCAGGTGCATGACGATACCCAGCTCGGTCGTGCCGCCAATTCCTGGAACAACCAGAAGCTCATCCTGAAGACGATCGTTTCCTTTGCGCGCAATGCGCCCGACGATCATCACCTGGTCTTCAAGATCCATCCGATGGAACGCGGCCATACCCGCGACTGGCACTTCATCCGGCAGGTCTCGGCGCTCAACGACGTCAAGGACCGGGTGCATGTGCTCGACGGCGGCTCGCTCAGCCTGCTGACCCGCCATTCGGCCGGCATGATCACCATCAACTCGACCTCGGGCCTCTCCGCCATCCATCACGGCGTGCCGCTGGCGGTGCTCGGCCAGGCGCTCTACCGCCATCCCGATCTCGCCTTCTGCGTCGAACGCGGCGCCGACATGGACCGGTTCTGGTCGGAGGCCTTCGTGGCGCCCGAAAAGGTCCGGCACCGCTATTTGAGCTGGATCCACCACCAGTGCCTCGCCGGAGGCGATTTCTACGCCAAGGAAGGTATGGAGGCCGCGGCGCAGAGCCTGAAGGCCAAGGTCGAGCAGGCGCTGCAATGCCGCACCGTCGCGCTGGAGGCACCTTCGAACATCGTCGAAGGCGTGTTCACGGTCGACAGGCGCGTCGCCGAGGGGTGAGAGCGCCTTAGCGTATGCTCCCTTGGCGAATTGAGGGAGATGGCGAGTCCAGATGGTTGGTGGTCAGACGAAAGAGTTCGTCTGCGGAATTCGCCTGCGAAACATCGATCAGGGCGAAGCCGTGACGCTTCGCTGCTTGGACAAGTTCGGCGTTGTCTTGCAAGGACCGCCCGACAAAGCGGTCTATGCATGCTTGTTCCGCTTTGCTCGCGCGAATGTAGCCCGACTCCGAATGCATTCTTTCGCGCAGGAAATCATTCGGTGCAAAGAGGCAGATTGCCGTGATCGCGTCGCTCAATAGGGATGCCACATATTCCGGCCGAAGTGCAGATCCCTCGAGCACGAGCTTCTGGCCGTTAGCGAGGTTCTCGCGAATCAACCGGCTGAGCGCGGGCCACATGTTCTCGTGATGCACTCTCAGGAACCAGTATATGCTATCGGATGAGAGCTGTTGATAGAACTCGGCCACGGGCCCGAGAAGAGACGGCCAAGGTCGCCCCGGATGCCGGGCGAGGCTATCCGTTGACATCGCCCGGCAGTCCATTGCATCGGCGACACGCGCGGCAAGGGTGGTCTTACCGACGTGAGAGGTTCCGCTGATAAGAACAACTCTATTGTGAATTGCGACCGTCCTCGAAGTCCTTAGTAGACCCGTGTTGAAGTGACGGGATCTTCCGATGCGAAGTCTTCGAAATCGGGACGGTAGCCGAGCGTACGGTCACGTCGGTTTGCCAAGGCTTCGACGTCCTCTTCGCGCAATCCAGCGTCACGACCGATGATTCTCGCCAAGGCTGATCCCAGCCTAACATCATCTCCCGGCTGTCCGCCCCGTTCGTGCTCGACTGGACTCAGCCCCGTTTTCCCCAAGCAATAAAGTGCCCGTTGGCGAAGTCGCTGTCGTGGGCCTGATGAGTCTTGCCGTAGCGGAACGGGTTGCCGTCGAGGTCGACGGTCATGCCGCCCGCGGCGCGCAGCACCGCATCGCCGGCGGCCGTGTCCCATTCCATGGTGCGGCCGAAGCGCGGATATACGTCGGCTTCACCCTCGGCGACAAGGCAGAACTTCAGCGAGGAGCCGACCGACTTGGTCGAGGTGATGCCCTTCTCGGCGAGGAAGGCCTCGGTCTCGGGCGAGTTGTGCGAGCGGCTGGCAACCGCCGTCAGGTCGCCCGACGGCGTGCGGCAGCCGATTTCCTTGCGCGACGTCACGGCGAAATCCTGGTTGACCAGGAGCTTCTCGATCCTTCCGTTGCCGCCGGTCCAGGCGGCACCCTTGGCGGGCGCGTAGACGATGCCGGCGACCGGAACGCCCTTCTCGATCAGCGCGATGTTGACGGTGAAGTCGTCGCGCTTGTTGATGAATTCCTTGGTGCCGTCGAGCGGGTCGACGAGGAAGAAGGATTTCCCCTCGACATCGGGCACGCGCCCGGCAGCGACTGATTCCTCGGCGACGACCGGAATGTCCGGGAAGGCCTCGGCGAGTCCTGCGAGGATGATCGCCTCGGCGCGCTCGTCGGCTTCCGTCACCGGCGAGGCGTCGTTCTTCAGGGTCACGTTCGGACCGGCATTGTACACAGCGAGGATCTCTCGGCCCGCTGATAGCGCGAGCCTTTCGAGGACGTCGAGCATGGAGATCACCGCTTCTTCAGGTAGGTTTCGATCTGGATTGCCAGCGCCTCCGGGTCGTGACCGAGCGTGTGCAGATGGACTTCCGGATTCTCCGGCGCCTCGTAGGCCGAGGAAATGCCGGTGAAGTTGGCGATCTCACCGGCCTGCGCCTTGCGGTAGAGGCCCTTCGGGTCGCGCTTGATGCACTCTTCGAGCGGTGTGTCGACGAAGACTTCGACGAATTCCCCTGAATCGAAGAGGTCGCGGGCCATCTGTCGCTCCGCCCGGAAGGGCGAGATGAAGGAGACGATGACGATCAGACCCGCATCGGTCATCAGCTTTGCGACTTCGGCGACGCGGCGGATGTTCTCGACGCGGTCGTCGTTGTCGAAGCCGAGGTCGCGGTTCAGGCCGTGGCGGACGTTGTCGCCGTCGAGCATGAAGGTGTGCTTGCCCTGGGCGTGCAGCAGCTTCTCAAGCGTGTTGGCGATCGTCGACTTGCCGGAACCCGAATAGCCGGTGAACCACAGCACAGCCGGCGTCTGGTTCTTGAGTTCGGCGCGGGCCTGCTTGTTGACCTCGAGCGCCTGCCAGTGAACGTTCGACGCCCGGCGCAGCGGGTGGTCGATCATGCCGGCGCCGACGGTGGCATTGGTGAAACGGTCGATCAGCACGAAGTTGCCGGTCACCCGGTTCGAGCGATAGGGATCGAAGGCCACCGGCGCCTGGGTCGAGATGTTGCACTCGCCCACTTCGTTCATGTTAAGGTGCTTGGCTGCCTCATGGGCGAAGGTGTTGATGTTGATCTGGTGCTTCAGCGTCGTCACCGTGGCGGAGACCTGGTCCACCTCGGTGCGCAGGATGTAGCTGCGGCCCGGTATCATCGGCTGGGCGTCGAACCAGATGACATGCGCCTGGAACTGGTCTGCGACGTGCGGACGGCTTTCCGGCGCCACCAGCATGTCGCCGCGCGAAATGTCGATCTGGTCGGCGAGCACGATGGTCACGGCCTCGCCCTCGGCAGCGTTCTGCTTGCCGCCGTCATAGACGACGATTTCCTTGACGACCGACTGCTGGCCGGACTTGGCAACCGTTACCTTGTCGCCCACGGCGATGGAGCCGGAGGCGACCTGGCCGGCGAAGCCGCGGAAATCGAGATTGGGGCGGACGACATACTGGACCGGGAAGCGGAAGGGCTTGCCCGCCTGGTCGTTCTCGATCGGCACGGTCTCGAGATGCTCGAGCAGGCTCGGGCCGGAATACCACGGCGTCTTCGAGGAACGCGTGGTGACGTTGTCGCCGAATCGGGCCGACATCGGAATGGGCTTCACCGAGGTGAAGCCGAGATCCTTGGCGAATTCCATGTAGTCGGCGACGATCTTGTCGAAGACCGCCTCCGAATAGTCCATCAGGTCGATCTTGTTGACCGCCAGCACGATGTGGCGAATGCCCAGAAGCGAGGCTATGAAGGAGTGCCGGCGTGTCTGGCGCAGGATGCCCTGGCGGGAATCGACCAGCACCACGGCGAGATCGGCTGTCGACGCGCCGGTTGCCATGTTGCGGGTGTACTGTTCGTGGCCGGGCGTGTCGGCGACGATGAACTTGCGCTTGGAGGTCGCGAAGAAACGGTAGGCGACGTCGATGGTGATCCCCTGCTCGCGTTCGGCCTCGAGGCCGTCCACCAGGAGCGCAAAGTCGATGTTCTCGCCGTCCGTGCCGTGCTTGAGGCTGTCACGCTCCAGCGTCGCCAGCTGATCCTCGAAGATCAGCTTGGTGTCGTAGAGCAGGCGGCCGATCAGCGTCGACTTGCCGTCGTCCACTGAGCCGCAGGTCAGGAAACGGAGCAGGGACTTCTTTTCCTGCTCCCGGAGATATTCGATCATGTCGCCGGAAACGTCGGCCGGAACTGCCACATTCATCAGAAGTACCCCTCGCGCTTCTTCTTTTCCATCGAGCCCGCCTCGTCCTTGTCGATGAGGCGTCCCTGGCGTTCGGACGTGCGTGCCGTCAGCATCTCGCGCACGATGTCCTGGAGATTGGCCGCATCGGACTCGATCGCCCCCGTCAGCGGGTAGCAGCCGAGCGTGCGGAAGCGGACCAGCCGGTTCTCGACCTTCTCCTCCGGACCGATCGGCATGCGGTCGTCATCCACCATGATCAGCATGCCGTCCTTTTCGACCACCGGACGCTCGGCGGCAAAGTACAGCGGCACGATCGGAATGTCTTCCTTCATGATGTACTGCCAGATGTCGAGCTCGGTCCAGTTGGATAGCGGGAAGACGCGGATGGATTCGCCCTGGCCGACGCGGGTGTTGTAGGTCTTCCACATTTCCGGGCGCTGGTTCTTGGGGTCCCAGGCGTGCTGGGCGTTGCGGAAGGAGAAGATCCGCTCCTTGGCCCGGCTCTTCTCCTCGTCGCGGCGGGCGCCGCCGAAGGCCGCATCGAAGCCGTATTTGTCGAGCGCCTGGCGGAGCGCGACCGTCTTCATGATGTGGGTGTGAGTGTTGGAGCCATGGGTAAAGGGGCCGACGCCCTGCGCCACGCCTTCCTGGTTGATATGGACAAGGAGATCGATGCCGAGCTTCTTGGCCATGTCGTCGCGGAACTGCGTCATTTCCCGGAATTTCCAGGTCGTGTCGACATGCAGGAAGGGGAAAGGCGGCTTGGCAGGATGGAAGGCCTTCATCGCCAGATGCAGCATCACCGACGAGTCCTTGCCGATCGAATACAGCATCACGGGGTTGGAAAACGTCGCCGCAACCTCGCGGAAAATGTGGATCGATTCAGCTTCGAGACGCTGAAGGTGTGTCAAGGACATGTTCGGGATAGGCTCCGCTTGAGGGCTCTCGCATCGAAATTTGCTGAGCGTTTAGAGTTTTTGAAGGATCAAGGCAACCATCTCGACGGGGTTTGCGGCGTTTTGGGGGCTTGAAATCTTGTTTGGGGTGAAACATTGCGTGAGACGGCAGACCGTGTCCGGATACGTTCGAACGGCGCGATTTCTTCGTCGGTAGAATAGTGTCGGGTGGCGGAAGATGCGACAGTCGGTCGATGCGGTCTGATGGAGAGTCGGGGCAATTCTGTCGTAAGAGGAAATTTTCTTTCCTGAGCGTCTGGATTTCCACCCGGTTTTCGGCTTAGGTGGCACGGCATAACGAGCAGGTCGAACATGCGTTTTTCGGCATTTTCCATTCTTCGCGAGGCGCTCCGGGGTAACCGGGGCTGGACGCCGCAATGGCGCGAGCCCGAGCCCAAGCCCCACTATGACGTGGTGATCGTCGGCGGCGGCGGCCATGGCCTCGCGACCGCCTACTATCTGGCCAAGGAATTCGGCATCACCAATGTGGCGGTGCTGGACAAGTCGTGGCTGGGTTCGGGCAATATCGGCCGCAACACCACGATCATCCGCTCCAACTACCTGCTGCCGGGCAACGAGCCGTTCTACGAGTTCTCGATGAAGCTCTGGGAGGGCCTGGAACAGGATTTCAATTACAATGCGATGGTGTCGCAGCGGGGCGTGCTCAATCTCTGCCATACCGACGGCCAGCGCGACGCTTTCGCCCGGCGCGGCAATGCGATGCTGCTCGAAGGCGCCGGCGGAGAGCTCCTCGACCGTGAGGGCGTGCGGCGCATCGCGCCCTATCTCAACTTCAACCATGCCCGCTTCCCGATCCTCGGCGGCCTGTTGCAGCGGCGGGGCGGCACGGCCCGGCACGACGCGGTCGCCTGGGGTTATGCGCGCGGGGCCGACATGCGCGGCGTCGATATCATCCAGAACTGCGAGGTGACGGGCATCGTCCGCGAAGGCGGCGCGGTGGTCGCCGTCGAGACGACGCGCGGCCGCATCGGGTGCAACCGGCTCGGGCTCGCAGCGGCGGGCCATTCCTCGCAGGTCGCCGAAATGGCGGGCCTGACGCTGCCGATCGAGAGCCATGTCCTGCAGGCCTTCGTGTCGGAGGGGCTGAAGCCGGTCATCGACAATGTCATCACCTTCGGCATGGGGCATTTCTATATTTCCCAGTCCGACAAGGGCGGCCTGGTCTTCGGCGGGGATATCGACGGGTTCAATTCCTACGCCCGGCGCGGCGGCCTCGCCATGGTCGAGCATGTCTTCGAACAGGGCATCTCGATGCTGCCGGGCCTGTCGCGCTCCAAGGTGCTGCGCGCCTGGGGCGGGGTGATGGACATGAGCATGGACGGCTCGCCGATCATCGACAAGACGCCGATCGGAAACCTCTACCTGAATGCCGGATGGTGCTATGGCGGCTTCAAGGCGACGCCCGCCTCCGGTTTCACCTTCGCCCATCTGATCGCCCGCGGCGAGCCGCATCCCACGGCACGCGCCATGCGGCTCGATCGCTTCGAGCGTGGTTATGCCGTCGACGAGACCGGCAACGGCCCGCAACCCAACCTGCATTGAGACGCCGATGGCAAGCCTGATCACCTGTCCGCATTGTGGAAGACGTCCGGTCGAGGAATTCGTGGTCCGCGGCGACGCAACGCTCCGCCGCCCCGACCCTTCGGCACCCGAGAAGGCCTGGACGGATTTCGTCTTCCTGCGCAAGAACCCGATGGGACGGCACAAGGAGTTCTGGCACCACCAGTCCGGCTGCCGACGCTGGCTGATCGTCGATCGCGATACGGTGACCCATGCGGTGTTCGGCGTCGAGGACGCGGCGACCGTCGTGGCGGCGGAACGGGCCGGAGAAGAAGCATGAGCGCGTTCCGCACAGAGGGCGGCCTCGTCGATCGCAGCCGCCAGATCTCGTTCAGCTTCGACGGTAAGGCGATGCGCGGCCTTGCGGGCGACACGCTGGCATCCGCCCTTCTCGCCAATGACGTTCTGCTGGTCGGCCGGAGCTTCAAGTATCATCGGCCGCGCGGTGTCGTTACCGCGTCCTCGGCCGAGCCGAATGCGCTCGTGACGATCGGCAGCGGCGCGCGTGCCGAACCGAATGTGCGGGCGACTGTTGCCGAGCTGCATGACGGCCTCTCGGCCGTCAGCCAGAACCGCTGGCCGTCGCTCGCCTACGATATCGGCAGCGTCAATTCGCTGCTGTCGCCCTTCCTCGGTGCCGGCTTCTACTACAAGACGTTCATGTGGCCCAAGGCCTTCTGGGAGAGGGTCTACGAGCCCTTCATCCGCAAGGCCGCCGGCCTCGGCAGGCTGACGATCTCCGAGCCCGATCCCGACGCCTACGAGAAGTGCTGGGCGCATTGCGATCTTCTCGTCGTCGGCGCAGGGCCGACCGGCTTGTCGGCGGCACTCGCGGCAGCGCGGGCAGGTCTTCGCGTGATCGTCGCCGACGAGGGCTTCCGCCTCGGCGGGCAGCTTCTCTCCGCGCGGGGGACCGTCGGCGGCAAGCCGGCCGCGGCCTTCGCCGAAGACCTCGTGGCCGAACTCGCGAGCTTCCCCACGGTGACGCTGCTGTCGCGCACGACCGTCTTCGGCTGGTATGACGACATGGTGTTTGGCGCCGTCGAGCGCGTGCAGAAGCATGTCGCGGTGCCGGCGGCGGACAAGCCGGTCGAACGTGTCTGGCGAATCGCCGCCCGCCGGGCGATCCTTGCCAGCGGCGCCGAAGAGCGCCCGCTCGTCTTCGGCGGCAACGACCGTCCCGGCATCATGACAGCCTCGGCGATGCGGACCTATCTCAACCGCTACGGCGTCGCAGCCGGCCGCAAGGTCGCCGTCTTCACCAATGGCAGCTCGGGCTACGAGACGGCGCGCGACCTCGCCGCCGCCGGCGTCGAGGTGACCGCGCTCGTCGACAGCCGGGGCGGCGCGACCGACGCCTTGCCGGCCGGGATCCGGCGGGTGCGCGGTGGCAGCATCACGGATACGAAGGGCGGACGGAGGATCGGCGGGATCACGCTCGACCGCAGCGGCTTCGAGGAGACGATCGCCTGCGATGCGCTCGCCATGTCGGGCGGCTGGAGCCCGATCATCCACCTTCTCTGCCAGCGCGGGGGCCGGCCGGTCTGGTCGGACGAGGTGCAGTCCTTCATCGCGCCCGCCAATGGCGAGGGTTTCGTGGCGGCGGGGGCCGCCGCGGGCATCTACGGCACCGGCGCCTGTCTTGCCGACGGGTGGGCGAAGGCGTCGGACGCTATCGAGAGCCTTGGCGGCAACAGCTCGGCCTTCGAATGGCCGAAGCTCGAGGGCGAGGGGCGCACGGCCGCCGCGCCGCTCTGGTATGTGCCCGGGGCGAAGTCCAAGGCCTTCGTCGATTTCCAGAACGACGTGCATGTGGCGGATCTCGGGCTCGCTGTGCGTGAAGGCCATGGCCATGCCGAACACGCAAAGCGCTACACGACCTCGGGCATGGCGACCGACCAGGGCAAGATGGGTGGCGTCAACGCCGCGGCGATCCTGGCTTCGATGAAGGGCATGGCGATCGGCGAGAGCGGGACCACGACGTTCCGGCCGTTCTATACTCCGGTCACCTTCGGGGCGCTGGCAGGGGCCTCGCGGTTCGAGCACGCCCGTCCTGTGCGCAAGTCTCCCTTGCATGAATGGGCCCGTCGCAACGGCGCCGTGATGGTCGAGGCCGGGCTCTGGTACCGTTCGTCCTATTTCCCGCGAGCCGGCGAGACCACCTGGCGCGAGACGGTCGACCGCGAGGTCGTCAATGTCCGCAGCAGGGCCGGTCTGTGCGATGTCTCGACGCTCGGCAAGATCGAGGTCGCCGGCCCGGACGCCGCCGAATTCCTGAACCGGATCTATTCCAACCCTGTTCTCAAGCTGCCGGTGGGCCGCGCCCGCTACGGGCTGATGCTGCGCGAGGACGGTGTGGTCTATGACGATGGCACCTTGAGCCGGCTGTCGGAAAACCACTTCTTTCTCACCACGACGACGGCGCGAGCCGCCGAGGTGATGACCCATCTCGAATTCTTCCACCAGACCGCATGGCCGGAGCTCGACGTACGCTACGTGTCGGTCACCGACGAATGGGCGCAGATGGCGATCGCCGGGCCGAAGTCGCGCGCCATTCTCGCCGCCGTGGTCGAGGATGACCTCTCGGACACCGCCTTCCCCTTCATGGCGGCGCGTCCCGTGACGCTCCGCGGCGGGCTGCAGGCACGGCTCTATCGCATCTCCTTTTCCGGCGAACTCGCCTATGAACTGGGCGTGCCTGCGGGCCATGGCGAGGCGGTGGCCGATGCCCTGATGGAGGCCGGACGCGAGCACGGCATCTGCCCCTATGGCGTCGAGGCGCTCAACGTGATGCGCATCGAGAAGGGCCATGTGACCCATGCCGAACTCGACGGACGGGTGATCGCCGACGATATCGGGCTCGGACGGATGACGCCCGCGACCAAGCCTGATTATGTCGGCAAGCGGCTCCTCGATCGCTATGGTCTGAAAGCCGCCGACCGGCACCAGCTCGTCGGCCTCAAGCCGGTGGATCCCAAGGCCGACCTGAAGGCCGGGGCGCATATCCTCAAGCCGGAGACCGCGCCGAGCACCGCGACCGACCAGGGCTGGATCTCCTCGGCCTGCTATTCGCCCTCCCTCGGGCACATGATTGCGCTTGCCTTCGTCAAGGCGGGGCGGGAGCGAATGGGCGAGAAAGTCATCGCCTGGGATCGCATCCGCGGTCTCGAAACCGAGGCCGTCATCTGCCCGACGGTATTCGTCGATCCGGACCATGGGAGGCTTCATGGCTGAGGCTCGGTACATGTCACGCCATCCGCTGTTCGACAGCGTCCCGCACGGCATCGAGATGCCCGGCGACAATCATCTGGCCCTCGTCGAGGGCGCGCGGATCCATTCCGTCCTCGCCTTCCGCGGCCAGGAGCAGGCCGTGGCGGGCGTGCTCGCCCTCCTGCCGGCGGGGCGGGCGAGGTCGGTCGGTCCCGGCGAGTGGCTTGTCGTTGGCGCGGATGCGGCTACGCCGGCCGTCGACGGTGCCATGGTGGTCGACCAGAGCCACGGCCGGACGCTGTACCGGCTTTCCGGCCCGGATGCCGTGGCGATCCTGATGCGCGGCGTGGCGATCGACCTCGCGGGCGGAGCCCTGCCGGTCGGCGGATCCACGCCCCTTGCCTTCGGCCATCTTTCCGTCAATCTCGCGCGGGTCGCCGATCACGGTTTCGAGCTGATCGTCGGACGGAGCTTCGCACAAAGCCTCTACCACGATCTCCGGCAGGCGGGACGGGCTTTCGGGCTGACCTTCGGCGTTTCCGCTAGCTGAAAGTCGCAGGTTCCGCGGGCGGCAATCCACATGCCGTGTGGAATAATCGTCCGCGGCTGACCAAATTTGCGCCAATTTTTGGTCAGATTCTGCGCATCCGGAGACGGAAAATGCGCAATGTGGCAGTTTCACGAAAGTTTTCGGGTCCTGCACAATTTTTGGCTTCACATTTCTTACGAAAGCGTTATGGAATCCTCCCCACGCGGCCCTCACGAACGGGCCCGCCAAAGATAATAGGCGCAGGTACCACTGCGCGCAGGGGAAAGTCGGATGGAGTATTTTATCCAGCAGCTCGTCAACGGGCTGACGCTTGGCTCGATCTATGGCCTGATCGCAATCGGTTACACAATGGTCTACGGCATTATCGGCATGGTCAATTTTGCCCATGGCGATATCTTCATGCTCGGCGGCTTCACGGCGCTGATCGTCTATCTCTTGCTGATGACGGCAGTGGCAGGTTTCCCGGTGGCGCTGGCGCTGCTCATCATGATGATCGTCGCGATGGCCGTCACCAGCCTCTGGAACTGGTCGATTGAACGGATGGCCTACCGGCCGCTGCGCGGATCGTTCCGGCTGGCGCCGCTGATCACCGCGATCGGCATGTCGATCCTGCTCTCGAACTTCGTGCAGGTGACGCAGGGACCGCGCAACAAGTCGATCCCGGGCATGGTCACCACGGTCTACGACATTGGCGGCATTTCGGTGTCGCTGAAGCAGATCATCATCGTGCTGATCACCGTCGTCCTGCTCACCGGCTTCTGGTATCTCGTCAACCACACTTCGCTCGGTCGCGCCCAGCGGGCGACGGAGCAGGATCGCAAGATGGCGGCGCTGCTTGGCATCAATGTCGACCGGACGATCTCCATCACCTTCGTGATGGGCGCGGCGCTGGCTGCCGTCGCCGGCACCATGTACATGATGTATTACGGTGTCATCTCCTTCGCCGACGGCTTCGTGCCCGGCGTCAAGGCCTTCACCGCGGCGGTTCTCGGCGGCATCGGCTCGCTGCCGGGTGCTGTGCTCGGCGGTCTTCTGATCGGCCTCATCGAGGCGCTGTGGTCGGCCTATTTCACCATCGACTACAAGGATGTGGCGACCTTCTCGATCCTCGCGATCGCGCTCATCTTCAAGCCTTCCGGCATCCTCGGACGTCCCGAAGTCGAAAAGGTCTGACCCATGCAGAACTCCCTGTCTCCGAACCAGGCGGCCAATTCGAACCTGACCGCCTTCGCCATCCGCGAATCCATCTTCGCCGGCATCGTCGCCTTCGGCCTGTTCTTCTTCTTCATCGGGCTCGAGTCGACGCAGAACATCCACAACGAGCTGATCATCGTCCCGCACTGGGTCAAGCTGCTCGTGGTCGTCGTGCTGGTGATGGTCGTCCGCTTCCTGATGATCACGGTCGTGCGCCCGCATCTCGCGCGCCAGAAGGCGGCCAAGGCGGCCGCGCCGCAGGTCGTGGCGGAGCCTGGCTTCATCCGCAAGAACTTCACCGTGCTGATGATCGCGGCGCTGTTTCTCTATCCGATCGTCTGCGTCAGCCTCGTCGGCCTGCAGGGCTCGCTGAAATATATCGACAATTTCGGCATCCAGATCCTGATCTACGTGATGTTGGCCTGGGGTCTCAACATCGTCGTCGGCCTGGCCGGCCTGCTGGACCTCGGCTATGTCGCCTTCTATGCGGTCGGCGCCTATTCTTATGCGCTGCTGTCGCAGCAGTTCGGCCTGTCCTTCTGGATCCTGCTGCCGCTCGCAGGCATCCTCTCGGCCTTCTGGGGCATCATCCTGGGCTTCCCGGTCCTGCGGCTCAAGGGCGACTATCTCGCCATCGTGACGCTTGCCTTCGGTGAAATCATCCGCCTCGTGCTGATGAACTGGCGCGAAGTGACCAACGGCGTCGCCGGCATTTCCGGCATCCCGAAGGCGACGCTCTTCGGCATGAAGTTCGACCCGTCGCCGACCGGCTTCGCCCAGACCTTCGGCCTGCCGATGTCGTCGGTCTACTACAAGATCTTCCTGTTCTACGTCATCCTGCTGCTCTGCCTTCTCACCGCCTTCGTCACCATCCGGCTGCGTCGCATGCCGGTCGGCCGGGCCTGGGAAGCGCTGCGCGAGGACGAGATCGCCTGCCGCTCGCTCGGCATCAACACGACCAACACCAAGCTGACGGCATTTGCCATCGGCGCGATGTTCGGTGGTTTCGCGGGTTCGTTCTTCGCCGTGCGCCAGGGCTTCGTGTCGCCCGAGAGCTTCGTCTTCCTGGAATCGGCGATCATCCTCGCGATCGTCGTTCTCGGCGGCATGGGCTCGCTTGTCGGCATCGCGGTCGCTGCGATCGTGATGATCGGCGGCACTGAACTGCTGCGCGAGATGGAATTCCTCAAGGAGATATTCGGCGAGAATTTCACGCCCGAACTCTACCGCATGCTGATCTTCGGCGCCGCTATGGTCGTCGTCATGGTCTGGAAGCCGCGCGGCTTCGTGGGCAGCCGTGAACCCACCGCGTTCCTGTTCGAACGCAAGTCGGTATCCGGCGCATTCACCAAGGAAGGCCACGGCTGACGGGGCGAGGGGACAAGAACAATGACCAAGAAACCCATGCTCCAGGTGGAGCACCTGTCGATGAAGTTCGGCGGCCTGATGGCGATCAACGACCTCTCCTTCGAGGCCTATGAGGGCGACATCACCGCGCTCATCGGCCCGAACGGCGCCGGCAAGACCACTGTCTTCAACTGCATCACAGGCTTCTACAAGCCGACGATGGGGATGATCCGTTTCGACAATGGCGGCAAGACCTTCCAGCTCGAGCAGATGCCGGACTTCAAGATCACGGCCCATGCCAAGGTGGCGCGGACGTTCCAGAACATTCGCCTGTTTTCCGGCATGACGGTGCTCGAGAACCTCCTGGTGGCGCAGCACAACAAGCTGATGAAGGCCTCGGGCTTCACCGTGCTCGGCCTGCTCGGCATCGGCACCTATGCCAAGGAAGCCAAGGATGCGGTGGAAACCGCCCGCTTCTGGCTGGAAAAGGCCGATCTCATCGACCGCGCCGACGATCCCGCCGGTGACCTGCCCTATGGCGCCCAGCGGCGTCTCGAGATCTGCCGCGCCATGTGCACCGGGCCGAAGCTGCTCTGCCTCGACGAACCGGCGGCTGGCCTCAATCCGCGCGAATCCCAGGCGCTCAACACGCTGCTCCGGGCGATCCGCAAGGAAACCGGCACCTCGATCCTGCTCATCGAGCACGACATGTCGGTCGTGATGGAAATCTCCGATCATATCGTCGTCCTCGAATACGGCCAGAAGATCTCGGACGGTACGCCCGACCATGTGAAGAACGATCCCAAGGTCATCGCCGCCTATCTCGGCGTCGACGACGAAGAAGAAGCGGCCAAGATCGCGGGAGGCAATCTCTGATGTCCCAGCCTCTCCTCAAGGTGACCGGCGTCGAAACCTATTATGGCAACATCCGCGCGCTCGGCGGCGTCGATGTCGAAGTGGCCGAAGGCGAGATCGCGACCCTGATCGGCGCGAACGGCGCCGGCAAGTCGACGCTGATGATGACGATCTGCGGCAGCCCTCAGGCGCGCACCGGTTCGGTCGTGTTCCAGGGCCGCGACATCACGCGGCTTCCGACCCACGAGATCGCGCGGCTCCGCATCGCCCAGTCCCCCGAAGGGCGCCGCATCTTCCCGCGGATGACCGTGTTCGAAAACCTGCAGATGGGCGCCTCGCTCGACAACCAGAGATATTTCGCCGAGGACGTGAAGCGCATCTTCGCGCTCTTTCCCCGGCTCGAGGAACGCCAGCACCAGCGCGGCGGCACGCTGTCGGGCGGCGAGCAGCAGATGCTCTCGATCGGCCGCGCGCTGATGGCGCGTCCGAAGCTGCTCCTGCTCGACGAGCCGTCGCTGGGTCTCGCGCCCCTGATCTCCAAGCAGATCTTCGAGGCGATCGGACGCCTCAACAAGACGGAGGGCCTGTCGGTCTTCCTCGTTGAACAGAACGCGTTCGCCGCGCTGAGGCTTGCCCATCGCGGCTATGTTATGGTCAACGGACTGGTGACGATGCAGGGCTCCGGCCAGGAGTTGCTCGCCAATCCGGAAGTGCGGGCGGCCTATCTCGAAGGCAGCCACCATTAAGGGAAATGCGCGGACCGGCCTTGCGCGCCTGGCGCGTTCGGCTAGATTTCCGCGACAGGGAGTAAAGAGATGCTGCAAGGTATCCTGCATGAAGAGCCGAGCTTCTGGGCCTTCGTCATGATCTCGGTCCTCATTGGCGGCTGGACCGCCTGGCGCACCGGCAAGAGCGTGGCCGACGGCTGGGGCGAGATCGTGCCGCATCTCGTCATCTACATCCTGCTTCTCGGCATCGGCATCCGCTTCGTCCATCACGCGCTGTTCAACGGCACGATGTTCTCGCTGCAGTATTACGTGGTGGACACGGTCATCCTCTTGGTGATCGCGGTGCTGGGATTCCGTCACACGCGCGCCAAGCAGATGTCGGAGAAATACTACTGGCTCTACGACAAGGTGGGGCCGTTCTCGTGGAAGAAAAAGAGTGTTTGACAAGTTTCCGCTCACTGTGAACAGATAGCAGCAAGGGGAAATACTCCCCGGTCCAGCAGACGGGCGGGCCGGGGGATCAAGGGAACAAGCCCGTCTCAATATGGGAGTCATAAAACGATGAAGAAGAAGCTTCTCTCGGCCGTGGCGTTCTCCGCCATGGTGGCGTTCGGCGGTGCTGCATGGGCCGACATCCTGATCGGCGTCGCCGGCCCGCTGACCGGCCCGAACGCCGCGTTCGGCGCTCAGCTGCAGAAGGGCGCCGAACAGGCTGCCGCAGACATCAACGCCGCCGGCGGCATCAACGGCGAGCAGATCAAGATCGTTCTCGGCGACGACGTGTCGGACCCGAAGCAGGGCATTTCGGTCGCCAACAAGTTCGTCGGTGACGGCGTGAAGTTCGTGGTCGGCCACTTCAACTCGGGCGTCTCGATCCCGGCGTCGGAAGTCTATGCCGAAAACGGCATCTTCCAGATCACGCCGGCTTCCACCAATCCGAAGTTCACCGAGCGCGGCCTCTGGAACACGTTCCGCACCTGCGGCCGTGACGACCAGCAGGGTGCGGTTGCCGGCCAGTACATCGCCGACAAGTTCAAGGACGCGAAGGTCGCTGTCGTGCACGACAAGACCCCGTACGGCCAGGGCCTTGCCGACGAGACCAAGAAGGCGATGAACGCGCTCGGGATCACCGAAGTCGTCTATGAAGGCATCACGCCCGGCGAAAAGGACTACTCGGCCCTGATCGCCAAGATGAAGGACGCCGGCGTTTCGGTCGTCTATTTCGGCGGCCTGCACACCGAAGCCGGTCTCATCATGCGCCAGATGGCCGACCAGGGCCTGAAGGCGACGCTGATGTCGGGCGACGGCATCACCTCCAACGAACTGGCCTCGATCGCCGGCGACGCCGTCAACGGCACGCTGATGACCTTCCCGCCGGATCCGCGCAACAACCCGAATGCTGCCGACGCGGTGAAGAAGTTCCGCGACGCCGGTTTCGAGCCGGAAGCCTACACGCTCTACTCCTACGCCGCGGTGCAGATCATTGCCGAAGCCGCCAAGGCTGCCGGCGAGACCGACCCGATGAAGGTTGCCGAAGCCGCCAAGGCCAAGGGTCCGTTCAAGACCGTGATCGGCGACATCGGCTTCGACTCCAAGGGCGACATCACCCGTCCCGACTACACCATGTACGAATGGAAGAAGGGCGCCGACGGCAAGTACAGCTATTTCGAAATCGGCCTGAAGTAAGCCGAATTCGGAATGATGAAAGGGAGCCCGGCCGCGAGGTCGGGCTCTTTTCGTTGGGGGGTGGCTGGTTTCTTCCGCACCCCGTTGACGCAGTGCAATCATGTGATTGGTGGTGTCGAACCCCTCACCAAGTTCGTCCAGCCAATCGCCTTCGGCTCTTGGGGACTTCCCATCCTCTCCCACAAGGGGAGAGGCAGACTCGCTGCTCACACGGTGCCTCACGCAAGGCCCGGCACGTGGCACCCTTACCTCTCCCCTCGTGGGAGAGGGTGAGGATCGGTCCGCGAAGCGGAGCAATCGATCCGGTGGATCGATGGAAGATCCGAACAAAGGCCGGGTGAGCGGAACGCGAACCCTTGGCCGAAGTTCGTGAGGGGTAAGATCGCCAGTCAATCAAGAGACACGCCTCCCCGTTCACGCGAGCCCTTCCGCCCCGTGGCTTGACCACGCACGTCCCCGATCCCCTCCGCCTGGCGTGAGAGATCGGCCGGGGCACGGAACCGTGCCACAGGGAATGACCGGCTCGCGCCGATCGGTAAGGCCCGTTTCCGTGCCCCGTTCGGTGTCCGTGCACGTCCGCGAACTCGCCTCTCTGCACCCGTTTGCCGTCACCGGCATCCGGGCTTGTGTGCGGGACAACGCACGTCCCGGGCGAAAATGTCGGCGTTGCCGCCGCCGTCCCGGGAGGTAGGCCCTTCTCGCGGACGCCCGCCATGGGGCTTTGCGTCGTCTCCCCATAGCAGGCACCGGTCCCGCCTCGACGCATCGCCATGCGTTGTAGCCGAGGGCGGG